>Ga0164241_10000136_pt1 | contig 175137 bp, 152 predicted proteins | sample OricomyardsoilBY_FD_108780 | JGI IMG/M metagenome (GOLD analysis project Ga0164241, IMG submission 108780) | Backyard soil microbial communities from Emeryville, California, USA - Original compost - Back yard soil (BY) | ecosystem: Environmental > Terrestrial > Soil > Unclassified | place... | reverse complement strand
TGTACAGCCCGGTCCGCCAAGTGTCGTACAAGGTGGAAAACACCCGCGTCGGCCAGGAGCTGGATTACGACAAGCTCACGCTGACCGTCGAGACCGATGCGACGATCACGCCGGAGGACGCGATCGCCTATGCCGCGCGCATCCTGCAGGACCAGCTCGCTCTGTTCGTCCACTTCGACGATTCGGCGATGACCCGTCAGGCGCCGGCGGCGCAGGGCGGAATGGCTCCGTCGGCCCCGGCCGACTCCGGCGACACCGCGCAGATCAACCGTTACCTTCTCAAGAAGGTCGACGAGCTGGAACTGTCGGTGCGTTCGGCGAACTGCCTGAAGAACGACAACATCATCTATATCGGCGATCTGGTCCAGAAGACCGAAGCCGAGATGCTGCGCACGCCGAACTTCGGCCGCAAGTCGCTCAACGAGATCAAGGAAGTGCTGTCTTCGATGGGTCTTCGTCTTGGGATGGAAATCCCCGGCTGGCCGCCTGAGAATATCGAAGAGATGGCCAAGAAGCTCGAGCAGGAGATCATGGGTTAATCGCAGTGGATTAGCGCGAGCTAATCCACGGCCAGGCGATTAACCCGGCCGGCGAGCCCGAAGGGACCCGGCCGACGGCGCGGCTTTGCCGCGGCGGGATTTCCGGCGAAGAAACAAAAAGGGCCGTCCCGTGAGGGGCGGCCCTTTTTTGTGCCACACGCTCCGGAGCGTCAGCTGCAGGGGCCATCGTCGATGCGAAGGCTTTGGAGATTCGCGGGATCGTAGCAGATGCGGATCGATCGTCCGGCGGGGTACTCAGCCATATGGACCCCGGTGACCCGCGCTTTGGCCTGAACGGTTTCCGCTCCGGCAACGTAAGATATCGTCAGGATCGTGTTGTCGGTCCCCTTCTTTTCTTCCTGCTTGGCGCTCATCACGGTCGCTACGGCAGCGGCGGTCTGCTTCGCCCGGCGCGCATTGGCCCAATAGCCCAGCGCGCCCACGAAGACCACGAGCACGGCGAGTATCCCGATAACGATCCTGGTGTTTTTGCTCATTGTTCTGTGCCCCTCCCGGGCGGGTCTCAGCGCCGCGTTCCGACCAGTGTAGACATGCTTGACCGCGACTGGCCAGCCCTGCGCGCGCCGCCATTCCCAATCGAGCGCGTGGGCGAGCCGAGGGGCCATGCCTTGACTTTCTACTGCGAATCGTCTCTTGAGCCGCCTCTCGCGCCACGCCTTTTTGGTGATGGGGCGAACGGCAATGGGCGGTGGCCGTAACACTGCCAGGCCCGGGGTACCTGATACGGCCCCCTGACGAACGAAGGAAAGACATATGCGCCATAAGGTTGGCGGCCGTAAGCTTCAGCGCACCTCGGCCCACCGCGCTGCCCTGTTCCGCAACATGAGCGCCGCGCTCATCAAGCATGAGCAGATCACGACGACTCTCGCCAAGGCGAAGGAGCTTCGTCCCTATATCGAAAAGCTGATCACGCTGGCGAAGAAGGGCGGCCTTTCGAATCGCCGCCTGGCGCATGCGCGCCTGCTCGACGACGCCCAGCTGGTGAAGCTGTTCGACGTGATCGCGGCGCGCTACGCCGACCGCAACGGGGGCTATACCCGCGTGATCAAGACCGGCCCGCGCGCTTCGGACGCGGCGTCGATGGCGATTATCGAATTCGTCGATCGCGACGTTTCGGCCAAGGGCCAGGATTCGGGCCCGGTGATGAACGAAGACGAGTTCGCCGACGCCGCCTGATCGGCGCTTTGGCGGAACCCGAAAGGCGGCCGTACCCCCGTGGTGCGGCCGCCTTTTCGTTGTGCGGCAACCAAGCCCGGCCGCCGAACATTGAGGCGCTTATGACCGATGGCCGGACAAGCGACGCGCTGGTGGTGGTGTGCCCGCATGACGGAGCGCTCAACCGCGTGCCGCGCGAGCGACTGGGGCAGGATCCGAAGTGCGGCAAGTGCGGGCGGGCCTTGTTCCAGGGAAAGCCCGTCGCGCTCGATGCCGCCAGCTTCGATCGCCATGTCGGCAAGGGCGAACTGCCGGTGCTCGTCGATTTCTGGGCGAGCTGGTGCGGGCCCTGCCTTCAGATGGCGCCGCAGTTCGACGCGGCTGCGGCGCGGCTGGAACCCGGTGTCCGGCTCGCCAAGCTCGATACCGAGGCCCAGCCGGAAATCGCGGGCCGCTATGGCATTCAGGGGATCCCGACGATGATCCTGTTCGCGGGCGGCCGCGAAGTCGCGCGGCAATCGGGCGCGATGCCCGCCTCCGCGATCGTGCGATGGGCCGAACAGGCGCTGCGGCAGGCATGAAGCCTTCGTTTCGACCCCGAAAGATTTGCTGATCTTTGGCGTGGCGCACCAATCCCCATCTATCTCCTGAACAGGAATTAACGCTTTTCCGCTGTTTCCGCGGCTTGGCACGACTCCTGCGAACATTGCGGTGCCGGATCATTTCGTCCGGCCCCAGGAGACAGGAAATGAAGACCCGTTCGTCCGCGCCTTATCAGCGGAACGAGACCCACAACCGCCGCGGCGCCGGCACGCCCTTGTTGAGCGCCATGACCGCCGTGGGGTTCGCCGTCGCACCGCTGGTGTTGATGCTGTGGGTGGTGCCGGTCACCGGGATCGGGATCGCCTGACGGAGCGGGTGTTCAAGGAGCGTTGAGTAACCGGTCGAGGCTTTCTAGGATGCGCCATCCTATCCCATCCCGGAGCCCCAATATGCGCCGCACGACGCTGACTCTCTCGCTCCTTCTCGCGCTTCCGCTCGCCACCCCCGCGACCGCTCAGGTCGCCCCGGAGACCAATGCCCGCATGCCAACACTCGCCTATCCCCAGACCCGCCGTGTCGATCAGGTCGACGAGCAGTTCGGCGTCAAGGTCGCCGATCCCTATCGCTGGCTGGAAAATGACGTCCGCAACGATCCGGAGGTCCGCGCCTGGGTCGATGCCGAGAACAAGGTGACCGACACCTATCTGGCGACGCTGCCCGGACGCGATCATTTCAACAAGCGGATCAAGCAGCTGTTCGATTATGAGCGGTTCGGCGCGCCGGTCCAGAAGGGCGGGCGCTATTTCTACATGCACAATAGCGGGCTCCAAAATCAGGCGGTGCTGTTCGTCCGCGATCAGCTGACCGGCCGCGGCCGCGTGCTGATCGATCCCAATGGCTGGTCGAAGGACGGCGCGACCGCGCTCGCCGAATGGCTGCCCAGCGAGGACGGCAAATACCTCATCTATTCGGTGCAGGATGGCGGCACCGACTGGCGCACGCTCAAGGTAATCGACGTCGCGACCGGCAAGGAAACTGGCGACGAGGCCAATTGGGCCAAATACACGATGGGCGCGAGCTGGGCGCATGACGGATCGGGCTTCTTCTACTCGCGCTATCCCGAGCCGCCGGCGGACGCCAAGTTTCAGGCGCTCGCCGACAATCACCGCGTCTATTTCCACAAGCTCGGCACGCCGTCGTCCGCCGACCGGCTGGTCTATGAGACCCCGGCCAGCCCCAAGCTCAGCCATTATGCCGGCATCACCGACGATGGCCGCTACCTGGTGATCAGCACGACCGAGGGCACCGACAACAAGAACCTCGTCACCATCGTCGATCTCCAGGATCCGAAATGGACCCCGAAGACGGTCATCGGCGAGCTGAAGAACGACTGGTCGGCGATCGGTAACGTCGGCTCGAAATTCTATTTCAGCACCAATGCCGGTGCGCCGCGCGACCGGATCGTCACGATCGACATCGCATCGAAGGACATGACCCCGCACGAAGTGGTCGCGGAAAGCGAAGCCACGCTCAACGGTGCGTCGATGATCGGCAACCGGCTGATCCTGTCCTATCTGGTCGATGCCAAGACCGAGGTCCGCCGCTATCAGCTCGATGGCAAGGCGGACGGGCTGGTCAAGCTCCCCGGCATCGGCACCGCGAGCGGCTTTGGCGGCGAGTTGGGCAGCGACGAGACCTTCTTCACCTTCACCAGCTTCAACACGCCAGCGACGGTCTATCGCTATGACGTAAAGACCGGAAAGGCGACGCCCTGGGCCACGCCCAAGGTCGATTTCAACCCGGCCGACTATGTCGTCGAGCAGAAATTCTTCGCATCGAAGGATGGAACGCGGGTGCCGCTGTTCATCGTCCGCAAGAAGACCACCACCGGCCCCGCGCCGACATTGCTGTGGGGCTATGGCGGCTTCAACATCAGCTACACGCCCAGCTTTTCGGCCTCGCGGCTGGCGTGGCTGGAGCAGGGCGGCGTCTTCGTCCTCGCCAACATCCGCGGCGGCGGCGAATATGGCAAGGCGTGGCACGATGGCGGGCGGCTGGCGAACAAGCAGAATGTGTTCGACGATTTCATCGGCGCGGCGGAGTTCCTGATCAAGGAAGGCGTCACCACGTCGAGCCAGCTGGCGATCCAGGGCGGATCGAATGGCGGGCTGCTGGTCGGCGCGGTGGTCAACCAGCGGCCCGATCTGTTCGCGGCGGCGCTTCCCGCGGTCGGCGTGATGGACATGCTGCGCTTCGATCGCTGGACCGCCGGGCGCTATTGGGTCGATGATTATGGCTATCCCGAAAAGGAAGCCGATTTCCGCATCCTGCTGGCCTATTCGCCCTATCATAATATCCGGCCGGGCCAGACCTATCCGGCGATCCTCGCGACCACCGCGGACACCGACGACCGCGTCGTCCCGGGCCACACGTTCAAATATGTGGCGGCGCTCCAGTTCGCCGATATCGGGCCCAAGCCGCATCTGGTGCGGATCGAGACCCGCGCGGGCCATGGCTCGGGCAAGCCGACCGACAAGATCATCGAGGAGGCCTCCGACCTGTGGGCTTTCGCGGCGCGCTGGACGGGGCTGGAGATCAGGGAACGCTGACCCATTGCCCTCTCTCCGCTTGCGGGGAGAGCCAGAAGAAGTAGCGACGGGGAGGCAACCCCCTTCCCCTCGCGCCTTCATCTGCTATGCGGCCCAAGCATGAACCATCATGCCGATTCCATCCTCATCGTCGACTTCGGAAGCCAGGTCACGCAGCTGATCGCGCGGCGCGTGCGTGAGGCGGGGGTCTATAGCGAGATCGCGCCCTTCACGACCGCCGCCGAGGCGTTCGAACGGATGAAGCCCAAGGGGATCATCCTTTCCGGCTCGCCGGCCTCGGTGCTCGACGAGGGTAGCCCCCGCGTGCCGCGGGAGATTTTCGACAGCGGCCTGCCGATCCTCGGCATCTGCTATGGCCAGCAAGTGATGATGCAGCAGCTCGGCGGCAACGTCTCGCTGGGCGATGCGGGCGAGTTCGGGCTGGCGTTCATCGAGATCGAGGATGGCTGCGTGCTGTTCGACGGCGTCTGGCATGAGGGCGAGAGCCATCAGGTCTGGATGAGCCATGGCGACAAGGTGACACAGCTGGCGCCGGGCTTCCGCTCGGTCGCGGTGAGCCCCGGATCGCCCTTCGCGGTCGTGGCGGACGATGCGCGGCGTTATTACGCGACTCAGTTCCATATGGAAGTGGTCCACACCCCCGATGGCGCCAAGCTGCTCGCCAATTTCGTGCGCCATGTCTGCGGGTTGCAGGGCGACTGGACGATGGCCGAGTTCCGCGCCGCCAAGATCAAGGAGATCCGCGACCAGGTCGGTGACGGCAAGGTGATTTGCGGGCTTTCCGGCGGCGTCGACAGCGCGGTCGCGGCGGTGCTGATCCATGAGGCGATCGGCAGCCAGCTGACCTGCGTGTTCGTCGATCACGGGCTGATGCGCAGCGCCGAGGCCGATCAGGTCGTCAGCCTGTTCCGCGGGCATTACAATATCCCGCTGGTGCATGTTCAGGCCGAGACCTTGTTCCTGGGCGGGCTGGCCGGGCTCACCGATCCGGAGGCCAAGCGCAAGTTCATCGGCAAGACCTTCATCGACGTGTTCGAGGATGAGGCGCGCAAGATCGGCGGAGCGGACTTCCTCGCGCAGGGCACGCTCTATCCGGACGTGATCGAGTCGGTGTCTTTCACCGGCGGGCCTTCGGTCACGATCAAGAGCCATCACAATGTCGGCGGGCTTCCCGACCGCATGAACATGAAGCTGGTCGAGCCGCTGCGCGAACTGTTCAAGGACGAGGTGCGCGCGTTGGGGCGCGAACTGGGGCTGCCCGATATCTTCGTGGGTCGGCATCCCTTTCCCGGGCCGGGCCTCGCGATCCGCATGCCGGGCGAAGTCACCAGGGAGCGCTGCGACATATTGCGCAAGGCCGACGCGATCTACCTCGAGGAGATTCGCAACGCCGGGCTTTACGACGCGATCTGGCAGGCGTTCGCGGTGCTGCTGCCGGTACGCACCGTCGGCGTGATGGGCGACGGGCGAACCTATGACTATGTGCTGGCGCTCAGGGCAGTGACTTCGACCGACGGGATGACCGCGGTGGCGTTCGAGTTCCCGGGCGGCTTCCTGCCGCGCTGCGCAACGCGGATCATCAACGAAGTGAAGGGCATCAATCGGGTGACGTACGACTATACGTCGAAGCCGCCCGGGACCATTGAATGGGAATGATTTTGGGCACTCCAGAGTGTCCAAATCTACGCCACGGCGCGCCATAAGTATCTGATTAAATTTATTTTCTACACGGAGACAATCGGACGCTATCGATGGGTAGCGGTCCGATCTGTCGTGCGTCCTGACGGTACCGCCTCCCCTTGTTCATCGCCAAAATCGTGATTACCGTCAGGGACAGAACAGCTCCTGACGGTAATTTTTTGGCCTAACCCACTGGAAAGCATGTGCTTTCTGGGCTGGAAAAGTGCGTTTTCGGGCTGACGGTAAAGCAAGCCCGGAGTAGCCGAAATGTTGACCGACGCGGAACTCAAGCATCTGAAACCAAAAGAGAAAGCGTATAAGGTAACCGACCGTGACGGCATGTACGTACGGGTCGGGACCAACGGACTCATCTCCTTCCGCCTGGACTACCGTCTGAACGGCAGGCGAGAGACGCTGACCATCGGAAAATATGGCCCCTCCGGTCTCTCGCTGGCACGCGCTCGCGAGCGCTGCATGGACGCCAAGCGCATGGTCGAAGCCGGTGTGTCCCCCGCTATGGAGAAGCAACGGGAGAAGCGGCGCATCAAGGAGGCGAAGAGCTTCGGCGAGTTCGGGGAGAAGTGGCTGAAGATGGCGCCCATGGCCGACAGCACACGAGCGATGCGTCGATCGGTCTTCGAGCGCGAGATGCTTCCGGTGTGGCGCAGCCGGCTGCTCACCGAGATCACGCCGGGCGATCTTCGCGCTCATTGCCTCGCGATCGTCGACCGCGGGGCGCCGGCGACGGCGATCCATGTCCGCGACATCGCCAAGCAGATCTACGGCTTTGCGATCCTGCATGGCGAGAAGATCGCCAATCCGGCGGACGAGGTCGGGCCCGCCTCGATCGCTACCTTCACGCCGAAGGACCGATCGCTGTCACCTGCGGAAATCCGCGTCCTGTTCAAGGTGATCGAAAAGGTGGCGACGCTGCCGACCATCAGGCTGGGAATGAAGTTCTTCCTCCTATCGATGGTCCGCAAAAGCGAACTCCAGGATGCGGTCTGGGATGAAGTCGATTTCGAGAATGCGGTCTGGTCGATCCCCAAGGAGCGTATGAAGCGATCGAAGGCCCACAATGTCTATTTGTCGCAACAGATGCTCGACATCCTGATCGCGCTCAAAACCTGTGCCGGCAACTCACGATATCTGCTGCCGTCGCGCTACGATGCCGATGCGCCGATGTCGCGGGCCACGTTCAACAGGATCACTTATTCGGTGGTGGAGCGCGCGAGAGAGGAGGGGCTGCCGTTGGAGCCCTTCACGGTTCATGACCTGCGGCGTACCGGCTCGACGCTGCTCAACGAACTCGGGTTCAACAGCGACTGGATCGAGAAGTGCCTCGCGCACGAGGACGGTCGCTCGTCCCGCGGCATCTACAACAAGGCCGAGTATGAGGTGCAGCGGCGGCACATGATGCAGCAATGGTCGAACACCGTGGACGCATGGATTGACGGGCGGACCTATTCCCCCGTGCTGATGCCGCCTTCGATGCCGTTGCTCAAGCCGGCCCCTAGGCTTTGACGGGGCGGGTCCGCCGGTGGCGGACGTCGACTTGCTGTCCACGGGGGATCGGGCGGGCCTTGCGGGAGGCGAGCCAGGCTTCGACTTCACCCAGGTCCCAAACGACGCACCGGCGCGATAGCGCGAACCGGCGCGGAAACTCTCCGCGTTGCTCCATCTCGAAGATGGTGCTGTCCGCCAGCGGCACCATCTCCTTGAGCTGGCTGCGGCGAATGGTGCGCGTATAGGTTCCGGGCTGAAGGCTCGCCATTTGTGACCTGGTCCTGCCGATCCAGGACACAGCAAAGCGATTATCATGGCGCGGTGGAAGACCCCAATCAGGGCGGGCGTAGCCTGGCGCAGTCAAAGAAATCGACGGCGGGGACTCGCAGGCGATTAAGCCGGCCATATTGCGGCAATGATTCGGTGCGAGTCGTTTCTGGCCGACCGGAGGACGCGTCGGGATGGCGTGAGCGGCCGGCGGAAACGCCGGTCAGGCTCAGCAACGCCAGCGCAGGATTGCGCAGCGAGCGAGCGGTCTCAGAGTTGTCGCGGGTTTTGGAATGGCTCGTGGACGCCGGCGGTCCGTCGAGTGTAAATTGTTTCGGGCGAGAGTTGAATAGTCATTCAGTTTTGCAGCCGCGCGGTTGCTTCACAGTCGTACAAGATTGAGTTCAGTTTGAGCTTGAGTACATTGTGGGTTTAGATTTCGTCCGTGATGGTGGCGGCCGCGGTCTCGACCTCGGTGGGAGCCGGATCGATGTTAGCGGCCTGGTTACCTTTCGGATCGGCCCACATCTCGCGAACCATGAGGGCTGCAATCAGCAGATACAGAGCGCACTTGACCTGATCGATCCCGGCCCAGTGCACGACCTCGGAGCCGCCCAGGAAAATGTGGGCAGAGATATGGAAAACTCGAGTGTACATCATCTCACCTTTCGTCCTGTGTCCGAAGGCCCATTGCCGCCGGAACAAAGTCTAGGTACGAAGGGTGCGGGGACTAGACAATCCAGCCGCCTAGAAGACATGGCTATCAATAATACTTGTGTTTACTAGGAGGCTATAGCGGCCTAATCATGAGAAGAACTTCACCAATCACGGCATATGGATTTGTCAATCGCCGTTGCGTGCGACAGCTTTTATATACTTCAGTTTTATGCCAATATAGCGCCATGGCGCGTGATATGGCTCGATTTGATGAGATATGGGAGCTTTCAGTCTGATTTGCCCCAATTAGTCATAGGGGGCACGGATCCGTTGATCTCCAAGGAGTTCACGGAAGCCTTTCCGCGCGCAATTTCCATCTGCCCCGAGCACGGGGCGCTCAGCCATATCGCCAAGGAACTGCGGGATCTGATGAAGGCTGTCCTGGTGCCTGCTGGGCACTGTGTGGCGGCGGACATTCCGACGTACGCATCGATCGTAAAGGTCGCGCGCGCGACAGAGGGGGTAAGCCTGCGGCTGCTGCAGCAGATCAATCGCGCACTCCGCCTGATCCTCGATCACGCTCATCTCGACGAACTGAAGGAGCTGGCCGAGTATATCGCCGACGCGATTGGCCCTCGCGGCTTTTGCGACGGTGCCTTCGTGCTTTGCCTCCACCGGCTGCGCGCGAAGGCGAAGGGTACTGCCTATGGCGAGTATCGCGAAGCGCTCGCCAGGAAAGACCCGCGCCTGGGTGGGATCCGCTACTTCTCCACGAGGGTCCTCGAGCATGGCGAGCTGAAGGAGAAGGCCGCGTCGCTCCTCTATTTCCTGGAGGAAGGGTACGACATCGGTACCCCGGAGAATCCGGGCAAAGGGTCCTACAAGATTACCGAAGCTACCGCGCGGGTCATCCACGAAGGCATGGTGAAGCTGGCGGCCGAGCATGACGTCGAGCCGCCGTTGTTCGACGATGTCTTCAGTTTTGGGGCGCTATCGGGGACCAGGAACGGCCATAGTTCGAAGGCGCTTCCTCCGTCCAACGGGAACCTGATGCGCTGAGCGGGAGCAGGCGGAACATCCGCCTTGTTCCGGCCCGGTAGCTACGCCACCTGGTAACGTCCGCACCGAAATGCAAGCCGAGGCCAGCGACCCAGGTCTCAAGCCTGACGCCGGTACGCGCGCCCAATGCGCAACGTTCGATGGCGACGGGCAGGCGGTCGGCCAACAGGTCACCAAGCCGGGAATAGCCTGCCTTGAACCGCTGGAGTTCTGACCGCGGCATCATGTCGTGGAAATCGTCTTCCCAGGTAAACTTGTCGAGCAGCGCGAAATAGTTGGCGAGCTCCCAGCCGTAACGCGAATAGACGCTGGCCTGCTCCGCCTCAAAGTCGGGTCGCCCGCAGACGCAGCTGAACCGCGGGGGTAGGGTCATCGCGGCTGGTCCTTCGCGTACATCGCGATCACCTCTTGCCTCTGGTCAACCGGTCGCCCGGCGAAAAATCGAGAGTCAGCTGGTCGCCGCCTTCCCGGTACCGTTTGACCAGCTCGCGAACCGCGAACTCGCCGATCTGGGTGGTCGACCATGTGAAACCGCTAGTCTCTCGAAGATGCTCCCGAATTTCAGCGAGTTCGTCCTTCAGCTTCTGATCCAAATAGACCGTCAACGACGGCTTGCGTTCCGGCATGCGTGGCTCCCCCCGGGCCGTAATTTAATTTACCGTAATTTACCGTGCTGTAGCGCGCAGCGCCAGGCCCGTCCACCCAATGCTTCAACAATGGGCAAGTCTTCCGGCGGCGTGTTGCCCTTCGGTACCAGAACAGGCAAGCGAAAGCCGGGGATTGCGCCCCTATACCTGCTTACCTGCCCAAGAAAGCGACAGGCGGCAGGCTGGACGAAACCAGCGACCGGAAGCAACGGTTCACCAGCCAATTCTAGTCTTGGCCTGTGAAATAGCGGCGGCGCTTGGACTTGTAGCTGGCATCGTTGAAATGGGCCGGTAGCCAATCCTTGGTCTCGACTTTGAGATATCCGGCGTCGGGATCCTGCCGGTTGGCTTCGCGCAATTTCTTGACGATGTAGCGGGCATAATGGTGGTCGAAGACCCGCATGAACTCGCCGAAATAGATGTCGGCGACGCGGGTGTCGCCGCGCACTACAATCATGTTCTCGTCATTCACGCGCTGCGACGGCTGGCTGAAATTGGCGGAACCGCTGATCGTCAGAGGATCGTCGCCGAGCGGGTCCACGAGGATAAACTTGTCGTGGATATAGTTGTTCGAGTTTAGCGGATTGTCGATCTCGGCGAGGAAGTTGGCGAGCGAGCCGGATCCGAAATGCTGGCCCGCCGCGAAGATCACATCATTGTCATGGCCTATGCTCTCCTCGGCGCCCAGGTCGTCGTCCTTGACGATGTAGCGGAGAACATCGTTGTCGAGCCCGATGACGGCGCTGAACAGCTTGTCGAGGTGGAAGGCGAGCGTGATGCAGGAAATTCGCTCGGCCTCGCCGAGGCGGTCGGCATACCATTGAAGGGAAACGCTGCTGTCCTCGGCGTCTCGCGGACTGAAAACAGGCGTGATGCTCTTGGGCGCTGGTTTGCCCGAGGGCAGAGGGGTCAGCGCCCGCACCTTTGGCCGTAGCCCGCCGGCGCTCTCGTTCGTCGCGAGCAGCGCCCAATAGTCGAGATAGGCCTTCGCGATCTCGGCACTCCAGACGATATGCCCGACATTCGAATGGCCGAAAATGCCGCCCGCCGAGATGTTGGTCGACCCGGTCCAGACCGCGACAGGCTGGTCGTCCTTGAGCAGCACGATGAACTTGTTGTGCCGGATGCCGGTGCTGACGGTGCGCGGGATCGTGACCCCCATCGCGTCGAGTCCGGCCTCCTCGATGACCGCCTCATTCTCCGCCCGGTATTTCTTCGTGGCATCGTAGACGATCTTGATGTCGGCGCCTGCCTCGACCTGCGCAGCGAAGGCATGCGCGACGGGGACATATTTGAACTCGTAAAAGGCTGCGCGGAGCGCAAAGCGATGATCCTCGGCGAGGCCGATGAAGCGCGTCAGCGCCTCGAACAGCCCGCGCGACAGCCAGACCATCTCCTCGGCCTTGGGGTTATTCTCATCGGGCTTGCGGTTGTCGAACCGCCTTGCATAGGCCTGCGACCCGATCACGCCCCGGTTGAAATAGACGTCGTGGCATTCCTCGTCATTGGCGAGGTCCCGATGGAGCAGATACTCGATCTCGGTAGCGATCTCGACCGAGACCGAAGAGGCTTCATCGAGCTCGATCCGTTTGACCGTGCCGTAAACGGGTACGACGCGGTATCGGTAGGTTCGTCCCGTCTGAGCGGTATAGTCGCCCCATTGGAAGCTCTGGAATGGATGCTCGTTGGTGCCGACCGGGGTCCCCGGGGCTAGCCCCTGGTCCTTATCCTTGAAGCGCTTGATGCCCTTCATCCAATAGGCCTCGACGACTTCGCCGCCCGACAATTCCTCGCGGTGAATGGCGAACCCCAGCAGCCCCGGCCTCGCTTCCCGGCCCTCGGCAAAGTCCCAGGCGAGGATGACGACATAGGTTCCGGCAATCGCCCGCACACGGAGAACCTCGCCGATTACAGACTGCCTCATCGTTCATTCCCTCCGCAGAAGTCTTGTATTGGCGCGGTGCTCAACCGGTATAGCCGGGGTCGAGCGCGCGGTTCAGCCGGTCGGCGAGCCGGACTCCCCCGCGTTGCAGCTGCTCGATCACTCGCGGTGCAAATCTGGTGAGATAGTCGTCGTCGATTTCGAAGCTGCGCGCATCCTCGTCGCCGTGGATCATCAAGGTTGGGCTGTACCAGCAGGCTCCCTGCATCTTGGTGCAATAGCCGACCGAAGCCGAGGTCGAGATGGCGAAGGAGGCGTTCGCCCAGTCCATGGTGGTGCCAGCGAGCCAGTCGGTTCGCATCTCCGGCGTGATGGCGGCGCGGAGCTGGTCGGTCACCGTGTAGAAGCGCGGATCGTCGGTCAGATCGACCTTGGGCCGGTTGGCGTAGATTCGCTGGACGATGATGCATGTATCCCAAATCGAATGGAGATAGGTTGACCCGCCGCGTGGTGCGCAAGCCCCGGTGGTCTCGACCTTGTTGCCGCCGATGTCGTCCTTGAACGAGATGTGGAGAGGCTGGTGCAGGTCCCCCAGCCAGTGTCCGAAGTACATCAGTGCCTTGCCGCGGACTGCGGCCGAGGCCGACTTGTCGGCAAGCGTGGCATAGTCCAGCTCGATCGCCGGAAGCAGGCAGGCGGTCGGTGAACTCGCGACGGGGCAGGGAGTGCCGGGAGACAGGGCTGAATCGGTCCGCCGGAGATTTACGAAGTGCCAGGACTGGCGCCCGTCCTGAAACTTCACAGCGTCGGCATAGGTGCAGGCCGGCGCGAATTTTCGGTATTTCGGCTGCTGCGTTGCAAGTAGCCGGTCAACCTCGGACTTCGCTTTCGGCGTGAGCAGGCCATAGGCGATCTGACAGGTCAGCTGGTGACCCTGATTTCCCCACGCCAGAGCGGGCTTGGGCACCAACAGCATGGCAAGCGCGAGCAGAATCCACCGCATAGTCTCTCTCCCCCAAGACAAAGAATACACTGACAGGACCGCTCGGACGATGGCCGCAAAATCTGGTCGAATCGTATCATGCTTTATTTGGGATCGGATGAAAAGACGCCTTGCGCTGATGCAAATCGCAGAGCAGCCTGCATGATCACTACAACAGTTCGCGAGTCATATTGATCCATTTCGGAATAATATCATGGATTGATTCGGTCACTATCGAGGCGCGTTCCATTCTGGGGAAGTATCATGCCGATCGTTACTGCCACGCATCACCTATTTCGGCGCCATTAGAATTCTCACCCGAAAGGACTGACAACATGGGAACCGCCGCATCGTCGCCGAACTTCAATTTCGGTTATCCGAGCCCGGGACCGCAGGACCCGACGCCGCAGAAGGTCATGGATCATGTGTTCTTCCTATCGGAGGGAGACTGGAAGCAGGTCCGCGAGAATGAGCGCCATGATTTCATCGTCATAGGCAGCGGCTTTTGCGCATTGGCCTTTATCGAACGGACGCTCGAGCTTGACCCGACAAAGCGTATCCTTGTGCTTGAGCGTGGGCCCTTCTTCCTTCCCGAGCATTTCCAGAACCTGCCCTTGCCCTACCAGCAAACGCTCGGTGGCTTGAGCGAGACTTTTCCCTGGACGTTGTCCGCTCGGACGGCGGGGCAGGGGCCCGGCAAGATCTCGTGGCAGCACGGCATGGTTCCGTTCTTCGGCGGCCGCAGCATTCTGTGGAGCGCATGGTGTCCGCGCCCGCTCGAGGACGAGATGCGTGAGTGGTCGCCCAAGGTCATCGCCGCGGCGCAACGCAACTTTGCGAGCGCCGAAAAGCTCCTGAACGTCGTCCCGGCCGACAAGATCGACAGCGGGCTCGAAGCCGGCGCGCTCAAGGCGGCGGCACGCCGCCGCCCCATCTACAATATCCTTCAGCGCGAATTGCAGGAGATGGTCGCGGACCGGCTGGATCGTATCGGGTCGGCGACGCGGTCGATGCCCGCCCCGATCGCGGTCGGCGCGGGGACGCAGGAGGATATCGACTTTGCGAAATTCTCAACACCCGCGCCGTTTCTCGAACTGACGCATGGCGAGCATGCGGGCTCCGGAGTTGCCCGGCGGGTTTGTATCGCGACTGACTGTGTGGTGCAGCGCATTCTGCAGCAGGATGGCGTCGCGACGGCGCTCGAGACCAGCCGCGGCGTCGTCAATGTCGGGGATGCCAAACTGATCCTGGCGATGGGCTCACTGCCGCCAGCAACCCTGCTGCTCAATTCCTTCCCGCAGGCTGACAAGGCAGGCGAGCGCTTCACTGCCCATTTCATCACCTCGGTCGTGGCCCGCGTACCGCGCAAGGATTACCCCTTCGCCGAGCAGCTCGCGGACATGGAGCTTGCCGCCATCTACGTGGCGGGGAAATCGAGGGCCGGCATGCAATATCATGTGCAGCTCTCGGCGCTCTCCGACCGCGATCCCAAGGCCAACGCCTACCGGGCGGCACGCTACGCGCCGGATGTGGTGGCGACGGCCTCGCCGCAGCAGCTGGCAAGCTCTCCCGACCATGTCGTGTTCGTGTGTGCGGTCCTGGGCGAGCTTCACGAGAGCAATGAAGACAATTGGATGCGGCCCAACGGGCTTAGCGACCCCACGACAAACGTCACGCTCCAGGTGTTGGCGAACGGCGTTGATGGCGAAACCTGGGACACGATGGACGAGGGGACGTTCGAACTCGTCGAGAATGTGCTTTCGCCGAACGGCGCCGCCTCAGTGGAGTATTGGCATGGCGCTCCCGACAGCGGGGGTTGGACCAAGACGCGCCCGGCCATCGTTGAACGCCGGGTGCCCGGCCTTGTCCATGAAGGATCGACGCTATGGATCGACGCCGATCCCGCGCAGGGCCCTGTGGCGGAAGACTATCGGCCGCACGGCGTCGAGAATGTCTATGTGACGGGCGGAGGGCTCTGGCCGACCAGTGGCTCATGGAATCCCACCATGACGATGGTGGCGCTCGCCCAGGACCTCGCGGACAATCTCGCCAAGTCTTCAAGCAATGTGGGTGCTGGCCAGCTACCGACACCCGCCGCGTTGGGAGACGGCTAAGCGAAACCCGCTTTCACGCGGCCTTGAGCCGTGTCAGCAAACCCGCTCCTTCCAACGCCCGCTGAAGCCCGGCGTCGCCGACATGCGCATAGATCGCAGTGGTCGAGATGTTCTCATGGCCCAGCAGGCGTTGGAGGAAGCGCAAATCCACACCGTCCTCGAGCAGAAGGGTCGCGCAGGTGTGGCGCAGCATGTGCGGCGTGATCCTTCGCTGTACTCCCGCAGTTGTCGCGAAGCCCCGTAGCGAACGGCGGACCCAGTCTGTCGACCAGCGCCTCTCGCCATGCCCAAAAAGCGACAGGCCCGGTCGTGACGCCGCCAGGAGACCGACGAGGCGCCTAAGCCCCTTGTCGACCAGGAAGACGAAACGTTCGCGATGGCCCTTGCCGTGAACGCGCATGGCACCGGTATCGCCGTGAAAGTCGTCGCTCTGAAGTGACGTCAGCTCACCAACCCGTACGCCCGAGCTGATCAGCACCAGGACCGCCACCGCGAAGACCGGCAGATTCGATGCCGAGCGATGGCCCCGGCATTGCTGCCACGCAGAGGCTGCCAGGAGCTTCGCCTCTCGGCGCGGGATTGCGCGCGGTAAACCCTTGGCTCGGGGCAGTTGCAACTCGAGCCGGATAAAGGGCGATTCCGCGAGAAGTTTCCGTCGCACAAGGTCGCGGCAATAACCGCGCAGGCAGGCAATGCGCCGCCGGATGGTTCTCGCGGCTGCACGCCGGTCCACCAGGCAGGAGATATAGGCCATGATCGCTTCGCCTGCCGGCTCCTCGTCGCTCCGGCCAAACTGGAAGGCTTTGTAGTTGCGAAGATCCGCCCGATAGGCGGCAAGCGTGTGCTTCGAGGGATCGCGGCTGATGCGGAGGTGTTCGAGATACGCGTCGATCGATTCCGTCGTCAGCTGCATCGCTTCGCCTCACATTGGTCCAAAACGGACCGTTTGTGGCGCAGCAGCCCTTACGGAACGGTGCACTCCCGTTACGATTGCACCACGATAGGCGTGCTCAGACGATCTTGGCGCCTATCCGCTTTCCCAGCGCGTGCAGTTCGAGCTCGATGCTGTCCCGAAAACCGGCGTCGTTCTTGACCTGATGCAGGTAAGCAACGCGCACCGCCTCGGCGATCTCTACCTCGCGCTTGGCACGGAACCGACGGATATCGCCTTCGCGCGTGACAGGCACCGGCACCTTGGAATGATAGGCGCGCCACTCATCGTCAGGCACATAGGCGGCGAGCCTGGTGGCGATGCGCCGGTCGGCGATCGCGACCAGCACATTCCCGGTGCGCCAGCGCTTCAGCTTCGTGGTCGAGTTTTTCGCCTCGCCGCCCAGCAAGACCTTGAGGGAAGGTGCGGCGAGATGAGCGGCGAGAAGCGTGGTGCTGACGCGGTTGGCAACACCGCGGCAGAAGCGCCATTCGAGCTCGGACCAGCGCTCGTCGTCGGAGGCGGCCGCCATATCGTCGCCGCGGTGCCGCGCGCGTTTCGCAAAGACGCGGTTGCAGCGGTTGCGCGCGAAAATGGCATTGATCCGGTCGGTCTTGGCGGTCGATTGCTGGCCTTTGAAAGAGGGGAGTACGCCGTAACTGCACATGGTGAGGATGTTTGCGATGTGATCGGCCTGAAAGTCCGAGTCCTCGCGAGCGAGCCCACGAAACTCGCCATAATTGGTGTTGGTGATCCCCTGGATCTCGTGATGCACGAAATTGTGCCAGAAGTTTTTGACCAGATAGTTGGTCGCGCAGTGCGTCACATATTGGGGAGAGTCGACGCCCCCGGGGAAGTCGGCCGCCAACAGCGGATCACCCGATGGCCTGACGAGATTCTGGTAGCCCCAGTCCAGGAATGGCTGCGGCACCTTGAACACCGCCACCCTGTTTCCCATTCGCGTCGCAAAGGTCACGTTGGCGTAGAAATGATATTCTGCGCTGTGCTCGTCGCTGACGGCCTCGGGATCGGAGGTCTCGATGTTGTATTGGATGAGCAGCTTGTCGAGCTGCTTTTTGGCGAACGCTGTGGCGACCTGCTCGTCGGACCCCGCCAGATTGATGCCTGCGGTCGCCCCGCTGGAGTTCAGGACTGCCACAACGCGGCGTAGCGCGTTGCGGAAAACATCCTGCTTGTACCAGTCCGGCGCGGGATCGGTAGAATTGCGGGAAGGCCAGGAGGCTAGCGCAGTCTGCATTCCAACTTTCCCCGCCCGTCATTGCTGCTCGATCCCCATGATACGAAATTGGACGCGATCGCCAATAGGGGCGAACAAAGAAGTGCTGCGCCCAGAATTGCTCATTCGCTTGCGGCTCCGCCAACCTCGACGGCACAGCGGCGGCGCGCCTGGCAGAATGAAATCAATCCATTTCGGATGGACCTCGTCGCTGTAGGGGTTTGTTTCCGCTGATCTTTCGGAAGCCTTCAAGATCGGATAGCATCGTCGCACTTAGGGGACAGGATAACTCTGGATTATGACCGGCAGGTCGCTTGGGCAAATATCAGGTTCCAACGAGGGGCAGAACCAGTCGCGGCCATTTCAGATTCAGGTAAAAAGGTATTTACTTCAGATGTTTGGTTCGGGGTCTGTCGTGGATCCGTCAACACCGAACAATGCAGCTGCATCCTATGCCGGCAACGATGGCGGCCGTGACTATGAGGTGCGTGCTCCTCGGGAGCGGTACTCGGACCTTTTCGGGATACGGCTGCAGCCGGGCGCGCGTTGCCTTGTTGAAGCCAAATACACTAGCGGGGGAGCCGTCAATTTTGCGGCGATATCATCCAATCTGGCGCGCATCCAAGATCTCGAAGCGGATCATGTTTTCGTCGTGACCAACGCGCATTTTGCGCCTTCGTCCCAAGTCGATGCCCAAGATAAATTTCGCGGGCTTCGCGGCCGCCTCCATTTCATCGAAGGACGCGCGTTCCGGCACTGGTGCGATCTCCACGAATTAGCGTGGCCTGAGGCACTCAGCATCGTGAATCCATATGACGAAAAGGCGAGCAGGGACGGCAAGCTTCTTATCGAGGCGAATGCGATAGCGGTGCGTGAGGCCGGCGGGCAAATCCAGATGTTCTCGATGGCCTTCCGTAACCTCGACGCCGTACCGCGAGTGGTGGTCGTCTTTGCCACCTCCGATATCGAGTGGCAGTTCACTGACCGAAACCCGCTCGATGAAGCGGCCGCGGATCTGTTTGTCGTGCAGAGTCACGACGAGCAGGTTCCTCGCAAGACGCTCGTCATTCCGCCTTGGGGGAGCGGCGCGCTTCGATTATCCGGGCGCTTCACCAGCGATCAAACGCAGAGCGGTCTCAACCGCGCGACGATGCGCGGCGACAAGCAGGACGGCGCACGAATTGTCGCGGAAGTCGGCGGCGACCACATCCAACTATTCGCCGGCATGCGGCCCATTCGTATAATATTCCGGCCGGAATTCGTTGGGCAGCAGAATATCCGGCTGCGCAACGAGATGGCACCGTTGTTCCTCGGTATCGAGAGAGGCACACGCCCGGCTCGGCTTCAACTAATCCATATCCAAGGTAGCGCCGGCGTCGGCAAGAGCCGCCTTGTCGACGAGATTCTACCGCCGATAGGCGCCGCAAGTCACTGCGTCGTTCTCGAACATACGATTAGTTCCGAGGATGGCGACGAAAAGTTGTCGAAGGGCCATTGGACCGGGATTCGGAAGCTCCTCGCGGCGCATTGCCCGCCCCACACGGTCAGCCTTGACGCCATAGCGGATATTCCCAGTTTGCTGGAGGTCTTGTGCGGTCCGTTTCAACAGGCCAGTTCTCTCGCCAACTGGGGCGCGGTCATCCTCGTCATCGAGGATCTGCATAATGCCGGAACGGCAGTTTTCGAAGCTCTGGAACGCCTGCAGCAGCAGGATCACGACCTCAATGTCAGCATATTCATCGTGCTTACAGGCAGGGACGATGATTCATATATCAATCCGGAATATCGCCGGTTTTCAATGGAATTGCATGCGCGTCCGCTAGGGCAGGGCGTTGACTTGCCTTGGCTACGTTCCCTGGGCGAATTGGCGACTGACGAAGCCAAGACGATGATCTGCGATCTCGTCCAGGGTATTCAGAGCAGTGGCGTAGACCGAATATTCAGCCTGAGTGGTGCTGTCCCCCACCACATCGTGCAATGCGTCGAATACCTTCTCGACGCATCCCTTGTCGCCATCACGCATCGGGACACCTTGTCGATCGTCGATCCGCTTACGTTCGAACGGCGCATTGCATCGTTGCCTCCGTCAATGAATGCGCTGCTTGCGACAAGATTCGAGGTTATCGGCCGATGGACCCGCGGACGAGGATCGGCAGCGCAGAATGCCATTCTCGCGGCGACTGTCTTTGGCACCCGGTTCCCGAGAGCTGTGGGCGACCTGGTCGCAGGTGTCTCCGCTGTCGAGATCATTCAGGAGCTTGAAGACAGGCGCTTCTTCTCCGCGATTCCCGGCGATGAGCGGAACCTTCAGTGGCATCACGAGAACCTACTTCTCTTCTTCGATACGCACCGTAGGGCCAAGGCACAGCGTCTGTGTATCCAGGAGTCCGCCGGACCGCTGGGAGACATGTTCGTCGATAACGCCACGCTAATCCGCCGCTCGCCAGCTCTTTGGGAAAGGTTGACGGTAGCGAGCCAGGGCGACATCGCCACGCTGCTCAACGACATGCCGTTTGCCCGCGAGTGCTTTTCGGAAATCTGCGACAGCGCGCTTGCGATTCGTACGTTTAACACGCTCGATGCCAAGCCTGCCCATTACCCGCATATCGAGTATGTCGTGGCGGCGCTGGGTAACGAATCTCCTGAACGACGCGAAGCTCTCATTTGGCGATTGATCGTGCTCAAGGCGTTCACCGGGGCCTATTACAAGGGCCTTCGCCACGAAGTCGAAGCATATGAATTCGGTATGCGCGTCTTGCCACATTTGGGGTTGTCGGCCGAGAATAGGAAACGGGGAGAACGTTGGCTTCTGACCATCGACGCGCAGGTTCATCTCGATAGCGGGTTCATTGGGGCGGCGCTGGATCGGCTGCTACGGCTCCAACATCAGATACAGGTTGACACCGTCCAAGGCGACCATACCGACGCCGACATTCAATTCGACGTGCACAATAGCTTGCGCCTGTTGTTCACCTACACCAACTTTCGCGAACTCGCCGACTGCAACGGCAAGCTCGCCCACGCGTGCCTGCGACTATCCAGCATGAGCCAACTGGAAGCTGTCGATCTGGGCGAGCTTGCACTTTTCGTCATGCTGACGGATCGCCAGCGCTGCATCGCGTTGCTGGAGGAAGCGCTGCAGATTCACCCTTCTCGGACAACGATGCGTCATTCTTGGCATTGCGAATTCAGCTTGCTCGCTGCCCGCCTTCCCGATCAAGTCGGCGATGCGGTCGAGCTTGCGGCGGCAGATGCCCGAGCGGCCGAACTCTGTCTCGCCTGCGAGCGGGAGGGATATCGAAGCATTCTGCCGAGGATCTATCTGTTGCGCGCGGTGATCGCATATCTGCTGGGCCGCGGCTGCAAAGATCCGTATGATCTCGAACGTCAGATGGATGCCGCGTTGGCGATCGCCGATCAGGGACTGAACGCCTGTGAAGCCTATTCGATCGGCCATATCGCTTGGCAGATTTACAATCTCAAGGCTGTTATCCACGGTAGGCGGTCGGAGTGGAAAGTCGCGACGGACGAAATGAAGTCGGCAATCGCGAGGATGGACAATGACGGCCTAACCTTCATGGGACGCGACGGCCTTACCAGTGCTGCCCCGCAAATCTTCGCCAATTTTGTCAAATTGGCCGATTCCCATCTATCGGATCGCGAAGTGCTGAGCCTTTTGTCCAAGTTGCACGGCTTCGACAGCTATAAGTGGAGCGGCGCCGCATATCTACGCGAAGCAAAGGCGCATGCCGCAAGGTATCACCATATCGTGCTGGAATTCGCGCAGGAACCGGACTGGCTGCTCGTGGATGATGTTACGGGAATCTCGATAACCTGCTGGTTTTAAATGTTCGTGTCGGGCGATGGCAAAGATCTGGCCACCCCTCCAGCCATGGGCACCACATGGGTGTGTAGGCGGCGCTTGTATTCAAAATCTTCCTGCCCGAGGTCCAATTCCCGCAAGCGAAGCGCGGCGGCGCTCGTCGCCATTTCGACCAGCATCAGCAGCCCGGGCGAATAGCGCGCGAATTCCGCATCATAGAATGTCGTCCAATAGTGCCAGACGCTCGCGGAGCGCATGCCGAGGTGCATCGCTATGGGCTGCCCGCCGCATCGAAGCACAGTGAAAAGCCCTGCGAAGTCGTCCTCGCGCGTGTCGAGAAGGCCATGCATGAGACATTTTTCCCAGGGCGCGGTGAACCGACCGGGCCAACCCGATCGCTCCCATTGCGCTGCCTTTCCCGCGAGCATTTCATCAAGCAGGTCGTGATCATGTTCATGCGGTGAGAACGACAACGGTCCCATTTCCCGCTCGATCTTGTTCCGCTTGCGCACCAGATCCTCGATCAGCTTACGCTTGTCGTTCCGCATCCGCGATCGATAGGCGTCAAACCCGCTGGAGAGATCGATCACCCAAGAGCAGCCGCGCCGATGCCAATATTTCTCCCATGGCTTCTGAATGGCGAGCAAGTGATCGAACGCGAAGCATTCCAAGTTAAAGCCGTTCAGAACATGTTGCACATCCCAGTCGATGTCGGGTGCAATGACGATGCCTTGATAGTCGTTGAAGATCGAGCCAACGGGTCTCGCCTGACGGCCAGCGCCGAGCTCAAAAGGAAAAACGCCGACAAGGCGCCCATCTCGGCGAATTAAGCCGGCGATGACGCCGCCGGCGCATGCCCCAATCAGCCGGCTGTAACCGGGAGAGAAGAACGGGCTTGAGAAAATTGGGAAGTCTGAGATCAGCCGCCGCCATTCCAAGATGTCCTCATGGCTGACCTCGGCGATCGGTCGCGGCTCGTAGAATAAAGGGGAGGCAGACGACCTCATGGCGCGTCCCGTCGTCAGATCGCGGTGTCGGGCAACGGGTGCAGGCGGTTGTCGCAATTCGCACATTGGCCGCCAGCGGCATGGCGCTTCCCGTCCATCAGCAGACGCCGTCGGCGGCAAAACTCTTCCGAATGCCATATGTCGCGCAGCGACTGCCTGCCTGCCCAGCCCATGACCTGCTGGGCGGCGGCGTCTTCATGACAGAGCACAACAGCGCCGGTCTGGTGGATCATCAGCATTTCGTCGGGAGCATGGCAGGGCAAGCTCCCGGCATCCTCAGGGCCCATCAGGCCACCGCGGTTGGAGATCATGAAATCCCCGGCGAACTGCTGCGTCTGAAAGGGCCTGGTTGATATCGGCCTGCCCGAGTGCCGCGTAACCAGGAAATGGTCTATGCCCGCGTTCAGCAGCGTATGATAACGATCGTCCCGAAGGAAATCGCCATTGGTGTACAGCACGAACCACGCGTTCGGCATCAGCGGTCTTGCTCGAGCGACGAGTTCTTCCAGCCTCGGATGGAGCAGGGGTTCGTTGTAGGTATGGAAGGACAGGCGGCCCGCAAAATCCATCTCACCCAGTTCTTGGATGATGCAGTCGAACAGGCCTTCATCCATTAATTCTTCGGGCTTGCGGAACCACGGAAAGGATTGCGGGCAATAGGAGCAGCGACGGTTGCAGTGCCGGTTGACCTCAATCTCGACAACCTGGAACAGGTCCTTTGTGGCGAATCCAGTCATTGCTGTTCCTGGGCGAATTCTGCCAAGCGCTCGGCTTGCGCACGAAGTTTTGCGACAGCAGCTCCGATCGCATCGACTTCGGGCAGTCCGCCGAGCAGGCATTCGTGAGGAAGGGCAACGCAATGCCCCCATGCGTTCACAGCATTTGGCAAGTCGAAGCGCTGCGGATTGACGCGCTGCGCCAAGCCAGGTGTCCGTAAGATCAACGGCGCCGTCAGCGGCGGGTAGAGCGGGCTGCGATCCAGTGGCCAATCAAGAGGGGCGACGGGCAGGTTGAGCTCTGCGGTCAGGGCGCGACTTACCATTGCCGGTCCAAGGCGAAGCAGCGCCTCGTCCTCCATCCAAAGCGGAATTTTGTAGAAAGTCCCTCCATCGTGCTTCGGGAGTGCGTCGCGAACGATGGTCATTCCGCCCACCGCATCCAAGCGGTGCGAAAGTTCATCGGCCATGGCGCTGCGATGTGCGTTCTCGCGATCCAGGCGTTGCAGGCCTTCAAGCAAAATGGCGGCATGGAACTCGGACATACAGCCATTGCGGCCCATGACGCCGCCCAAGTCTTCAAGGTCGTGAAAGCCGCCTTCGCCAGGCGCGCTGCCGTAGACACGTCCGTCAGCTCTGAACTTTTGCATTCTTTCGAAAAGCGTCAAATCATCGGTCACGGCGATACCGCCCTCACCGCTGGTAAGAAGTTTGGTCTGCTGAAAGCTGAAGATTGAAATGGCGCCGAAACTGCCGACACGCCCTTCTAGCAGCGAGCCGCCATGCGCTTGGGAAGCATCTTCAATCAACAATATGTCGTGCCGCTCACAAATGCGCTGTAGCCGGCCAATATCCGCGCGGGATGCGTACATATGGACGGCGAGTAGGGCTTTGGTGGCCGGGGTTATGGCGGCCTCAACTGCTTCTGGCGCCATGCACAGGGATGTCGCGCCAATGTCCACCAGCACTGGGACCGCGCCGAGGTGCGCGATGGTGCTGGCGCAGGCGACCCAAGTGAGGCCGGGAACAATTACCTCGTCGCCGGGTCCGATCCCGATGGCCTGCAGTGCTATCGTAAGGGCAGTCGATCCAGAGCTACAGGGCACGCCGAATTGGCGCGCCACGCTCTCGGAAAACGCCGCGCCGAACCGTCGTTCGTAACTGTCCTCGAAGCGGGTGCACGCGGTTATCGTCCATCGCGACGAGTGGAGAACCTCTAGGACTGATCTTTGCGCCAAAACGCCCGCACGCGGCCACGCAGGCCACTGCTTCTCATGAACCGCCTCCCCTCCGAGAATCGCAAGCGCGGACGCGTCGATCACCTCGTTCCCTGTGCGCATAATCCAGAGTTATCGCGCACGGCGGGAACGACCGTCATCAGTTGCCGACGGAGCGGAGGGTGGCACTCTTCGCGAAGCCCGGCCGTCGCGGCGGCGTGCGCGCGGGCCTGGGGGCCAGCCGCCGCCGCGCCCTCCGGGCTTCGGAAGCGAGCCAAGCGGGAATCAAGGATGCGCGGACCCTGGCGGCTTGCTTGCAAGGCGCCAGCGTACGCACCGCAGACTCCGCGCCCCGTGCAATAGCTGTGATCGCAAATTCCTGCTGGTCAGCTCAGAGATGATAGGGACCAGCACGCCGTGACATATCAACAGCTTGTAGCTGGGCGGGGCATTGACAGGGCGAATGAAATAGGATGCTATTCACCAATAGATTCGTGAAGTCTTCGCCTTGAGAAGTTGCAGGCCGCGCGTCGATAGTTGGGTATGGCAGGCGGTGTGTTTGGGGCACTCTTGCGATCTACGGCGGTCGTAATGAAGAGGCTCATTCTCGCAGAATCGTTCGAAGAAATTGTGCGCGCTACGGGAGATTTGAGCACCCTGTTTGACGCGCTCTCCGATTGTTCAAAGGCTATGGGCTTTCGGTATTTTGCGCTTGCGCATCATGTCGATTTTGCGAGCGCCCCGCGCCGCGCCATTCGTGTCCACAATTATCCTGTCGATTGGGAGGCTTGGTTCGATCGGCGCTCGCTCGGTCGCATTGATCCGATCCACCGTGCGAGCCATCTCGCCAGCATCGGCTTCAACTGGTCGAGTGTACCGGACATGATCTCGCTGACAGACGCTGATCGCGAGGTGCTGCGTGAGGCGCGCCGCATCGGCATCGGAGACGGCTTCACCGTACCGGCGCATGTGCCGGGCGAATATAATGGGTCCTGCTCGTTCGCGGTTGGTGCGGATGAGTCTTTTCCCCAGCACTACACCTTGGTCGCCCAACTCGTTGGGGGGATCGCGTTCGAAGGCGCGCGCCGGATCGTCCAGCCTCGGCGTATGATTCAGCCAGCAATACCGTTGACCGATCGCCAGCGCGATTGCGTGCTATGGGCTGCGCGCGGGAAGACCGATTGGGAGATCTCGCGCATCCTCGGTGTCAGCCAGGACACGGTGATCCAGCACCTAAAGCATGCGCGCGAACGCTACGGCGTGCAGAAGCGTGCGCATCTCGCTGTGATGGCGCTGTTCGATGGCAGCATCTGCTTTTCGGATATCTTCGCCTACTAGCTGCGCCATACCCATTTCTGGTTATATCGAACCAGCGTGCGACGGCTGATGCTTGCCCCTCAACCAGTTTGAGTAGGGGCAAGATGATCGCACTGATCGACACGGCCGCAGCTTCTGCCTGCGATACGGTCATGAGGAACATGTTCGCTGCACGCCGGCAGGTCTTTGTCGATCTGTTGGGGTGGGATGTGCCCGTGATCGATGGGCAGTTCGAAGTCGACCAGTTCGACGACGAGCACGCCCGCTACCTGATCCTGGCGGACGACGGGCTTCAGCATTTGGGCTCAGCCAGGCTGCTTCCTACGACCCGCCCGCATATCCTCGACAGCCTGTTCCCGGCACTTTGTGCTGGGCCGGCCCCAAGCGGCGATGCGATCTTCGAGATTACCAGATTTTGCCTTGATCGCAGCCTGTCGGCCGCGGGTCGGCGGGAGATACGGAACCGGCTTGTGACCGCGTTGGTCGAACATGCATTGGCAAATGGCATCGCCACCTACACGGGCGTCGCCGAAGACGCCTGGCTCCGCCAGATCCTCGGCTTTGGCTGGGACGCTACGCAGCTTGGGCAGCCGCTTCCTTCTCGCGGGAAGCCGCTGGGCGCACTCCGCATCGAAATCACGAGCCGAACCGAAGCGCGGTTGTCCGCCACCGGTATCTGGACGCCAACCGATCCGACGGCTGTCGCGGCCGAAATCGCCCGAGCCTGAGGAGATAGCCATGCTCGCGACCATGTCCGCAAGACCTGCCGCCGGCGTCAGCGAAGCTCGCACCCAGCTCGAAGGGGAGGGCTTGTGCATCCTGCGAGACGTCATGCCGGCGACGACCATAGAAACGCTAGCGCGCGACCTGCGCGCGGTGTTCGATGCGACACCATTTTGCATTGGAGACTTTTACGGGAATCGCACGAAGCGATTTGGCAGCCTGCTCAGGCGATCGGCGCATTCCGCTCGCCTGATCCAATGCCCCGAAGTGCTCGATCTGGTCGAGCAAACCCTTCTTCCCTGGTGCGACACGATCCAGCTCAACCTCGCTCAGGCGATCGCTCTCCATCCCGGCGCGCCCGCACAATTCCCGCATCGCGATCAGGACATGTGGCAGGGAGTGAAGGGAGAGGTCGAATATCTGGTCAACGTCATGTGGCCCCTAACGCCGTTCACGCAGCAGAATGGCGCGACGATCATCTATCCCGGCAGTCACGGCGCCGCCGCGCTCCAGGCCGAGTGGGACGGCAGTGCGGTGAGCGCAGAATGCGGGCCCGGCGATGCGATCGTCTTCCTGGGTTCGACGCTGCATGGAGCAGGCGCGAACCGAAGCCACGCCGTGCGTGAAGCCGTCGTCGTGAGTTACTGCCTGGGCTGGCTCAAACCTTACGAGAATCAGTGGCTGGCATATCCACCGTCGATCGCCCGTGGTTTCGACCCCGGGCTAGCAGATCTCGTAGGCTACCGTCAGCATCGTCCGAACCTCGGCAATTATGAAGGGGTCTGTCCTTCGGTGCTGCTCCGGGACGAGGTGCCGGAGCATATCGGTGCAATCGATGCACTGCGGCCAGATCAAACGGAGGCGGTGGCCCAGCATCGCCGCGCGCAAGAGGACTGAGATGAGCCCGCTCCAGGCGATGGAGCGCAGCTATTCCGCGCTCAGGGCATCGCTTCGAAGCGGCATGCATCCTCCAGGTTTTCGACTGGAAGCGAACCGGATCGCTGACGAGATCGGCGTCAGCATGACACCCGTACGTGATGCGCTGAACAGGCTCGTTGGCGAGCAACTGGTCGAGGCCAGCAGTGGCGACGGCTTCCATGTTCCACGTCTGAGCGAAGCGGATTTGCGAGATCTGTACGAATGGCATTCGGCGATCGCCGTGATGGCGGCCCGGACCGCGCGCACAATTCCGGACGACGCAAGCATCGCTGAGGCAATGGCGGGCAGTTCACTGCCCGACGTCACGGCGGCCTGCTTTGGCTTGCTGGCAGAGGCCGCGCCGAACCGGGAACTTCGCGAGGCAATCTCTCATGCCGGTGAGCGGCTGCACCCATTCCGGATCGCAGAGGAGCAAATCTTGGCGCCAGTGCTCGGCGAGCTCGAAGAGCTGTTCGAGCCCTCGCGCCGCCATGCGGCGATCCGCCGCTACCATCTGGCTCGGATGCGTGCCGTCGCGGAGCTGGTTCGGGCGAGGTCCGGAAAATAATGGGATTATAAAATTCTTATAGGAGGGTGCCCGGCCGACCTTTCCCTCGCCGCGATTCGCGCGGCGCAAGCATGGAGAGTGAAGATGGAACGCATCAACGAAGACGCGGTCGAGCTGGTCGACCTGGGCGCGGCGAGCGTCGAGACCCGGGGCAATCACGGCCTCGAGATCGACTTCGTCAGCACGCAGAAGCAGGCTGGCCTGTCCGACGAGGACTGATCGTGCGGGCGCCGATGCCGTCCGGCGTCGGCGCCCAACCAGCCGCCTGAAAATAATGAGATTATAAAGTTCTTATAGGGGAAGTTTCAGCGGACGCTTCGATGGTCGCGACTGGCGCGACGCACAACGGAGTGAGCGGAAATGGAACGCATCAATGAAGACGCGATCGACCTGATCGACCTCGGCGCGGCGAGCACCGAGACCAAGGGCAGCGATGGCCTGTACATCGAGCCGATCGGCATGCGGCAGCCCACCGGCCTCTCGGACGAGGACTGAGCAGCGGGGCGCCGGCGCGTGATCGTACCGGCGCCTTGCGGCCGCATTATGTGGCGCCTCAATCCCCAGCTCACCGCCTGCATTTCCTCCGGCCGGGTAATCCTGCTCGACGAACTGCGCGATCGGTATTTCGCGGTCCCCACGGCTGCGGCGCAGGCCGTCCTGGACTGGCTGGATGCGAACGATGGCGGTATTCCGCCTGCGGCGCTGACAAAGGTTCTGGGTGAACTCGGGCGCGACGGGCTGAGCAATCAGGATCGGACGCGGGTCCAAATTCCCCAGCCGGCGGCCAGCCAGCCAGAAGGCGAGAGTGTTCCAGTAGCGGCAATCCTTTCCGTCGCATCGGCGGTTGCGGTGACCTGGCTGGGGCTTCGCGCGCGACGGCTGAGCACAATTCTCAAGGAACGGCGGCTCGCTCGCGGAGCGCATCCCGCACTCGATGCTGCACAGTTGTCTCGACGGGCACGCGCGTTTTCCGCCGCCCGCCGCTGGTGCCCGATACCCCCGAATTGCCTGCTCGACTCGCTCGCGTTCGACCGCTGGATGCGATCGCCAGGCGGCGTCCAGCTGGTGTTCGGCGTGGTTGGCCAGCCATTCGAAGCGCATTGCTGGGTGCAGTCGGACCGCGAGATCCTCAATGATAGCTATGATCGCGTCTCGCGCTTCGAACCGATCCTGAGCATATGAATATAGCGCCACTCATGATCGTGGTGTGGGAGTCGGGGAGCGGCATCTCCGAGCGTCTCTCCGCCTTTCTGGAGAAATTCGCGCGATCGCAAAATGTCGCGAAGCTGCTCGACGGTGAAGGGCTCACCGTGCTTGGCGACGCTGGCGCGCCTCATCTGGTGCTGAAGGACGGTTCCGGCGTGGTTTGGGGGACGCTGTTCGATCGGCCGACCAACGCCCGCGTCACCGACGCGGCCAATGTCGAGCGCCGCATCCCGGTCGCGCGCTTCCTGACCCGATATTGGGGAGGCTATCTCTTCGTCAGGTCTTCAAATGGATCGGTCGAGTTATGCCGCGAACCGTCGGGTGCGATCCCTTGCTACCGCGCACGGATCGACGGCGCGGAGATCTTCACGACACGTCCGCGCCTCCTGATTGATGCCGGCTTGCTGCGCCCCGAGATCGACTGGACGGTGATCGCGCAGTCACTGATCTATCGCGACTTGCGGCCGGCGCGGACCGCGCTGCGCGGCATCGATGAACTGATGCCGGGCACTACCGCCACCGTTGAACGTGGCGCGGTGCGCGTCGGCATCTCCTGGTCGCCTTGGGATCATGCGACGCCAGCCAGCGAGATCGCTCCGCACGACGAGGCAGTCGAACGGGTTCGCCAAGCGGCCACGGGCTGTGTCGCGGCGTGGGGAGACTGCTTTGAGCGCCCTTTGATCGAACTCTCCGGGGGGCTCGATTCTTCGATCGTGGCGGCAATCCTGTCCCAGACCAGCGCCCGCCCGCACTGCGTGACCTTTGCGTCGGTGAAGGGCGATCCAGACGAGACACCCTATGCGCGGGCCGTGGCGGATCATCTCGGATTCCCGTTCGAGGTACTAAATCCCGACATCCCGGCAGTCGATCTGACGCGTTCGCAGGCGGCGGACCTTCCGCGGCCCTCGGCGCGCGCGTTCGCGCAAGCGCATGACTCAGTGCTTCGCGCGGCTGCGGCCCGGGTCGGCGCGGATGCATTCTTCAGCGGCGGAGGCGGCGACAATGTCTTCGCCTATCTGAAGTCTGTGCTTCCGGTCATCGATCATTGGCGGCGCGGCGGAGCTGGGCTCTTCGCGACCATCAATGACATTGCGAGCGTTGCCGAGGTCAGTCTCTGGGCGGTGGTCGCGGCATCGGTTCGCCGGGCGCTTCGGATGCGTGCGGCAAAGCGCTGGATGACGGACGAGCGCTTTGTCGGGCGAGCCGCGACCGAGCAACTCCCATTTCCGCACGGGCACCCCTGGGTCGATGCTCCGGCGTCGGTGCTTCCCGGGAAACGCGTGCATGGGCACGCGATGATCGTCATCCAGAATCATTTGGAAGGCTTTGATCGCCTTCATGACGCGCCGATCATATCTCCGCTGATCTCGCAGCCGCTCGTCGAGACATGCATGGCGATCCCGACCTGGCTGTGGTGCGCAGGCGGGGCGAACCGCGCGGTGGCGAGACAGGCGCTCGCCGATCGCCTGCCATCCATGGTGATCGACCGAAGGACCAAGGGCGCCTTCGACGCCTATTGCGCGCGCGTGTTCGACGCCAATCGCGGCGTCGCTCGCGAGATGCTGATGCAGGGCATGCTCGCCGAACAGGGTCTGATCGACACCGGCCAGATCGCGGCAGCGCTCGCGCCGGGCACGGTTCCCCGGAGCGAGATGCTGCGGCTCCTTGATCTGGCCGATGTCGAGGCATGGGCCTGTGGTTGGTCCGGCGAGGCTATTTCGGTGCTCGCTCCCTGAGTGCCTGCCATCGTGCCATCGTCTTTGCGCTACCCGGGTCGCTGCTCACCAGGTCGCGCAGCCAGAAGTCGAACCAGGCGAGGTTGCGCTCGTAGATCGCGAGGCGGTGGGCCGGGTGATATTTGATGTGATGTTCATCGGGGAAAACATACATCTCGACCGGCGCCTGCGCATGATCGAGCGCGGCATAGGTCTCCAGCGCCAGACGATATTCGCGGTCCGCCGCCTGGATGAGCAGCGGGGTCCGCATCTGACCGGCGTTCGCGGCGAGCGAATATGGCTTCCAGAAGTCCGGGTCATCGAACCCCGGCGCCGGATAGCCCCATTTGGTGGTGGAATCGCTGTAGGCGAGGCCGACCGTCGACAAGGCGCCAGCGGATTCGCAGCAAGTGCTCGTTGCCGCCGCGCGAAACCGGTCCGAGTTGAGCAGCGCGAACTGGACCGTCGAACTTCCGTCGCTAAGGCCGGTTAGACCGACCCTCGCCGGATCGACGACGCCCAGCTTCAGAACCGCGTCGATCCCCGCCTCGAGGCTTGCCAGCACGCGCCGCCGATCTGCCCAACCCGTCACGTTGGCGCGCTGCATGCTGTCGATATCTGTGGCATCGCTTTCGCGGCTGGGCGGCGCCGGACGCGTGATGCTGAGCACGGCATAGCCGCGCGCCGCGAACAGATGGATCGGGTATTCGTCGCCGACACCCCCGCGCAGAAATCCCCGGCTGCTATACTGGACGATGATCAGAGGATGGCGCTGGCCAGGCAGGTGATCCGGCGGAAGAACCAGATCCCCATAGCTCGGGACACCATCCGAAGCCGTCCATTGCAGCCGCTCCACGCGATTGTGAATGAGCCCCGATGCTTCGGGATTGGGATCGTAAATCGTGGTCATGGTTCCGGTGTCGGGGTCGATGGTGACCAGCGTGCGAGGGCGGAGCGCGGTCTCGCGGCCGCAGACCAGCAGTCGTCCCGCGAGGCCGCAGCTTGTCAGCGCGTCGGCAGTCGCCAGCACCCGGCGGGGAGCGGCTTCCTTGTCGAGCGCCCACCGGTACAATTCGGTCCGTCCGCCATTCTCGCTGCTTCCGCCACGCAGGAAGACCAGCTCGCTTGCGCCGCGCGCCCAGATCCCGGCTGTGCGCGAGCCGCAGGGCTCGCCGCACGCCAGGTGCCGGCCATGATAGGCGACCTGCAGAGCCGATGGGCCCGCATAGCGCACCGGTTGCGCAGGCTCAGTCCAGGCCAGTCCGCCGCCCGGGAAACGCACGAACAGCTGGGCGGCCGTTGGCCGATCCGGCTCCGCCGCGGCGACGACATCTGCCGCGGGGCGGCCGTTCACCGCATTTAGCGTGATGGACGCGAACGGGCGCGGCGCGAGGCCAGGCCGGGTTTCCGAAATCGCCCAGAAGCGCCGGTCGTAGAGATAGCCCGACCGGCCTTCGCTCACGATATCTGCCGTCTGGCTACCGCTTGGGCGGATCCTGACGCGCACCCTCGTCGCCGAGACCCATTCGACACCACGGGCATCGTCGCTCAGGTGCGTCAACTGACGTGCCTGACCATCGAGCGTGGAAACCCAGACCTGGGTGATGCCGCGATCCCGGCGCAGATAGGCGATCGAGCGCCCATCCGGCGACCAGACCGGACCATTCTCGTCGATCGATCCGTTCACGATGTCCGCGACGCCGCGAAGGTCGCCACGCACAAGGATCGGGTCGCCGCCACTATCGATGATGCGTGGCGGCCCACCGGACAGCGGCACCAGGACCACGCCGTAGCAATAATCATCGGCGTCGGCATTGGCTCGGCGCAGGATCAGCGCCGCCCATCTGCCATCCGGAGAAGCATTGCTCTCTCCAAAGTCCCGCAGCGCGACGAGATCGCGAGCGGTCAGCGGCCGTTGGCCTGTTGCCGCCCCGGGGGGAGGCGGCAACAGGCGCTCCCGGCATGCCGCGGGCGTTGCGTGCGCCGCCTCGGTCATGCCGGTGAGCAACATGGCGAACAACGCCATGCCAGTTCGGGTCACCATGTCTTGGAGACCTGGAGCGAGATCAGGCGGCCGACCGGGCTCGCATTCTCGGGATCATAGGCGTAGGTGGTCGTGCCCACCGCATAAGCGGCATAAGGCGGGTCCCGGTCGAAGACATTGCTGGCGCTGAGCGCGATTCGCAGTCCGCCGAGCGGTCCCTCGCGCTCCGGGATCGCGTAGCTGAACTGTAGATCGAACGTCGTCCATGCACCGACCTGCTCCGGAGTACCCAGCAGCCGGTTGCTATACCCATCGACATAGTTGATCGTCAGAACGCTTCCCCAGCGGCCGGAGCTCCAGCCCGCATGGCCACGCGCGCGGATGTCGACCGGGTTGCCGAGCGTATCGACTACGTCGGTAACCGGACCGGTGGCGGTCAGCGACTGCTTGATGTGGAAAGTGTAGGTCGCGGTTACGCCGATATCGGCGCGGCCTCCTGCGAGGGCGAAATCATAGCCAAAGTCGAAGTCCAGACCCGAGACTTTGACGACGGCGAGATTCTGAAGGCGCGCATCGACCACGGCACCGATCCCCGAGGCGGGCACGCCGAACGGATTGATGAAGAAGGGATCGGCATAGAGGGCGGCAACGCGGGTGGCCGACGGGCTGTTCTCGATGATCGGCGAGAAGGTCGCGCGATCGGTCAGGAACGTCAGCAGATAGGCCGCGGGCGTCGCGATACGGTCGCGATAGTCCACATTGAACCAGGTGACGCCCAGCCGGAGGCCCGGAACGTCGGCCGGATGCAAATCCGCTCCCAGGGTCAGGGTCGTCGCGCGCTCGGGCCGCAGATTGGGATCATTGCCCCGAATGACGACTGCATTGGTGGTGCCGCTCGCGGATTGCGGATCGGGAAGCGGATAGGCGAACACCAGCTTGGAACCGGGGTCCTGCCGGAGATCGTTGAATCCCGGCGCGCGGAACGATCGGCCATAGCTCCCCCGGAACGAGAGCGCGTCCGCGGGCGCCCAGGTAAAGCCGAAGCGGGGATTGGTGGTCCTGCCGAAGTCGCTGTAGCGCTCAGTTCGTACCGCCGCCGAAAGGTCGAGGCGCCTCAGCCCCGGCATGCCATTGGCCGCGCCGAAGACCGGTACGACGATCTCGCCGTAAGCCGCCTCGACGGTTCGCGGACGCGGTAGGGCGAGCGCCGCGATCGGCGAGGGTGTTGCGGTGCTGACGTCGTTGATCGTCGGATCGATCGTGTAACTTTCGTTGCGATATTCGCCGCCCAGCGCGACCGCGACCTCGCCGGCCGGAAGCGTGAAGAGCGGGCCGTTGGCGCGCAGGCTCGCCGACCAGACGGTCCCGCGGTTGCTGCTGGTGATCGATCCGCGGACCCGGTCGATCGTCGCCCGGTTCGTGAAGCTGCCGTCGCCCAGCAAATTATAGGCGGTCGCGGGATTGGTGTCCGCGAGCGCGGCCGCGAGCCTGACCGTGTTGACGCGGTTATAGGTGGTGTTGCGCTCATATTGGCGGCCCCAGCTGCCATGCGCGTCCATGTTCCACCGCCCCGCATCCAGCACGAGGCCGGCACTGCCACCATAGGCGCTGGCCTTTCCGCGCGTCCCTTCCGGACCGAAGTCGCGCACGAAGCTGTATTGCACGCCGATCGGCTGATGCGTGCCGATCGGATCCACATAGAAGGGATTGGTCACCGGAACGGTGCGCGTGGCGTCGCTGCTCGGTTTCACATGCTGGTCGAAGCTGCGCACTGTCGCCAGGCCCTGTGCGTAGAAGCGCAGTTTTGGCGTCAGGTCTTGGCTGAACGACACGAACAGCGAGTGCCGCTTCTGTTCGGGAAGGAGGTCGGCGCCGAACCAGCTGTCGCCGCGATTGACCGTGCCCGCCGTCAGCATGGCGGGAGTAAGCCCGGTGCCATTTTGGCCCGAGGGGATCACGTAGGTCCGCCCGCCCGCGGTGATGGTGCCGGGGTTCCAATAGGTGCCGCGGCGGTCGGGGCCTCCGAAGCGCCGCAGATCGTCCGTGGCAAAGTCACGGCCCGCGCCTGCGAGGCGCTCGCGCTCATAAAACTCATACGCGACCATCGCGTGACCGGTCGACCAGCGCGTGCCGAGCAACTGGCTGGCGCCATATTCCTCGAAATCGCCATCGGCCGTGCCGATCCGGAAGCTGGTCTCGGCGCCGGTGAAGTCGAGGCGCGGGATGAGGTTGACGACGCCCGCCACCGCGTCGGAGCCGTAGATTGCCGAGGCGCCATCGGGGACGACTTCGATGCGGGCGATCGCGGCGGTGGGAATCATCGAGATGTCACCGAACACCCCGGTGGGGCCGCCCAGAGCCGGCCGGTCGCCGTTCAGCAGGACGAGCGTGGAAGACGGTCCGAGCCCGCGAAGGTTGATGCTCGATCCGCGGCCGGTATTCAGGCTCGACGATTGGGAGAGCGTCGGACCGGCGGTCGCTTCGTTCGGCCCGCCCCCGAAATTCTGCGGGATGGACTGGGCGATCTGAGTGATCGTCGCATAGCCGCTTTGATCGATGGCCTTGCGGTCGATGGTGACGACTGCGGATCCCACCGGACCACGACCGCGGATGCGCGTTCCGGTGACAAGGATCACCGTTTGCTCCGCATCCTGGTCCGGCGTGTCGGAGCGCTGGACGACCAGCGTGTTCCCGACCGTGACCGCCCGGAGCCCCGAGCCGCCAAGGAGCGCGGTCAGCGCGTCCTCGGCGGAGTAGCGCCCCCGCAGCATCGGCGCCCGCCGGCCCCGGACGAGGTCGTCGGAGACGATGATCTGCCGTCCCGAGGCAAGCGCGAGCTGCGTGATCGCCTGGCCCAGGTCCTGGGCCGGGATGTTATATTCTCTGGCGCTGTCCTGCTGCGCATGCGCCGCCGGAGCGGTGAGCAGAGCGGCACTGGCGAGAAGCGCGAACCCGATTTTCTTCATTTTATCCTCCCCTGATCGGCGCGTTAGGCGCGGACATCAGGGCAGGACGGAGCAGCGGCGATTTACCCCCCCTCCCATGCAAAAATATTTTTGAGGCGGGGCGGCCCGGCCTATTCCTTGACGATCCGTTCGACATCGAGGCGATTGAAGCCTGACCTTACGCCGTCCACCGTTACTCTGAGCCCGAGCAGGTTTCGGGCGGAGCGTCCGGCGTCGAGCTCCCATTCCCCGCCGCCATCGACTTCGATCACCAGCCCGCGGGCGGAATTCAGGAGGCGTCCGGTGACACGGTGGCGAGTGCCCATCGGCATGGCGGCTTCAGTGCCGCTTGCCGGGCGGGGATTTGGTCTGAAGCTGTTCGATCCGGGATGCGATCGCCAGGAACACGCTGTTGCCTTCGGAGTCGCCGGCATCGAGCAGATCATCGGCGCGCTTGACGGCGTAGAACCACGCGCCGCTCCCGTGCATTTCGGCAATCTTGCTTGCACAGGCCCAGAGTTCGCGGTCGTCGATCATGGACTTGGTCTAGCGCTGGCCGCGGTTCCCCGGAAGCGCGATTTGCCGGCAGGCGGCATTGCTGCCGAGTGAGACCCTGGTGGCTTTTCGCCCGCAACGCGATAAACCGCAGTATTCCGGATGAGCCGCGGGCAACATCCGGCCCAATCTCCTCCATGCAAGCTCACGGCGCAAAGCAACTGGAATGAATGACCGCAGCGTGAGCGCACCGCCATTCGAACGTTTGACTGAGGCGCAACTGGTCTGCCTTCGGCTCGTCCACCAGCACCAGACGTCGAAGCAGATCGCGCTGCTGCTCGGCATTTCGAGATACACCGCCGATCAGCGGATAGAGCGGGCGTGCCGCACGCTCGGGATCGAGGGACGGGTTCAGGCGGCGCTGCTCCTCGCCGAGCATGAGCGCGGCACGACAACTGATCGGCTCGTACACGAACCAATCGACATTGCTGCGCCGGCGCCGGCCGGTCCATCCGATGGGACGCCAGTTGCGAAACGGCCGGATGACGAGATCCATGTTGCTCAGGAGCAGGCGGCCTACCGCCCGCATCCCGAGATCAGGCGATCGATCTGGGACGTCGCAATACCTCGGGGGAATGCGAATGATCTGACAGCAACTGCACGCATCATGTGGATCGTCCAGCTCACGGTCATGATCGTGGTCGCGATCCTGATCCTCCTGGTCGTCGCAGAAGCCTTGTCCGGAATCGCCGAGCGAAACTGGCCGTCGAAAACCGCCACCAATCTTTAGCCGCGGCACCCCTCGTGCCGCGAGGGGAACCGCCATGTCCGATACCAAGCTCCACGACACTGCTCTTCACGTCACCGACCTGATCCTCGACGCCGAGGAAGCCGCCGACAAGGCGGTCGCCGCGATCGCCGCGCTCATGGTCGGGACCGTCGAGGCGCGCCGCCGTTCTGGCGCCGTTGCCGCGACCAGCCAGCCGACGCTGATCCGCCTCAACCGCGCGCTCACCCGCATCATCGACGGCGGTAGCGACGTCGTGCGCGTCCATGGCGAGCTGCAGGGCCATTATGCCGAGCAGGCCAATGGCGATCTCCATCCCTATACCGTCGAAGGGCTGGCCCGCCGCACCGAGTCGAAGGTGGTCCCGCTTCGCGAGGTCGCCAATCGTTGACGGCTGACGCGCGCCATGTTCCAACCGATGCATGCGAGCCGCAATCGTCAGCGCCGTCCTGGCCTTCCTCGCGGCGCTCGGCTTCTTCTACCTCACCGTCCCTGGCGAGATAGCGAAGTACGGCATTTTCGGAGCGGTTCGGGCCTCCTCCTATCTCGGCCTGCTTGCAGGCGCCGCGGTCTATGCCTGGCGGAGAGGGGGAGGTCCCGAGCGGGCGGTGGCGATCGTCCTGTTAGCGGACGTCCTGCTCGATCCCCTGCTGCATCTCTTCCTCGCCAAGCGATTCACCACGGTGGACCCGACCCATTTGGTGCTCGGGATCGCCTATCTGATCGCGTTCGTGTCGATCGCGCTCAAGGCCAACCGGCTCTGGACACTCTGGCTATGCGCCTTTCATGGCCTTTCCGTGCTTTCGCACGTCACCAAGGCGCTCGATCTCGGCATCCATCCCGTGATCTACGCGGTCATGCAGGTGATCTGGTCGTACGTGATGCTGGGGCTGCTGATCTTCGGCACCCGGAATCACCAGCGCCGCTCGAAGACAGCGCTGGGCGACGCATCCTGGTCCGGATCCTTGCTCCGCTCGGACGCGGCGCCGGCGAAACCGCCGGGCGGCTGATCGCGCATTTCGGCTCGTTCGGGGCGGTGCTCCATGCGCCCGGCGAGGCGGTCGAGAAACTGTCCGGACCCATGCATCGCGAGGCGCTCTCGGCGACGCTTGCGGCGATCGAGCACAGCTTGCGCGAACGGATCGTGTCGAGCCCGATCTCGGCGCCAGACGAGGCGCTGATCCGCTATCTTGTCGGGACGATGGGGGATTGTCCGAGAGAGCAGGTGCGCGTGCTCTATCTCGACAGCGGCAATCATCTGCTGCGCGACGAGGTCGCGGTCGAAGGCGGACCCAATCATGCGAGCGCCTCGCCCAGGGCGATCATCGCGCGCGCACTTCAGCTCGAGGCGACCGCATTGCTGCTGGCACATAATCATCCCGGCGGGGACACGCAGCCGAGCGGCGCCGACATCCGCTTTACGCGGCTGCTTGCCCGGGTCGCCGCCGATCTCGGAATCGCGCTGCACGACCATCTCATCATCGCCGGCGGGAAATGGAGCAGCATGCGCGCGGCGGGCGTGCTGTCATGAGCACGGACGCGCTGACCGGTGACGACACGGTCGATGCCGCACTCGCATTGATCGCGGCGCGGCTCCGGCAATCGCAGGGACCGGCGCCCCAGGTCGCGAGCGCGGGCGCCAGCACGCCGCTCGATGTCGCCAAGTCGATCTACCGTGCCCGGCGCAAGCGGGATCAGCTTCTTGGGGAGCTCTCACCCTTTGGCGAGCCGGGCTGGGACATCCTGCTCGATCTGTACATCTGCGGCCTTGAGGGCCGGCGCGTGAGCGTCAACAGCGCGTGCATCGCGGCGATGGTGCCGCCGACCACCGGGCTGCGGTGGCTGGCATTGCTCGAAGGTACGGGCGCACTTGTCCGGACGCGCGACCATGGCGACAAGCGGCGGGCATGGGTGACGCTCACCGAGCAGGGCCGGAGCGCGCTGACGGCCTATCTGGAAACATTGCTTTGATCAGCGCGGCGGCCGGATCAGCACCAGGTCGCCGCCCGGCCCCTGCTCCACGCGAAGGCCGAAGGCTGCGGCGAGGCTAGCCGCGAGCGCATCGACCGGCAGCGGGCGAAAGGCCCCCGTCACCTTGAGCGCACCGAGTGAGGGATCGCCCAAGACGATGCGGCGCCGCGAATAGCGGTTGGTTTCCGCGAGCGCGCCCGAAAGCGGCGCGCCGTTGAAGACCAGCATCCCGGCGACCCACTGATCGCTTCCCTTCCCGGCAGGCTCGACGGGCGCCAGCGGCGCACCGCCCGGGGTGAAACGCAAGGCGCGGCCACCATCGAGGCGGAATTCAGGCGCCGCCGAGAGGCCCGCGGCCTGGGGGCGGACTTCAAGCGCGCCGCGCAGCGATGACAGGCAAAGCCCGAGCGGCGCCAGCTCGACATCGAACCCGGAATCCTGAGTCGAGATCGTCTTGCCACCCGCTTCGACAACAAAGGTTCGCTTCGCGTCGGGCCGGACATCGAAGCGCGCACGCCCGCGTTCGAGCGTCACCTTGCGCACCTTGTCGTCGAACCGGACCTCTAGGCGAGTGTCGGTGTCGAGCGTGACGGACGAGCCGTCCGGAAGCTTGAGCGTCCTGATTTCGCCCACCGACGTCGCATGCGCCTCGGCGATGACCGGCAAGGGGCCGGCGCCTGTCGGACGCAACACCACGGCGAGCACGATCAGCACCATCGCCGCGGCGGCGAAGGCCAGCCGCGGCGGGGTCGCCCAGGCAAGCCGGCGTGGCGCGGGCCGCAGCGAGCGTGCACGTCCGAGTTCGGTTGCGCCGAGACCCTCGGCTGTCTCCCAGGTCGCTTCGAGTGCAGCGAATTCGGCGGCATTGCGGCTGTCGGCCGTCCGCCATGCGTCGAACGCGTCGCGCAGCCCCTCGGCATCGGGGCCGTGCATCCGGCCCCACCACCGCGCCGCATCCGCACGAGGATCTCCGGCCGGACTCAACCGTCCTGCTCCATCAGCCGGGTAAGCTTGGCGATCGCCTTGGCCATGATCTTCTCGACGCGTTTCACGCTCAACCCTGTTCGCTGTGCGATCTCGTTGTAGCTCATGCCGTCCAGGCGATGGGCGAGGAAGATCTCCCTCGACCGGGGTTGCAGATGATACATGGCAGCTTCGAGCCTGCGCATTCTATCGCGCGCTTCGAGACGGCCAAGCTCGTTATGATCCGAAACGGCATCCGTCGCATCCACGTCGTGGGCGATCAGGCGCTGTTCGGGCGACCGCGCGCGGTCCCTGAGCAGGTTGCGGCCGATCTTGCGCAGATAGCCGGCGGGCGTTTCGATGGCCGTGCCCGCTTCATCCGCGCCGGCAATGCGCAGAAAGGCCTCTTGCGCCAGATCTTCCGCGTCGGCGTGCGAGGCGCGGTTTCGGGTGAAGTAGCGCACCAGTGTCGATCGTTCGCGACGATAGAGCAGGTCGATGTCGATGCCTTCGGACGCCGTGCCAAGGCCCGACGGCGGTACGGTCGCCGGTTCCTTCACCGCACCCCAACCTTGCTGGCCGCCCCGGTCACGCCCGTCATCATCCCTCGTTCGCAGACGAGGCGGCGCCCGGCGAGAAGCCGGGCGTTGAGAACATGTTTGGGAACATGCGCCGACGCCTTTAGCCGCGAGGCCTGGACATACGCGTCGGCCACCCGGCCGGTCGGCCAGTGAATGGATCAGCCCAAACGAGGTTCTCACGCCTCGGTGCCGATTGGTGCGGCACGGCGGCAAGATTAGGCGTTCAAGGAGTCGGAGCGCAAGCCAGCGCGCGCCGATCAAGGTTCAAATCGGGGTGAATTCTGGACCGACTTCGACGCCGGGAAGGGTCGCCTCACCGGGCGGTAGAGGCGCTGGAAGTTGAGCGCCGTCTGCACAGCCTGCGCGCCGAGCTCCTCGATGACGAAGGTCCGCGCGGGCGGAGTCACGAGCAGATCGGCTTCCGCGACCGTCCGGTCCAGCCACTGCTTCACCTCCCGGCGATGGATGATCGCGCCGTGCCGATCCTGATAATGGGCAACCTCGGGGTTCGCGGCGACGGTCACGATCCGGTAGCAGAGCGGCCAGTCGCCAAGGGCGGGTTCCCAGATAGCGGCGAGGTAGAAGAAATTGCCCCCGTCGAGCGTGACGCGATATTTCCGGCTGCCGACGGTCATGTGAAATTCGGACGCCGGGATCAGGCAGCGGTGGCTGGGGAACGTCTTTCCCTCGGACCGGACGAACCGGTAGGCAACACCGTCACTGAACCGCGGGTTGGAGCCCCAAACCGCCTCGACCATCTCAGTCTCTTGCGGAGCATCCGGGTTTCGCCGGATGATGGCGCGTCGTGCCCCCAATGGCGCGTTGGAGTCGAACGGAGTCGCGGTCACAGTCATGGGGCGGAACATAGTAGGAACGAAAACGAGTCGCAAGGCTCCCGGAGAATGGCGCGACGATGTGCAATGACTATCGCTTGGAAGTCGATATCGCCTCGATCATGGAGGATTTCGACGATCTGCAGATCAAGATCGCGACTCCCGAGGGTACGCCCAATGTGCAGCCGCGCGCCGACATTCAGATCACCGATATGGCGCCGATCGTCCGCAGCCTGGAGACAGCCAGAGGAGCGGGCGAGCTGGTCAACAGGCGGTGGAGCTGGCCGAACCCCAACGGCTCTCCGCTGTTCAACTTCAGAACGGAAGAGCGCGAGTTCAGGTCGAAGCGGTGCCTGATCCTGACGGATGGCTTCTACGAATTCACCAAGGCGAAGGACCCGCGGCAGAAGCGCAAGGACAAATGGTTGTTCACGCTGAACAGCCATCGCTGGTTCTGCATCGCCGGCATCTGGCGATCGCATCCGGAAGTCGGCGAGGCCTTCACCATGCTGACGATCGAGCCCGGCGAGGACATCGCGCCCTATCACAGCCGGCAGATCGTCCCGTTGCGCCGGGATCAATGGGCGGACTGGCTCGATCCGTCGATTCCGGCAGAGGAGCTGTTGAAGCCGCTCCCCGGGGGCAGCCTCACGGTGACGCCGATTTTGCCGCCAGCGCCGGGCCCCGATCAGGCGGCGCTGGCGCTTTGAGGACGACCCGCAGGCTTGCCGCTGCAAAGCGCGTGGCGGCATGACTCCGGCCTCCGATGCGCCCCCGTCGACAAGCGGCACGCCGCCAGCAGAGGGCGTGACGAGCCTCTACAAATACACCTCGTTCGACACCGCCAGGATCGTGCTGGCATCGGGCCGGTTGCGATGGACCACGCCGCCGCTCCTGAACGACCCCTATGATCTGAGCTTCGACCTTCAGCTCGAAGTCGAGCCGCAGCGTGTCCGCGAGTTGGCGATCGACCTGCTCTGGTCCGACTGGCTCGATGACGGCACGCCGGCGCCGCAGGTCCTGTTCGAGGCATGGAAGCAAATGACAAAGGCGGAGCGGCCAGACCTTGACCGCGCCGAGTTCGAATCGGTGGTCGGACCGATCGTGTCGGCGTCGATCAGGCGCGCGGAGTCGACGGCTGACATGAATGCCGAGCTTCAATCCTATCTGCAGCGCGCCAAGCTGCTCTGCCTGTCCGAGACGCCGGGCAGCATGCTGATGTGGTCGCATTACGCGCGGCAACATTATGGCGCTGTCCTGCGGTTCACGCGCGAGGGGGCCAGCAACGCGTTTGGAACCGCGAGGCCGGTCCGCTATGTCGAGAAGATGCCGCGCTTTGGCGATAGCGCAGCGCTTGCCGGGATGATTACCGGCCGTCTCCAAAATCCCAAGACACTCTCCGACAGCCAGATTTACAGCAAGGCCGCCGACTGGTCCTATGAACGCGAATGGCGGATGCAGCTCGGCTTTGGCCGAGATCGGCAGGCGCCGTTCGAAGACCTGCCTTTCGGGCCGGAGGAACTCACCGGCGTCGTCATGGGATGCCGGATGTCAGGGCCGAACCGGACCGAGCTGGCGCGGCTCGCGCGCCAGCTGAATCCCGAGGTGTCGTTGCTCTGCGCCAGACCTTCTTCCCGCGACTTTGCGATGCTGATCGAGCCTTGGGACGCGTCGTAGCGCGGGCCTACTGCTTGGTCGGCCAAAGGTTGAGCGTGGTGCCCCGCGCCTTGTCGAGCGCTTCCTGGAAATAGGCCACGTCGAGTTGCTGGCACTTGGCGGAGAAGCCGCTCGATGGCGTCAGATAGTTGCCGCTCTTGGGATCCGCGACCCGCGCCGGGAGCTTGCCGGTCCGGTCCAGCAGGTCTTCCTCGAGCGCGCAGGCGAGATCGTCCTTGAACGCCGGCTCGTTGCTGGCCTGGCTGAAGATGAAGCGCGCATAGCGCTGGCCCATCGCGACGTCGGTCGGGAAATGCACCCCGCAAATGATGCGGTTGGTTCCAAAGCGCACGCCGCGGGCGAGGATCGTGCCGCCACGATCGGGCATGACGGTGCTGAGCAGCAGGCCTGCGACATAGCCGTGCGCGGCATGGCCCGACGGATAGGAGGAATCGGAGTCGTTGGGCTTGCCCGGGACCGTCATATAGGACTGGTCGCATGGCTTGATCGAACTGTCCTCGATGAAGGGCCGCGCGCGGAAATAGTGCGTTCCGTCCGCGCCGACGGTCTCCTTGACCTTGTAGAAATCGACGTCTGCGACGAGCCAGCGCAGCATGTGCGCGAGGATCGGCCGGCGCGTGATCGTGAGCGACCGGCCCGCCGCCGTGGAGAAGCGTGGGAGAAGCACCTCGTACAGATAGGCTTCCGCATCGTCGAATGCTTCGGCCTTGGCGGGGCCGTCGGCGAGCTGCGCGGCCCTGACCTGATCGAGGTCAATCAGGCTCGCGTCGGAATCCTTTGGCGCGAGCGGGGGTGGCGGCAGGTCGAACCCGAGCTTTTTGAGGTCCGGCGAGGCAAAGAGATAGCGGTTCGGTGCGGTCGGATCGGCTCCCGCCGAAATCGGAGCGACGAGGAGCGCGATCGCTGCAAGGCCACCCGCGAGGCTCCGCATGGCTAATCCGCCCCGTGCCTGGTTGAACCGCGTGATACCGGTCTTCGAATCGAGATGTGTCATGTCTGCCCTCCCAAGTCGCGGAAGACTGCTCGCAGCAATTCGCAAGGTAAAGATGTTTCGTGACCAAGTCGGATTTACACAGAGGTGGACATGAACACTTGCCGGTACACCCGGGATTCAGGCCTGATCGCCAATCCGATTTACCCGCCTGTGACACCGTCATGCCGTAGCGCTGGAAATTACGGGATTGGCCGGTCTGTCCCGACCACCGATCGCTTCACGACCCGCTAGATCGTCAGCGCTCGCTGCTACGCCGGCCCCGCGAAATGCGCATTTCGACCCTGGGCAGATCGAGCAGCCGGCGTGGTAGGGATCCAGGCCCGCCGTCCGCCTTCTCCACCAGCGCGGCGAAAGGGTCTCCGACGCGCAGCGCCAGTGCGTCATAGGTCAGCCAGTCCGCCAGCGAGCGCGATGCGATCGCAACCACGTCGCGATGAAGACTGCTTCCCGATCCCTGATATTCGGACAGATCCGCCACCAGCTGGGTCGGGATGACCGGAACGCCGCGCCCGCCAAGCGGGGGGCCATGAAAGAAATAGACGCTCGAGTTGGTCTGCGCCTGGAGCGCGAGGCGCTGATTTCGATCGAGCCGGAACGACGAGTGCCAGGCTGGCTGCAGCACTGCCTTCTTGTTTCGGTAAAGGCGCTTGGCCTGAACCAGCGTCACGCGCCTGCCAAGCGAGGTGCCGTCGACGACTGGATCGACGATGAGGCACAGGTCGGCGGAGAAGCTCTTCGCGCCTTTGATGCCCATGGCGCCTTCCTCAGCGCGGTCGACATTGCGGTATTGCATGGAGACCGACGCCTCGTATGGCGCGGTCGAGGCGCGGGCGAGTGACGCGAGCGCCTCGTCGAGATCGCCGAAGCGCAGTGCGAGCTGCTGGAAGAGCGATGACAGGAGTCTGTCTTCGCCTTCGTCACCATGGGAGTCATATTCGCTGGCGACATTCGCTTCGACGCTGGCGATCATGCGCTCGATCAGCCGCTCGATGGCACGGTCTCCGAGCCAGGTTCGAGGCGACTCTGCAGCGTCCGCGTCCGCCTCCCGCAAGGCCAGGCCATCCAAAAGCGTACCGGCCCCCGGAAGCGCTGCGACGTCGCGCCGGTCTCCGAATTTGGCCGTCCGGACCGCGCGTGCCGCATAGTGGACGAGCGGGACCGGATGATGGTCAAGGTCGGCAAGCCATTCGCGGTCCTCGCCTTCGGCAAGCACGACGGCTGTGAACTGCGCCAGGTCGGCGGCGGGGCCCGAGGGCCACCAGAGCAAAGCTTCGATGACGGCTCGCCGAAGCATTGCATCGCCTTCGACGCGTTCCTTCAGGCTTTGCGCATAGGCTGCGCGAACTTCAGCGGGCCGTTGAAGGAGGCTCGTATCGCCATACGCGGCCCTGGAACCTGCAAGTTCCAGCACCATGGCCGCAACCGCGCGAAGTTCGGTCTGGGGCTCGATCGCGTCGGCCAGCTCCTGCCGCGCGGCGAGAAGCTCCCGGCTGTCATAGCTCTTTTGTTCGACCTCGAACGCCGCGCGAGGCTGGGCATATTCCGGCCTGCAGGCGATAATCGCGAAGAGCGTGACCCAGGGCGTCCAGCCCATGCCGCGCCCGATCGCGCAGAACAGGCTGGTAAGCAGGTCCTGCCTGTTCCTTCCGTCCACCGCAGTGATCAGGGTTCGCGCTTCCCACTGGGTCTCTGGCGCGAAATGCGCGAGCAGCTCGACAGGCCATGAGATGGAACCGGAGTCGGAGCGGCTTTGCAGTTCGGATGCGAGCCGCAGGATAAATCCGGGATCGCGCCGCAAGCGCGGAAGGCGGTCCAGCAGCGTGTAGCCCCGGTATGATTGCGCGACATGGGCGTAGAGGTCCGGCGCAAAGTAGCGCCAGCGGCGCTCGATATGCGCGATGATCCGGGCTTCGAATCTGGCGGTGTCTTCGGCTTCCGGGAGAGCATCGCTTGCCCGAAGCAGCTCGATCACGACCTCGAAATCCACAGACGGATCGACGCTGGTATCGGCAAGGGCCAGGGTCGCGCGATCCATGGCGGGAGTGCCTGGCTTTTGGTCGTCTTCATCGCCCAGCAGGACGACGCGCCTGTGTCGAAACGGGCGGTCGCGGCCGGGCAGCAACATGCCGATCACATGGCGCAGGTCGTCGAGATCGCCGTCGCTCCTGCTGTTCGCTCCGTCTTCCTCTCCCAAGGCGATGTTTCCTTTGCTGGCCGAAGCGAAACTAGCCACTGACGCCGCCGGTCTGCAAACCGCGTGAAGCGATTTGTCGCAAGCGGCCTTCACCGGAAATTGCGCGGCTTAACCTTGATGCCCTCGGTCGGTTGTCCGGGAATGATGCCCGAGCCCAGCCGCAGATCGGGAATATAGATTTCGCGCGCCGCTCGCCCCAGCACCCGGTTGGCGGGATCGCGCGGATCGGGCGATACCGGGTTCTTCGCGACATCGCCGCGGCTGACGCGGTAGATGTCCGAGACGTCGCTGCGATTGCCGACGCTGGCCAGGAGGGGCGACAGGTCCTCCAGCCGCTGTGCGATGAGATGGATGACCTCGCCCTCGCGCTGCACCTGGCCGCGTACTCCCATCATCGAGGCGCCCAGCACGATCCGCCGGTTCGCTTCGAAGGCCTTGGTCCAGACGACCAGGTTGGCGACATTGGTCTCGTCTTCGAGCGTGATGAACATCACGCCCTTGGCCGAGCCGGGTTTCTGGCGAACCAGCACGATGCCCGCGAGCTCGACCCAGCGGCCATCCCGGACCGTCTGAAGTTCCTCGCAGCTGATCATCTTCCGGGCTCTGAGCTCGTCGCGCAAAAAAGCCAGCGGGTGCGCGCGCAGCGACAGGCCCGAGGCACGGTAATCCTCGACCACCTGCGCGCCCTCGGTCATCGGCGCGAGCGCGACTTCGGGCTCGATCGCCTCGGCAAGCAACTTGCCGGCCCTCTCGTCCGCGGCCGCGAACAGCGGAAGTACCTGGTCTCCCAGGCCCTTGACGCTCCAGAGGCCGGCGCGGCGGCTGAGGTCCAGCGAGCCATAGCCATCGGCGTCGCCGATCCGGTCGAGTGCGCCGCGTCCGACAAGCGCGCGGCGCTGAATCTCCTCGACCGAGGTGTAGGGCTGGCCGCCGCGCGCGCTCGCGATCGCGGCACCATCGGCATTGGCCAGGTCGCGCACCATGCGCAGGCCCAGCCGCACCGCCATATACCGCCCGCCAGACGGTTCGAGCGTGCAGTCCCAGCGGCTGTGATTGACGTCGATCGGACGTATCTCGACGCCGTGCGCCAGCGCGTCGCGGACAATCTGGGCCGGTGCATAAAAGCCCATCGGCTGGGCGTTGAGCAATGCCGCGCAGAAGGCATCGGGGTGGTGGCACTTCACCCAGGAAGAGGCATAGGCGATCAGCGCGAAGCTGGCGGCATGGCTCTCCGGAAAGCCGTAGGAGCTGAACCCTTCGATCTGCTTGAAGGTCTTCTCGGCGAATTCGCGGTCATAGCCGCGGCCCACCATGCCGTTGATCAGCTTGTCGCGAAAATGGCTGACGCCGCCGGTCAGTTTGAAGGTCGCCATGGCGCGGCGCAGCAGATCGGCTTCGCTGGCGGTGAAGCCGGCGCATTCGATCGCGACCCGCATCGCCTGTTCCTGGAAGAGCGGCACGCCGAGCGTCTTTTCCAGCACCCGGCGAAGCTCGGGCGTCGGGTAGGTCACTTGCTCAAGCCCCGCGCGCCGGCGCCGGTAAGGATGGACCATGTCGCCCTGGATCGGCCCGGGCCTTACGATCGCGACCTGGATGACGAGATCGTAGAAGGTCCGTGGTCCCATCAGCGGCAGCGACGCCATCTGCGCACGGCTCTCGATCTGGAAGACGCCGAGCGTGTCGGCCTTGCGGATCATCGCATAGGTGGCGGGATCTTCCGCAGGAATGGTTGCAAGGTCGAGTGCTAGATGCTTGTCATTCGCCATGAATTCGAACGCGCGGCGCATGCAGCTGAGCATGCCGAGCGCCAGCACATCGACCTTCATGAAGCCGAGCGCGTCGATATCGTCCTTGTCCCATTCGATAACCTGGCGGTCGTCCATCGCTGCGGGCTCGATCGGCACCAGTTCGTCCAGCCTGTCGCGGGTCAGCACGAAGCCGCCGGGATGCTGGGACAAATGGCGCGGCGTGTTGATCAGCAGCCGCGCAAGCTCGAGAGTCAGGTTGAGGCGGCGGTCGCCTATGTCCATGTTGAGCTCGGCGGCGTGCTTTTCCTCGACGCCTTCGCGGCTCCAGCCCCATACCGATGACGACAGGCCGGCGGTCATGTCTTCGCTCAGGCCCAGTGCCTTGCCGACCTCGCGCACGGCGCCGCGCGCGCGGTAGCGGATCACGGTCGAGGTCAGCGCGCTTCGCGTCCGGCCATAGGTCTCGTAGATCCACTGGATCACTTCCTCGCGCCGTTCATGCTCGAAATCGACGTCGATGTCGGGCGGCTCGCGGCGCTCCGCCGAGACGAAGCGCTCGAACAGCAGCTCGGACCGGACCGGGTCGATCGAGGTGATACCGAGACAATAGCAGACCGCCGAATTGGCCGCCGAGCCGCGGCCCTGGCAAAGAATGTCCCTCGAGCGCGCGAAGCTGACGATCGAATGGACCGTCAGAAAATAGGGCGCGTAATCGAGCTGGGCGATCAGCGCGAGTTCGTGATCGAGCTGCGCGCGCACCGCCGGGGTCACGCCGTCGGGATAGCGTTCGGGGGCCTTTTCCCAGGTCAGCCGCGCCAGTTCCTGCTGCGGCGTGCGGCCCGGCACCTTGATCTCATCGGGATATTGATACCGCAGCTGCTCCAGATCGAAGCGGCATCGCTCGGCGATCTCGATGCTGCGGGCGACAGGTTTTGTATCGCCGAGGTTGCGCCGGAACAGGCGCTCCATCTCCGCCGCCGATTTCAGATGCCGGTCGGCAATCGCCTCGCGCCGGTCGCCCAGCGTATCGACGGTGCATTTCTCGCGGATGCAGGTGACCACATCCTGCAGCATCCGCCGCTCGGGTACATGATAGAGGACGTCGCCGGTCGCGACGGTGGGGATGCGCGCGGCAAGTGCCATATCCGCCAGCGCGCGAAGACGAACCGCGTCTCGCGGACGCCGTCGTAGCGACAATGCCAGATAGGCGCGGTCGCGAAAGATGCCTGCCATTCGCGCCAGCGCCGTCGCCGCCACGGGATCCGCGCGCTCGGGCACGAACAGGCCGATCAGCCCTGCATTCCATTCCTCGACATCGTCCCAGTCGAGATGGCAGGCGCCCTTGCCGGCGCGCGCCTTGCCGGCGGACAGCATGCGGCACAGGCGACCATAGGCGTCGCGATCGGTCGGATAGACGATCAGCGCGGAGCCATCGGCCAGGCCGAGGCGTGCGCCGGCGATGGAGCGGACACCGGTGGTTTTCCGGGCATCCCAGGCACGGACGATGCCGGCGACCGAATTGCGGTCGGCGATCCCGAGCGCGGGTAGCCCGAGCATTGCTGCCGCGGCGAACAGCTCCTCGCAGGACGAAGCCCCGCGCAGGAAGCTGAAATGCGTTGTGACCTGTAGTTCGGCATAGGCGGGCGCCGTTGTCATGCGAACGCCCCGTGGATGAACCAGCGCATCGGACCCGTCGCCGCATGCTCGCCATCGCCCAGCCGGAACAGCCAGTAGCGCCCTCCGCCTTCGACCTCGACCTGGAAATAGTCGCGCACCGAATAGGGCGTGCTCGCCTCATGCCCGTCGTCGCGCCACCATTGGCCATGGAGGCGCTCGGGTCCGTCGGCCTGCGTCACGCGGTAGCGCTTGCGGCCCCAGACGAACATGGCGGGCGGATGGTCCGGCAGCATCGCGGTCACCTGGATCGGCTGAGGCGGGCTGATCAGGCGGCCGGGGCGTGGAAGATCGTCGGCCCAGCGCTGTCCGGCGGCGTTGCCCAATGCCGGAACAATGGCGACCGACCGCTCGGGCATACCGCCCGCAAAGGGCGCGGCGCGGTGGAGCGCGGATTGTCCGAACCGGTTGGCGAGCGCATCGACCAGCTCGCCGATATCGGTCTCGCGCCTGGCGGCCCGGGCCAGATCGGGTTGGGCGCCGCCGAGCGGCTCGGTCAACGGTGCGACGAGCATCATCGCCTCGATGCCGAGGCCCGGCGCCACCTGTTCGATGGTCGCGGCAAGCAGTTTGGCGAGATGCCGGGTGTCCCGGCTCGGCGCCGCGGTGCCCACCCGCATCGCCTGGCGATGGCCATCGACACGGTGGAAATAGAGGTCGAGCCGCCGCACGCCGTGCCCCATCTGGACCAGCTGCTTGCCAAGATCGGTGACCAGCGCGTCGATGACCTTGGCGAACGCCTCCGGAGTGCCGATCGGCTCCATCAAGTCGCGGCGGGAGCGCGGCACATGGGGTGCGAGGATCGGCTCGATAGCCTCGCCGGCATGGCCCAACGCCTGATCGAGACGCTGGTGAAGCCTGCGGCCGAACCGGCGCGCGAGCGGTCCGCGCGGCGTATCGATCAGTTGCTCGACGCGCTCGAAGCCCAGCTTGCGCAAACCGTCGACGATACCGGCCTCGAGCCGGAGCGAGGCGATCGGCAGCAGGGCGATAGCCTTGCGCTGCGAACCGCGCTCGATCGTTACCGGCCTGCCTGCGGGAACATGGCGGGCGACCGCGTGGGCGCAGCCCGCGGTGTCCGCGACCGCGATCTGCAGCGCATAGTTCGCGGCCGCCACGCGGCGGTGCAGATTCTTGAGCAACCCGCGTTCATTGCCGAACAGCTCGGCGCAGCCCGTGATGTCGAGCCAGATGCCGTCCGGCGGATCGGGCGCGACGAAGGGAGAATAACGGCCGCACCACAGTGCGAGGCGTCCGAGTGCGGCGAGATCCTCGCCGGGATCGGCATCGGCGAGGACGAGTTCGGGCGCGAGGCTGCGCGCCTTGGTGACGGTCATTCCGATCCGGATGCCGAGCGCACACGCCGAGGCATCGGCCGCGGCGACAAGCTTTCGGCCATGGTCGGAAATCACGGTGCACAGCGGCTGGCCGGGAGCTGGGATATCCTCAGCTCGCGAGGCGCCGCTCATCCTGCGCAGCCGGTCGGTCGGCCAATGCGGCAGGTAGAGCGAGACGACCCTGCGCATCGCAGGCCTCCACGATCCAGGATTTGGGTTCGCCCCCACGCACGCGCTCGAGCTGGACCTCCCAGCGAGGGCGGCCGAGGCTTGGGAAACCGAGCGGCTGGCTCGGCGACGCGAGTACGCGCCAGCGCGTGACGGCGGCGGTGCCTTCGGCCATCGCGCCAACCGGCGAGGCACGACGGAAGACGAACGCGGCAACGCCTGAACCTTCGGCGGCGAGCTGCAATCGCTTCGAGGCAGTGGTCGAAATCTTGGCCACTTCGCCGACGACGCCCGCAAGCCCGGGATGGCGCAGGCATTCCTCCATGGCGAGCAGGACTTTGACGTCGCTCCCCGCTTCGACATGGATCACCCGGTCCGGATGCAATCCGGCGAGGTCGAGCGCGGGCGCGAACAGATCGCGCCATCTCAGGCACCAGAAGACCGGTCCCTCGATCCGGGCCAGGATGCCTGCGAGGAAGATCGTCGCCGCGGCATCGTCGCAAAGCTCGGCGCTACCCGACACTTCGTGCAGCGCTCCGGTCGCGATCCCGCCACCGGGAAGCTGGCGGTCCAGCGCCGCGATCCCGAAAGGCACGGCTCCGTGCCGCGCAGCGACGCCTTCAATGGCGGCGATGCGCGAGCGCAGATCGGCGATGACAGCAGGCTGCCGCATAAGGACCTTAGACTCGGGAACGGTTGATTCGTTCCTATTTTGTTCCAATTTCGTGAATTGAGTCAAGCAGCGCTGCCGGATGGCCTGCCAGGGCGGCCCCCGGAGTCTGGGATGTGGATGCAATTACCCTTGTTCACCGGAACAAAACGTGATCTGGTTTTGTCATGCCAGGAGAGCCCGAAGCCACCGACTTTTCCCCAGAGGCGATTGTCCGCGCGGCGTTCGAGGGGAGCCTCGAGGAACTCGCCGACACGGCGGCGATGGATCTCGAAGGCGCCCAGTGGCAGGCTTTCGCCGATACGGCCGCAGCATTGCACAATGCCGGCAAGATCGATTTGCTGGCCGCGGCCAGCGCGGCCGAAGGCGAGCCCGACTGGGGCGGCGAGCGCCTCTACGGCGATACGTTCCCGCTTCTGGATGCGCCGCTTTCGGCAATGTTCGATGCCATGTCGGCGCTTGCCGCGCGTACGGCCAGCGGAGAAATGCCTTATTTCGCGCAGGACGCATTCTCGAAATGGGCAGCGAAGGACAAGGTGCGCGCGGATGGGGCACTGAGCGCCGTCCGAAGCGGTTCTGCTCCCGAAACATTGCTCATTCCCGCGCTCAATGCCGGTGTCCGCGCCGCGCGCGCCGACTATATGGCGATCCTCGTTTCGATGATGCGGGAGGGTTCGGGGAAGGAGGCGGAGAGCGCCGCCTTCGTGCTGGGCAATGCCGAACCCGCCGACGCCTCGGAGCGGCAGCTGATCGAAGGCGCGCTGACGCTGGGTCTCGCGGACGATAATGGGCAGCGGCGCGCCGCGGCCTTTCGGGCGATGTTGTCAATCGGGGTCCGAACGCCCGAAGATGAAGCCCTGGCGCTGGCTGCGATCGACGCCGTCGAGGCAGGTGCCTCGGCGGAGATCCGGGTGGCGACCGCGAATGCGCTGTTCATGGCGCGAAGCAAGCTTTCAGAACCGCTGGTGACGCGAATGTGCGGCTTGCTGCGTGGAACGCCGAAAGGCGAGCCGGCCACGGTTCGCGCGATCGACAATGCCATCTCCCAGCACCTCGCCGGAGGCACTGCGGCACCGCGCCTCGCGCTGCTCCGGCATTTGCTCGGCTCCGGAGCCGCGACCCTCGCCGCGATGGATAGCACCGCGTACCGCATCCTTGGCGACAAGAATGGCCTGCGCGCCGCGATCGTCGCTGAATGGCTCGCCGAGGGGACCGAGGAAATGGTCCAGGCGGTTCACGACCTGGTGATGAGAACCGCGAACCAGCCGCCCACGTTCGATCTCGACTTTTCAACCTACGACCTGGACCCGGAGCGCACCGCGGCCATTGGCCGGATGATCGTCTCAAGCCTCGTTCTCTTCCCGGAAACCGCTGCGTCGGTCATCCTGAGCTTGCTCAAAACGGGGCATGCGGATGCCGCGCCCGCGCTGGAAGAGATCCTCTATGACCCGCTGCTGATCAGCTATTGGGAAGGACCGCGCAGCTATCTGCTCAAGGTGGCGCCGGATCAGCCGCCCGAGATCGCAGCGCTGCTCGAGCGCGCGATCGGCCGGCTCGACGCCTATATCGCGGCGATCCGGGCGGCCGGCATCATCGCCGAATTTGGCCCCTCGGAGCGGCAGCGATTTCTCTATCAGGCGCTCAGGCAGGAGGAACAGCGCAAGATCCAGAAGGGCGTGAAACGCAAGTCGGTTTTTGCGAACCTCTTCGCGACCAAGGTGCTCCTCTACGGGGACAGCGCGATCACCAAGGTCTATCGCGGAGACGGCGAGGGAACGCGCCAGGAGTTCCGGCTCGGTACGATCGAGCATTCGCAGGAAATCGCCAGACTCGACGCCATCGACCCCTTCGGGTTCTGGTACCAGCGCTTCCTCCTGTCGATCGGCAGGACCTCATGATCATCCCCATTGTCCGCGAATATTTCCGGGGGCTTCGGGAACGCGATGAACTCGACGTCATCGTTCCGGAATTGCTGACCGGAATGGGGTTCGAGGTCATTTCGCGCCCGATGATCGGCACGCGCCAATATGGCGCCGACGTTACCGCGGTCGGCCTCGACACCGATGGCGTGCGCAAGCTTTTCCTCTTTTCGATCAAGCGTGGCGACCTGACCCGGCAGGAATGGAATGGCGCGTCGGATCAGGCGCTCCGGCCCTCGCTCGACGAGATCAAGGATGTTGTCCTGGGCGAGCGCGCCGTCGCGCATCGCGGGCTGCCGGTGGTGATCTGCATCACGCTCGGCGGCGTGATCCCCGAGAATATGCAGCGCGAGGTGAAGGGCTATATCGCCGCCAACTCCAGCGCCGAGCTTGGTTTTCAGGTCTGGAGCGGCGACACGCTTACCGCCAAGATCATGGACGGTGCGCTGCGCGAGGAAGTCTTTCCGGGCGAAGTGCGAGCCCTGCTCCGCAAGTCGGCCGCGATGGTCGACGAACACGATATTGCCGTCGCCTATTTCTCCGAACTCATCGAACGGGTCGCAGCCACCGCTGACGATCCGATCTCGAAGGTGCGGGTGCTTTATCTCGCGCTGTGGATCCTGTTCGTCTGGGGACGTGAAGCCGGAAGTCTCGACGCGCCCTATGAGGCGAGCGAGCTGGTGACCTTGCGGGCATGGGAGTTGCTCTGGCGCGACATCGAAAAGGATGGGAGCCGCCGGCGCGAGCCGAGCCACGTCTTCTTCGAAGTCGTGCAACTCCATCTGCGGATCTGGGACGAACTTTATGGCGAGAAAGTCCTTCCCCACAGCGCGGCGCGGCATGCGCTGAGCTTCGCGGTGGGCTCGGTGAACGCGGTCGATATCAACGTCGCACTTTTCGAGACCGTCGGACGCGTCGCAATGGGCGGCCTCTGGCGGCTCTGGATGGAAGAGGGGCAAGGCGCCGCACCCACGGTCTCCGACAAGGTCAATTTCCCCGCCAGAAGGATTGCCGAACGGCTCGCCGAAATGCCTGCGGCCAATCCGACGCTCTTCTCGCCGTTCGCGGACAATCAAGGTGTCGATCTGGCGCTGGCGCTGCTGCTGCTATGCGCTACGCCCACCACGCGCGATGAGGCGCGCGACTGGGTTCGCCAGACGGCGCGTACGATCATCCTCAGCTACAGATTTCACCAGCGCTATCCGACGATCGACGGCAGCTACGCCAATCTCCTCCGGCACCCGGTCGAGCGGACCGAGGAATATCGCAAGGAAATGACCACCGGCAGCATCATATTGCCGGTCCTCGCACTCGTTGCCTGGACATTGGGGGATACCGAACTGGTCGAAGAGGTCGGGACCTTCCAGCGCGAAGCGATGGAGCATTGCAATTTCCAGACCTGGGTGCCGAACAGCCGGACCGAAGAGGGCCTGTGGCATGGCGACCGCTTTCAGGGATCCTCGATCGGAGACCTGGAAGTGGGCGCCGACGGGGCGTCGATGATCCAGGCCATCAGGGAAGAAACACTGGAGAATGAGGATTACCGGATGCTTTCCGCGATCCGGCTGGAGCATTGGCCGCTTCTACTGCTGGCCTGCCGTCATTTCCGGATGCCGGTCCCGCCGCAGATCTGGAGCCGGCTGCTCGAAGAATTGCGGCCTGAGGCCAGCCAGCCCGAGGCGGCGCCGGAACCCGGCGAAGGCCCCTCCGCCTAGAGCGCGCTACCATTTCTTGTAGTTGCCAGACCGAGCCTTCCTCCGCAGCTTGATCCCGCGCGCCGCCGTCACCGGGGCAAGTCGGAACAGGGATGCGCCATGATTGAGGTTCTCCTCCTGCGCTATGCGCTGGCGGCGGCCGACAGCGGCAGCTTCAGCCGCGCGGCCGATCAGTTCCGGGTGAAGCAGTCGACGCTGAGCAAGCGTATCCGCTTTCTTGAGCTGCGAATGGGCGTGTCGCTGTTCACGCGATCGACCCAGGGCGTTGCACCGACCCCGAGCGGACTCAAATTCTTGGCCAGGGCGCGCTCGATCGTCGGCGATCTCGACACCTTGTCCGCGGACTCAATGGCGCTTGCTCGCGGCGATCAGGGCAGGCTTCGCATCGGCTTTCACGGCTCGCTGGTCACGGGCGGCCTGCGAGCAACGCTCGAAGACTACCGGCGCGAGGCGCCTGCGGTCGAGCTCGACGCGACCGAAGCCGGGCGCGAGCAGCTGCTTGAAGCGATCGATCGCGATCGTCTCGACGTCGCCATCGTCGCTGGGGAGGCGTCCGATGCAGGACGATGCTCGCTCAGCCTTTGGAGCGAGCCGCTGATGCTGGGCTTGCCGATCGGCCATCCGCTTCTTGCGCGTGAGCAGCTCTACTGGACCGATCTCAGGGGCATCAGTTTTCTGGTCACCCGGGACGATCCCGGAAGCCTGATCGCGGCAATGATCGCGGCCCGCCTGACCGGCTCAGGCCACGCACCGAGGATCGTACCCCAGTCGGTCAGCCATGAAAATCTGCACGGGCTTGCGACGCGCGAGCTGCTCTCGGTCACTGCGGGTGCCGCGACCGCAAACGAACCGGCAATGGCGTTCCGCGAGATCCATGATGCGTTCGCGCCCACGCAGCTCAGCCAGAACCTGCATTGGCGCGAAGGCAACGACAATCCGGCGTTCCTACGGTTTCTCGAACTGGCCGCCCGGCGGTATGGCCGAAGGCTCGCCGACACCGGCGGTTTCTGAATATCGGGAAGGCCGCCACGCGAGGGGGAGCGTGACGGCCTTCCCCCGTGCACCGGGGAGACCCAGGGGGCGAGGGCCCTTTCCGGCGACGGAACCTTAGCGGGGCGGCCCCACCAGGTTGGTGGCGATGTTGCCGGTCGCGGTGGCCAGGACGCTGCTGTTCGAGACGGCAAGGCTCGACTGGCGAAGGTCGCCAGTTGCCAGGCTCGTGGAACCGCCGGTCACTCGCGCTAAGACCGGCGCATAGTTGATCTGGCTGGTGACCAGCGCGATGCCCGACCCATTGCTGCCCGCCGGCAGCGCCACGCTGTTTGCGGCGCCATTGGCATAAGCCGTCGCGGCCACGCTGTTTCCGCTACCGCTCAGCCGAACGTCGCTGACCGCTACGGCCGTGCCGTTCAGTGGCACCGAGAACCCCGAGCCGGTGGCCGACGCCGTGATCGCGCCATAGTTGACCTGGGTCGAGGCGATGGCCGTCGGGGCAAGGGCTCTGGCCTTGGTGCCAGTGACCTGGGTCCGCGCGTCGGCGGCCGAAAGGCTATCGAGCGACAGCTGATTCTCCACGAGATTGCCACGGGCCAAGGCGAGCACCCCATTGTCCTCGACGGTCACGCTGGAGGCGACGAACTTCTGATCGGCGCGGGGTGTGCCGAGAAAGACATCGGTCCGGGACAAGGCGCTCACGGACGCGGTGTTGAACTGGCTCGAGGCGATGCCACCTGAGGAAGCACTGCCCAGGTCGAGCGCGTTAAATGCGCGGTTGGCGGAGCCTTCGGCGAGCGTGGTGTTTCCGGCGAGCCGCAGGGTTGTGCCGACAAGGCCGGGCTGATCTTCGGCAGTGGCGGTCGAGCCTGCGATCAGCGTCGCGGCGGCGGCGTCGAGCGATCCCATCGCGAACTGGGCATTGTTGAGGACATGACGGCCTTCGGAGAGCGCGTCACCCAGCATTGTTGCGCTCACCGTCGTGGACGCAATGCCGTCACTCGCACCGCCCTCGATCACAAGGCGGTTCGTCGCCTCATTCATCGACGCCGATGCCCGGTTGGCATTTCCCAGGATCTGCACGCTCGATTGCACAGCATTGCCCGGCGCCACGATCCGCATCGAAGAGCCTGCATGCACGGTGGTTGCGCCAAACTGCGAGGAAGACAGCGCCGTGCCCGTGTCGCCCGTCGTCGCCGCAGAAAGCGTCAGCGCATTTTCGACGGTGTTGGCGATCACGGTCGCGCGCTGGTCGCTGTTTTCGATCGTGATGCTGCTGCCGGAGACATCGCCGTTTCCGGTGACGGCGAACCGGCCATAGGCGCGGCTCATGATGTCGGGCAGCGCCCCGAGCATTCCCACGGTCTGGACCGACGAAAGCGCGAGGGTCGCCGAGGCGCCATAGCCCGAGTCCATCTCCCCGGCCCGCGAACGGTCATGACCACCGCCATCGGCAGAGCCCGCGGCCAATTCGAGCCGGTTCGAGGCGCGATTGCCGCCCGACAGTGACTCAAGCGAGTTGCCGCTCAGCAAGATCGTCGATTGGGTGATCGAGGCGGACGGTGCGATGCTCACCCCGGCCAGGTCATCCACCGCGCCCACGTCGCTACCGGCATCGGCCTGGCTCGACTGGACGAGGAGAAGGTCCGCGCTGCTGGCGAATAGGCCTGCATCGATGTTGAGCCCGGCGCTCGAGTCGTTGGCGATTGCCTGCGCGGCCTGCGCATTGCCGGCGGCCTCGATCCGCGATCCCGCAACGGCGCCATCGACCGCGATCGACACACCGCTATGCCTTGATCCGGCAGTGATCGAGGTGGGGCCGGTGCGCTGATCGCTGTGGACCGCAAATGGCGCGGTCGTGCTGCGCAACGCGGTGCCATTCACCAGTGCGGTACCGACCGGTCCGGATGCCGGGCCGCCGAACGCGCTGATCGTCGTGGCGCGAACATCCATTGCGGTGTCGGCGACATTGCCGGCTGCATCCGCCCGGACGACATTGCCGGTCGCCGAGAGAGTCGAGCCCGAGACAGGCCCAGCCACATGGGTCTGATGGCGCCCGGTCGTGGTGCTGATCACCTGTCCGTCCGCCTGCTGCGCGATCAGGTTTGCGGCACCGGCGCCGAAGCCGGTAATGCCCGGCCCACTGACCGAAAGCACGCCCGAGGCGCGGTTGGCGGTACCGTTCGATGCGAGGCTGTTGCCGCTCACCGTAAGCGAGCTGCCGGTGGCACCGGTTGCGTAGATCAACGCGCCGGACGGGTCGGCGGCGCCCGCGCTCGCCAGGGTCGCCCCGGCCGAGGACTGGCGCTGCGCGATCGGGTTGGCCGCGCGGACCGAGACGGTTCCTGCGTTATCGACAGACGTCGTCGGGCCCGTGTCCGCGATCAGCGAAACCGGGCCCACCGTCATCAGCGATACGTCGGTCGAATTGGCGGCGGCGACGGCCTGCTGGCGGTTGCCGCTGATCCCCAGCGAGCTCGCGGTGACAGCGTCGCTGAGGACAGACAAGATGCCCGACTGGGCGGCGAACATCTGCGATCCGTCGGCCGCCTGCAGCACCGCCACGCCGCCGCCTTCGCCTGCGAGGCTCAGGGAGGCGAGGTGATCATTGCCGCGGCTCTCGGCACGAATAGTGTTCGCGTCGATGGCGATACGGCTATGCTCGGTCGCGTCCGTCGCGATCGTCAGCCCCGCGGGTGCGGCATTGGCCTGGACCGGCGAACGGACCAATGCCTGGCGCGTCGAAATGAAGATGGCGCCTTCAGCATCGACGGCGTCGCTCTGGATCGTGACGCGCGATGGCCAGAGCGTCCCCCCGGTCACGTCGCGGGCGAGCGTGGCGGTGGCGGCATTGGCGCTTGCGGTCGCGGCGAGCGTATTGCCGGTAACGCCGATATCGGCATCTTCCGTCGCCCCGGTACGGACGCTCGCCGGCGGGGCGGTGGTGACGGCGGTGACGCCAGACCCTTGCGAACGCTGGTCCGTAGTGAGGAGGATACGCCCCTCGCTGTCGATCTGGTGGGCCTGGGCGGCGGCCTGCGACGGCAGCAACGCAGTGGCGAGGATCAGCGCGGGGATGCCGCACAGCAGGCGGTTTCGGGCATGTCGGGGAAATTGAATCGGGGTCATGTCATTTTTCCTGTGAGGCTTGAGGCAAGGGGCATTCGGGGGTTGGGGCTGGGGTCACCTCCTTTCGGGCAGGGCGTTCGCGTCAGGTGGAGACGCGCAGCCGCGCGACGCGCTGGAGGCCGGGTGCTTCGCGGTGGAGCGTGGTGTCGCCGGGGGCGGGCCGCCAAAGGAGACGAACGTCATCTGCGGGCAGACCGGCGGCGCGCAGGAACTGGATGAGCGCGGCGACCCGGCGATCGGTCAGTGCGCCTCGCTTGGCGGGATCGGTCGCCTCGCTGTCCCGCGCGGTCAGCTCGATATCGGCGGCGCCGCGCTTCAACGCCGCAGCGATTCGCTCGGCGAGCCCCGACTGGACCATCGGCATGCTGGCCTCGAAGTCGAACGCGATGGTGATGACGTCCGGATCAGCCGCAGCGGAGCCATTGAGCGCCGTGATGGAGGATCCGGCCTTCGGGTCAGTCGCAGCCCATTGCGCGGGCGCGACCGGCAAGCCGGCAGTCGCTGGGCGTTTGAGGCAGGCCGCAGGATCCTGTCGCGTTACGGATGCGACCAGGCGGAGCGTCGCTTCCTCGAGCGCTGTGCGAATGCCGAGCTGGAGCGGCTCCTGCGCCTTGGCGCCAAGATTGATGTCGAACAGCTCCGAGCCGAAGAACCGAAACGTGTTGAAGCCGACTTCATAGCCGGTGAACTGCTTGGTGAGGCTGATCGCCCGGACGACCACCAGCGAGCGCGTGTCGACGATGCGCAAGTCGATGGCGACCGACTGGGTATAGGTCCGGGCCTTGGGCCCGACCTGTCCAACCCGTAGCTCGGCACCGCGAGAGCGAAGATTATAGTTGAGCTCGGTGATTCCGCCGACGATGAAATAATCCGAGGCGGCGATGCTCCCGCCATAATAGGGCAGCCAGGCGACCCGCCCGGTCCCGGCAGTTCCGGCGACCTCATGGACCTGGCCATCGCCGAGCTGGCGGCGATCGACATAGCCGAGTTCGCGTTCCGCTATGGTCGGGTCGAAGCGTTCGGCCATGACGATCGCATCGCCAAGCTTGCCGAGCGCCGAGGCGACCATCAGCGCGCCGCCCTGTGTGATCGCGGTGCCTTCGTTGACCGAATATTTGCCGGTGAAGTCGCGAACGTCCCCGACGGCGATCACGGGTTGCCGCTGCAATCCGGCCGACAGCTGTCTGGCGAAGCAGGCGAAAGCAGGGTCGAGCGGTGTGCTATTCTCCCGGACTGCGGGTCCGCTCAGGACAGGCTCCTCGCCGGGTGCGGCGCGCCGCGCGTCGAGATGGACGCAGCCCGAGAGCGCGATCGCCAGCAGCGCCGCGCTGACCGCGAGAGTCCGCACACGGGCGCGACGCTTCAGGGAGTGCCGCGGCATCAGTTGATTGCCCCGAAACCGCAGGCGGTGCTGGAGCGCACGCTCGCACTCTGGTCGCCCGAGTTGGTCTGGGTCGAATTGAGCGCCTGGCGCGCGGGCCCGGTGACATTCGCCGCCGAAATCCCGCTGGCGGTGGAGGTGACGTTGCCGGCGTTCCGCTGCTCGACATCGATGGCGGTCGAGCCGCTGTCGCCTGCGCCCTGGGTCGTTCCGGCGTTGCCCGTCGCGGCACTTCCCGGGCCCGAGACAGTCGGCGAGTTTGCGGTCGCGCTTTGGGTGTCGCTGTTGCCGGCCGCGGTCGCCGAGACCGAGCAATTATACTGGCGGGCGATAGTCGTGTTGTAGATGGGGGCAGCATAAATGCCGCCGCGCCGCTTCATCATGATGTCGAGGGTTGCGGTTCGTGCCGCCTGTTCCTGGGGCGTCTCGAACTGCCAGGCGCGGTTCTCGCTGACCTCCTGGGCGAGCGCCGGCGAAGCCGTTGCGGCGAGCGCTAGCGCCGTTGTCGCGGCGAAACCGCGGAGCGTGGCGCGGCCAAGTGGCAGGGTCGGAATTTCCATCGTGATGCTCCTCTCGCCGGGGAGGGGCCGCGGCGTCGGGAGCAAGCAAGAGAAGCGCGAATGCCTCGCCGGCAACAGGATTCAGCGTGCGTCGTAGCCTGGCGAAGTATTGGAAACTGCCGGCGCCGGAGGCTGCTGGCGAAATGCCCCGGACCTGCCTTCGGCGGCCCCGAAGGCTGCAAGGGCGAAGGCCGATTCGGCATCGCCGAAGCGCCCACAAGAAGCCCCGCGCGGCGGAGTGACAGAGCTTAACGACGGCCGGAGGAAGTGAACGGGCGCATTGCGATGGCTGCAATCCTGCGCAGCAAAGCAAAGGCGCGTGACGGTTCCGAAATCAGGCACAAGCAGGTGAACGTCGCGCCGAGCGGAACGAGCGGCATCAGCGGCGGCCATATCTGCCCCACGACCATCGCGACGAGAGCGCCCGTCGGCAAAGCGGCAAGCGGGATCCACCGCCAGCTGGTCCAGCGCTCGCCGCCGTCCATGATGTCGCCGAGCAGGTCCGTCAGTGTGCCGGTCATGTAGGTCGTGGTCGCGCCTCGGGCGATGCCGTCGCGCTTCGTTGCCACCGTCTGCAGCGCCATGGCCGCCGCCGAGGCGGCGATGCCGAGGAGCAGCATGGCTGGGTCGTGCGGGGCAAACCACCAGAGCGCGACCACGAATTTGAGGCAGGCGGCCGACCCGATCAGGGCGGTGAGCGTGGCTGCGTCCCCGAAGCCGTCCCGCATCAGCGGGCGCGTGATGCGAAAACCGGCGCACAGTGCCGCCGCGAAGGACAGGATTGCGGTCAGTGCCCCTGCGAGCACGACGACATAGTGCGGGCGAATATAGGCTGCCGCGAGGATCGCGTTTCCCGTCAGATTGGCGGTGAAGATGCCGCCAAGCGCGGTCAGTGCAAAAGCGTCGTCCGCTCCCGCCCCGAAGGACAGCAGCGGCAGAACAAGCCTGGCGTGCGGTAGCGCGCCGGCCTCTCTCACACGGCCCGGCCCACCTCGCCGACGCAATCGACGGTCAAAAGGTCTTCCGGCGTCCGGCGAGGTGCAGCCATCACAATGTGCCTCCGACACTCGGCTGGGCCCAAAAGGGGCGCGCCTTGCAGGTCCGATAGCTGGGGCACGCCGGCGCCGCCGCCTATCCATACATTGATATGTACCGGCAGACCCCGCCAGCAGGCGCTCAGCGCTGCCGTTTTACCGTGGCGAAGCCGCGGTCCGTCGCCATGAACTGGACGAGCATCGGCACCACCAGCCTCGCCGGCCCCTGGGAAGCCTGCGCGGTCGCTACGGCATGGGCCTCGGCATAGAGGGTGAGATCGCGCATCACCTCCGGAGGGACGTCGATGGTCAGCTTGACCGGCTTGTCGTCGGGAATTGGACCTAGCTTGAGCGTCGTCATTTCGCGCCACCGATAGGTTCGAGGACCAGGTCGCGCGTCACGATGACGCGCAGCTGAAATCCCGGCCGGATCGTGAGGGTGGGTTGCACGCTCATCTGGCGGCGAACGAGATCCTGGCCGGTTCTCCCGATCGACTCTGAACTCCCTTGCCGAAGCGCCCGGACGAGATCGTCGTCATCGGCATTTCCCACCTGCGTCCCGACGCTCAGCAGCGTCGAGACCAAGGCGGCGGCCATCAGGCCGCCGAAGTGCCGGTCGACTCCGTCAGTGAGCCCGGAGCGGCCGGAGCCATCGGCGCCGGGCAGCCTGTCGAGTTGCAACGAGCGGCCGTCGGGCAGGATCAGCCGGTCCCAGGCGAGGAGAACGCGGTTCTGCCCGAAAGAGACTTGCGAATCATATTCGCCGATCAGCCGGCTGCCTTGCGGGATCAGCAAGTGCCGGCCGCTGACGCTGTCATAGACATTTTCGGTCACCTGCGCCGTGATCATCCCCGGAAGATCCGACCGGATCCCGGTGATGAGCGCAGCGGGGATGACGCTGCCTGCCAGGACCGTCCAGGGCGAGGACATTCCGGCCAGCCGGAAACTGCTTTCGGTCGGCTTCTGCGGGCGGGCGCGCAGGAAATCCCGCTTCGCGCCCTGGTCGGTTCCGGCCGTCGACGCCGCGGGTGCCGCTCCTCCCGCGGAGGTTCCTTCGCCAGGGGACGGAGCCTGTGCAACGCCGGTTGCCTGAGCCGAACTGTCACCGGCGAAGACCCTGCTGGTGCGTGCCGCATCGCGCTCCTGCCGGACGCGCTCGCGCCCCGATTGCGCCGCGTTCGCGGCGGAGCCCGGCGACGGCGGCGGTCCCGGCGCGCCGATTGGCGGAGGAGTTACCTCGACGCCGCGTTGCTGCGCGGAAAGGATGGGCCGGCCAAGGTCGCCGGGCAGCGGCGGCCCAAGTCTTGGAACCTGGCTATAATCCTTCGGCGCGCCGGCGAGGCTGTCGCCGGTCGCCCGGTTTTCGGTTTCGTAGAGTTCCCTGGCAGGTCCGGGCGCACCGGGCTGGAGTGCGTAGATCAGGGCGCCGCCGATTCCGGCGGTTGCGACAAGGCCGAGCGCGGCGAGTGTCTTTCGCGACAGCCGCATCACGCGCGGAGGGTCGCCCCGCAGGCGAAGATCGGCGGCGCCGATCGGCGCGGGATCGGTGGCTTCGCTCATTTCCCCTTCTCCCCGGGCAGGCGCGTCTCGCGCACCACGCGGACCCGCAGTTCGGACTTGCCAGCGCCAAGGCGAAGCTCGGCCCCCGCGAACAGCCGGTCGACGACAAGGTAGCGGCCGCGCACGCGGTAGTTGACGAGCTCGCCCTCACCCTTGGCCCCGGCGATAAGGAGGATTGGCATCTCGGTCTGGGCGATGGCCGGCGGGAACTCGATGAACACCTGGCGGCCGTCATCGAATGCGCGAAGCGGACGCCAGACCGCGCAATCGCCTTCGATCCGATAGCCGAAGTTGAGGATGTCGAGCGCGACGCCGGGAACGGCTGGTGCCGCCTCGGCCGCGACGCGGTTGCGCTGGGCGAGCGCGAGCAGCGCATCCTGGGGATAGGTCCAGGAGACCGACGCCATATAGGTCTCGGGCGCCGAGCGGAGCTCGATGTGATAGGTCCGACGGTCGGTGTTGATCACCAGGTTGGTGACGAGACCCGGGCGCGTCGGCTTGACGAGGATATGGACGCGCTGGGTAGCACCCGAGCCGCTGAGCGTGTCGCCGATGATCCAGCGGACCGTGTCCCCGGCCGCGACCGGCCCTGGGCCGACCAACTGCTCGCCGGGCTGGAGCGCGATGTCGGTCACCTGCCCGGGCGCGGTGTAGAGCTGATAGAGCGCCCCTTCCGACCAGGGATATTGCTGCATGGCGTTGAGAAAGCCGTCGCGCGCCGGCTGCATCCGGGCGGCGGCATTGGCCACGCCGATCCGGATTCTGGGATCGGCGGGTTCGGGCAAAACGGGTGCAGCCATCGGCTTGAGTTGTCCCGGTAGGGGCAGGGGTTCCGGGATGGTGATGATCTCGACCGGCTTTGGCTGCTCGGGTTCGGGCTGCGCCGCCGGTGCCGCCGCGAAATCCAGGGGCTGTGGCCGGGCGTGCGAAACGCTGCAGGCGCCGAGCGGCGCGCTCATGATCACCAGCAGCGCAGGCAGCGCCGCGTCATGAATACGGGTCATTGTGAAAGCTCCTTGGACCAGTTGAGGGCGTTGACGAACACGCCGAGCGGGTTCTTGCGCACGGCGTCAGGGGTGCGCGGCGACTGGAGTGCGACCGTCACGATCGCCGACCAGCGTTCTGTCGCGGCGAGGCTGCCGTCCTGGTAGCGGCGCTCGGTCCAGGCGATGCGGAAACTGTCGTCCGACGCCCGGATCACGCTCGAGACGTCAACCGCGACCTGAACCTTGCCGACCATCGCGAACGGGTCGTTGGTGCGGGCATGATCGTTGAGCGCCATCGCGCCCTTCGCGGTGGTGAAGTCATAGGCCCGGAGCCAGTTTTGCCGAAGCACCACCGGGTCGGCGGGGATGCCGCGGACATTCTCGATGAAGCGCGCCAGATGAAACGCGATCTGCGGGTCGCTCGGATGGTAACCGGCTTCAGCCGGTGCAACGGCTTGCGCTTCACCCATTTTGTCGACCTGGACGACCCAGGGCGTGATCGTACCGCGCGATGCCTGCCAGATCAGACCGGTGGCCAGCATGGCGGAGAGCCCCAGCGATCCGAAACAGGCGAGCCGCCAGCTATGTGCCTGGACGCGCGCCGAGCCGATGCGATCATCCCAGAGCTTGCCAGCGCGCTGATAGGCAGTCTCGGGTTCTGGTGCGGTCCCGTAGCGCACGGTCGATCGTCGAAACATCATCTCACTCCTTCTCGGTCACGCTGACATTGGCGCCGGGCCCGCGGCTGTCGCCGCCGCGAAGCGTATGGGTGGCGATGCTGGCGCCGTGGACGATTGCCTGGTTGCGGCGCATCGACTGGGCCCAGCGAGGCGGCTGGGCGGCCGGAGCCGGGGCTTGGGCCTGAGCCGTTGCAGGTCCCTCGTCGCTCGTCTCGGGTGCCGACACCGAGGGCGCCGCGGCAGATGGCTGGGGCAGGGGGACGCCACCGCTGTCGCGTTCGACAGGTTCGGACCCGGCCTGGGGTACGGGCGCGCCGCCAGTATCACGTTGGACTGGCGCAGGCGAAGTGCCGGGTCCGCCGCTTGGCCCGGCGCCCGAAGTCGCCGCAGCAGCAGTAGCGCCGGCGGAGCGGCGGAGCGGCGACATCGCGCCATCCATCGCGGCCTTGCCGACATTGCCCATCCCGGCGGCGACGCCGGCCAGGCCGGATTTGCCATCGGCACCTGCGCGGTAGGCGCTGGCGGCAGTGCTGACCGTGCGGCCAGCTCCGGCTAGGGCGCCGCCGGCCGCGCCGAGCGCAGCCCCGCCTGCGGCGGCACCTGCTGCTACGACACCGCCTGCTGCGAGCGCGGTGCCAGCGGCAGCGCCAGCGCCGAGCTGCGGGCCGCCCGAGACGATGCCGCTGGCGATACCGGGACCGAAGATGCCTAGGCCGAGGAGACAGAGAGCGCCGAGCACGATCGCCATCGCATCCTCGATGGTCGGCTGTGCGCCACCGATCGCGTCCGTGAACTCGCTGAACAGGGTCGAGCCGATCCCGACAATGACCGCGAGCACAAGCACCTTGATCCCTGAGGAGACGACATTGCCGAGGACGCGCTCGGCCATGAAGGCGGTCTTGCCGAACAGCCCGAACGGAATGAGGACGAAGCCGCACAGGACGGTCAGCTTGAATTCGATCAGCGTGACGAACAGCTGCACGGCCAGCACGAAGAAGGCGAGCAGCACGATCACCCAGGCGAACAACAGGACGACGATCTGGATGAAGTTTTCGAAGAAGCTGACAAAGCCCATCAGCCCCGAAATCGACTCGAGGATCGGGCGCCCCGCGTCGAGGCCGACCTGCGCGACACGGCCGGGTTGCAGCAATTCGGCGGTCGTGAGACCCGTACCCGATGCCTTGAGGCCGAGACCTGCGAAGCTCTCGAAGACGATCCGCGCGAGCGTGTTCCAGTTGCCGATGATGTAGGCGAAGACGCCGACGAACAGTGTCTTCTTGACGAGGCGGGCGACGATGTCGTCGCCTTCGCCGAAGGTCCAGAACAGCGCCGCCAGCGTCACGTCGATGACGATCAGCGTGGTTGCGAGAAACGCGACCTCGCCGTGCAGCAGACCGAACCCGGTATCGATGTACCGTGTGAAGACCTCGAGAAACCGGTCGATGACACCTGTGCCACCCATGGCTCAATGCTCCTGTGGCAAGGCGGCGGCGGGCGCGTCAGCGATCCCGGCGGCGGCGTTGATGGGTTCCGGGCTTGGCGGGGTGGGCTCGGCCGGTCGCGCGCGGCCGAGCCCGAGGAAGCGCCGCCGACTTTCCGACCAGGCGGCGAGACAGTCCCGGTCGGAACCGGCGGCCTCGCCGGCCTGCTGACAGCGCAGCAGGCGCACCTGGAGCGGGTCGGCAGGCGCCGCCTTTTCCGTTGGGGGCAGGTCGATGGCACTCGGCTCCAGGGCCACGCGAAGCGCGAGCCCGGCCATGGCAAGCGCGATGCCCAGGCAGGCGTAGGCCCCGATGCGCGCTGAAGTCCGGATGCTCATCGTCGGCGCCCTCAGTTATGGAACATCTGGACCGTGGCCGGCTGGTGACCGGTCCCGGGCGCGAGGAAGCGGCGAAGCTGTTCGCGGGCCTGATCCTGGGCGGCGGCACGCTGGGCGCTTTCGAGCGCCTGCGCCCGGCCCTGTGCCGCGATCAAAGCGGTCAGGTCGGCGATCTGCCGCGCCTGGAGCGCCAGCAGCTGGTTGCCCGCCTGCGTGACCTGAAGCGCGCCCGTCGCCGACTGGCTGGCACTCACCAGCCGTTCCATGACCTCGCGCGAGCCTTCGAGATTGCCGACGACCCCCGCCTGGACCTTCAGCGCATCCTCCAGCGCGCCGACGCTGTCCTCCCAGCGTGCCCGGGCATTATCAACCAGCGCCCGGTCGGAGCCCGACATGGCGGTGCCACGGTACCGGCTGGTGAAGGCCTGGTCGATCGACTGGACCGAATAGGCGATCCGCTGGGCGTTGCTCAGCAGCTGCTGGGTTGCGCGGACCTGCGCCTGCAGCTCGGCGAGCGCGGACGTCGGAAGCGACGTCAGGTTGCGCGCATCGTTGATGAGCGACTGGGCCTCGTTCTGCAGCGATTTGATCTGGTTGTTGATCTGCTCGAGCGTGCGTGCAGCAGTCAGCACATTCTGCGAGTAGTTTGTGGGGTCGTAGACGACGCCGCCGAACTGGGCCTGGGCGGGCGTTGCCAGACAGGCAAGCAGCATGGCCGAAGCGCTCGAAAGCACGATGCGCCGAAGCGATGAAGTACGCATGACATTCACTCCTGGGAGGTGAGGGGGAGAAGATCCGCGGCCCAATCGAGGCCGCGGGCGCGCAGCCACGCGGCGGCGAAGCCGACGCGGCCATGGGCCTCGACAAGTTCGGTGATGCGGCGCTGATCCGTTCGCGAAGAGGCCGCGGTGAAGGCGAGCGCGACTTCGCCCAGCCCCAGGTCGAACAGCCGGTTGCCGCGGCGCGACTGGCAGTAATAGTCACGCTTGGGCGTGGCCCGCGCGAGGATCTCGATCTGACGGTCGTTGAGGCCGAAGCGCCGATAGATCGCGGCGATCTGCGGTTCGAAGGCACGCTCGTTGGGGAGAAAGATGCGGGTCGGGCAGCTCTCGACGATGGCGGGAGCGATCGTCGAAGTCTCGATATCGGCCAGACTCTGTGTCGCAAAGACGACACTCGCATTCTTCTTGCGAAGGGTCTTGAGCCACTCCCGCAGCTGGCCAGCGAAAGCCTGGCTGTCGAGAACGAGCCAGCCTTCGTCGATGATGATCAGCGTCGGCGACCCGTCGAGATGCGCCTCGATCCGGTGAAACAAATAGGAGAGCACCGGTGCGGCCGCAGCGCTGCCGATCAGTCCCTCGGTTTCGAAGGCCTGGACGCGCGCTTCACCGAGATGCTCGGACTCGGCGTCGAGGAGCTGGCCGTGCGGCCCGCCGACGCAGTAAGGCGCAAGCGCCTGCTTGAGCTGCTGCGACTGGAGCAGCACCGCAAGACCCGTAAGCGTTCGTTCGGGAAGCGGCGCTGAGGCGAGCGAGTCCAGTGCCGACCAGAGATACTCCTTGGTCTGCGGATCGATGGGTACGCCCTCTGCGGTAAGCAGTGCCGCGAGCCATTCGGTCGCCCAGGCGCGTTCCGCGAGATTGTCGATCCGTGCGAGGGGCTGGAGGCGCACCGCCTGTCCCGTCTCGTCGGCAGCGGATTGGCCGAGATCCTGCCAATCGCCGCCCATGGCGAGCGCGGCGGCGCGGATCGATCCGCCGAAATCGAACGCGAAGACTTGCGCGCGCTCGTAGCGCTGGAATTGCATCGCCATCAGCGCGAGCAGCACCGACTTACCTGCTCCGGTCGGTCCGGCGATCAGCGTGTGCCCGACATCGCCGACATGGAGCGAGAAGCGAAACGGCGTCGAACCCTCGGTCCGAGCGAAGAAGAGGGGGGGCGCTCCGAAGTGCTCGTCCTCGGGAGGGCCTGCCCAGACGGCGGACAGAGGCACCATGTGCGCCAGATTGAGCGTCGAGATCAGAGGCTGGCGAACATTGGCGTAAACATGCCCCGGCAAGCTTCCGAGCCAGGCTTCGACCGCGTTCATTCCCTCGGCGATGACGGTGAAATCGCGGCCCTGGACGACCTTCTCGGCCAGCCGCAGCTTCTCGGCGGCAAGGCCGGGATCGGCGTCCCAGACGCTGATCGTCGCAGTGACATAGGCTTGGCCGACCAGGTCACTCCCGAGCTCCTGCAGCGCGAGATCTGCATCGGCGGCCTTGTTCGAGGCGTCGCTGTCGACCAGCACGCTCGCTTCGTTGGTCATGACCTCCTTGAGGATCGCGGCGATCGACTTGCGCTTGGCGAACCACTGGCGCCGGGTCTTGCCGAGCAGCCTCGTCGCGTCGGTCTTGTCGAGCGTGATCGCGCGCGTGACCCAGCGATAGGGGAAAGCCAGCCGGTTGAGATCGTCGAGCAAGCCCGGAAAGGTGGCGCTTGGGAAGCCGATGACGGTGAGCGTCCGCAGATGGCTGGCGCCCAGCCGCGGTTCGAGCCCGCCGACCAGGGGCTCGTCCGCCAGCAAGGCATCGAGATACATTGGCGTTTCGGGAACGCGGACGCGCTGGCGTTTGGTCGAGACGGTCGAATGCAGATAGGTGAGGGTCTCGCCGTCATCGAGCCAGCGCGCCTCGGGCAGGAAGCGTTCGAGCAGCTGAAGCAGGCGCGTGCTGCGATCGGTGAAGCTGGCGAGCAGCTCGTTGGGATCGACACCCGTCTTCGAACGGCCCTCGTAGAGCAAACCCTCGGCGCGCGCGGCATCCTCCGCCGGCGGCATCCATTGCAGCGTCAGGAAATATGCGCTCTCGAAATGCGCGCCTTCCTCGGCGAACTGCTCGAACCGTTCGCGCTCGACCAGCGCCGAGGCCGGATCGGGAAAGACAGTCGCGGGATAATCCTGCGCCGGGACGCGCTGCGCTTCGACAAAGATCGCCCAGCCCGAGCCCAGTCTGCGCAATGCGCTGTTGAGGCGGCCGGCGGTCGCGATCAGCTCGGCGGGCGTCGCCGAGTCGAGGTCGGGGCCACGGATCGCGGCAGTGCGCTGAAATGACCCATCCTTGTTGAGGATCACGCCGGGCGCAACCAGGGCTGCCCAGGGGAGGAAATCGGCAAGTTGGGCGCCGCGGCGGCGATATTCGCGAAGCGACATCATGGTCGTCTCACGCGCCAAGCCAGGCGGGGTAGCGCATGTGGCGCCGCCCGACCTCGAGGAACTGGGGATCCCGGCGCGCCGCCCAGACGGCCGCGGCATGGCCGACCGCCCAGATCAGCAGTCCGACCAGCCAGAGCCTGAGCCCCAGGCCTACTGCGCCGGCGAGCGTGCCATTGACGATCGCGACCGAGCGCGGCGCGCCGCCGAGCAGGATATGCTCGGTCAGCGACCGGTGGACCGGTGCGAAATAGCCGGGAATGGCTGCGCCGGGATCGAGGGTTTCCATCAGATCAGCGCCCCGCCGCCGAAGCTGAAGAAGCTGAGGAAGAAGGAGCTGGCGGCGAACGCGATCGAGAGGCCGAACACGATCTGGATGAGCCGGCGAAAGCCGCCCGAGGTCTCGCCGAATGCGAGGGTCAGACCGGTGACGATGATGATGATCACCGCGATGATCTTGGCGACCGGTCCCTCGATGCTTTCCAGGATCGACTGGAGCGGGCTCTCCCAGGGCATGGACGAGCCCGAGGCGTGGGCCGGGCTGGCGGTGAGCGCCAGGATCGCACAGCTGGCGAGCGCCGCCGCGCGGTTGCGGACGGTGAGCATGAGAGTCATTCGATTTCTCCGTTGGTGAGGAAGTGAAGGCGGTATTCGCCCGAGGGATCGAGGCCCTCGACGCGCGCGAGCTCGGCGAGCCGCCGGCCGGCGCCGTCGCGCACCAGCACCGCGATCAGGCCGATCGTCTCGGCGATGAGCGGGCGCGGCACGGTGGTGACCGCCTCCTGGATCAGCTGCTCGAGCCGGCGGAGCGCACCGAGCGCGGTCCCGGCGTGGATCGTCCCGAACCCGCCGGGGTGACCGGTCCCCCAGGCCTTGAGCAGGTCGAGCGCCTCTGCACCGCGCACTTCGCCGATGGGAATGCGGTCGGGGCGCAGACGAAGCGCCGAGCGCACCAGGTCGGAAAGCGTGGCGACACCCTCCTTGGTGCGCATCGCGACCAGATTAGGCGCAGTGCATTGCAGTTCGCGGGTGTCCTCGATCAGCACGATGCGATCGGGGCTGTCGGCGATCTCGGCGAGGAGTGCGTTGGTGAGCGTCGTCTTGCCGGTACCCGTACCGCCGGCAACGAGGATATTCTCGCGTGCACCGACTGCGGCGCGGAGATGCGAGCATTGCCCGGCGGAGATGATGCCCGAGAGGACATAGTCGTCGAGGGTGAAGACAGCGACGGCGGGCTTGCGGATCGCGAAGGCGGGCGCGGTTACGACCGGTGGAAGCAGGCCCTCGAACCGTTCGCCTGATTCCGGCAGCTCGGCCGAGACGCGCGGCGCTCGGGGATGAACCTCGGCACCGACATGATGCGCGACGAGACGGATGATGCGTTCGCCATCGGCGGCAAGGACCGTGGCGCCGGTGTCCGACACTCCAGAGCCGAGCCGGTCGACCCAGAGCCTGCCATCGGGATTGAGCATCACCTCGACGATCTCGGGATCGTCGAGCCAGGCTGCGATCGACGGACCGAGCGCCGTCCGCAGCATGCGCGCGCCGCGGCGCGAAGCTTCGGAACGGATCGGCTGAACGCTCACCTTGATCACCCTGCGGCTCAGGCCGGTGCGACGCTGCGCCGGCTGCAGGGGTGACTAAGGAGGTACGAAGTTTGCGCTGGGCAACAACAAGTTAGACACGTCGTAGCCTGGCGTATTAGAAGAAGCTTCCGGCGCCCCGGACCGCCGCCGCACGGATCCTTTTGCGTACGGTACCCGAGCGGAATGCCTGTAATCCGCGCCGACTCGCAGAGTCAGCGAGGCATGAGCATCAGATTTCGATTCGCGTCCTCGATTGCGCGCTGGAAGCCGATCCGTTCTGCAGCGCCAATCGCATGCTCGAACATGTACCGCGCGTTCGGAAGGTCGTTCCGAGCAAGGTAGACCTTTCCGCACATCGCTCGGAGCCACACACGACGAAGTGCCATGCCGAACTGGGAAGCGAGCGCCAGCGCGCGGGCGCAGTCATATGCCGCAGCCTCGACGTCGCCCAATTCCAAGCGAAGCTGCGTACTGGCGCTGAGTGCCTCTACGCGGACCCGGGGCATGTCGAGGCGCTCGCCATATTCGATGGCACGCATGAGGATCGCGCGCGATGAACCAGCGTCGATCTGCTTTCTGATCCGATCATTGTGCGCCTGGGCGATGCGGACGCGATAGAGGATGTCGGTATGCCGTCCCCCTTCCGCTGCCGAGATTGCGCGATGGAAACAGGCCGCGGCCGCATCCCTTTGTCCGACCGCTGTCTGGAGAAGTGAACCGCGATGGTATTCAAAAATGGCAACCGCGCGTTGCTCACTCAGATTGTTGAGTTCGCGAAGGGCAATCTGATAACCTTGGTCGGCCCTATCCTGAAACCCGTTGAGCTGATCGCAGAGCCCAAGGTAGCCAGTGGCAACCGCGTCGATAAGCCTGCCTTCTCGGCTGGAGCGGCCGATTGAATCGTCGCCCTCATCGAGCCCATGGATAAGATCCGAAAGGCAACGCCGAGCTTCGACGATCTTGCCGCGTTCGATCCAGAGCAATGAGCGATTCAGAAGAAGGCGGCAGCGCCGTGGGTGGTATCGGTTGCCTTCAATCCTTGCGTTGGCTTCGAAGGCCAATTCAAACGCTGTGGAAGCCGTGTAGAGATCGCCCTGCGCAAGCGAGAGCATCGCTCGCTCGTTGAGCAGCCAAACCACTTCTTCCTCATAGAATGGAAAGGTTCGGAACACCTCGTCGGCCCGGAGTGCATCCAGCATCCCGTTCTCGGAAGGCGTTAGATCGACGAGCCGGCGGTCGAGGCGATGGAGCAAGGGTTTGCTGCCATGGCGAAGTACAAGGTTTGGCGGAACGCATTTATCGGGAGCGAGGCCGTCCGAAAGCTCGGCGAGATGTTTGCCGAGGAGTGAGTCGATGCCGATGCTCGAATATGCGTCGCGCTTCCCGCCATTCTGATCGGCGAGATAAGGCGTTCGATCGACGACAACCATTCGCCTGCGCGGAACGTCTCTGCGGCGCCCGGACGTAGACTCGTCATTTGGAATGGACACCTGCACCTGCACAGTGAAATGCCCGGCCAACCGGTGCTGGAGCATCTGCGCACCAGATTTGATGTTCCACTGAGCAGCCGCTTTTTCAGACGCTTTCCAATAGTCGATACGCGCGCGCTGGGATTCGATGGCGCGGTCCAGCAATGTTCTGATCCGCTGCTTGTGCACGCTGATGACCGACTGGCCATCGGTCCTGCTCTCGGGGTTCTCGAGGTCGAGGCCGAGCAGGTTGACCGATGAGAAGAAGCCCCGGATGAGGCCGCCCGCAGCGCGAAGGGACCTGGGAACCAGTGGGTCCAGCACCCGGATATTCCGCTCGTACCGACCGAGTCTGCGCAACAGGTCGGGGACAAGCGCATTTGCCGGATATATCTCGGGCGACAGCAGACGGTCGCGCGCGTCCTCGATCGATGCCGCCAATTTCGTCTGCAATGTAACGTCGTGCCAGGCGTTCAGCATATGATCGAGCAGTTGCTCGACATCGCTCGTGATTTCCGGCGAGAAGGCAGGGGCGTCGCTGGGCTGCGCGGCATATAGCGACAGGTTGAAACTGCTCGACAGCACCGTCTCGTTGATCGGGACACCAAATCGGCCCCTGATGATCTGACTGACAACGCGGTGCAGGGCGAACCGGCATCCTGCGGCGATCGCCTCCTTTGCATCGGTGCATCTGTTCGGGCCTGCGCTACCGTGCGGTTCGATGAGGCTGACGAGACGCTTTTGCATCAGCACGGTAAGCGCTTTGAGGAACAATTCATGGGGTCGACCTGGCGGCGCCCCAAACGCACCGCCGAGGATAGCGCTGGCACTGGGGACCTGATCGCCGCCGCAATCTGATTCGTCGCCGTTTACGAGGCGGTGGAGTTCACGGCGAACCGCCGGTGCCGTGAGCAGGACTTCCCCTTCAATCGGCAGCCCCACAAAGGCGAGAACCCGGAGCAGTTCCTGGCAGAGTGTCCCGATCGGGAAGATGGGATCTGCGTCGGAGTCCGCGCCGGTCGCCTTTTCCCTGCCGGGAATCCCGATGACCGGGTGCTCCCGCTGCAGAAGGTCAAGCGACTGCCCGACGATATCTTCGACCCTGCGCCAATCGTGACGCATCCGGATTTTGGCCCGGTCGACGTCCGCCTTGCTGAGCCCGCCGTCTTCCTCCTCATTGTCCTCGAGCAGCATCCGGAGATAGCCTTCGCCGAGCCAGCGTTCGACCTGCCGCTCATCCTCCGGGAACTTCGGCGCCACGCGCCATATCCGCAGTTCGAACCCGGGCGGGTGCTGCGCCTCGTGGAGGCCCTTGGCGAGTCCCAAGAAATACCGTTCACTGATCTGGCTGCCCGTCACCACAACGTCGATATTTGCATTGCCCAGTATCAAGCGCCTGAGCAGCCAATCGAACTCAGCCCCTGAAGGTTGGTGATCCAGGCCGAACAACCGGTCCACCGCTCCCAATACGAGGAGGGGACGATCGACGTCGCCGGCGTTGGAGTTCATTGTCGCCAGTGCTGCAATGATCCGCTCGCGGCGTGACAATCCGGGGGCGGGCGCGGAATCGCCCTCGAGAAACTGGGTGATGAGCGTCACCACCGAGTCTGCTTCCTGGCCGTAGCTGCAGTTGACCAGCAACCATCTGCGCGACGGCTGTCCGGCGCCCTCGCGCTTGTGCATTCGCTTCAGCACGCGATGATATCGTTTGAGGAAGCGCCCCTTTCCCGAGCCGCGTTCCCCGATGATGATTTCCCTCCCGGGCACATCGTTCTGGGGCAGCGTACCGGCTTTGCGCTTTACTCCGACGACGCCCCAGATTCGCGACGTGCCAAACTCTTCCTCGTTGCCTGTGACCCCGGCGACAGCGCCTGCTGGCCACATCAGCTTGGCATCCCATCGGATCAGAGCCGGCTGGTGGCGTCGCCCTTGCGCTTTTTCCAAGTCCGGCGCGTCCGCAATGTCGATGTAAACGTGACGGTGCCAGTCGGACGGGAGCGGCACGCCGTCGGATGTTCCCGCAGCGAATTTCCCCGCGACGCGGCTGACCAGTTGGCGAGACCGGCGATTGTAGAAGGTTTTTGCCTCTCGGCCGATTTGCCGAAGTTCGTGCCTCAGCGCAGCGGTCCAAAGCCTGCTGCCCAGGGTCCTCAAATAGTCTGCTATCAGCTTGGCCGCGCGAAGGGCTTCTTCGGTTCCCTCGACGAGGCCGTCGCGAACCGTGTCGGCGAGGCTGACGCCGTTGCTGCCGAGAAGCCAAGCGACGACATGCCTGTCGAAGTCGAGATCGGCCACCAATCCAAACTCTTCGGCGATGCGCTCCGAAATCGCAGCCTGATCGAGCTTGGCGAACTCTGTCACCAGAGCATGGACCACGCCCCATTCCTGTCGAACATAGTCGCCTTCGCCGCTGCCTTTATCATCGATCTGCCGGTTCCAAATCGACCGGAGCTTGTCTGGCACATTTGGGAGCGCCGGTGACTTCGAACCCGTGGAAGGGTCGATCACGGTCAGCATTCGTTCCGCAATTTGGTCGAGAAGCACCATGTGCTTGCGCAGGGAGAACCCGCGACCGCGCCGGGGGTGGCCGAAATGAATGACCTGGACATCGAGCTTCGCTGCGAATGTGAGCTGCTCTCGCATCAGCTCCTTAGGCGTTCGATCCGCCGCCCGCATGACGAAGATCGGTGTGTCATGCGGTGACCGCTGGTTGCTGACCCGGTGACGCAGAGTCCTATTCAGCTCCTCTTCGTTCAGCCCCGAACCGACGAACAGGATCGGATTCCCTTCGATCATTGCGTCGTAGGCGCGATCCAGGGACTGCCGGTTCAGCCCTTCTGCGCGGTACATATTGTTGTACTCGCCGTCCGCCGCGATCAGCGTCCGCGGGAGATCGGCGCGCCCATGATGATGATAGATGTGGATGGAGCTGTCGGTGCTTCCCAGGCCGAACTCTACCAAGGGTGCAGTATGTCGGCCGTCATTTACGTCGCTTCGGACGCGGATGCCGTCCGGACGATGTCGAGTGATTGAAGCTCCATCGAGCGACCGGGTGAAATCCGGACGCTGATAGAGCTTTTGCCTCTGCGTATCGGACAGTGGATCCCGCAGGGTTTCGCGTATGTCCGCGAACATGAAGAGGTTTTCGATTTCGAAGTCGTAATTGGTCGTGAAGTACCGGCGAATCGACAGGTTTTCGTAAAGGCTGCGAAGTGGATCAAGAAGCGGCCGCGCTGGGACGAGCGGCTGCCCGGCCTCGTCGGAGGACACCAGGGATTTCAGATCGATCGGCTTTTTCGTCAGGACCGCGCCTGCAAGGAAGAGCGACAACACGCCGCGACGATCGGTAGGCAGGCGCGAGCCCCGCTCATGCCGCTCAATCTCGTTTCGAAGTGTTTCCTCGAGCGCGGCAAGGCCCGGGACGACATGGGCTGACCCAGCCAAGGCCTTCAGCGTTCTCATGTCGTAGATATTTGCCGCATGGCGATACAGGACATCGGCGACCGTCGTTGCGCCGGTGTCGAGCGTGACATCACGCAGCTCGGCAGGGGCCTGCGCAGCGCCCTGGTAAAGCAACGAGGTGCGGGTCTTGTTCGCCTTCTTCTTCGCCTCCCACTCGACGAATTCCTTCACGCCTGCGAGCTCGAGACGAAGAGCGAGCGCACGCGCGACGAAGCTGCGATCGCTATCGAACATCTCGCTCAAGATGCCTTGGAACGTCTGATCGTCAGACTTGCCCACGGCAGCGTCGAGCGCTCGAAAGGACTGACGCACAAACTCAAGAACGATCGTGCTGTCTTCGGTCCGGCACTTAACGGCCTCCATCTCCGCACGAATTAGCCGGTGGATGGCAGGGTCGCAGTCGGTCCGTTGCTCGAGCTCATGCTCGAGACGATCGAACATTTGATCGATAAACTGCTGCCAGGTGAGGTTGCCGTAAACGAGTGAAAGCCCGGAGCCGACGAAACCGACAAGTCGTCCCGTATTTATCGATTCATAGAGCCGCTCGTAAGCACTCTCCATCATGCGCTCTGGAACGAGCACACTGAAGCCCTTTTCCATGCCCCCTCCCAAGTCCCCTAAGGAGCATGAATAACCCATTCGAGACGCAGGGCAATACAGCGGAGATTATCTCGGTATTGGTGGTAACTATATCGGTATTGGACTGAATATCTGCGGTGTTTTAGCGGCTGCTTCCAAAGCTCTGGCGATCACTGCAGGAGCCATCGTTGTGCTTCTCAATCCGGCTCGCGACCCGGGTTCACATCGTCCGAGATTTCGTCTCTCAATCTTGGACCGCTCGTCATTCTGCGCATCAGCGTCTCGACGAACCGCTCCCATCGCTCCTTGCCCAACGCCTGTGCGGCCGCCAGCGCGGTATCGGGAAGCGGCGGATTGTTGACTAGCCAGAACCGCACGAACAGCGCCAAGGTCTCGTTGGTCAGATCGACATGCCACAGGAGCTTCTCGTTCTGCCGCGTCAGCCGGTCGAGCCGGCGGCTCAACACCGCTTCGAGATGCTCAGCGCTATCGCCGGACAGGAAAGTCGCCAGCGCGGTTTCAACGACGAGCGCCTGGGTCACGCGCTTGCGTGCGGCATAGTCCGCCAGCTCAGACGACAGATCGGGCTGAAGCCGGATCGTATGCTTGACCTTGAGCGCGCTCACAGCACGATCCCGTCATCGGGGTCGAGCGAGGCCTGCCGAGCCGCGCCCCGCATTCGGTCGCCGAGCCGTTTGGCCGCTGCGGTGTCGTCGGTGTCTTGCTCGTCGAATTCGAACTCGCTCGGAGGTGGTGCCGGGCGCGACACGATATCCTGCTCCACGGGCAGCTCCGGCTCGCGGCGTATGCCGCCATTGGCCGGATCATCTTCGTCGTGGTCTGGCTGTGGTGCTACCTCCACCTTTCCCGGCAGGGGCAGACTCGTCCAGTCGTTGGCCCGGGGCAGCCTCTCCAACAGCGTCGTCGGCGGATCCTGGACGCGCGAAGCAAGGCGCCGGTCGGCATAATAGCGGACCTTTTGCGCCCGGATCGGATGGACACCCGCGATCATGACGATCTCGTCCTCCGGCGTTAGCTGCATGACCTCGCCTGGCGTCAGCAGCGCACGGGCTGTCTCGGTCCGAGAGACCATGAGATGCCCGAGCCATGGCGAGAGCCGGTGGCCCGCATAGTTCTTCATCGCGCGCATCTCGGTGGCCGTGCCGAGTGCGTCGGAGATCCGCTTGGCGGTGCGCTCGTCATTGGTCGCGAAGCTCACCCGGACATGGCAATTGTCGAGGATCGCGTTGTTTGCGCCATAGGCTTTCTCGATCTGGTTGAGGGACTGGGCGATCAGGAATGCCTTCAGCCCGTAGCCCGCCATGAAGGCGAGCGCGGACTCGAAGAAGTCCAGCCGGCCCAGCGCCGGAAACTCATCGAGCATGAGCAGAACGCGGTGCCGCCTTGCTGAGGGGCGCAGATCCTCGGTCAGGCGTCGCCCGATCTGATTGAGAAGCAGCCGGATGAGCGGTTTGGTCCGGCTGATGTCAGATGGCGGCACCACGAGGTAGAGGGTGGCGGGCCGCCGGGCATCGACCAGGTCCGAGATCCGCCATTCGGAGCGGCTGGTCACCTGCGCGACGACCGGGTCGCGGTACAGACCCAGGAACGACATCGCGGTGGAGAGCACGCCCGATCGTTCGTTCTCGGACTTGTTAAGCAGTTCGCGTGCCGCGGAAGCGACCACGGGATGGACACCGGCTGCGCCCAGGTGCCGGGTCGACATCATCGCTGCGAGCGTCGCGTCGATCGAACGGCGCGGGTCCGACAGGAAGGCGCCGACACCGGCAAGCGTCTTGTCTGGCTCGGCGTAGAGGACGTGAAGAATTGCTCCGACGAGGAGCGCGTGGCTCGTCTTTTCCCAATGGTTGCGGCGCTCGAGCGATCCTTCCGGATCGACCAGAACGTCGGCGACATTCTGAACGTCGCGCACCTCCCATTCGCCTTTGCGCACCTCGAGCAGCGGATTGTAGGCGGCCGATGCAGGATTGGTGGGATCGAACAGCAGCACCTGCCCGATGCGCGATCGAAACCCGGCAGTGAGCGTCCAGTTCTCGCCCTTGATGTCGTGGACGATCGCCGATCCGTGCCAGGTGAGGAGTGTCGGGATCACGAGCCCCACGCCCTTGCCCGAGCGGGTCGGCGCGAAGCAAAGCACATGCTCTGGCCCATCGTGCCTCAGATAATCGCCGCCCAGCCTGCCAAGCACCAAACCATCGTCGCCCAGAAGGCCGGCGCGCTCGATCTCGCACGGGCTTGCCCATCGCGCCGAGCCATAGGTCTCGGCATGCTTGCGCTCGCGGGCGCGCCAGACCGACATGGCGACGGCAACAACGACTGCCCCGATCCCGCCCGACGCCGCGATATAGGCGCCGGTCACGAAGATCTCGGGCGCATAGGCGTCATAGCTGAACCACCACCAGAAAAAGGCTGGGGGCGGGTAGATGCGATATCCGTCAATGACGAACCAAGGCGGGCCGAGCGCGCTTTGATATCCGAGCGCGTCGGCAGTCCATTGCGTCGCTCCCCAGACCGAGCCCAGCACGATCATGAAAACGACCGTGACCTGGCCCCACAGGATCTTGGAAGATTGCATGGGAAACTCTCCTACAAGCCGAGGCCGCGGCTGCGGCCGAGGGTCCAGTCGACGCCGCCTGCGGTCAGCGTGCCGGAGACGTTCTGTCCGAGCTGCCCGTCGAGCGCGGGCCGCCAGGGAACCAGCTGGAAGCCCAGCCCATCGTCAATCATCGCGAAGCGTCCGGAGGCGAGGGTCACGCGCTCGCGATAGGTGCCGGCGACCGGTGCGCCCGGTACTGTGTCGCGAGGGATCAGGCCCGTCTGCCGCGCGATCCGGTCGGTCGCTTCGCGAAGCTCCGAAGACCTCAGCGTTTCGATGAGGCTGGGGGACAGGATCACTCGGGCACCATGACGTCTGGCGAACCCGCGCTCGATCAGCCGCGCCTCCCGCGCCGCCAGTGCATCGCGGACCTCGGCCCCGAACCCCTGAGTGGCGGGGGTGCCCTCGCTCGACAGCAATTGCCGGTCGAGCCAGGTCGCGCCATTCGCGCGAACCTGCGCCTCAAGCGGCAGGTCGCTGCGGACAGCGAGCGCGGATCGCGCAATGCCGCGCCGGTCCTGCCGTTGGCGAAGCTCGACGATCGCGCCGGGCAACGCGTCGCTGGTCAGATCGAGATCGGGAAACCGCAAGTGATGATGGCGCCCGTCGGCCCCGTCGATAACGGCATAGGCCGTACCGGCGAGTTCGTCCTGCAGCCCGCGTTCCACCAGCCTACCGATCACCGGCTCCGAAGCTCCGGGCGCGTGGATCGCGAGGCGGCCACCATCGACCGTATGGCCCGCCTCGCGCATCGCGCGGTGCATCGTCTTGATGATGTCGCCGCGCTCGCCCAGATCGCGCAACGTCGCCTCGAGGCGGGGTTTGAGGATCCAGCGCGCCGGTCCCGCGGGCGTTGCGAGCCCAAGGCGTTCGAGCTTTTGCGCACGCCCCCGAAGCAAGCTGTCGTTCCGGTCCGCTGCGGCGTTGGGCGGGGCCCGGAGATCGACCAGCCCCTCATCGTCCGCTCGGGCGAGGAGCTTCCGGTCGAGGCTGGTCAGCCGGTCGGCCTCGACTTCGCGCGTGAGCGCCGCCGCGATCTCGGCTTCGCTGCGGGGGCCGAGTTCCAGCGTGACCCGGGCCTCCGCGCGGGCCCGGAGCCCGTGCGAGATATAGTCGCGGTCGATCACCAGATCGGACCCGTCGTCAGCCACCCCGCGAACCAGGATATGGACGTGCGGGTTACCGGTGTTCCAGTGATCGATCGCGACCCAATCCAGCCCGGTGCCCAGATCGCGCGCCATGTCGCCCATCAGTTCGCGCGTGAGGCCTCTAAGATCCGCAAGCTCGCCGGCATCCTCGGGCGAGACGGTGAAGCGAAAATGGTGGCGGTCGTCGCCGCATCGGCTGGCGAAAGTGCCGCCCTCCGCCTGGTCGGATCGTGCGTCGAACATCGTCGCCTCGCGGCCGTCGCGGGTCACCCCGTCGCGCTCCAGATAAGCGATATGGCGAGCAAGCGGCGCGGCGCGGAAACGGGGGCCCTGATGCCGGACGATCCTCGCCTTGATGATGACGTGGCGGGTGCCAGCGTGTCTGCGTCCGGCAAGCGCCGCGCCGCGCCCCCGCCCAAACCGTCCGGTCCCGCCACCCCGCCGAGACGATCCCGGCACGATCCCGGCACGCGCCGCCGCTCGCTTGACCTGGGCAGCGAGCCTGAGCGGTTTGACCTGGCCCGATCCGCGGCTTCGCCCCTTGCCCGGACGAATGCGCAGATCGTCGTCACTCGACCTCACGATCGTAGTCCCGGCGGGAGTGCCAGCGCCTTCAGAGTTGAAATCGCAGGAAAATCCTTGAGGGCCGACGGCTGTCTGGGAGGCGTGACGGCGCAAATTCGCCAGCTTCCACAACCATTTGCGCCCTGGCCGACGGCGGCGCTTTTATCTTGCCATCCCCAACTACACCTTACCCACACTCCCACAGCCTCAGACCTGTTGGCCAAGGACAAGGTGCAATGGGTCAGAGCAATCGGTCGACGGATGGTCATTTCGGAACGCCCGTCCGTGTCACGAATATCGTGTCGGGCGGCATTTCGGACGGGCGCGCGCCCCTTTGTTTGGTGCCCATCAGAGGTGCTGAACCAGGATTTTCAGCATCGCCATTCGAGGCCGGATCGGGTGCGCGAACGAACAGTTCACCGTGCCGCCAGGCCTCCGGATCGGGGGACTTATGCGGCACCTGGAGTGCAACGCCACCACCCAATCGCGCCGAAATCCGGGCGACATAGGCGAATGTTTCGGCGGGTAGTGGGCGGGTTCCGTTGAGAAAGGATTCATAGCGGCCAGGACCGGCATTATAGGCGGCGAGAAAGCCGGGATCGCCGTAGCGGTTCAGCAGCTCGCGAAGATATGCAGCGCCGGCGAAGATGTTGTCGCAAGGGTCGAACGGATCGGCGCCGAGCGCGTAGCGCAGGCGCAGTTCGCTCCATGTCTCCGGCATGATCTGCATGAGACCCTGCGCGCCCTTCGGCGACACGGCGAATACCGAAAAGTTGCTCTCGACCGCGATCACCGCACGCAGCAGCGCTGGTGGCAAAGCGAAGCGAGACGCCGCGCGGTCGATCGGCACATCGAGCGGGGCACCGGGTGCGCAGGCTCCGGGTACGCCTTTCGCGGACGCGGCCGGGCTCACCAGTACCGCGCAGGCAAGCGGCGCCAGAAGCGCCGCAAGCCGAGTGCCGATCGCGCGCATCGGCAGCGCCTATTCGGCTTCGCGGCGGCGCGGGTTGCGCTGCCAGAAGAGGAGATGCGGCTGCCCTTCGATCGCCGGGCGGAACAGGCTTGCGCGGATCGGGCGGGGCAGGCTCGGATCGTCGATGACAAGCGCGATGTAGGGGCCAGCCTTCCTGCCGGTGTGTTTCCAGCCGGCCCCGACTTCGGGGCCCTCCGCGTCTTCGCCTGCATGGACGCGGTAGTCGGGCGCATTCTTGGTGTCGCTGGGCGCCGCGGGCACAATGGTCAGCACGGCATCGAGCCCGATCGTCGCAAGCCATCCCGAAAACCCGTCTTCGCGCGGGTTGAATTCACCGATCTTGATCATCTTGCATCTCCTTCGTCTTGGGTTGGGGAATGGGTGGAGCAGAATTCGAGGCGTTCTCGGCGGGCGCAGAAGCGCCGGCGGAAACCCAGAGCGGCTTCAGGATCGCGACGATCGAACGCGCCGGGATCGGGCCGAAATAGCGTCCGTCGAAGCTGTCGGCGGACTTCGCGTTGAGGAGGAAAACTTCGCCGGCACGAAGCGTCCGGCAGCCCTCCCAGGCGGGGAGCGCGCGCCCGCTCCGGTCGCGCGGACGGGCTTTCGCGACAGGGATTCCGCCGATCGAGACAAGCAGTCCCTGACGGCAGACCGTCTGCCCGGCAAGCGCTGCAACATGCTTCAGCATCGGCACGCGCTCCGGCAGATAGCCGCGCTCGGCCATCAGCCGGGCGACCGGCGCGGGCGCGGGCGCCGCGACAAGATCGCCGAGACCTGCCGCAGAGGCGGGTCGCGCGGCGTACAAGCCGATAGGGACGCTCGCACTCGCGTTCCAGAAAAGCCGGGGTGCCGGGCGCACAGAGGGCGGGATGGCGATCGCTGCGATCGCGACATAGCCGGTGATGAGGATGGCCCTGCGGCTCATGCGCCGAGCTCGCGACGCATCAACCAGGCGCGATGCCGCGCCAGCGTGTAACGGCGCGGGCGATGACCGGCGATCAGCCGGTTGTGCATGTGACGCCAGTAATCCGGCGAAGCGATGCAGGGATCGATACCGAGATCCTCGACGGTATCGATCAGCTCGAAGGCCTGCCTGACGCGCGGCCAGCCGTTCAGCTGCAGCAGGATTTCGCCACCGGGAGCGATGCAGGGGAGCGTCGAATAGGCCTCGCCAGTGGCGACCGCGCGGACGATCGCGAGGCGGGAAAGGATCGTGCCATAGTCATTCGACGCCCAGCGGACGAACGCGAAGACGCTGTTCTCGGCGAAGCAAAGCAGCCGCCGCCGGCGATCGAGGATCTGATCGCGTATCGGTGCGCCGAAGCGCAGCCAGCGCTCGGTCGATTGCTCGATCCAGGTCAGTTCGACTGTCGTTATCCGCTGCGGGGGAGAGCCTTGTCCGCACTGGCGGACAGGCTCAGCGCTCGGCTCGGCGGAGGCGGAGAAGGGGCCGGCCACGCTCACCGCCGGACCGGTCCCTTTTGGACGAGCAGGCTCGGGTCGATGCGCTTGGCAGGATGGACCGTCCCGGTGCCGCTGTCCGAAGTCGATCGGCGGACGCCCTGATCGGCCCAGCTGATGAGATCGTCGACGGCATAGACGATGCGCCCGCCAAGCTTGCGGTAGACCGGGCCCGTCCCATAGCAGCGATGCTTCTCGAGCGTGCGCGCCGAGAGACCCAGCAGCAACGCGGCATCGGGGGTTCTGAGCAGCCGCTGCGCGGGTTGGGTGGTCATTCAAGGCCTCCGGGCGATGACCCGGCTAGTGCAGCGGGTCCGTTCCAATCACCGGATCGCAATGGCGGCCCGAGGCGCCCTGCGGGGAGCGGTCAAACCCGGTCCCTGCGATTTGTCGCCCCTAGGGCTTGAGCAGCATGCGAAAGCCGCGATCGGCAAGCATCCGCGCTTCGCCGATCAGCCGCTGGACGCGGCGTCGTTCGGCGCTTCCCTTCCAGGCGGCGGCGTCGGTGCCGGCCAGCCAGGGATAGACGATCCGCGCGCCGATCTCGCGGTTGCTGGCGCCGGCCAGCCACGCGTCGAGGACGCGCAGGAGCAGTGCCAGGCGCTGCTGTTGAAGGCGGCTTGGCCGCATCGCTGAAGCCGCCTCGGCGACGCTCAACCCCCCGACCATCCGGCGCGCCGCGTCGCAGGCGGAGACGCGCAGCGTGTCGCCGAGCGGCGGCAAAAGGATCGTGAGCGGGGTGCGCGCACCTGTGCCGGCAACGCGAAAGCGATGCCGCACGCCATCGCGGTCCAGCACGATCTCGCTGGCATCGGCCGTGACCCATGCGGCAACGATGCGGACCTCGGGCAGCGGCGCCGCCCCCGGCAAATCTGCCGGGGCAGGCGCGAGCGAGACGATCTGCGACGCAGCGTCACTTCGCCAGATCGCGGGGTAGGCACGCACCGGCAGATCGGGGTCGAACAGTACCGACAGACCCCAGCGATATGCCTCGGCCAGCGCCGCCACGGACCGCAAATCGGAGTCGCCAAGCCGCTCCCATCCGGCACGATAGGCGCGGTTCCGCCGCAGGAATTCCTGCGCGAAGTCGGCGCGATCGTGCTTCGCGACCGACCCGTTCGGCGAAACCGGCAAAGGCGGACGAATGCGGACGGCGAGCGCTCCGGCCCCGGAGGATTCCCGCTGCCAGGCTCGCCATCGCTGCGTCTTGGTCGAAGTCCCGAAGATGCCGGAACCTTGTCCGGCGCCGCGGCCAACGCCGGCAGTTGTAGGGGCGCGGCGAGCAAGCGAAAGGCGCCCCGCCGGTTCGGCGGGGCGCCTTGGCCTCAATCAGTCGTCGTTGGAGCGGCGGGGGCGCGACCAGATCAGGCTGTGGGTCTCGCCGCCCTCATCGTCGAACAGGTTCGCGTAGATGGGCTTGGAGAAGCTGGGATCGTCGAGCTTGAGCGCGAGATAGTCGCGACCTTCGTTCGACTGCTTGGGCCAGGCGGCACCGATTTCCGCGCCGCCGACGAAGACCCGGTGGCTGGGTGCGCTTTCGCTCTGGCGATTGTCTTCGGGAACGATTCGAACACCCTTCGCCTGAACCGCCATGGTGACGATCGCGCCCTGAAATCCAGTGCCGACCTTCTTGAAGCTGCCGATGGTAGCCATTGTACTCGTCCTTCTAGTCCCGAGACCGCCCCATGCGGCCTCGATGGCGTCCGAAGGCCGGTTGCGAATGACGCCGCAGCTCTGCCCGAAGCGAAGCGGAGGACTGCGGGAGCGGGCTTTCTTGCCTCGCGAGGAATGGGCGCAGCCCAGGGGAAGAAAGTCCTGGCGACGCAGTTGCGGCAAGGCAGTCGAGGCGAAGCCGACATCCGGCCAGACCGCCATTGACGAGGCCACAGGGGCGGCTCCGGACCACCGGGATGCACAAGGCTCAGGCAGCTTCTGAAAAGGCGGACAGGGAGTGAGCGCGCCCGCCTCCAGCGATCAAGGCAGTGTGACCGGATGACCCGGCGGCAAGGTGGGGAGATCGCGCACCAACGGTCGTGATGGCCCCGGCGCGAACCGTGTCGCTGCACCATCAGAAGGGCTGGTCGACGCGAACTCGTGCCAATTCGGCTCCCGCCCGATAGCCCCAACCGCACCCGTCACCGGGGGGCAAGGGTGACGGCGCCGACGTGGTGCGACCCGCCCATCTCCTCAGAAATCGGGGCGAAGGCGGTCGCCGACTGGCGGGTTGCCACCCTTGCAAGCCGACACCCGCCCGTCGGTTCGGCGCACAATCGAGCGATCGATTGACTGATACTCGATGGGGTGCGGTCATGCCTTAGGCGGGGTAAAGTGCGTGCCATGAACGCGACCAGCGATGCGGGTTTTGAGCGGATTGCAGCCGATGGCGGGCGCGATCCCGTGACGCGCGCACTTGCGGCGGAGGTGCCGATCGCGGTTGAGATCAACGGCATCGGCTATGCGGTGATGATGGCGACTCCGCTCGACCTGGAGGATTTCGCGTTCGGCTTCGTGGCGTCCGAGCGGCTGGGCGATGTGGTCGAGGCCGAGGTGCATGTGGCAGAGCGCGGGGCGATCCTCCGGATCACGCTTCGAGCAGCGATGTGGTGCTGGAACGCGTGCGGCACCGGACCACCGATTCATCCTGCGGATTGTGTGGGATCGATAATCTGGAGGCGGCGCTGCGTCCCTTGCCGACGCTGCCCTCAAGCCCGCGCGCCGAGCCAGCAGCGGTGTTCCGCGCGATCGCGGAATTGCGCGCCAGTCAGCCGCTCAATGCCCTTACCGGCGCGCATCATGCCGCCGCGCTCTGCGGCGCCGATGGATCGATTCGGCTCGCGCGGGAGGATGTCGGGCGGCACAATTCGTTCGACAAATTGATCGGGGCCATGGCCCGGCAAGGACTGGGATGGGACGGTGGCTTCGCGCTGCTCTCGTCGCGCTGCTCGTACGAACTGGTCGAGAAGGCGGTGCTCGCGGGTTGCCCGATGCTGGCGACGATCTCCGCGCCGACGGCGCTTGCCGCCGAGGCCGCACGCGAGGCGAAGCTGGCGCTGGCGGTGCTGGCGCGGTCGGATTCGCTGTTGTGGATGGCGCCGTGAGATTGCTGGGCGCGGTGCTGGCGGGCGGGCAATCGCGGCGCTTCGGATCGGACAAGGCGCTGGCGATGCTCGATGGCCGGGCGCTGATCGAGCATTCGGTCGCCGCGCTCGGCGCGCAAACGGAAGCGGTGATCATCTGCGGCAGGGAAGGGGGGATCCCCGATCGCCCCGAGCCCGGTCTCGGCCCGCTCGGCGGGATCAACGCCGCCATTCACGAGGCGGCGGCACGTGGCTTCGATGCGGTGCTCACCTGCGGGTGCGATGTGCCCTCGCTTCCGGACGATCTGGCCTGGCGGCTGGCAGGTGGCGGCTATCTCGCCGAGATGCCGGTGATCGGGCTGTGGCCCGCCAAGCTCGCCGGCCATCTCGACGCGTGGCTCGCCGGAAGCGCCGATCGATCGGTGCGCGGCTGGGCCGAAGCGGCGCGCATCGCGCGCATCGCGCTCGGCAGGCCGATTGCCAACCTCAACACCCCCGCCGATCTCGCTGCTTTCTCCCGAGGGTCTGGCGGATAAAGGGGCAATAGTTCGAGGCGCTGTGGAATCGTCCTTCACCCGCGAAAAGCGCCGCTAAGCCTTGGCGGCATCGCGATTCGTCCGACGGTGATCACGGTCGCTCACCGGGCAAACGGATCATACTCCCGAACAATGAGCGACGGGTCGCCGTCGAACTCATTGGCTTCGGCGACGCCGAATTCGAGGCCGTCGATCCGGAAGACGATGACGATCGTCATGAGTGTCTGCGAAAGGCTCCAGGCGTTCTTCTGAGCGAGGGTGAGCGGCATCTCGAAGCTCCTGTCCAGGAGCGGGGACCGCCCCCGCTCGACAGGCGCCCGAAGTGTTCTGCGCATGGCCGCAATCACCGCGCAGGCGCGCCGGAGCGGCCGCATGCGAAGCATAGCGGACCCTTTACGGGTTGATGGCGTCAGGCCGTGCGCAGGACCAAGGAAGTGCCTCAAAGAGCGGAGGCGGTCGCCGCGGCCAGGAGGTGTTCGTCCAGCTGCTCTTTTCGCTCGAAATCGGATGGTTAGGTTGAAGTCATGACGGCAGCGCATCATATGAGAAGTAGCGCCAAATTGAGATCGACCATGAACGAAGTCGAGAACAATGCTGTGGACCGAACGGGGCTGGGCCTGGAGGCTGGCCTGCGTGCGGTCTATCTCGACCCTGCGATGGAGCAGGCGCTGAAGGAATTGCGCTATCGGCAAAGTGCCAGCAAGGGCGATCTCATTCGCCGTGCGCTTGCAACGGCGCGACTGAGCGACGTCGTGAGCGATAACGGACCCGTGCGGGTTATCGACTTTGAAGGCCGCACAGTCAGCCTTGGCAAGGTCCTTCCGTTCGAGCGGCGCCGCAAGCCTGCGAGCACGCTAGAGGCGCGAGAGCACGCAAGGTTCGCCGCATTGTTCGCAGATCTGAACGCGCTCAGCGGCCTTGGCCCGCAGGAGCGCGGCTATGCGTTCGAGCGGTATCTGATCAGGCTGCTCGGCGAATTCGACTTGGCTCCGCGCGAGCCGTTTCGAAACGAAGGCGAGCAGATCGACGGCAGTTTCGTCCTCGACCATCACGTGTACCTGCTCGAGGCGAAATGGACGAAAAAGCTGATCGGCGTTGCCGACCTTCGCGCCTTTGAAGGGAAGCTCGAAAAGAAGGCAGTCTGGACCCGTGGTCTGTTCATCAGCGATCGTGGCTTCAGCAAACCGGGACTGAAGGCGCTAGGACGCGGCAGCCGGATGATCTGTCTCGACGGCCGCGATTTGCGGGTCGCGCTCGAGCGGCAGATCTCGTTTGCGGAGCTCCTTCGCGCGAAGGTCCGCCATGCGGCGGAAACCGGGGAGCCGTTTGCGCCGGTGGAGAAGCTGTTCCGATAGGCGGCAGCGCCTGCCCAAGTGACGGCTGGGGCCTTACAGATCCTTGTAGAATTCGAGCTTCTTAGGGCTGATTTTCGTTTCCCGAGGGAGCTCGGTCAGCAGCTGCCGGGCAAGGTCGCCAAGGGCGCCTTGCCTGTCGCGCGCTACCTGAATGAGCCAGGCGACAGTGACGCGGGTCGTCGGTTCCGGGGCACGGCGCTTGCCCTTGGCTGTGGTCAGCGCCTCGCGCCAGCCGACCTCCGCTGTCGGGATATCGATCTGATCAAGGATCGCCTCGAAGGACTCGGGTGCCACCTGGCGGCAAACGCGCAGGAACATCAGCGCATTGTCGTAGGTGAAATTCAGGCTCTTCTTCGACAGTGCGTCGGCCATGATCCGTGTATGATCGGCGAGGAGTGCCGGCACCAGCGATCGGCGGTGCTTGTGGAAGTCCGCGAGCACCGCAGCGCCAAGATCCCATCGGTTGGCGAGCATGATCTTGCCGCCACGTTCGATCTGCCGATAGGCTGCCTTGGGCGCGATGAAAGCGAAGCGCGATCCCATGCTCTCGATCTCATCGACATGTTTCTCGATCAGCTGCGCCACTGCCTTGCGCCCGGGCCGGCTGTCATAGGCCTGACAGAGGAAGCCGATCGCTTCATGTGGCGGGGCTTTCCAGTCTTCGCCGATCGTCGCCTCGATCGCGCTCCAGTCGATCGCGGCTACGACCTGCTGGTACGCCTCGGGCAGGCTCTTGCGCAGCACATCGAGCAAGCCGGCCGCACGCTGAAATTGGCGATGGCCGACCTGCGAAAGCTGCCCTGCAAGCGTCGGCGGGTCCCAGGCGCTGCAGATCTGCCCTGAAATGTTGAGGGATCGCGCGGTCGGCGCATATTTGCCTTTGTTTAATCCCAACGGATCGAGGACGCGAAGCGAGTTCCAGAACACATCCTCAAGCTCATCGAACGCTTCAACCGGATCTGCGCGCAGGCGCTCGGCGATCGCCGGAGCGAGGGCTCCGGTGAGATCCAGGCCGAATTCTCGTTCGAGATAGGTGAACGAGGCGACAAACCAGGCCGCGCGATACAGCGAACTCGCATTTGGCCAGCGCGACGCCAGCGCCATCGCCCTTTGCCGGTCAAGCCGGGCAAGGAAGCGAGCGGTCCATTCGGGCGTTAGCGCTCCGAAGGATTGCGATATCATCTTGGCGATCTCGCTCGCGAAATCGGCCGTGGCGGGCTCCAATGCGCGGTTCAGAATGTTGGCAAGCGCTTCGGGGTCGGATCCACGGATGATCGCGCGGCCAAACCGGCGATTGCGATAGGTCCCGTTGATGAAGCTGCCGATCGCATAGGCCGCGCCAGGCAACGGTGCGCTGAACAAGCGCGCTATCGTTGCGATCTGGTCCTTGGTCGGCCGGCGCAGGTAGTCCTTGATGTAGACCTCGACCTCGCGGAGGGCATGCATTGCCGCAGCGATGTCCGCCGCGCTGGTCGCCGACCAGCAGCGCGCGATGAAGGGCTCAAGCAGTTCCCGGCCGACGAGCCAGTACCAGCGATAGTCGCTCCCGCTCATCCTGAACTCGATGAGCAGGGTCCCAAGGCCTGAGAGCGGCATGGCGGGATCTGCGAACGCATGGCCGAGCATCGCTACAAGCTGCTCCCGGCCAGCCTTGTCCTGGTCAACGAGGATCGGATCGAATACCCGCGCCGAGAAGCGCTGATGCGGGCAGCGCAGGTCGTCGGCAGCAATGACGAGGCGCTGCTGAACAAGCCATGCGATCGCCTTGTCCGCGGTCCTGGCGTCGATGCCGCCGGCTCCGAGCAGCGGATCAAGATCTTCACGCGCAGCACGGGCGTCTCGGGATGCGAGCTGGCGGATGGCGATAGCGCCTAACACCATGTCGGCCTTTGCGGCTCTCGCGGAGGCGACGATTGAGCGCACACGGCGCCAGCCGCCGCTCAAGACGAAGCAGAATTGCCAGGGGAATTCGGAGGTCGCGGCGGTATCGATGCGCAGATCGATATCCTCCTTGCCGGGCATTTCACCGACCCGGTCGTCGACCTTCCGAACCGCCGCCAAGGTCTCTGCGCGCCGCGAACGCAGATCGTCCGCGATGACCCGCACCGCGCGTTTTGCGTCGAGATGGATCGTGCCGTGAGAGGTCGCGCCGACATCGACGGTCGTGAAGGTGGAGAGCAGAAGCCTGTCCCGCCTGCTGCTCTGTTCGGCGAGCGCCAGCGCCGGCGATGACGCCAAATGTGCATCATCGATCAGATGGAGGGTAGGCACGCCGTCGTCGCACAACTGGATCGTGGGACTGCGGAGATCGGTCAGGCGGACGACACGGTAGCCCTTGTCGGCAAAGATCCGGGCAGCCTGCAAGGCACAGACGGACTTGCCGGCACCGGGCATTCCGGCGAGCCGGGCCGAATAGCTCGCGTCCAGCTCCTTCACCAGTTCCGCGGCCTCGGGGAGGCGCGGGCACTCGATTGCGTCGGCGGCACCGAGTGCGCGCCCAAGCAGTGCTGGGCCAAGCCCGCGCGGCTGGTCGAAGGTAACCGGCTGCCATTGATCGGCGCCAGGGGCTGCACCGGCAGCCGCCTGGCCCATCATCTGGCGAGCGACGCCGAGCGAGACCGGGATCGTCGTTGCCTTCTCCCAAGCCGCCTGGAAATCCGTGCTGGTCAGGCGGCGATCCTTGGCGAACAGCGTCTCGAGCACCCGCATCAGAAGGATCGGCAATGCACGTTCGCCGTCGCTGGCAAGCAGGCCCTCCGAAACAGCCCGGCCCCTCAGCCGCTCTGTCAGGTTCGCAAGCAGCGTGTCGGTTGGATCGGCATCGGCGAGCCAGGAGATGCGGCCAAGCATGTCCGCCCGCAAAGATTCAGCAGACGCCGACGCGAGAAACCCGGCCAGGTCCGCGGGCCAGTCGAGCGTGCGCAGGAAATCGCGAAGCGGCTCGACATCGTCGCCGCGCGCCGCGCGCCGCCACCAGTCGACGCCCGTCGCCTCGCCGGGGAAGGCGAAGCCCCTTTCCCGGCCGACCGGTGCGGTCGTCAGCAAATGCAAACGGACGTCATGGCCGGGGTTCGCGACGCGGAACTGCCAGAGCGACCGGATCGCCGCTTGCGCGTCGGCCCGGCGCAGCGTCAGCGCGGACCCGGTCTCGCGCTTCTGCTGAACCATGCGCAGCGCGCCCTCAGCGAGGATGGCATAATCCTCGGCGACCTCGACGAGCAGACTCTCGCCGGGGCCAAGGTCCACCCACGCCGCCGCGGTCGCGATCAGCTGGTGCGCATAGCCGCCAAGGCTTGCGACGGCCTGTCGCCCGCGCTGCTCCTCCGGAATGACGAGGTCGTCAGCGCTCACGCGAACCCCTTGCCAACGGGTCAGGCACCCGCGTCGGCGCGCAGATCGGCAAGGCGTTCGAGGCAAAGCTGCTCGACGATCTCGCGGAGCTGCTTCACCGATGCCGACAAGGCATCGAGGTCATCGATGCTGATCTCGTAGCTCGGAGAATAACGCGCCTCGACATAGGCGCGCTTGAGCAGTTCGAACCGGCGGCGATCGATGCGCGACGCGCGAGGCCAGGCCTCGACAAGCCTCGGCTCCTTGTCCTCGGCAAGCGAGCGCAGGAACTTGATGTTGTGCGAGCGCGGGAAATAGAGCGTTCGCACCAGCAGGAAGCAGGCATATGCCGTTTCGGTCGCTTGGTGCAGGTGAAAAGCGGCCATCTTTCTCCACTGGGCAGCGTCACCCTGATGGGCAGCCGCGAAGTCGGCCATCTCGACCCAGCTAGCTGCTGAGAGCGATTGCTGCTCGTAGTATCCCTTTGCCATCTCAAAGGCATCAAGCGCGGTCAGCGGCTGTGGAGTTACAAGCGCGTGGTTAGGCAGCTCGTAGAGCACGACCCCGTCGCGCACGATATCGACCCAGAAATACTCACCGCGTTGGAGCGCGCGATTCACCTCGTCGAGCGTATGGACGATGATGTTGACGGGGCGCTGCACGGCGGGATCGCGCAGGATCTTGTCCTCGGCGATGTACCAATAGCCGGCGATGTCGGTGAGGTCCTCGTGGCTGACGATCACCAGCAAGTCGAAATCGGACTGATAGCCGTTTTCGGGCTCATCGACCCAATCGTCGCGGGCATAGCTGCCGAACAAAATGATCTTGAGGATCTTGCCCGCCTTCTTCCAAGGCTGGGTGCTGGTCGAGATCGCAGCGGCAAACTCGGCCATTAGCGTTTCGCGCACCGTGGCCAGTTCGGCTTGCTGAGCTTCTGGAAGGTGATCGAGATCGATGCGCATCACCGGAGCCTAGCGGGTGGGTGGCGTTTCCTCAATGTTCTCGGGCCGGGAAAGCACGACTTCGGACAGATCGCCGATCGGCACTTCCGGGCAGGCCTCGACGGGCGCCGCCACTCGACCGAGCGTGGCGTCCTCAAGGGTTGGCGGGACTTGCGAATGTTCGCAGTATGTTCTACATCCGATCGCCAAGACGTGGTAATTTTCCCGTTGCGCTGGATCGCGGCTTGGGCCTTATCGTCCCACGGGGAGTTTATAGCGGATGCAACAATCGACTCTGTGGAGCATCGGCGACCGCAGCAAGCCAATTGCGGCGCCCATCGACGCCGCGCTCGAGATCGGCGCCTATGAGACGTTGTGGTGCGAGCACAACGCCAGCTTCAAGTCGATCGCAGAGCGTTTTCGGCATTCCCCGGGATCGCGGCCGTCGCATCTGGTCCCCGAGGACCGCGCGCGCGAAGTCGGCAGCGAAGTGCTGGCGAAGCTGCGCGAGCGCACGCGTCAGCGCTTCGACATCCGCATTCATGGCGAGTGGGAATATCCCGACCGGTTGCGCGACGCCGCCGACCCGGTCGAGCTGCTCTACATTCAGGGCGACTGGAACCTTGTTACGCTGCCGGCGGTGGCGGTGGTCGGCACGCGCAAGCCCAGCGAGATCGGGCTCGAGCGTACCGCGACGCTTGCCAAGCGGCTCGTGCAGGACGGCTTCACCGTCGTGTCGGGGCTCGCCGAAGGCGTGGACACGATGGCGCACCAGACCGCCATCGCGGAAGGCGGGCGCACGATCGGTGTGATCGGAACGCCGCTTGGGCGAGTCTATCCCAAGGCGAACACAGCGCTTCAGGAACAGATCGCGCGCGATCATCTGCTGATCAGCCAGGTGCCCGTGCTGCGCTACGACGCGCAGGATTTCCGGTCGAACCGCTTCTTCTTCCCCGAGCGCAACAAGCTGATGTCGGCGCTCACCCTGGCGACGATCATTGTCGAGGCGGGAGAAACCTCCGGGACGCTGGTCCAGGCGCGCGAGGCGATCCGGCAGGGGCGCAAGCTCTTCATCATGAACAGCTGCTTCGAGCGTGCCGACCTGACCTGGCCGCGCAGGTTCGAGGAGCAGGGTGCGATCAGGATCCACAGCTATGCCGACGTTAGACGAGAGCTGGTCTCCGCAACTGCGGAAGATCGGTGACCTCGAGCGTCAGGACCATTGGTATCTGACGCCCGATCACGACTGCTACTTCTTCGGCGAGTATACCGCGCGCGCCGGCTACAGCCACAGCTCGACCAACAAGATCATCACCAACATCAAGAAGCGCCCCAGCCTTCGGAACACGCCCCAATGGCAGTACAAGATCAGCGACATCCGCCGCGTCGCGGCCGGGATCCGGGGCGCGATCAATCCGCAATCCTATGGAATCGTGACGCTAGTGCCGATCCCGCCGTCGAAACTGCGCAACGATCCGGAATATGATTCACGGATCGCGGACATCGCTCGCGCCGTTTCGCCGCAAGTCGACGTTCGCGAGTTGATCGAGACAGTCGTGGTGCGCCCATCGCTCCACAACAGCAGTCAACGTCTGACGCCGGCGCAGCTGACGGCGACGCTGCAATTGCAGGAGCAGCTTTGCGCGCCCGCGCCGCAGAACATCATCCTCATCGACGATGTGATCACGACTGGCTGCAGCTTCGTCGCCTGCAGTGCCTTGCTGCAGAACCGCTTCCCCGGTGTGCCGATCTCCGGAATTTTCGCAGCGCGCCGTGCTGTCGATCATTCGGCGGACTTTCCCGACCTTAGCGATATCGACCTCTGACGACCGGCCCTCGTCCCTCGCGGGCGTGAACACGGCCTCATCCGTGGGTAAGTCGAGCCACCGCGTCGACCAGGCGGCGTTCGACCTCGTCAGCCGTGATGCCGAGCGCTTCAGCGATTTCGGAATAGCCCAGCCCCTCGAACCGGGCGAGGTCGAAGACCCGGCGCTCGGGTTCGGGCAGGTTTTGATAGGCTTGGCGCAGCCATTCCAGATCGTCGGTCATAGCGGGTCTCCGGCCAGGTTGCCCGGCCGGGGCCGGGAGGCGGGTCCGCGCGAAGGCTCGCGCCTGAAGACGGCATGCACCGTCAGGCCGGAACGCAGTGGAGGACGCGGCGGCACGCCGCGTTGCAGGCCGGCTGTGCGAGCCTATTCGCCGGTCCCGCCCGGCCTTGGCGGGGCGTATGGCGACGCGGTCATCGCCGCCGTCGATCGATGACCGCGATGCCGGCGGCCCGCGCCTTGTCGAAGAGATTGTCCTGGATGCCGCCACCGGGAAAGATGATGATGCCGCGCGGCATCGTCGCAAGGACGGTGTCGTTGCGCTTGAAAGGTGCGGCGCCGCGGCTGTGCTTCGTGAAGTCTGGCGGAAACGGCACCTGGGGGATGCCACGCTGCGCTGCCCAGAGGGCGGCAATATGCTCGGCGCCGGTGCGCGATGCGCCGTGGAGCAAAACCATTTGGGGATTGCGGCCATGCACCTCGTCGAGGACCCGCCAGATCTCGCGGTGATCCTGATAGTCGGCGCCGCCGCTCACATAGATGCGTTCGCCCGGCGGGAGGAGAAGCTGGCTGTCGGTCCAGCGCCGGCCGTTCACGAAGTCGCGGCTCTCGATGACGCTCGCCGTCATGGCCTGACGGTTTAGCATCGATCCGCTTCTTGGCAGCCAGGCCTTGCGGAAATGGGCGCGGAACTGATCGGCGAAGGCTTCCCGGAACGCTTCCATCGAGTCGCGCCGTTCGATCATGCTGCGTCCTTCGGCGATCAGCTTCTCGAGCTCGACCGACTTGACCTCGGACCCGTCCTGCTCGCGCTGCAGGCGCTTCTGAGCGATCTCGTTCGAGTCCAGTTGGCGCTCGACCCGCTCGACCGCGCGTTGGAAGATGTTGGTGAATCCCCAGAGGAGATCCTCAAGGTCAGGCTCGAGGCGCGTGTCGGCGAGGGAGGCTGCCATCGCGTCGAAGCTGTCGGCAGCAGCCGCCTCGACCAGCCTGCCTTCAGGCAGCGGCCTCGGGTCAAGCACCTCGTCGAACGGCCGGCGGCCGTAAAGCTCGAGTTCTTCGAGCAGATGGGCGAACTGCGATCCGCCCGCGCCCTCGATATCGTCCATGCCGTCCATTTTCGTTGCTCCCGGTCTGTGACCGCGCCTCTCGCGGCCTTCACGGCGACAAGAGGCGGTGGCGGGCATGGCCGTGCACGGCCGAGCGAAGCGTCCGGCGCAGCCGGCGGACGCCGAAGCGAAGCGGAGGACCCGGGATCGCGGCTATTTTGCTTCGCGATGCAAAGCAGGCGGACGCCTGCGGCGGAAAATAGTCGCGCTCCCGGGTTGCACTGCAAGGCCCGCCGCCGACCCGTCGCCCTCTGGGAAGGCCAGCGGCGCGGACTCTCACAGCGGGTCGTGGAAAGGACGGCGATCAGACGAGGGTGTTGCGGTCTTCGGCCAGCATCTGCGACAGGAGACTGCGCGCCAGCGCCTCCCGGCCCATCGCGCGCAGATCGGCATTGAGGTCGCCGAATTCGGAATCGAGCGGATGGACCTCGATCCCTGCACGGCTCGCCCGTGCGCTCAGGCGCGAAAATGCCTTGTGTCCGGCCGTATCGCTTTCACGGGCGACATAGAGACGGCGCAGTGCTGTGGGAAAGTCGAGTGCCCCCAGATGTGCAGCGGAGAGCGCCGCGACCGCGGAAAGCCCGGGCAGGGCAGAGATCAGCGACAGGATCGACTCGATGCCCTCGCCCGCAGCCATGATCTCGCTAGCGCCGCCGAAACGGACGCCATTGCCGAGGAGACGCCCCATCGCGCGGCGAGGGGAAGCGACGAGCGCCTTGTCCGATCCATCCGCCTTCAGCCAAGTGCGGTGCGCACCGGTCACCCGGTCGTGCAGGTCGGTCACCGGCACGATCATCGCCGGCATTGCCGTCGGCACGTCGGGCGGATCGTCGGATGAGCGCCGGTACCAGCAGCGGGGATGGAAGCGCAGCATATCGATCGCGGGTGTCAGTGCCAGGCCGCGCCCAGCGAGATAGGTTTCGACCAGCGTGCCTTTGGCCGGACGGGTAATGGCAAGCAGCCGATTGGCGGCATCGGAAGACTGCGCGGATCCGCGGGCCGGGCGCTGCTCCGGCGGATCGGGCTCCTCCGGCAGACTCAGAAATTGACGCGCCTCGCGCAAGGCTTCGTGCAATGTACCGGACGCGGTAGCGGCACGAATGATGTCGAGCAGGTCGCCATGTTCGCCGGATTCGGCATCGGTCCATTTGCCTGCCTGTCCGACACTGTCGGGAGAGGCGCGGAGCCGGACGTAGAGGCTACGGCCGGGGGCGTTGCGAACATCGCCCACCAGCCAGTAACTGCCCTCGCGCCTGCCGTTGGAGAGATAGCGCCGGCACAGGCGTTCGGCTTGTGCAGCGAGATCTCGCGCGATCGTGCTTGCCGGATGCTCCATGATCCGTCCCCGTCATGCTGCGTGCGCGGCGGCACGCGCCTCGACGCGTGCGACAGGAAAGCGTTCGAGCAGACGGGCGAGTACCGCAGCACCGTCGTCGCCGGTGGGTACGAACAGCCGCAGCTTCCAGGAGATGATCTCGGAGACGAGGCCCATCGCCTTCAGGCGCTCGACGCCAAGATCGTTGAACCCGGTCAGCTCGATCCGGGGCAACTGCATCGAGCGAACGCGCTGCAGGCGCTGATCCTCGGCGAGATGCAGCACAGCCTCGCTGGCCAGCAGCATCCGCCAGGCCTCTGCGGGTTCGAGCTTCGCGGTATCGGTGCCAAGCGTCGCCGCGACCCAGGCCGGGGGCACGCGCCGCCCGACGATGCGCTCGCCCGCATCGGTCTGGAGCCGGTAGACGCGGGTCCACTCACCGGGGAGGCGCCGCCAGATCGGCAGCAGCAGTCCCGCGACGACATGCATCTCGGTCGTCTCGAACTCGGGCACCTCCGCGCATTCGGCGTCCCAGGCTGCGCTGAAGCTGGCGCGATCGGCGGTACGCCAATGGCTGTCGGCAAGCGCATCGAGCGGAAACACCGGCGAATCCATCGGGCGTACCAGCCGGACGCGTTCCTCGACTCCGCCATCCTCCAGCAACAGGCTCCTCGCTCGCATCCGCACGGCGGCGCGGCCCGAACGATCGTTGACGAGTAGCACCGCGTCCGGATCACCGCTCCGCGCCAAAGCGTCGGAGAGACCGAGCGGATGGTTGCGGTCCTTGCGGGCAATGGTCAGCAACTCGGTCTCGGCGCCCGTTCCGGGATGGACATAGATGGTGTCGCGCCGGGTGACGGTGAAGCTCTCGGCGATCAGCGTCTCGAGCCCCGTCTCATAGGTTCCCGAGGCCTGCGCGTCTTCGATCCGCCGTTCGAGCAATGCCTCGAACGCGTCGAAGATGATCCGCTGCATGTCGAGCTTGAGCGCCAGCATCCGGTTGAGGAAGGTGGTGATCCGCGGAAGCTCGTCGCGCAGGCCACCCTCATCGCCCAGCGAAAGGCCGGTCGATGCCTCGAAATCCTCCAGCGAGCAGCCCTCGACCTTGCCGCGATAGAGCAGGCCGTAGAGTTGGCGCAGCGCATCGCGCGCATAGGAGGATTCGAGATTGTCCTCGGGCCGGAACATGTTCTGCCCGCCGGTCTGGCGCTGCCCGCGCGTGATGGCGCCAAGCGTATCGAGCCGCCGGGCGATCGTCGAGATGAAGCGCTTCTGCGCGCGAACGTCGGTGGTGACAGAGCGGAAGCGCGGCGGCTGCGCCTGGTTCGTGCGGTTGGTCCGCCCGAAGCCCTGGATCGCGGTGTCGGCCTTCCAGCCGGCTTCGAGCAGATAGTGGACGCGCAGGCGCTGGTTCGCAGCTCCCAGATCGGCATGGTAGGAGCGGCCGGTGCCTCCGGCTTCGGAGAAGACCAGGATGCGCTTGCGGTCATCCATGAACGCCTGCGCTTCGCCGAGATTGGCGGCGCCCGGCCGGGTCTCGACAGCGAAGCGGGTCGAGCCGTCGCTGCGCTGCCGAGGGACGATCCGTCGCGAGCGCCCCGTCACCTCGGCCACCTGATCGGGCCCGAAATGCTGGACGATCTGGTCGAGCGCGCCCGGGACTGCGGGTAGCGACGCGAGCCGTTCGATCATCGCCTGGCGTCTCGCCACCGCCTCGCGGCACTCGACGACATTGCCGTCCTTCATGACGGGGCGTGAGCAGAGATTGTCCGAACTGTCGGTGTAGGGCTCGTAGAGCTGCACTGGAAAGCTGTTGGCGAGATAGTCGAGGACATATTCGCGCGGCGTAATGTCGACATCGACATCGCCCCACTGGTCGGCCGGGATCTCGGCGAGGCGCCGTTCCATCAACGCTTCGCCGGTCGAGACGATCTGCAGCACCGCGCTCGCGCCCGCGTCAAGATCGCGCTCGATGCCGGCAACGACGCTCGGCGTCTGCATCGCGGTGATCAGGTGGTTGAAGAAGCGCTGCTTGGCGCTCTCGAAGGCCGAGCGTGCGGCGGACTTGGCCTGGGGATTGAGCGTGCCTTCGCTGCTCGTGACGCCCGCCGCGCGGAGCGCCGCGTCGAGGTTGTTGTGGATGACCTGGAAGGCGTCGGCATAGGCGTCGTAGATGCGGCGCTGCTCCTCGCTCAGCGCATGTTCGAGCAGGTCATATTCGACACCTGCGAACGACAAGGACCGCGCCGAATAGAGCCCCAGCGCCTTCAAGTCTCGGGCAACGACCTCCATTGCCGCGACTCCGCCTTCCTCGATCGCCGAGACGAAGTCGGTGCGGGTCGCGAAGGGGAAGTCCTCGCCCAGCCACAGCCCCAGCCGCTCGGCATAAGCGAGGTTCTGGACAGTGGTCGCCCCGGTTGCGGAGACATAGATGACCCGCGCATTGGGGAGCGCGTGCTGGAGCCTTAGGCCCGCGCGCCCCTGGAGCGATGCCGCCTGCTCGCCGCGCTCGGTCCGCCCGCCAGCCGCATTGGCCATCGCGTGCGCCTCGTCGAAGACGATCACGCCGTCAAAGTCTGGCCCGAGAAATTCCACGATCTGTTCGACGCGGCTGCACTTGCCCGCTCGCTCCTCGCTTCTGAGCGTCGCATAGGTGGTGAAGAGGATGCCGTCGCCAAGCTTGATCGGCGCGCCCTGACGGAAGCGCGACAGGGGCGTCACGCGGAGCGGCTCCTGTCCGAGCGCGCGCCAGTCGCGCTGGGCGTCCTCGAGCAACTTGTCGGAGAGCGAGATCCACAAGGCGCGCCTGCGACCCTTCAGCCAATTATCGAGGATGATGCCGGCGACCTGACGGCCCTTGCCCGCGCCCGTGCCGTCGCCGCAGAACCAGCCGCGGCGAAAGCGGACCGCGCCCTCGGCGTCTTCGGCAACCGCGCTCAGCCGGTCATAGCTTGCATCGACGGTCCAGGCGCCCGCGAGAAAACCGGCATGGGCTTCGCCGGCATAGATGATCGATTCAAGCTGGGCGTCGGACAGCACACCATCGTCGATCAGCGCGGAAGGCAGGACCGGGCGATAGGACGGCTTGGGCGGCGCGACCGAGGCCATCGCCGCCGATTGAACAAGCGCGGTCGGATGGGGCCGCGCCCCTTCGATCTTCAGCGACTGGAGCTCGAACGGCTCATAGATCGTTGCCGACAGGCGAGCATCCTCGGGCGGCGCCCATTCGAGGACCTCATAGTCGAGCGGGGCCGCGTCGGGTGTTTCAAGCGGCGAGACGGCGACAGTCGCGCTAGCTGGCGAGGGCACCGAGCGCGCGATCGCGCCGCTGGTCGGCAGCGCTGCATGCGGCATCGGGCCGCGCGGCGGTACGCCTGCCTGCACCCAGGTCAGCAAGGTCGCGAGATCGGCCGCCTTGCCGCTGTCAGCGACGAAGCGGTCGGCTTGCTCGGCCGGGATCTTGTCGATCACCGTCAGCCGGGTCTCGGTGGTGGTGCCGTGGCGCGCATAGATGCGGCCGTCGATCGAAGCGGTGAACACCACGCGCGCGCGCTCCTGCAAGGCGATGAAGTCGTCGCGCCATGCATCGGCATCGGGCGCGCAATTGGCGCCCGTGATCGCGACCAGCCTCCCGCCGGGCCGCAGCCGCGCCAGCGCTGAAGCGATATGGCGCATCGCGGTGCCGGGCATGCGCCGGTCGACTCCGGCCATTGCCGAGAAGGGTGGGTTCATCAGAATGATGTCGGGGGTGATCGACGGATCGAGCCGGTCGTCGATCTGGGCGGCATCGTCTCGCGACACCGCGATGATCGGGAATAGATGTTCGAGCAGACCAGCGCGCTCGGGCGAGAGCTCGTTCAGGTGGAGGAGGGCTCCGAACCATTGGGCAAAGATCGCCAGCATGCCAGTGCCCGCGGAGGGCTCCAGAACCAGCTCGCGCGGTCGGATGCCGGCGGCGACCGACGCCACCAGCGCGAGGCCCGGCGGGGTCGAGAATTGCTGGAGCGCCTGGCTGGCCTCGGACCGGCGGGTATGCGTCGGCGCCAGTGCGGCGATGCGCTCGACCAGCCGCAGCCACGACTGCAGGTCCGGGGAGGCCGACATGATGGCGTGCGCGTGACGCCGGAGGAAGACGATCTCGGCTGCCTCGCATGCGTCATAGGCGGACTTCCAGTCCCAGCAGCCATCGGCGTCGCTGCCGCCAAAGGCAGCTGCCATCGCCTCGCGAAGCAAGCCGGTCTCGATCCGCTCGCCGCGTTCGAGGATGGGCAACAGCGCGAGGGCGGCACGGTGCAACGCTTCGGCACGGCGCCCTGCGGCGGCGAGGGATGCGGACGCGGCAAGGCGCCCGCCGGTGATCGGCAGGTTCATGTCAATTCTCCGAATTGGAAGGAGCCGCCGGAGGGGCGCCCGTCGGCCAGGACGTCAGGCGGCGGCAGATGAAAGTTGGAAGAAGGAGGGAGCGGGCCGGTGGGGCGTCCCGCTCCCAGGTGCATCACTCGGCGGCGATCGCCAGCGGCTCCTCGTCGCCCGCGCCGGCCGGCTCGGACAGGAAGGCCGGGAGCGCGGGCGCCTCACCGGCGGTGAGGAGGTCCGGCTGGTCGGGCATGCCGGGCGTGCGGAGCGGCTCGGGGAGCCAGCCGGCATCGGCCATCAGCCGTTCGGCCTCGCGGGCCATGTCGGGCTTCTTCAGATGGTCGATCAGGCCAGCAGTCTCGGCGCCCTTGCCCTCGCTCACCGCCTCGATGATCCGCCCCTTGGTGACCTTGCCGAAATAATTGTCGGCGGTCGGACGCCATCCCGACGCGACAAGGTCGAGACCGACCGCACGCGCCAGGATATGGCTGTTGGCGAGGCGGCGTTCGACGATGTGCGCCGAGGTCCGGCCATTGTCGTACTTGGGCACGGCTTCGTAGAGCGCGTTGACGCCGTAAGCGGCGCAGTGGGCGAACAAGGCGGCCTGGTCGTCGGCGCTCAATTGCTGGAGCGCGTCCCACAGATCGCGGTCGGACTTGGGCAACCGCTCCTTCCACGCCGCCTGTCGAGCCTCGATCGCGAGCGCCGCGAGGCTGTGCTTGAGCCCCGTCGACTGGAACGGGAAACCGACGCTCGACAGCGTGACCATCAGGCAGCTCTCGGCCCTGCCGTAATAGAAGGTCGCCAGCACGAAATTGTGCAGCACCACGGCAAAGGCAATCTGCGGATGGGTCGCGACCGCGTCCTGGAGCGCCAGCGTCCGCTCGGCGGTGAGCTCGGCGATGAGACGGTCGGACAAGGGCTTGATGCCTTCATCCTCCTCAGGCGCAGGTGCGGCCTCGCCTTCTCCGCCACCGATATGTTCCCCGTCGCCGGTGGCGTCGCGGTCATGGTCTTCACCATCCCCATCGCCATCAGCTTCGTCGGTCGCGGGTTCCACCGCCGGCTCATCCTCCGCGCGGACCCAGCCCGGCTCGACCTCGAACCGCCCGGCCCGGTCGAAGCCGAGGAACACGCCGGCGATCGCCATGTCGGCCGGATCATAGGTCCAGCTGCCGCCGGCCAGTTCGGCGATCTGCTCGTCGAGCGTGTTGATCCGCGCGTCGATCTCGTCGGGCAGTTCGTCGGCATTCTCCCATTCGGCCTCGAGCGCTTCGGCCTCGGCCTTGAGGATGCCGACCTGGGCGAGTTCCGCTTCGCTCGCCGGAGTGTGGAGCGGCTCGATCTGCCGCAATCCCTGCGCGAAGCCATAGGGGAGGTCCGGGGTCGCCTCGACCCATTTCCAGCCCTCGGCGCGGATGCGCTCGGCCTCGGCATTCAGCTTGTCGAGCACGAGCCGGTCGAGGAGCGCCGCATCCTGGAGCCAGCCGCCGCGGTCTTCCTCGAACAGGTCGCGCAGCACACAGCCGCCTGCCTCGACATAGGCCTCGATGCCGATGAAGGTCACGCGCGGATCGGTGACAGCAACGGTACTCTCGGTCAGCCGGGCGCGGATGAACCAGGGCGACTGGTTGTGATGCGTCTCGACCAGCTCCCAGACCTGCTCCTGGCGGGCATGGTCGTCGGAGACACTGAACGCCATCAGTTGCTCGAGGGTCATGCCGTCGGCGGCATAGACATCGTGCAGCGCCGGCGAGACGCTGGCGAGCTTCAGGCGCTGCTTCACCACCGCGGGCGTCACATGGAAGCGCTGGGCGACGGTTTCGATTCCCGTTCCCTGGTCGACCATCGCCTGCATGCCGCGGAACTCGTCGAGCGGATGCAAGGCCTCGCGGAACGCATTCTCGGCGTAGCTGTCCTCCTCGGCCGATATCGCGCCATCGGCGGGCTTGACCACGCAGGGCACGACCGCGTCGGTGGCGAGCCGCTTGCGCTTGACGAGCAGCTCGAGGGCGCGGAAGCGCCGCCCGCCCGCGGGAACCTCGAAGCGGCCGGTTTCCTGACCCGCGCCGTCCAGCTCGGGACGCACGCTCAGGCTCTGCAAGAGCCCGCGATGTTCGATGTCGCCGGCCAGTTGCTCGATGGTGACGCCGTTCTTGACGCGCCGGACATTGGCCTGGGACAGGACCAGCTGGTTGAAGGGAATCCCCTGCGCCGGTGCCAGGACCAGCTTGGGTTGCGATTTAGCCATGACGTTTCTCCACGGCGGACGGCCGGAAACTCTCTCCCGGCCCTCACTCCGCCACGAAGAAGGGCGCAGCCCTCTGCCTCGGGTGAGGAAGGGCTGCGCCGGGCCGGGCTGGCTGAGGCTGGGATCAGCGAACTGAAGTGAGGAGCTTCGCCGCCTTGCCTTCGAGATCGAGACGCGCGTCCTGGTGCGCCTTGCCGCGCGCAAGCGCAGTGATGCCCTGGACAAAATCGAAGATCGACGCGGGCGGATGCCCCTCCTCGTCGAGAACGGTGGCGATCACCCGGGCAGTGTCGCTCTTCGAGAAGCCACGCTTGCGCAGGAAGTCCTGCCGGTCCTCGTCGCTACGCGCGACGATGCGTGCCCGGGCCGCCATGATGCCGGTCATGAAGGGAGCCGGGGAGGAATTGGCGAAGCTCTCCAGTGCGGGCGCTGCCTCATGGGCGAAGCGGCTGGCGGCAAATTTGGAGTGCCGGATACTGATCTCCTCAAAGCCTTCGGCACCCCAGATGTTGCGGTTCATGCAGACGGCACGAAGGTAGAAGCTCGCCATGCCGAGCGTCTTCGAGCCGACCTCGCTGTTCCAGCAGTAGAAGCCGCGGAAATAGAGATCGGGGTCGCCATTGGGCAGGCGCCCCGCCTCGATCGGATTGGCGTCGTCGACGAGGAACAGGAAGACGTCGCGGTCGCTGGCATAGAGCGTGGTCGTGTCCTTGGTCACTTCGACGAAGGGGTTGTGGACCATGGTCGACCAGTCGAGCATGCCGGGCACCTTCCAGCGTGTATCGCCGGTGCCGTTCCCGGCGATCTTCATGACCGCCGCGACCAGCTCATGGTCCCATATCCGGCCATAGTCCGGACCGGTGACTGCGCGCAGTTCGGTGCGTCCATCCTCGGTCTCTAGCGTCTTGATCAGTTCGCCCCGGTGCGACAGCAGCCCATGCTGCAGGTTGATACCCGACAAGGGCGCGGGGAGCTGGCGCAGATAGCGCGAAGGCGCATCGACCAGACTGCAAAGCTGCCCGAACGACCAGTGAGTCGGCGACACAGGCCCATCACGACCCGGGATCAACAGCGCGAGGCGCTCGGGATCGTCGCGGCTCGCCTCGACCCGGACCTCCCGGGTCTCGACTGTCCGAGCGGTAGCGCGCTCGGCGCGCCTCTTCACCGCGGCGTGAAGCGCCGTGAGCGACAGGAAGCGCTCGTCGTCGGGACGCGAGAACCATTCCGACGAGACGCGGCCGATGCGCCGGCCGCGCGAGATGTCGACCTTGTAGCCGCGTTGGACCCGACCGGGAGGAGGCGCGTGTTCGATGACGGTTGCCATGGGGATAAACTCCGCGACGGGCGCCGAGAGACTCTCTCTCAACCCTGACCCGTCACGGCCGGCACGGCCCCTCTCTTCCTCTCGCGGCGGGCTTCGCCCCGCCGCACCACAGGCTGCGTCGAGGCGAGCATGGCCACCGGCTATGCCCTTCCGGCGATTATCCTGATCGACCGGCGGGCTGGGCAAGCCCCCCACGGCACGCCGCGACGATCCTCTGCGAAATGCTGAGCCTCACTCATCCTCCGCCAGCTCCCGCGGACGTTTGCTCTTTCCGTTCCGGCAATGCCGGCGAATTAGCCTGCAAGAGCGGCGGCGAGGATGCGTCCGTCCGGGGTCAGGTCGTCGCTTGCCGCGAGGTTAGCGAGTTCGCCACACTCATCCTCGATCTGCGAGATGCGAATGCGAGCGTGGGCGAGGTCTTCGCTTGCGAGGCGCGGATCGGCGACAAGGACACGCATCCAGTCCTGGACGACGCGGAAGACATAGAGCCCGTGCAGCACGCCCTGGGTCGGGCGCTGGCGCTTCTGCCATGGCGAGTAGCGCGTCTCGGCGCTGCCGCCGGCCAGTGGTACCGCATCCTCGATCAGGCTGAGTTGCAGATGCATCGCTTCGTGCAGCACGCCCTCGGCAAGCCGGATGTCCGGCACCTGAGCTTCGGCGTCATGCGCGCCGATGAAGATCGAGAAGGGCAAAGCGGGGTCGCTGTAGCCGGTGTCATACTCGGGTCCTTCGACGTCGACCGGAGTGATCGACCATAGCAGTTCGCGCACAGCATCCCCTGCGCCCGGCACGAGCGAGATTAGCTGCATTGCGCGCGCCAGGGCGGCCTCGAAATTGACGGGGTCGAACCCCGGCTTCGGTTCGCGAAGGCCAATCACACCGTAGCGGGCCAGCATCACCGGGTCGTAGCGCTCAAGCGGGACTGGCCGTCCGAGGCCCGTTTCGCGCATCATGGTGCCGAGCCGCGGGGCCGACCGATCGGCACGCAACAGCCGCGCGGTGCCGTAATTCTCTCGATCGATTCCCGAGCGCGCGAGGTGCGACCATTGCTGCGCCGCGAGCATCGGCGCGAGGCCGTCGTACCATCGGGCTTCACGCGTCGGCAGCGCGGCGCGGATTCGGTCATGTACCGCCGTCAAGCGGCGTGCCGGAACGTGTAGACGAGCGTGTCGCGGCTGCCGCCATGGATTGTCGAGACGGCGTGATGCGAGCGCTCGGAGATCCCGAAGCCGAAGGCGCTGCGGTGGACGGGCAGGAGCACGTCCGTGAGGCTTTCAGGATTGTCAGCCTCGAAGATCATGAAGAGGCCGCCCTGCTCAGGCACCCAACCCCGGTTGAGCTGGACGATCAGCCGATGCGTTTCCTCGTCGCCGATATGGTCGTTGTGGATCCGGATGGTTTGCCCCTCGACCAGCCGGTGGACGGCCACATCGACCAGCGTGAGGGGCGGAGCGTCCAGGCGTGCCGACAATTCGCGAGCGATCTCGGCGATGAAGTCGTCCGAGACGACGTGCGCGATCCCAGCGGGTACCCTGCAGCCGAGCATCGAGAATTCATGCTGCTCGTAAAAGTCCGCGACCTGCAGCTGCCACGGCGCGTCTGCATCCAGCCAGTCGAGCAATGCCTCACCCGTCTGCTCCGACAGGACTTCACTCACTCGAAAATGCGGGAACGGCGTCTCACGATCCTCGACAACGCTGAAATCTGGTCGGCTCATGCCGCGGTCCGCATCTCGATCTGCTCGCGCATATGCTGGATCAGTCGCTTCTGATCCGTGCAGAAGACGCTGGGATTGTCGAGGCCGCGCGCAGCGCTCCAGCGATGCGTGGGCATGCCCCCGCCACAGATGCGGAGGTCAGGACAGGTGAGGCAGGCTGCCGCCGAGGGCCGCTGCGAGCGATGATAGTCGAGGAAGGGAGCGGACTCGACCAGTTGCGCCAGATCGTCATGGACGCTCCAGCGCTCCTCGAAGCGGTCGGCGCCATCAGCGGATTTGAGCGTATCGTTCTTGGTGATCGTGCCGTCAGTCTCGACGACGAGGATGCCGTAGTCGTCCTGACCGACGCCTTCCTTGATCGAGCGGCCGCCAAGCAGCAGCCGCATCATGTCGTCCAGCAATCGGATGCGGATCGGTTCGGGGTCGGCGAGATAGGCATCGAGCAGACCCACCATCCACTCGCCATATTCGGCAGAGAGGAAGCTAGCCTTGCCCACCGGCAGCGTGTCGTGATTGCCATCGCGATACAGGAAGTCGACGCTGGGTGTGCCGGTCGTCTTGAAGAAGTCGTAGACGCTCGCCGGATCGGCCTCGAGGTCGATCACGCACAATAGCCCGGACAGCAAGGTCCGACCTTTTGGATGAGCGAGCACGCGCGCGATGCCGCCCATGACGGCGTCATGCGACTTGCGGCCCCGGCGATCGGGGCGATGCCGATCGTGAACCTCTGCGGGGCCGTCGAGGCTGACGCTGATCCCGACATCGTGCCGTGCGCAAACCTCGATCACGGCGTCGCTCAGCAACAGGCCATTGGTCTGGACGTGAAGCCCGACAGGCGGCGGAAGCTGCTCGCGCAATGTCGCGCAGATCGCATCGAAGCGCGAAGCGCCAACGAGCAGCGGCTCGCCGCCGTGAAAGACCAGGCTCAGCGGCCGTCCCTGCGCCAGAACGAGCCTCGCCAGATTTTGGCCGAGCGCATCGACGGTCTGACCGGACATGAGCTTTGGCTGCAGGCGCCAGGCGTCGTCGCCCATGCGATAGACGTAGCAATAGTCGCAATCGAGATTGCAGCGGCTCGCAAGCTTCACGAGCACGGTGTCTATGGCGATCATGCCATGTTGACCTGTCGAGCGCCCTTAGCGGTTATGACGGTTGTGCATCCGGTTGTATGCGGTCGGCGCACTCACCGCATCGAGCCGGACTTCGTCCATCAGCCGGGCGAGCGCGGCGCTGCCGAGCTTCAGCGAGCCGGTAGTGGCGGTCCCGACCGGCCGCGTCTTGGTCTCTGCCATTCCTGATCTCCCATCGATCGAGCCATTACGAATTTTCGCGTTAGCAGATTTCAGTACGCGATCCTACCAGCGGCCCTGCAACTAAGTACCAAGTGATTGGCTAGTCCGTGCCGGTATCTTGCCGACAATCGCTTGCGCGTTCTCAATTTCAAAACATGGCACCCAAATCCCTAACTTCAGCCAAGGCTCTCTTAAATCGAACATAAAAAACTTAGTCTGCGCAATCCGCCGGTACCGGTTGCGGAGTACAGCGAGTTTAGAGCTATGAGCGGGTTTCGTTTTGGGTTGATGGCCAGGAATGGAAGTACAGGATTCCGTTGTCGGTGAAACATCGGGGGCTTTGGGGTGGCCGGCAGCATGGCTGCGTCGAACGCATTCGCTGTGGCTCTCGCTTCGCAACTCGCTACAGAGCCTAATTCAAGGCGGTGAAAAGAGAAGATGGCGGACCAATATCACTTCCTCGAACTGACGCTGGAGAATGTCCGCGCGTTTGGTGACCCGCAAAAGTTCGATTTCCGCGACGGCGACGGAAAAGCAGCGCGCTGGTGCGTGATCCTCGGCGAGAATGGCGTCGGCAAGACGACCGCCATGCAGGCACTTGCGATGATGCGTCCTGTCCCCGCATTCGAGCGAGGGGAGGACGGACAGGTTCTCCCGCTCAAGCCTGAGGGGCCTGAACTTCCGGAACCGGATTGGACGGAGCCGGATGTTTTCGATTTCGAGAACGATCAACTTATCGACCTCGCTCGGAACAGCAGCGGAGCAGTCGTCTCCAAGATGGGGGTCGTCCTCCAGGGAGCCGATGAGAGCTCGATCACGATCGGCTTCGAAAGCCGTGTCGAGGATGGAAAGCTGATCGCAGCGCGGCCGGTCGCGCAGAAGCTTTCGCTGAAGAGCTCAGGGCCGTTGATCATCGGCTACGGCGCTTCTCGGCATACCGGCAGCCGAAACCTCTCGGCGATAGCGGCCCGGCGACCGACTGACGGACTCTTCGACGAGCTCGTCGAGCTGGCGGATATCGATGAGGTGCTCGAAAGCCTCGGCCACGCCGAACTCGCAGCCAAAGCAGAGGGCAGCGCGGAAGAGCTCAAGCGAGTTCAGGACTTCCAGGCGTCGATCGAGGCTGCGCTCAAGGCGATCATCCCCGATCTGGAAAAGGTGGAGTTGAACTTTGGTGGCGCGAGGTTCCCGGGCATCTCGAAGTCGCGTTCGGGGGTTGTCTTCAAGACCAAGAACGCCGAGGACCTGCCGCTCGCCAATTTGAGCCTCGGCTACCGAGTGACCGTGTCATGGGTCGGCGACCTCGCTTGGCGCCTCTACGAGCAGCGGCCGGAGAGCAGCTCCCCGTTCGACGAGCATGCCATCGTTGTCATCGACGAGGTCGATCTGCATCTCCACCCGCGATGGCAGAGGCAGATCCGGCATCATCTGCTCGAAGTGTTCCCGAACGTGCAGTTTATCGTCACCACGCACAGTCCGATAATCGCCCAGGAGGCGATCGCGAATGCCGATCCCATTGCGGTCGTGCGATGGGACGGACCTCAGGCAGTTGTCCTCAACGATCCGTTGCCACAGCGGCCTTGGCGATATGACGAGATCGTCGGCAGCGTTGTTTTCGGCCTGGGAGCGGGCGTTGACCTGCGATCGTCCGAGCTCCTGGTCGAGCGTGCGATGCTCATGCGGAAGCGTGAACTGACTGAGGAGGATCGCGCGCGCCTCAACACGTTGAACGGACTGGCTCATGACATTGAGGGCGGGGACGCGCCATTCGATGCGGCGTTCGACAAGCTCATGGCGCGTGTCGTCGAACTGGAGAAGCGGCTCGGCGAGGCGGGATGATCAGGATTCACAAGGGAGACGCGCCCGCGGTCCTCGGGAATCTGGGGCCTGGCTGGGTGCAGCAGCATTGTGACGCATTCGATGCGCATGAGGCCGAGTATCTGAGTGGCGAGCTGAAGCTGACGATCAGGGATCACGTCTACGGCCATACCGATGTGCGTAACGCGCTTGCCGCCGCCCAGCACGGCAAGTGCTGCTACTGCGAAGTCGAGATCGAGCACCCGTACATGGCGCGGCATGTCGAGCACTGGCGGCCAAAGGGCGCCGTCAAGCAGGGCATGGGGGAGCCGCTACAATATCCAGGCTATTACTGGCTCGCCTATGACTGGGACAATCTGCTGCTGTCCTGCGGAGTGTGTAACAGCGGGTATAAGAGCACCGTTTTCCCGCTGGCCGACGACAACGGGCGAGCGAGGAACCACCATGAGGACGTGGGTGTAGAGGAGCCGCAGCTGCTGAAACCCGACCGTGAGGATCCCGAGCCCCATATCCTGTGGATCGACGACCAGCCTCGCGGCATCAGCGATCTGGGCTGGAGCACGATCGAAACAATCGGTCTGGTGCGTGAGAATGACGTCAAGCGCTCGCGCGAATACAATGAACTGCGCAAGGCGCATCATCGGTTGCAGAAATGCGAGGGACAGGAGCACATCGACGTCGTTCGGGAGATTGCGGAAGAGTGCCGCGACAAGCTCCAGCGCTCGGTGCTTCCGACCAGTCAGTACAGCGCCATGGCGAAAGCATTCATCGCCGCGAACGGGATTGATATCGGCGGGGCGGGAGCCTGATCTCCCAACATACCTACGTATAGCTGTCGCGCCCGCAACGGCGGAATATCTCCCATCCATGGCGAGCGGCGATCCGCTGCTGCCGACGACGATCGAGGCATGGGTTTCCGTCGCCAAGATCGGACATCAGGAGGATGGCGATGCGGCTGCTGGATATGGCGACCTCGAGGAGAATGTTCGTTGCAGGCGGAGTGTCGGCGATGGCCCTGGCGGCCGTGGCATCCGCGAACGGCCTGTCGCCGCGTCAGCTGAAACGGCTCGCGGGCGCGGAGATGCGCCACGGGTTCGTGACGACCAAGGACGGTGTGGAGATTTACTACAAGGACTGGGGTCCGAAGGACGCGCAGCCGATCGTGTTTCATCACGGCTGGCCGCTGTCGTCGGACGATTGGGACACGCAGATGCTGTTCTTCCTGGCCAATGGTTACCGGGTCGTCGCGCACGACCGCCGCGGCCATGGCCGCTCGCAGCAGGTCGGTTTCGGCGATGACATGGACCATTATGCAGCCGACGCCTCGGCAGTCGCCGAGCATCTCGACTTGCGCAACGCGGTCCATATCGGTCACTCGACCGGCGGCGGCGAAGTCGCCCGCTATGTCGCGCGCCACGGCCAGCCGCAGGGCCGCGTCGCCAAGGCGGTGCTGGTCAGCGCGGTTCCCCCGCTGATGGTCAAGACACCGAGCAATCCCGGCGGCACCCCGATCGAAGTGTCCGACGGCTTCCGCTCCGCACTCGCCGCCAACCGCGCCGAGTTCTTCCAGGCCGTCGCCTCGGGGCCGTTTTACGGCTTCAACCGGCCCGGCGCCAAAGTGTCGCAGCCGGTGATCGATAACTGGTGGCGCCAGGGCATGATGGGCGGTGCGATCGCGCATTATGAGGGCATCAAGGCCTTCTCCGAGACCGATCAGACCGACGATCTCAAGGCGTTCAAGGTGCCCGCGCTCGTCCTCCAGGGCGATGACGATCAGGTCGTCCCCTACAAGGATGCCTCAGAGCTCCAGGCCAAGCTGATCCCGGGCGCCAAGCTCAAGATCTACAAGGGCTACCCCCACGGCATGCTCACCATCCATGCCAACGTCATCAACCCCGACCTGCTCGCCTTCGTGAGGGGCTGAGGAGAGACACGCGCCGAAGGGTTCTGGTGAGAGTGGGCAACGGCCGGTTGTTCCCGCCAAGGGCGGTCGCTAGCGGCGTGCCCGCCTCTTCTCAAAAAAGAGCTCTTCCAGCTTCCTGATCTCTGCGGGCTGGCCACGGAACATCTCCGTTGCGAGCTCGAAGTCCGTGACCGTGGGAAGTGCGCCAGAACCCCAAAGCTGGAAAGTTGGTGCCGCGTGTGCGCTGCGACGCAGGTAGCCGTAGATCTTCCCCAGATTCAGCCTTTCCGTCGAAAGGCTTCGATCAAGAAGATCCAGGAATTCAACTGCTTGCGGGAGCAGGGTAATCGTCTGTTCTTTTGTGGGCCGACGACGACGTGTACCATGCGAGAGCAGTGTCTCACGCCGCCCGAAACGCTGCAACATGCGCACAATCATTGGCATGAAGTTGTGTGGGAGAATCCGGTGGCCGTGGGCGGAGGCGAGGACGAGGATGCATTGCAGATAGCTGGCGACCTCCCCGAACGCCTCGTCGGCATCACGCTGTGGGTTTGTGAGATAATCTTCGACGGTGCGGTCGATCAGCGAACACAAGGTCGTGCCGATCGATAGAAATGGCCCATGCTCGCGGCTGTTCAAGCGCTCATGGTTCGCGATCGTCGCGGTGACCAAGTAAGCTGCAGAGACACTGCGACTCCTCCGAAGGTCTTCAGCAAGTGCGACAAGGCGGACTTCGTCGCGCAACAGGATCATGGCGCTAGAGGGAATCACGGGACCGGAATCGAAGAACCGTATCAAGCGCCAGATTTGATTCATGTTCATCATCGTCGAGAGAAAATCCACGACTTCAACGCTGAAGACGTCTCGAATCTGCGCGTGGAGGCCTTGATATTCCTGGTCCAGGGAGACCCCTTCCACCAGCGATCGGGACAGTTCTTCCGCCACCAGGAATTCTTGTAGCGAGCGGTGCGGGAAATGCAGCTTCGTTCCACCTTCGGTTGTCAGGAAGGATGCCGCGATCAATGTCCGCCGTACGTCCTCCACATCGTCGTCCCCCCGAGCGAACGGCCTGAAGAGTTCCGCGTCTACCTGCTTCGCTTGGATCCGCCCGGCTCCTCCCTGCCGCCAGAGCCACCAAGCGATCATTCGTCCGAAGTCCCGATGGTCACTATTGGAGAACCGCCGGCTGCGGCTGCGCTTCTTTTCACGCGTAATGAGTGAGTCGATGAAGATCGAATAGACGGTAGCTTTCGTGACCTGATCGAGTGGGCGGGGCAGCTCCGGAAAAATCTCAAGGAACATCATCATCTGGATGGGCCTGCGAACGATGTCGTTGATGACGCCGCTCGTGTCGCTCTTGATTACGCTGAGGACTCGCTCCGGATATCGCGGATTCTTAGGCTGTTTCCAGCGGCAATATTTATCCACGAAGGTCTCGATTTGGACGCGCGATAGCATCGAGAGATGGATTTCGCTTGATGCGAGGCGACTACCCACGCGCGGTGTGACGTCACCCCGCTTGCGACCATGCACGACGTGGTCATATTCCTCTTCATCCATAAAAGCGGAAGGGCGGCCGAGGAGAATCGTTCTCGGGTTTCTCTCGGCGAGAAGCATGAGCTGGTCGATGTTATAGAGAAACTCCTCCTTGTTGAGCTTGTGCCGCATCTCGTCGATGCCATCGAGAATGACTGTGAAATGCCCCTGGTCGTTAAGGGATACGAAGCTGTCAAAGGTGTAACCAGTCGCGACCGAGCCAGTCGTGAAGACAGACCCTAACAAGCCCTCCAGGCTTTGCTCCTGCTGCATCCGTTCGAGTGAAATATAGATCGGGATCGGCGCGCTGGGGTCCCTTTCCCAAGCGTCGGCAATCTCCAGAAACAGCTGGCGAGCGAGAGTGGTTTTTCCAATTCCGTAGGCGCCGAGGACTATCATCGGCCCTTCCTGCCGTTGGAAGCGCTCTAGGATCGCAGTGCACAGATCGGGAGAATCTCGGGTGGGCGTCGAGGCGATCTCTTGTCCCTCGGCATCGTGAAAGGTCCCCTGCGGCGGAACGTGATAATGCCAAACCTCATCCTGCAGAAACCTGGCCTTCAACCCGGCGACGTAACCATTAAAGTCGATAATCGAATTCCGAAGCTCGTCCTGGGTCTGAAAGGTGATTTCTGGGAGGGCATCGACATAGGATTGTGCGCTGGGCGCTAGTTGTGCCCGGCTAACGATGAGGAGGTCGGTGATCTCAGCTGACCGGAAGCAGGCCAGGTATGAGATATGGATCTTTTCCACGTCTGCCTTGGTCAGTACCCCGGCCAAATCCTTGCACTCGACGGCGAAACGCCGCCGTTTCCCATAAACAACCTCTTCGAAATAAAGGTCGATCTTCTTCGAAGGGAGCTGCTTCTCCCGCGTCAGGGATTGCGCGCCCTTGAGGCGCAATAGCCCGGCGACAATCCGTTCAAATTCCTTGCCGTCGTTCACCGGGCGTTGCGTCGTCATGCTCCGCTCTCTTTTGCGCTGCCCCGTCACAATCCGATCTAGAAGGCCGGGGCGCAGGACGGGAATATCGAAGGCTGCCGCGCGGCACCAAGGAGGTGGCGCCACGCGGCGTCGGCCGTCAATCCGGCCACATCGTCAGCAGTAACTGGGCTAGGCGCGCGCCGCCCTTCTCGATCTGCTGGCGCTGGGTCTTCCTGCGATAGGTCTGATAGGTCGAGGCATTGGCGAAGCGCACTGGCCAGCCCTGTTTGGCATGCGCCCCGAAGGTGAGACCGGCGAAGGCATCGTGCGCTTCGCCGAGCGACTCCGTTGCCCAGCTGGCGGCCCAGGTCGAAGGATCGCCCGGCGTGACCGGAACCTTGCGGGCATCGGCCGCCGAATAGTCGCCGACAGTGACGCCGTCCCAGACCGAATGCAGCTTCTGGAGCCTGCCGCCCGTCATCCAGGTCAGCGAATTGCCGCCAAAGGTCGACGTATGGTCGGCGCGCTCGCGCTCGGCAGGCGACGAGTCCGGGTCGACCAGATTGCCCTTCGGATCGAGATACACCGCGCCGACATGCAGCGGCTGGTGGATGTCCCCCAGGAAGTGAACGAGGAGGATCAGTGCGTCCTGCTTAGTGAAGTTGAAAGGCGCCGGCGATGGCTTGCCGCGCAGCACCGCGACGGCCGCATCGATCCCATGGACGATGTCATAGTCGAAGGTGCCGACGAGCCCGAACTGATAGGCGGACCGCTGCAGCGCCAGATCGGTGAAATGATACTGCGTGTGGCAGCCGTCATTGCCGGTGTAGGTGCAGTTCGACCAGTTGCGGCGGACATAGTCCTCCATGTTCGCGGTCAGCCCGGGGGACTCGAAGATGACGCACGGCGCGCCGTAAATGGGGCTGTGGGAATATTTGAAGCCGCCGGCGGGTCCGCTGACGCTTCGGATGCAATCGGCCCATGGCCCGACATCCGCGAGAGTCAGATCGCCGAGGATCGCCTTTACCTGGGCAGATGCGTTGGGATGGCCGACCAGGAGCCGGTCTCCGAGCGAGCCGACCTCGCGGTGCCCGTCCGGTCCCCACGCCATCGCCGGCGCGGGCGCCATGAGCGGAAGCAGCAATGCCGCGATTGCCAAGCGAATCCACGAACGCATGCTAGTCATGATTTCTCTCCCCCTGTTTCTGCCTAGAGACCCAGTCCGCTCCCCAGATGATCGCCGTCCGCTGCCGCTGCGGGCATGAAATAATAGCCGCCGCCGATATTAGCCGCGCCGCCCGGACCATAGAGCGCATCCATGCCCGCGCCCTTGGTCGGGAAATCGGGGTTGGTCTGCCACATGAGCACCGGCCACTCATATTGGACGCCCAGATTTCGGGCGAAGCTCAGATGGTGGAGCCCCCGGATCTCCTCGCCCGCCGCGTCCAGGCCGTCGTCGAAGAAATAGGGACGGCGAAGGAAGCGCCGCTCCAGATCGTCCATGCCGAACAGATCGAGATGATTGACGCGCCTGGGATTGATCTTGGCCGCGTGCGAATGGGCGTCATGCGGCTCGAGCCGGGTCCCCGACTTCTTCTCGACCCCGAACACCGCCTCCTGCGCTGTCGGGCTTAGATCGAAGAACCGCTTCATCCGCCGACGGACCTTGCGATAGGCAAGGTAGGTGCCGCCCAGGCACCAGTCGGGTTCGCCGTCCTCGGGGCCGACATAGACGAAATCGTGCATCGAAGACGGGCCGGGCCCCCCGCGCGGATTGGTGATGCCGTCCTCGAAACCCGAAGGCTCGCGGCTGTCGGGGCGGGCATAGCCGCGCTCGACGCTGCGCGCGCGGATGTCCGGATGGACGCCGCCATAATAGAGCCGTCCGAAGATATATTCGTTCACGTAAAAGTCGTCGCTGGCGATCAGGATGACGAGGTCGGTCGCCTGATCCCGCGGGTGGAACTCGCTGCCCGCGATCTGCGGCATGACCTTGAGCGATGCCGGCCGCCTGGCTGCGAGGCCGAAGCGATCGTCGCCGGCGACGGTCGTGAACAAGGTGGCGCCAAACCCGACCGTCACGGTCACGCGCCGCGTGACGACCGGCGCGTCATAGGGCCGCTGCGTATCCTTGGGTGGCAGTTTCTCCATCTGGTGGCGCGCAAAGCCGGTCAGCTTCCGAAGCAGGCCCGCCAGCTCGGCGCGGGTCCGCGATGTGACGTCGGCGGTGACGACATGAAGGTGGCGCTGCCGCTCCAGCTGACCGGCGTAGAGCGCTGCGTATTTGGCGTCATCGACGCCTTCCGGGGCCTTGGCCGGCCAGACCGGATCGGTGATCCCCGGCTGGAAGGGCCCCGAATAGACGGGGAGGGGCGGGGGCAGGATGACCTCAGGCATAGATCGGCCGCCTTTTGTGCTGTTCTTGATGATCGGGGAACAATGCGACGAAGAATTCGGTCCAGCCGCCCATCCGGACCCGGACCAGATTATAGGCCTCGGGGTCGGCTTGCGCCGCGGCGAAGGTAGCGGGATCGGCGACCGTGAAGGTGCAGATCGACCCGCTCTTGCCGCTTGCAAAGGCGGCGAGCGTCTCCGCCAGTTTCTCGGCTGGATAATCCTCGGGCAGAACATAATCGGTCGGCGCGCCATCGCCGAAATGGCGCATCACGTCGTGACGATAGCTTCGCATGCTGTCGGCGAGGCTGAACTGCCGCGCATGTTCGAGCTTGTCGCCAGCCGGGCAGGTGGCGGGCAAATCGTTCGGGATAGGCGCGGCCGAAAGATCGGAGGCGACGGGCGCTCTCGAACGCCGCCCATCGGGCGTCGCACCGCTCCAGGAACCGACTCCGACATATTGCTCGAATGTGCCGACGCCGGGCGCAATGTTCATCACGAAGGGATGCGCGGCCGTGCCGTAGCGCTCTGCGACGCGTTCGATGTTGGCGGCCTGCATCGGATGGGCGCGCGCTTCGTCGATGCATGCGACGAAGGTCTGCATCAGCCACCAGGCATGACGATCGACGGCTTCGGTACCACTGCCGAATTTGGGGAGCGCCAGACAGGCGCTCCGGATCACTTCGATCCGCGCGACGCTCAGATCCGGCCCGAAAACCGGCGTCGTGCGTCCACCCTGTGTGAGCATGCTGTGCCCCCAGTCGGTGGCAAGGCAGGTGGTCAGCTCGACGAGCGTGAATGCCTTCTCATCAAAGACCAGCCGCTCGATCGCATAGAGCGAGTCCGCTGCGTTGCTGATCCCGACCAGAAGCGGCGAGAAGATGTGATAGTTCGACCCGCCCTCGGTCAGGTCGCGGCCCTTCTCCACACACCCGCTGATCAGCGCGGAGAGCAAGGGCGACGGTGCATAATCGGCCTTGTTGCCATAGAGGCTTGTCAGGCTGGTGAAGTAGCGGTGGCAGCCCAGCATCAGATGCTCGCGCATGATCGAGCGGAACTCGTCCATGCTGGAGATCTCGGCGGCGGGCCTGCTGCGCCAGCTGTCCTTGGTGCCGCGCAGATTGACCGGCCCGGCGCCCGCGAGCCCCGCGCCGCGGTTAAGCGCTTTCTCGATCAGGTCGAGGGCGGATATGAACCCGAAGCTGAACTCGCTCTCGCCCGCGACCATCGTCTCGTAGCAGCCGTCACAGGCATAGTTGCGGGCCGCAGCCAGCGGGATCGGTGCGGCGCTGTTCTCGGCGAGCGCGGGTACGATGATGTCGTCGTTGAGCAGGACCGGATGCGCGCCGCCGCTCATCAAGGCGCGCGCCGCCAGGTCGAGCACGTCGCGCGGGGTCTCGGCGTGGACGCGCAGATCGAGCGTAGGACTGTTGAGGGGGAGGCGGCGAGCGGCCTCGAGACACAGCCGCGTCACGGGGTTGCAGGCATCGACGGGCGGGCCATCCTGCGGCAACAGGCCACCGACCGTGACTTGCTGCATCCACTGGTTGAGCAGACCGCCCTGATCGTAATTGGACGATCCGAGATAGCCGGTGAGAACGCCGTCGGATGCAGTGAAGCGGTTCTCGGCGTGCCGATTGTCGAGAATGACGCGCTCGTCGAGCTTGATCCAGAAACAGTCGATCAGCTCCTGCGCATCTTCCAGCGTCAGCTTCCCCGCCGCCAGATCTCGCTGCAGATAGGGATTTAGCAGCTGGTCGAGCCGCCCTATCGGCACGATCTCGACCGTCCAGTGCAAGGCGCAGTGAACGATATAGATTGCCTGCAGCGCCTCATGAAAACTCTGCGCCGGACCGCGTGGCGCGACGTCAAGGCACGCGGCTACCTGGCCGAGGCTATCGCGGCGCGGATCGCCGGGGGAAAGCTTTTCCGCCGCTTTCCGGGTCAGCTCTGCATGGCGGGATGCATAGGCAGTTACACCTTCGAGCGAAATCGCGACTGCCTCGTAAAAGTCCCGCTCGCGCCCGGCCGCGCTGTCAGCTTTCGTGCGCGCGTCGGCAGCCATGGCATCAAGGCCATGGTCGAGGACGAGCTTATGATTGGGGATGATGTGCCCCATCGGCGACAATTCGTTGAGGAACGTCAGCGCGCCGCGGAGTTCCTCGTCCTCGGTCAGATAGCGGACGAATTCCTTGCCCTGGCCCACCGCGAAGGGCGGGAGGGTCCCGACGATCAATTCGTCGGCCAGAATTTCGGACGAGCCCGAGGATGCGGCGATCTCGGGGTCGAGAATGATCTCGAGCATGCGCTGTACGGCGAGTGCCTTGCGCACGATCACGGATTTGGAGGCGAGCGCCGTCCGGTCGGAGAGTGGCAGATCGTCGCGGTTCCGGAAAAGATGCCCGACCTGTTGCTCGGCGAGCCAGCCGGGACGACCCTTCCAGCGTTCGAACATGCGCAGCAGCAGCCGGCAGGCGCGCGGCGACGGCAGGTCCTCATGTCCGGGAGGCAGGGACTGGAGATAACGCCAATAGGCGACGTCGCTATGATGCATTGGTCTGCGCTTCCTCCCCGGGGTCGAGCACTTGGCCGAGCAGGATTTCATTGCTGTCGGGATCGAACAGCGTAGCGATCCGCACCGCTGGATAGTTGAGGATTTCGCCCTTGAAGGCGACGCCTCTCGCCTTGAGCTCGGACACGACCTCGTCGAGCGAGCGAGTCACCGCGAGTTCGATGTTGATCGCCCCGCGCGTGCCAGCAGCGACCGTTTCGGGCGGCCGGGCCCGATGGATCCCGAGGACCAGCCCCTTGCCCGCGTCGATCTCGGCCCATTCGGTGCCCACGCGAGTCTTGAGCGGAAAGCCCAGCGTCGCCGTGTAGAAATCGACCGCGCGGTCGATGTCGGTGACATAGATCGATGCATTGCCGCCCCAGCTTGGCGCCCCGGCCGCCGATGGCGTGTCGGCCAGGAGGGCCTTGCCCTCGGCCGGCCCGGTGACGGGATGCGCCATCGGGAAGATTTCGAGCTTCACGAACTCCTGGTGATTGGTGTTGATCACGAAGAAGCGCTTGTCGGGATAGTCGAGCTTGCAGTCGCGCATCGCGGAGATGGCCAGGACGACGTTGTTGGGGTCGTCATCCGACATCCCGAACCGGTGCGGAAAATTCGCGCCATATTCAGTGACCGCGGTACGGACCGCGTGCCGGATCGCGAGCTTCTTGACCGACGGGACGGTCATGGCCGGATCATCCGCTCCGACGCGCGCGCGCACCTCGGCATTGGTCACGGTGTAGATGCCGAGGATCGGCGGCGCCGCTTTCAGCAGCCCGCGTTTGACGAGAAGGGCAAGCCCGGCCTCGATGGTTTCAGGTGCGTGGCCGCGCGCGGTCACCATCGCAATCGCACGGCCCTTGTCGGCGGCGTGGACGAGCAGCGGCCAGGATGGACCACGCCATTCCGCAGTGCCGTCCAGCGCTGCGGTCAAATCCCTGATGAAGCTCTGCTGCTCCAGCGGCACGCCCACCGCATCGCGAAAGTCGCGAAATGTCCCATCGAAGATCGACCATGCCTGCCATGGGCCCGGCCTGCCGAGCAGGTTCTGGACCGCGGCGAACTCGCCGGAACTGACCGGCTTCTCGGTCCTGGTTTCCGCGTTCCAGAGATAGATGCACGTCGGAAGGAAGAGCAAATTGTCGTCAATGTCGAAAAAGTAAAAGCTCTGATCGCCGCCGCCCGCCATCCGTTGCCCCTCCCCGAGTCGAACTAAGCTCGATTATGAGCGCAGTCTATCGCGTTTGGGTAGCTCTGAATATCTCCGAAATCGCGTAGAACTTTCGGATTGTAAATCGATCCAGTTTGGACTTACTTTTAATCGGCTCGTTTGATTTAGACAATTCATGCGGTGGGGTGAGGATGCCGGGATGGCGCAGGCATTCAGGTCGTCTTTAATTTCGATTTGCATGTTTTTTGCCGCGCGATAGTCATTCGCTAATGGGGGCATTGGATTTCTCGGAAATCGCGCCGGCGCATATCGGCACGGACAGGATGGCCTTCGAGCTATTCGCGCGCGAGTTCCTGCTCCTCGATGGCTATGAGGTTGAGGAACATCCGGATAGTGGCCCCGATCAGGGCCGTGACCTCATCGTCAACGAATTGCGTGAAGGGCGAACCGGCACCACCACGGTGAGGTGGCTGGTTTCGTGCAAGCACGTTTCCGGGAACTCGGTGTTGGCCGACAGGGAAACGCTGATCACAGAGCGGCTCAACGAGCATCACTGCGATGGGTTCATGGCGTTCTATTCCAGGCGCCCCAGCGCATCTCTGGCAAAGCGGCTCGACGCGCTCAAGCCTGGCCACCAGTTGCTCGTTTTCGACTGTGAGTCGATCGAGCGCCGCCTCCTCGAAGACGGTCCGGGGCACCTCCTTGCATCGCGCTTCTTCCCCCTCTCGTTCGCCAGATGGAAGCTGGCGCGGGGAAGCGCGGAAGAGCCCGCTGCGGTCTCGGACGGGCAAGTCTCGACCGCTTCCGATCAGACCTCCGAATTGGGATTCGAAATCGCCATGACCGAGACTTTCGCGAACTTCGACCAGGCAAGTGCGCAGGTATATGAGGATGTGTCGGCTTCGACCGGGTTCATCAAGATCTTCATGTACACCGGCTCACAAGAGATCAACATGAAGGGGGCGCTCTTCGCAAAGCTGGAGCATGCGGTGCTTCGGGGCGAGTGCGAGATCAGAATTTTGAACGCGTCCGCCTCATCGCCGAACTTCGACCGTGAACGCCTGGTGGCAATGGGCAAGGACCCCAAGAAGAATGCCTGGGCGATCGAGAGCGCGAACCGCGCCTTCAAGGAGTTGCAGAGCCAGGCCGGCGACAAGCTCAGGCGTCGGTCGCACATGCTGCCTTTCATCTGGCGGATCTACCTGACGTCCCGCCGGGCCTATTTCATGCCTTATCTGACCGACAGCAACGCATTCGAATCCTCGCCCGTGCATGTCTACACGCGCGGCGAGGACGCCATGTACAACGTTCTGGAGCGGTGGTTCGACTATACATGGGACCAATCGGCCCCGGAGCATGTGGCGATCTCGGAAATCGCGCCTCCAACGGTGCCCGCGGGTTCGAGCCTCTTCCTGCAATGGGACCGGAAGCATGTTTTCGGTGTGTCGAAGCGGGATTTCAGGGCCGGGCCAGGCGCGGTGCGCTTTTCAGGTATCGGGGGGAAGCGGAAGACAGCTTCGGAATCGATCGAGGAGTGTGCGGTTCGCGAGGCGCAGGAGGAGCTTGGCGACGCATTCGCATGTCTGATGCAGGCGTCGGAAACGACATTCATCCGCAAGGATGGAATGGCGCTCGCGATATCGATATCGGATGTCGGTACGAGACCGCGCCTCATATTCGAACGCCCAAACCAGTCAGACGCCAGCGGCCTCCCGCGAAAATCGGACAGTTATATCCTTGTCGCGTTCGACGGCGTGCTGAAAGCCACGCCATTTCCTCACGGAGAGCTGGCGGCGACACTCCTCATTCCGGATGACGCACTCAAGATGTTCCTGGAGAAGGCCAGTGTCTCGGCAGGAGAGCTGCGCGCCGCCGGTGCGGAGATTCTTCACCAGAAAGATTGTCCGGTGCCGGACGATCGTCTCTTCGTGCCGCACGGGACGGCGTCGTTCCTGGTTCGCAATCTCGGTCTCGGTGCTGCGCCCGATCAGGAAGCTTACTAGCCCCGAGGCCAAGCAGCACGTAGCATCCTGGCGCGGCACTCAGGCAGGGCACTGAACCCAGGATATTCAGTTCGGATGCGCCTCACGCTCAAACAGGAAGCCGGCGTCGATCACTGCGTCTGCGAGGTCGCCGAAATAGCGCATTTCCACCATCAACGCCTCGCCGGCCCAGCTGGCCTCCGGCGATACGGTGGATCTGAGCCACTCGGCTGCGCGGCGGTTGAGCGGCGTGAGCCGTGCGAGCCCGCCCAGCTTCTCGGCGAGAAAGTCCGCGCCGGCATCGGCGGGGGCGGTCGCGCGGCGAAGTTCTTCCGGGGACTTCATGCAAACCCATCCATCGCCGCCAGCCAATGGGTTGTTATCGCCGCGGGGGCAGTGGCATTCAAGGCGAACCATCCGCTCCGGAGATAAACCCCAAGATGCCGAACTGGCGCTCATGATCGCGGTCCCGAATTTCGAACGCGAGTTCACGCGGTTTCGCGACGATCTCTATCCGCGCTTCGGTGACGGTATCTTTGTCAGCTTCAACGATGGCGCCGCGCGATATTGGGAAGCCTATAAGCCAAAGCTTCGCAACGTAGCGCTGGGCCGGCTGGGTTCTGAAAGCTGGGTCGAGAGCGAAATCGGCTCCGGCGCGCTGCTGGAGCGCCTGATTTCGGCAATCGAGATCGACGGCAACGATCAGGAGCGCAACAATCTGGTTCCCTGGAAGGGGCGATACGGACCCGGCAGCTCCGCCCATGCCGCGTTGCTCACCGCGAGGTCGCAGCCCGCATTGCGGCGGCGCTGGGATCAGTGGCTGTTCGATGCCTTTGCCAGTCGCCTCGAAGCCGGCCCGCTGTTCGAGCGCTTTCGCGAACTAGCGGGCGACGGCTACCCGCTGGCGGCCTATGTCTTCTTCCTGCTCGATATCAACCGGTTCGCGCCGATCGCGCCGCAAACCTTCGACAGGGCGTTCGAGCAGCTGGGCATCGACCTTTCAACAAGCGGCCGGTGCTCCTGGGGGAATTACGCCGCATATAACGAGGCGTTGGAAGCCGTGCGGGAGCGGCTCAGCCTGAAGCCCGGCCTTGCTTCATCCCGGCATATCGACGCGCACTCGTTCTGCTGGATGCTGGTGCGGATGGAGGATGAGCAGCCGGGAACGGGGCAGGCGCCCGGGATCGTTCGCCATGCGAGCGCGAGGCTCAGGGCGATCTACACGATGGCGGACAATGCCGCTTCGGCGGCGAGGGGCTCGAACACCGAAACCCGCTACGTCACCAAGAACAAGGAAATCCACCACACACGGGCCGAGCTCGTGACGATCATCGAAGCGCTGCTCGAAGAGCAGAAAGGCCTGTGCGCCTTGTCGGGCCTACCAATGCAATGGCGCGGCGACCATGACGACACCGAGCTGTGTGCCTCGCTCGACCGGATCGATAGCGGCGGCCATTATGCGAAGGACAATCTCCAGGTGGTCTGCTGGTTCGTCAATCGCTGGAAAGGCACAATGGCGGACGGCGAGTTTCGCCGGCTGCTTGCGATGCTGCGCCAATAGACCGGGATCGACCTGCTTCGGTGTTTGCGTTGCCGCGCCGGTCGATCGCCGCTTTGGCCGGCCGGGCGCGACTGTGCCCGGCCCGCCTTCAGCTTCAGCCCTTCTGCGCGCCGGCCCGCTTGGCGGCCCGGCCCTTGCTCCCCAGGCCGATCTTGTGCGCCATCGCCCGGCGCTGCGCGGAATAGGTCTCGGCGACCATCGGATAGTCGGGCTTCAGGCCATAACGGCGCCGATACTCTTCCGGGGTCAGCCCGTTGGTGGTGAGATGGCGGCGCAACGTCTTGTAGGGCTTGCCGTCGATCATCGAGATGATGTGATCCGGCGACGCGAGCGACTTGCGCACCGTTACCGCGGGAACATATTCGGCCTCGGCGGGGGCCTCGGGCTCGGCCGCATCGGTCGACGGCGCAGCAGTTCCGGAGAGTTCGGTCACCGTTGCATGGATTGTGCGCATGAAGGCCGGGACTTCCTCGGCCGTGACGCGGTTGTTGGGATTATTGAGCCAGGCGATCGTCACCTCGGCCGCGAGCTCTACCGCGCTCAAACTATTGTCGTCGGACATGATCTCTCCAGAATTATCACCGGCCAAGCCTCACTTGTGCTGGCAAATCGTCAAGCCAGGCACATGATCGGGCAGAACAGGCATCAAGCCCGATAGGACTCAATCCGGTGCCCCGCAATCCAGGGCCGGATATTTCGGTGCAAAGTTAGAAAAGAACGCTGTGTGGGGCGAACATGGCGGATCGCTGGACCCATCTGCTAGATCAATTCATCAGCGAAGTGGCAGGACATGAAATCTCGCTATTGGCAGGCGAGACTGATGCGAAAGGATCGAAGATGCAGGGTCACAATTCCGGTCTCCCTCCACTTGAGGAGCCTTGCGATCAATGCGGCGGCACCGGCGAAGCGCCGCCCGCAAAATTTGGCGAGATGCGAGCAAGCTTTCACTGTTCGAAGTGCAAAGGTCATAAGGTCGCGCCCACACAAGCAGGCCGCGAATTGCTCGATTTCCTGAAGCGTCGCCTCAACCTCAGCGAACAGGAAGCCCGGCGGGAAATGTTCTGAGCATAGCTGACTGCGACCACAGCTCGGATTGATCAGCCATTCATTCATCACTTCCGGTCAGACTGCACCGCGAATGATTGCGGGGGCAGGGGCCGGGTCGAGATGAATGCGCTGGGTCCTGATAATGCTCTTTGGGCAGACGGCGAGTGGATCAGCTGGGACGAGATCGACGAGCAGATCCAGTTCAAAGAGTGGCGTGCCCGCTACCCGGATGCCGACCTTTCGGTGGTCTCCATCTTCGAAAGCCTGCTGCTCACTGCCCAGAGCTATCATGAGCTGACTGGCCGTCACCTTCAGGTCTACGGCGATATCGGCGAGCTATTCGGTGTCATTACGCATGGGCTGAAGCTGCACCGAAACTATGCGCAAGGCTCCGACGGGCGGATCGGCAACGACCTGGTCGAGGTCAAGACCATCACTCCATTCAAGAGCAATGATCGCGTGGTGCTCAACCTCGCCCGGAACTTCAGCAAGATCCTCATTGTGAAGATCAACGAGGATTTCGAAATTCAGGGCAAACTGATCGACAGGCGTTCACTGCCGAGAGGCAGTGGAGAGAGGCTCGTTCTAGACTGGAACAGTATCGGATAGCCGGAAGGCATGTGCACATCCGCCCTCCTTACCGCCGCGTAGACAGTGAGATGCCGAATGTAATACCATGATGGTCCATCTTTGTGTGGCTGGCTCTGCGGTTGGATGATCTGTGGAAAATGATGAATCGAATTCCCAGGATACTTCTTCGAAGACCCTACGAGATTCCGCTCTTGAGCAACTGCTCCCGGATTTCAGGCAGCTAAGGTCGGCCTACCTCAATCTGCGTGATTCTAATCGCGAAATTGGTCACGAGACGCTGTCCTCCTTCCGCGGAATTTTCATGGCGGCGAGGCGCATCTATCGGTTCATCGACCGTCCCGGCTTCGATCAGGAAGCACGCGACGTGATCCGACGTTCATTGGAAGATATCCGCGAGGGGCTTGTCCGCGCGGAGGCCTTGCTCGCCTTGCTCGGGTCGCGCGGTACCGAGGCCGCGGGAGAGGACACACCAGGTGTGCTGAGGGCGCGGAAGCATGCGGCAGCTGGGGACGCCGAGCCGCTTAGTCTTCGCGACGCCCTGGTTCGTTGCGTGCACACCGTGAACCGCGAGGGCGCGCGTCGCTGGGTGATCCCCGATCGCGGCCAAGATGCTCAGATCAGGGTGGATCAGGTTACGTTGATGGAGATTCTGACCAACCTGGTGGACAACGCCGAGAAGTATCGTGCTCCCGCAACCGATGTCATCTGCGCATTACGGGACAGACCCTATGGGGTTGCCATGGTCGTTTCGAACCTCGGCCGCCGTATGGAGCCTGAAGAAGAGACGCGTATCTTCGAGCGTCAGTATCGCGGGTTTGAAGCAAGGAGGCGCGACAATTCCGGGAGCGGCATGGGCCTCTATGTGATCAAGCGGCTGTGCCAAGAATATGGGGTGGAAATCTATCATAGCTGGAGGCACGCGACGACCGACATCGGGCATTATAGCGGGCTGGTTTGGCACGACTTCACGTTGGAGATTCCGAAAGACTTGATTGTCGGGGGCTCGCGGTGGTGACCCCTCAAGTCGATCAGGGTTCGGGCGTCGTTGTCGTGCTCGACGACAGGCCGTTCACGGTGCAAGATCATCTCAGCATCCTTCAACATTATGGCTTTACGCCGAGGGTGTTTTCGGGGCCGCTGAGCTTCGCGAATTATCTTCATGACAATGAAAATGCCGACATTCGGGCCTTCGTCGTCGATCTTCACATTCCCGGAGCCCGCAAGGGCTTGTCCGCGCTAGGTTTCCCCAATCAGGGGAATGATAGCGAATTCGATGTCGGTATCGCGATTGTGGATTCACTCTTGTCCGGGAAGTTTGCATCGACACCGGTCATCTTTCTCACCGCGATGGGCATGCACGACGAGATTTCCGACAAGATCGCCGACGCGATGGGGCACCGGTCGAACGTGCGGCATTTCGACAAGGCGACAGCGCCGCACGAATTCGAGAGCGTCGTGCGGTCCATTTCGATTCAGGAGAAGCGGCCGCTCGATTTTGCCTTCGGCGCGATCGTCCAGGCAGAGCGCAAGGTTCGCGACGGCGATCTCATCAGGATTGTGGAACCGATCTATTCGGAGCTCGTCCGGGCATTAAACCGCGACCCGTCCCTGTTCAGGAACATCACCCCGCGCCAATGGGAAGAACTGATCGCTGGAACCTATCTCCGCGCCGGCTTTGACGACGTTATCCTGACACCACGCTCTGGGGATCTGGGCCGGGACGTGGTTGCGATCAAACACGGCTTTGGGTCGGTCAAGTTCATCGAGCAGGTGAAGGCCTATTCCGAGCATCATCTTGTGACAGCGGACGAAGTGCGTGCCCTGCTCGGCGTGCTTGGTGCCGAGCTGGATGCATCGAAGGCGGTTTTCACGACCACGTCCGACTTCGCTCCAACGCTGCATCTCGACCGGTTCATCATGCCGTATCTGCCGCACCGACTTGAGCTGGTGAATCGTCAGCGACTCGTCGAGCGACTTGCCTGGAGTGAGCAAAGCCTCGACGGATTTTTGCCCACGCATTGATCGCTTGTGAGGCACAGTTCGTTCGGGTCGCGAGGTTCGCGGCTAAGATGCGCGTCTGAGCCAGACCGTTAAGGCGCCGCGGCGTGAATGATGTCCGACAAACGGTAGCGGCCGTTGCGGGCTCGCGTCAGCGATCGTAACCCGGATGGGCCGGGACGCGTAGCGGCCGGGCGGCGCGCAGGCGCCGTAGAGCGCGGCCGCGCATCTGGCGCGGGACGCCCTCCCTCCCGGAAAGCGCGATCTCCCGCACCGATCGAGCGCTATCGCCGCAACACTCGCCGCCCATGAAGGGACTGGAGTTGCGCAACCGGCGCTCTACATTCTCCCCGTGCGGAACGCTGAAGCCATCTTCGTCACCGACGAGCTCAACCGCCAGAACATGATCCTGCCGCTTGGCGGCCTGGTTACCTCGATCGAATCGCATCTGGCGGGCTGCATCAAGGCGGGTCTTCCCGCTGGCATGCCGAGCCATCTCGCGCACGATCAGTGCCGGCCAGTCGGATGGAGCATCCCCCACGGCGTCTACATCGCCAAGGACAAGGCACGCCAGGTCGGGCAGTTCTGGATCCCGGAAAGCGACGAGGAATGGGCGCCGATCAAGGCTCTGATCGCCGAATGCCGCCGCAGCCACGTCCTGGCCAAGACCGAACCGTATCTCGAAGCGCTGGAGAAGAGGCTTGCCGCCTTGCCGGTCGAGAACGCGACGCTCTGGCACGGCGAGGCAACAGGTGCGTACGCCCCAAACCTGGCCGCGAGCCTCGTGCCCGAGCTGTTCGCGCCCGAAGGCGGGCTGGTCGATAAGGACGGGCTCACCGACTATGCCGCCTTGCTCACGCGGACCCGCCAGATCGAGCCCGGCGTCTTCCACGACGCCAGGCATGATGTGCTGCTGTTCGCGCATCCATATTTCCGCCGCAGCCTGTCGCGGCGCAACAGCCTCAACCAATATGTGCTGAGGCGCTTCGACGAGGCGGCATCGAACGATCCCGCGCTGCGGGCCCGCCTCCGCCTCGACCCCGACCTGATCGGCGTGCCCGGAAGTGCGCAGCCGGTCATGGAACTCGAATATTGGGGCGGGCCCAAATTCAACGACGATCTGGCGAAGATCCCCTCCGGGGTCAGCGTCCACAAGAGCACGGAGGCCGAGCGCCTCTATTCGCGGATCGACGAGACCCATATCTGGTGGAAGCCGTCCGAGGATCGTGCCGATCATGCGGTGCGGACCTTTGAGGTAGAGGAATTGCTCGATGCGCCGAGCCCGGGGCTGGACGGTGACCGCTACGGTTGCCGCTACGCGCATGCCGAGTTCCATCTCGGCGAGGCCAGCATCTCGCACTTCGACGGCGCGATCCGGGCCTATGAGACCGAAGCGTTTCTGGAGCGGCGCGAGCAGCGGATCCACCGCGCCGGCAAACGGTCGGACTATACCAAGCTGTTCCGGTTCGACGGCACGATCCCGACCCCGACCTGGAAGAGTGTGCTGACCGCCTTTTACCGCGGCAACCACCTAATCCCCGAATATCTCGGCGCCGAGCTCGAGGGCGAATTCGTCCTTGCGGAGGCAGAGCCCGACCCGCGGGGCGAGGCGCGCCTTCCAGATATCAGCGCCTATATCGGCCTCGATATCGCGACCGACGCGCCGGCATCCGCGGTCGCGCTGATCGCAGACCAAAGGTGGAAGCGTGATGGGAGGGAGCTCACCTTTGCCGAGACCGGCGAGGGCCAGCTCGCCGCGACGATGGGCAATTGGGCCGACCGGACGAAGACGGCGCTGTTCTCGCCCGGAAGCACGACCGCCAATCTCGCCCGCATCGCGCTTCCCGGCGCGCCTGCGCTCGCAAGCGACTGGGCGCAGGTCGCCGCCGCATTAGCCGGTGCGATCGATGCCGAAGTCGAGGCAGCGCGGCTCGAACGGGTTTCGCTCGCGGTCGTCTGGCAGCATGACGGGCTCGCGGTGACGCTGTCGATCGCGGGCGAAGCGCCGCTCGTCGCGGCGCTGCTGCGTGCGGCGGTGCCGGTCGTCGATCCAGGCAAGGCGGCGTCCGATTGGGCCGAGGCCTTTCGCGACGCGCTGGTCGCGATCGCACCCGATCCGGATGTGGCGGTCGCATGGCCCTCGGAAGTCGTGAGTCTTGGAAAGATCGTACTGCCGCGGCCCGCCAATTTCCATTTCCAGATGCGCATTCCGGAAGATGAGCAGGAATGGATGGACGCGATGTTGACCGAACAGACGAAAGTGGACGAAGCTCTCTAAATGCGGTGAGTATTTGCCGAATTCGGGGGGCGGGCATGCAACGGGCTTTTCGGATCACGGGACGACTGGGCGCTGCTGCGATCGCAGCCGCCGCGCTCCTGGTGTCGGGCGTCACGCCTTTTGCCAACCCGGCGGCGGCGCAGCCGGCGGCATCGACGGTCCCGATGCCGTTGCTCCATTCGCAGCGCGGTGCCGACTGGGTCTTTGTCTACAAGTTCAACGCCTCGACCTTTCCCACGCCCAAGGACCCCGACTGCATCTTCGGCGGCACGCCCGACGACCGGAAATCGAGCCAGGCGTTCGCTGTCGCGAGCTCGGACTCGACCACTTTGGTAACCGGCTCGGGCCTGATCGGCACGAGTCTCGCCGATCCGGTCGGCGCGACGTTCAATCAGATCTATAACGGCAATCTCAGCTTCATCGTCTGGAACGACCAGTTCTACGGCGATCCCCGCCTCAATTGCGGCGTGAACTGCACCGGGCGCTGGGGGCATTCGAAAGGCGTTCTGGCGTGGGACGATGCGGGGAACGGCATCGTCCTGCAGGTCACCACCCCGGACTGGCCGGGCGCCGGCAACAAGGCCGTGCCCCGGCCGCGCGACGGCAATACGCTCGGGTGCGCGCACGCGACCAACAATGTGTTGGTCGGCCAGCATTTCTTCGCGCTCAAGCTGACCCCGGCCGACACCGGACTGGTCCTCGACGCCCTGATCAACGCCTCGGTCGTGACCGACCCCAGGAACCCCCAGATCGCAAGGCTCGGCGGACCGCCCGAATTGGCAGACAAGGCCCGGCAGCTCGGGAAGATCTCCCAGTCGGTCACCTATACCGACGTCACCCTATCGAGCGGCGTGCGCCTCATTTCCAAGGCCTCCGACCTGTGGGTGCCGCCCTGGCAATTGGTCTCGGCGCGGCTGGGCGGCGTGCCGCTGCGAACGTCCACCTGGCGGGCCTCACCGCCGATCCCGACCACCACGGCGAACACGCCGATCGGATGCTGGCGCCCGAGCCTTGGCAGGCCCGGCGCGGTCGAGATCGCGACCACGGGCAGCTGGCAGGGCAGGCCGATCGGCATGACGGTCAGCTCGAGCCATGCAAAGCTCGGCGTATCGCTCGACCCGGCGCGGCCATTCACGATCTTCGGCGACCTGAACCAGCAGGGCAGCCTCACCGACAAATGCGGGTCCTCGCAAAATGGCAGGGGCGGCATGTTCTTCGTGCTGAGCGATCCCCAGCTCTACGCGTCGATGAGCCAGCTTCTTGCCGGGAACACCGCACCCATGGTCGTGACGGCAAAAGCGAAGTCGCCGCCCCGGCCAAGGCGGGTGAGCGCCCGATAGCGATCAATCTGCAGGCGCTATCCCTTCGCTGTCACCGGGTAAGGCAGCAATCCTAGGTATGGCTTCCGCCGCCGTGCCGCCTCGCCGATATCGGGCGCCTTGTCGCTCCATCGGAGATGCATCATGCTCAAGCCACCGCTTCCGCCCTTCACCGCCGAGACTGCTGCACAGAAGGCGCGCATGGCCGAGGACGCCTGGAACTCCCGGGACCCTGAGAAGGTGTCGATGGCGTACAGCATCGGCAGCGCCTGGCGGAACCGCTCGGAATTCATCGAAGGCCGCGATTCGATCGTCGCGTTCCTGACGCGCAAATGGGCGAAGGAACGCGAGTATCGGCTGATCAAGCAGGTCTGGGCGTTCGGCGGCAACCGTATCGCGGTGCGGGTCGCCTATGAATGGCAGGACGAGCAGGGCGACTGGTTCCGGTCCTATGGGAACGAGAATTGGGAGTTTGACGAGGAGGGGCTGATGTCGCGGCGCCTCGCCTCGATCAACGACCTCCCGATCACCGAGGCCCAGCGCTTGTTCCACTGGCCGCTCGGACGCCGTCCCGACGATCATCCGTCGCTCAGCGATCTCGGTCTCTAACCGGTGCCCGCAGCCGGGCGGTAATGACCGCGACCGATCGCCGCGGTTCGGCCGCCCCGAAACGTCACCAGTTACGCCGCTCGGCCGACCGATCTTCACGTAGCGCGTCATGCTCATAGTGTTCGGCAATGCGTTCGAGGACCGCTCTGACCCGCGGCCACTGGATCCCGGCCGCCTTGGCGTCGTTCCGGTAGCGCTGCACGAGCGCGCGCTCTTGCGCACCGCCATCACGCGGCATGCGCACCGTCACGCCCCGGCGGTTATAGACGCCGAACTCGAAACCGCTTTCCATCTCGCGGCTCCGGAAGACCTCGAACATCTCCCGCACCGGTTCGGGTGGCCAGGCTTCTCCCTCCGTGCGCGGGACCCCCGACAACATGCGCCCGATCTTGTAGTCGGCGATGTTGGTCCGGCCGACGGCAGCCGCGTCGATCCGAACAGTCTTGATCCATGACTCCAGCTTCGCGGCGTCGATGGCGCCTGCATCGTCTTGACCAGGAATGCGGGCGAACTCGTCCAGCACCCGATAGGCCTGGCTGACGGCTGCCTCGGTCCTTGGCGATTTTTCCAGCTCCGGCTCCACAAGGCCGCTCTCGGGGTCGGGCAAATAGACCAGCCGTATCAGCTGCAGGAAGAATTCGGGCTTCTCGGCCAGCGCCCGTTCGACACGTTGGGGCGGCCGGTCGCTATGCTCCAGCGCCGAATAATAGGCCCATTCGAGGGCGACCATTTCGTCCTCGTCGACGTCCGTCCGGGTGTCGAGATATTTGAAGATCTCGCCAACGCGGCCGGGTAGGAACATCGCCTCCTCCTGGCCAGCGTCTCCGGCCTCGATCGACAGGCCCCGCTTCAGCAGGTCGATCAACCGGTCGGCAGGCAGGTCCTCGCCCGCGTCGATGCGGATGCTGGCAAGCGCGATGGCGCTGGCGAGGCTCCCCTCTTGCAGCAGGCGATCGATTGCCGCCATCGCCGGCACGTCATCGTCGATGGCGTGGACCCCCAGGGCCTTCCAATATGCCTTGGCGACCTCGGCGCCGGCCGTGTCGATCCGCGCCCAGGACTCCGGCCGGGCCGGAAGGGCAAGTGCGAGGCGGACGAGGTGCTGCAGCGGCGCCTGGCGCGTCACCGCCTCGCTGAAGCGTGCGGCAATGACGTCTGGCTCGCGGCAGCGCAGGCAACCCAGCAGAATGCGCGCCAGATCGTCCGCATGGGCATGATCTGAGTCCAGAACCGTCGCCAGTATCTGGTCAAATGCCGCCGCACCAAGGGCGGCATTCTCGATGGCTTCCCCGACAGCGAAAGACTGGCGCACCTCAAGCGCGAACGCGATCAGGCGGGGAATGCCGAGTTGGTCGGCGATCTCGCGCACCGCGGCGGCCTGCGACGCTTTCTCCTGCGCTCTGGCCTCCTGCCACGAGACGCCGCGTGCGGGGAGGCGGCCAGTCCCGAACAGCCAGGCGTGACGCGAGGCCGGGTCGCTGGGTTCGAGCCGCGAGACCAGGGCCTCCAGGTCCTCCACATCGCTGATCGGCATGGCCCAGTCGGCATCGGAGAAGGACCGGTGGCGTCCGGCCAGTTCACGCGCCTTGTCGCGCAGGGCGTCGCGCCCAGCAAAATCGGCGCTGGTGTCCAGCACGGCATCCAGCTGGGACAAGGCCTTGGCGCGCCAATCGCCATCGAAATTGGCCCAATGTTCGAACAGCTGAGCCCAGCGGTCGAGGTCATCGGCGGCGGCGGTAAGCAGGGCGTCGCCGATCCAGGAATAGGCTTCATGGACGAGCGGCCAGGTGAGGATCTCGGGCTGTGCCGGCGCATAGTCGCGCCACGTTGGCTTGGCCGTGGGCATCGACATCCCGTGTCCGGTCGGCGCGATGGCCCGCAGGAGCCGCCAGCCCACGGCGGGGAAGCGCTTGACCAGACCAAGCACCACCTCGCGACGCTCGGAGGCAGTGGCGAAGGTCTGCGGCGTCCAGGGCATGAAGATGCGCTGGAGCGAGTTGAGGGGGCGGTTCATCGACCGGCCTTCGCGCGCCATCGCGTCGAGATCGGCGAGGCGCCCTGCTGCATCGCTGAGATAGAGCGGATCCCAGGCGAGAAGCTCAAGCGCCCATAGGAGATCATGAAGATATTCGCGCGGCGACATCGCGCCCTCGGCGCTTTCGAAGACCGGGGTCAGCGGGCGATCGGCATCGTGAAATGCCTCATCGAGCAGCGCGAGGAACGTCGCCGGCGCGGCCTCGGCCAGCAGGCGGAAGTCCGAACGGAGCGACCACCAGAGACGATCCGACGCTCCTTCGAAAAGCTTGCGCACGGCATGCGACGCGTAGAGCGTCAGGACGCCGGCCTGGGGCGCGGAATCCGGAAAGGCCCCCATGGCCACCAGTGCTTCGCACAGGCCGTGCCGAACATAATTCGAAGGGGGCGCGTCCTCCGGCCGGGGAACGCGATAAATGAAGTTCCCCTCGAGACGCGCGTCGAAATCCGGGTCTTCGCGCGACATGACCTGCAGGAAGAGGTCATTGTGACGCTCGATGTCTGCCCTGCTCAGATGGGGCGCCAGCACCAGCCATGCGTCACGCAAGGACGCCAGCTTCCACACCTCGCCCGACCGGCGAAGCGGGCCGTCAAAGGCGGCAAGCGCGGCGAATTCGGTGGTCAGATCGTCATAGGGCACGCCGGCCATTTCCGAGACGATCGCCCGGTCGGCGGGGCGGTCGTCGCACCAGGCGCCGACCATCAGGGCCGCGATCATGGCGCGCGTCGGCTTGGCCCAGGCCGGAGCGCGGCCCGGCTCTCCGTCCATGATACGGCGCAACACCGTAAGGCTGCCAGCGGCCTGGGCCGCATAGGCATGCGCCTTGTCGCCCGGGACATCGAGCTCGAGCAAAGCACGTTCGAGGTCATGGCGATCCAGGCGGGCAAGCCGGTTCGCGGATCCGGGCGAACCCAGGTCCGAGCCGAAGGCGAGGAAGACATGATGACCGTTATCGGCCAATCGCTGGGCCAGACCGGGTTCGCCGCCATTCATGACCACCACCAGCTTGGCGCCGATGCCGACAAGGTCGCGGGCGATCTCATCGGTTTCGGCAACCACGCACCGCGTCAGCCAGAAGCTGCGATGCGGTTCGGGCAGCGGATCGATCGCTGCGAAGAGGAACGACATCGCCTCATCGGCGGCCTCGGCCTGGACGGGACGCACGGACGCTGGCCCGCGCAGCCATTTGAGCGTCTCGACCGCTTCGTGGTCCCGGCCGATCAATAAGAGGCTGGCCGGCAGGCGCGGCCGCGTGACCCGTGACCATTCCTCGAAGACAGTGCGCAGTTCGCGGAGGCCCTTTGGGCGGCGGCCGAGGCGGTCGGCCCAACGGAGGCCGACGTCAGGGGTGGTTTCGAGCCAATGCACCAGGTCGTCGACGTCGAGGGCGTACACGCCGGCCCAATCGCCCTTCTTGCGCTGCGCCACGGCCCATTCGTCCTTGTCGGGCCAGCGATGCGGCGTGACGAAGATGAAGCTGGCGGACGCCTTGTCGACGGCACCGGGGTCTTTGGTGCGCTTGTCGTAATCCTCCTGTGCCTTTGCGCGAATCCCCGTGCGCTGGCTGCCGAACTCCCAGGCGGACGTTCCGGCGGGGACGGCACCAAGCGCATGAGACACCGTGCTGACACCGTCCCATCCCGCAAATTGCACGCTGTCGCCTGACGGCATGCGAAGGCGCGCGGCGGGACCATAGGCGGACAGGATCAGATCGCTGATCAGCTGCGGCAGATCCGACTGCCCCCCGGACCGTCGCTCGGCCCATTGCGCGATGTCGGTCGCGTCGATCCAGCGCATCGGCGCGCCGGGACCCGGCGGCGCGATGGTCGGGGCGAGCTTGGCCGCATCGACGGCGCCACCAGCGAGAAACGTAATCCCCTGGGCCTCGAAACTGGTCCGAATGGCCTGGATGTTGGCGGCCATGGGGCTTCGCGCGTCGCGCTCGAAATCGGCGACGGTCGATACCGCGACATTCGCGGCCTTGGCGAGGTCTTGCTGCGACCAGGCGAGCAGCGCCCGGGCCGCTCGAACCTGCGAAGCGGTGATGTGCAATGTCATATCAAAAATATGATCCAGTGAATATATATGACCTTGGCTACACTAAAATCGGAGCGGTTTCAAATCGGGACGCTGCGGGTCGACCGTGATGTCCGGCGCGCGCGGCTTGACCCAAGGCCGCCAACGGCAACACTATGCCTCATGGCGAAACGCGGGGATCCTGAGCGCTGGGCTGAAATTCATGAGCGCATCGGCCGCCTCGGCGTCGAACTCCTCACGCACGGCGGCGAAATCACCGACATGAAGTTCACCATGTCGATGCGGAGCGAAAAGCATCCCAACGGCATGATTCTCGTCGACGGCCGACTCCCTGACGATCTTATGGCCGAGGCAATCTCGAAAGAGCTCGACAGTCTCGAAGGCAATGGTCCCAGGGTTTCGACGGTCGACGAGTTTAGAGAGCTTATCGCCGTGCTCGAGGCGGCGCCTCAGCCTCAGCCTCAGGCTGATCTCGACCTCAATTCCAAGCCCAATCTCAATCTGACTGGGATCCTGCGGCCCGAGCAGAGAAACGAATTCGGCACGCTCGTTGTCGCGCAGACGCTGGTGTTCAATGCGCTGATCAAGGAAGTCGTGCGCGACTGGAATCTCGCCTTTCAGATTCCGCCCCGGAAATGGGAAGAGATCATCGCCGGGGCATTCGACCGGGAGGGGTTCGACGAGGTCACGCTCACCCCGTCATCGAACGATCATGGCCGGGACGTCATCGCGATCAAGAAGGGCATCGGCAGCATCAAGATCCTCAGCTCGGTGAAAGCCTATAATCCCCGGCTGCTCGTCGGCTATGACGATATCCGGGCGCTGCTCGGCGTGATGACGGGCGAACGCGACACGTCGAAGGGCATCATCGTCACGACTTCGGATTTTCCGCCGAACGTGATGAAGGATCCCAATATCGCGCCCTTCATCCCGACGCGGCTCGAGCTGCTCAACGGGACGAAGCTTCGCGACTGGCTGCGGCAGCTGAGCGAACAGGCCTGATCGGGGCCCGAGCCCGGATCAGGCGGGAAAGAGCCAGTAGATCGTCAGCCCCAGTGTCACCATGCTGAACATGGTGCTGGCGATCACGATCGACCCGACGGCTTGCGAGCGCACCTTGTAGCTGATCCCGAACAATATGCCGAAAAAGCCCGAAGGCATGGCTGCCAGCAGGATCGCAATGCGCGCCTGCTCGGCCGGGACCGGCAGCGGCTGGGCCAGGCACCAGACCAGCAGGGGCTGGGCAATAACGGCGACGATTGTGCCGATCACGACGGTTGCGTTGAACCGCAGCGACTGGGCCGAGAGAACCAGACCGGTCACGAACAGCGCGACCCCACCGGCCGAGACGCCGATCAGCTGCAGCGATGCGACAGTCAGCGCATCGAGATGGATGCCGAGGCAGGAGAAGAGGATGCCCGCGACCGGCGCGACCACGACCGGCTTGGTCAGCGCGCGCCACAAGGCGACCGCCACCTTTCGGCGCAGCGGCTCGTCCTCGTTTCGGCCCTTGCCGAGTTTGAGCACCAGCAAGGTGATGGGGGAGGGCAGGACCGAGGCGGCCGCGATGGCGAGCGCGACATGGACGCTTCCCGCCGGGCCGATCACGGCCTGGATGATCGGGAGGCCGACCGCCGCGAAATTCGGCTGGGCGATGGTCAGCGCCTCGATCGAGGCCTCGGCGCGCGAGACGCCCCGGCGGCAAACCACCGAATACCAGAGTGCGAAGAGCGCAAGCATCGCGATCGCGAGGAACAGGACGAGTCCGGCGTCGGCGCGCATCTCGGACCAGGGCGTCGCAGCGGTCGCCACGAACAGCGAGGCAGGAAGCGCATAGTCTCGAGGGCTGGATCTACTTCCAGCACGTCTCGCCCTCGGTGAAGACGATCACCTTCGACGCGACGATCACCTCGGAGCGCGGCGACGCGCTGGGTGACCTCAGCATTCCCTATCAGTTCAAGCGCTGAGGAGCGAGGCGATTACGGGCTTCGATATCGTGCGTGCGCGCAGCCGCGCCTGAGGATGGCAAGCCTTCTACGGCGTTGCGCTGATCGTGCTCGGCATCGCAGCGCTGGGGATGCCGTTCGCGAGCAGCTTCGCGGTCGGCATCTACCTGGGCTGTGCCCTGATCGCCTCGGGCGTGTTCGGGATCGTGGCCGCGCTACGCACGGCGCGCTTTCGCGGCCATGGTCTGGACGCGATGCTTGGCGTGATCTCGGTCGCTGCGGGCTTCGTGGTACTGGCGCATCCCTTTGCGGGCGCGCTGGCGGTGCTCTGGGCGATCGGCGTGTGGCTGGCGGTTAGTGGCGGCGCCAAGCTCATCATGGGGATGCGCACCAAGCATGAGCGTGTCGCGTTGTTCGCGACCGGCACGCTCGACATCGTGCTGGCCATCTTCTTCGTGCTGGGCTTCGTCACGCGCGACCTGTTGCTGGTCGCGACCGTGGCGGGGATCAGCCTGATCGTCGGCGGCATGGCGTCCCTCGCCATTGCCATGCGGCTGCCGGCGCACACCTGAGCCAGGAGGAAGCGCGCCGGCGATCCCGGCGCGCTTTCGTTTGCCAAGCCTGGGAGTGATCCGGCGTGGGACGCCTGCTCGGCCCTCAGGCGCCAGCCTGAACGATCGCGATTTCCGGAAGCAGGCTCGCAGCGGATGCGACGCCGTGGTCGGCCAGTCGGGCCGCGGCGGCGCGGAAACGCACCACGTTCGAGCGCCGGTCATCGGCGCTGCTCCCGTTCCAGAGCATCGACAGGATATCGCCGGCCGCCGGGCCGATCTGTGTCCGCCAGTCGTCCGCGCTGGTCGAGCGATGCGCGTCCACAATGGCTTCGAGCCAGCCGAGGCCGGGGGCCGGAATGAACGCCGGACCCGCTTGTTTGATGAGCGTGCGGATGAGCGAGGCCGCGAACCGGTAGCGCGCGCATTCGCCAACCCAATAGGTCAGCAGGCCGCCCAATTCACCGGCGCGGGGCCATCCGCCGGGGAAAACCGGATAATTATAATAAGCGAACGCTGCCGCGCTGAGAGGCGCATATTGGGGATCGTGTCGGCGGCTGGCATCTTGGCGGCCCTGCTCTAGCAGCGGCTGTGCGGCTGCGCGCCAGACCGCCTCGAATCTGGCATCCAGCGGCAAGTCGTTGTCGTACAGGGCGCGGCCCAGGACATCCAGCTGGGATGCGAGGATGTCGCTCCGCGCCTTGCCATCGGCCACGGCCGCGGCGGGTTCGATGAGGCGAGCGATCGCGGCGGAAGGATCGATTGCGAGCACAAGCCAGCCGGTAATGCGGCCCAGCGCCGATTCCCAGTGCATTGCCCGGGACGGCAAGCCCCAGCCATGTTCGCTCGTCTGGAAATCGAGAAAGGCGCTGTACCATCCAAGCGCGCCGGAGAAATACTCGACGAGCAGGTCGCGAAGGTCCTCCGATGCAGCGAGCTGCTCGATATCGAGGGGCTTCCAGACCGTGGCCGCGCGGTAGTGATCGAACTGGAATTCGGGATCGCCAGCGCACGGGTTTGACGCGTCTCCACCAATGAACGGCTCGGTTGCGGGAAGCGGAAACTGCGGCCGCTCGACCTGGCCGGAGGCCATCGAAAGCAGCGCGGCGTCGATTGTCTGGAGGTCGCGCTCGGCGCGATATGCCTTCATCTTCGCCTCGAAGTCCATGTCGTATGGCTGCCAGGCGTAGAGCATCGACGTCGCGCTTACCGAGAAGGCGGCAGCCGCTGCTGAAGGACGCACGCGGGAGAATGCGCATGCGGGCTCAAGCGCCGCGGCGGCGATCTCGCGAAACGGGGTCGCGATGAGGCCGAGCCAGATGCGCTTCTGCTCGGCCGTCGCCATGCCCCGCATCGCCAGCGCGCCGAGCCCCCGCGCGGCGAAGGCCGCCGCATCGTCGCTCAGCTGGGTTTCTTCATAGTAAAGCGGGTCGCTCGCGTGATCGATCGCGGCCGCGCGCACGAAGACCGAATCCAGCCACGCCAGTTCCTGAGCGATCAGTTCAGCGTCGCCGTGCGTGGCGACCGCGGCCGCTACCGCCGCGACGCCCCGGCATTTCATGGAATAAACAAGGTCGAGATCGAGCGCGTGCTCGAACATGCCGGGCTCATCCATCGCCTTTGCGATCGGAAGCGCCTCAATAAAGGTCTGACCCTTGGGGATGGTGCCGCTCGTTCCCTTGCCGAACGCCCATTCCATCAAGGCGCCGCTCTCCTCGATCGCTTCGTGGCGCTCGATGGCTTCGGCAAAGCGCTCCGCGATCGGCTCGGGAGCGGCATAGGTCAGGCTGAAACTGTTTTCGGCGGGGCCCGGCCTCAGATTCCAGTTCGCAGGATCCGCCTTTGCGCGCTGATTATCGAGGTCCGCCTCGAGGCCTGCCAGCGCCTGCTCGTTAGCCAGTTCCTCGTCGGTGCTGGCCAGATCCTCGACGCGCCACGCGGCGACCCCTTGCGCAAAAGCGTCCTTCAGCTCCGCGTCTCCGAGCAGATGGAGCGGCGCGATCAGGGCCTCCACGAGCTCGGTTTGCGCGAGGCGCCGCTGCCGGACCGCAAGCGCGGCCTGATAGGCGGTGTCATCGCCGCGGTTCCAGCCCATTCCGAATCCGCCGCCGGTGCGATCCTCGAGCGCGAGGCGCAGGTCGTACGACCAGAGCCTCGGGGCGAGAATGAGCGGCAGCGCTTCGCGCAATGATTCGACAGCGCTGGCCCGCATCTTGGCGGCGGAAAGGCAGAGGCTCGCCGAGGCGACCAAATGGCTTGCGCCTAGCAGCTTTGCGCACAGTTCCTCGACGCTCCGCCCTTCCTCAAGCTGGGCGGCGATCCAGTCGCTCGCCGCGAGATAGAGCGAGCCGAGCAGTCGCGGGCCGAGGAGGCCGGTGACCCATTTATAGGCGTGTTCGTCGCCCCAAAGCTCGGCTTGGACGCCCCCCATCGCGATCCGGAGCGGCCGCGCTGTTTCCCCTTTGCGTGCCCGCCGGCGACGCCAGACCGCCGCGGCGGCAGCGCCCAGCGCATCGAACAATCTGAGCGCTTCATCCTCGTCGGCGGCGAAGAGCTGATCTGCGCCGGCGCGCGTCGGCGATGCCGGGAAAAAGCGCCCATGATCCTGGATGCCGTCGGATTGTTCGACCGCATAGTCGAGCGGAGCATCGAGGTCGTAGCGCATGATCATCGTGGCGATGACGAGATCGACAAAGCGTCCCGGCAGAATGGTGGGGATAACCCCGGGCGACTCGACCAACGCTTCACCACCCCTGGCGCCCGCGGCTAGGAGGTCGACGAGATAGGCATCGACCGCGTCCTTTGCCTCCGCTGCGCCCCAGGCCATGACCTCTCGAAGCATGTCGCGCACCGGATCTGCGGACCCGGACCGGTCCGCGCCCATTTCCTTTAGCAGCCGGGAGCGCTCCTCCCAGTCGGAGAAGGGCATGGCGTTGATTGCGTCGAGTTCGCGCAGCCATTCGATACACTGCAAGATCATCGCGCTGGTCAAGGCGCGGTCGGCATCGCGAACGCGGAGCCAGACAAGCGTGGCCCGGGCAAGGGGCGGCACCAGCGCTTTTGGCCAGGAGCCCCATTTCTCCACCGACCATGACAGGAACGCGTGCCATGGGGCGAGCCTCGGAATTGCCACGTCCTGAGCGGTCTTGCGTCGCTCGGCGGGATCGAGATGATCGAATTGCGGGGACTGGAGGATGACAGGGTGCGGCCGTAGCTCCAGCGTTTGCAGAGTCTCGACAAGATCGGCCATCAGCTTGCCGTCATGATCGAGCAGCGTCGGTGCGAGAATGTCGAGCAGGTTTCCGGCGCGAGGCGAATGAAGGACCGAGGTCAGCGCCAGCCTTCGCCACAAAGGATCCAGCGCTTGGGCGCGGAGCAGGTCGTGAAAGGCCAGCCAGCCATCGGCGCCGTCGGCTTCAACCGCGATCTCGCTGACCAGGCGGATCGCCCGCATCCACGCCAGAGGCTGCCCTACGGCCAGCAGGATCTCAGGCGTCTCGCCCCTTCGGGCATCGAGCGAGCGCGCCACTGCCCAATCCTCGTAAATGTCGTGACCGAAGGTGACGACATCGCGGTACGGCGGAATGACTATGGTCCGCTCCGAAGCCAGCAGTGTGAGGCCGGCGTCGTCCGCGGGCTTCGGAAGGGGTGCGTAAGGGCGGCCGAGCCGCGCTTCGCCAAGCGCGCGAAGCGTTGCGTCGCGAGTCGGGTGACGGGGAGTTTCGGCGGCGCCGCGTCCGGCCCATGCGCGCATCAGGTCGAGCTCGGACGATGCGCCTGCGAGCGAGGGTTTTTGCGCCATCTGGTCGATGAAGAAGAGATTGCGGTTGAGCTCGGCATAGCCGCGCCTCGCGATGAGCGGCGACAGATGCGGAAAGGCCTGGGCCAGGACCGCGAGATCGTCCCGCGCCGGCGCCCCTACGGACCAGGACCTCAGCTCGTCCAGCAGCGGGTATTGCAGGATCGGTTCTGGACCCGCAGTGTCCCGGGCGGACACCAGGCATCGCCATAGGTCGGCGGAAGGCGATGCGTGGATTGCAGCACAAATCTCACCGATGAGCCCGCCAAACCCCGCGTCGAGCATCCGGTCCAGCCCGTCGATCACGAGCAGGCCGGATCCCCCGGCGGCAAGCTCCGCGATCAGCTGGGGCAAGGGCGTCGTGATCTGGAGCGTGGTGGCAAGTTCCGCCCAGGTCCGGGCGGTCAGCCGGTCGAACTTGAGAAGGATGAGCCCGGCACCCGCTTCGCGCTGCCGCTCGGCGAGCGTTCGCAGTGCCGCGGATTTTCCGCTGCCGGCGTCCCCGCCCAGCTTGAGCGACCTGACGCCGTCCATCGCCTGTACCAGCTGGTCGATCAGCGCCGACCGGGGAAGCCGGACACCGCCGATGTCCTCGCGAATGCTGGCGAGCGCGGCGCCCGCGTCCGCAGCGACGCGCTCGATACAGGCACGCGCCGCCGGTCCGGCGGCCAGCCGGTAGCGGGGTGCGAATTCGGCGATCAGTTTCGGGCGATCGACCCCGCCCGCGACCTTTGCCGCGTCCTCGGCAAACTGGCTCAGAGAATCGAAGAGGTTTTGAGCCTCGCCCCTGTCGCCCGAGACCAGGGCGGTTTGAAGCTGATCGATGGCGCGGGCAATCGCGTGCGACCCTGTCTGGTCCGCGTCGACCATCGTGATCGCCAGCCGCGCGATGACACGCCATGCCAGATCGGCGTCTGCACGTTTAAGGTCCTGCTCGACCACCCATTCCACCGAGGACGTATAGTTTCGCTCGGTCTCGCTCGATTTCCCCGCGGCCTGCCAGCCGCTCCAGAAATCTGTGCTATCGACCGAGAGCCGCGCAGCGTCGCGCGCGCGATCGACGTCGCGCGCGCTGATCGCACTTTGCGACGCCACGATCCGAAACCGTGCCTCATCCGCGCCGCCTGCGGAGAGCAGGCGCGCGGCGTCGGTGACAGGCCGCTTGAAGGCTTCCTCGCTCCGTGTGCCGGTCAGCGTCCGCTTGATCTGGAGATAGGTGGCTGCTCGGCCCCCGGTGGACGTGCGGTGATGGAGATGCAGATCGTCAAAGCCGGCGACCGGATCGTTCCGCTGGAAATCGATCCGCTCTGCAACGGCGGACGGATCGTCACCCGGCCCACTCGATTCAGCCAGGACCGCCGCGAGGAATGTCGCGGCAATTCGCGCTTCGAGCGAGGCGCCCGCGCCACTGGTGGAAATGATCGAGGTCGCGCGCGCCATCCTCGACTGGTGGCGAAAGTCGAACTCGGCGGCAACCGGAACCTCGGATAGCGACGCCGGTGAATTCCAACCGATTTGGATGTTCTCGCAGGCCGATTCGCGATCGCGTCATGGTGCCCGGTTGGTTGCGCAGATGGACGCGGCTGCCCATCTGCGCGGCATGACCGACGACGTTATCGATGCTGTGCCCGAAGCCGACGACCCCCTGGTCGAACACTTCATCGCCCGGTTCCAGCTCTCCGGCGTGCCATTGCACCTTCCCTATTCGGACCGGGGCTACGATCCCAACTTCTGCCATCTCTCCGCCAAACACTGTGCGATGACCCATGGCGGGAGGCGGGTGCATGGATGGGCGCTCTGGAAGTTCGAAGACCAGCTTGTCGGCGAGCATCACAGCGTCTGGGAGAACCCCGTCGGAGAGCTCATCGACGTCACGCCGCCCAAGTTCGGCGCGGACCGGATTCTCTTCGTCCGCGACGATATCGCCGACCTGGTCGAGATGAACGGCGTCTACGTCATGTGGGCGGACCGGACGACGATTCCGCACGTCCCCTTTGCCTTCCAGGGCGAGCAGATCCACAAGCCGAATTGGGGCCTGTTGCCGGACAACGCCAACATCACTTCCTTCTGCAACAAGTTCGGCTTATCGTCCTCGGACATGCTGACGGACGAGCGCTTTGGCTAGGGGCGATTGCCCTGAAGTCGCCTTCGAAGAAGAATACGCTATATCCGATGAAGTGACCGCCGCTAGATCGTCTTCGGGGAAACCAAGATCGCGCGATGAGTTCCCGCGGCCTACGAAATTGCGATTGGCTCAGCGAGCGGGCTATCGATGTTCCAATCCGGGCTGCCAGCGCGCCACCGTCGGGGCTGCTCCGACGAAACATAGCGTCATCAACATTGGCGCAGCGGCTCATTTGACTGGCGCTGCACCCCGTGGCCCGCGCTACGACCCTTCACTGACCGTCGATCAGCGACGTGGCGAGGACAATGGCATTTGGCTTTGTCGCAACTGTGCGGAATTCATCGACGATGATGCCGATTACTACAGTCTCGACCTGCTTCGCTCATGGAAAGAAGGAGCGGAGGGAAGATCTTTCATCGCGGTAGTTTCCTTCGCGGGCGTCAATGGCGAGGCCAAGATTTGCATGGCGCCGCTCGAGCGGTTGTCGCGGTCCTACATGAACCGCGATCAAATCAATTCCAGGATTGCGGAGAGGTTTAATGCTGGCGCGAACTCGGTCGTACTCACCGGGCCTGGCGGGGTCGGCAAGACACAGATTGCACTGCACTATGCGAGTTTGGCCAGTGCGCAGCAGCATGTCTTTTGGCTCACGGCCGAGGACGACGCGACCCTGCTGCGGAGCTGGAGAACCGCAGCCCAGCTCATTGGCATTGAAGGCGCTCAATGGATTGCGAGCGACGAACTCGAGTTCAGGCTTTTCAGCTGGCTACGAACACATAGCAATTGGCTTGCCGTTTTCGACAATTTTGAGCCAGATCGCGTCGCACAGCTCAGCCGCTGGCTGTTGCTGCCGTCCACCGGGAAAGTGCTTATCACATCGCGCGAGCAAGAAGTTACGCGCGACCTGTTCGGCGCGCCCGTGCACGTCCCCCCCTTCACCGAACAGGAAGCCATTGATTTTCTCTCGCGAAGTTCTGGAGATCTGGGAGCGACGCCGGAGGCTCGTGAAGCGATTGGGCTGATCGCCCGGTTCCTTCACGGGCTTCCCCTCGCGTTAGAGCAGGCCGCAGTCGCCGCGCGAGGCAGATCTGACGGATACGCGGGCTATCTGAAAGCGCTGGAGAACGAATGCACGCATGGGCCCCGTGGTTCGCTCAAGGACGCGCTTGATCGCGGAATCCGGGAGGTCGCGAATACCCCCGGCGCCACAACTCTGCTTTCGGCGATGAGCTTCCTGGCTCCGGATGCAATCGAAGTTCGGATGCTCAAGTCCGTTATCCGGCCTGAGGGTACGCAAGCGGCCTTCGACATGGAGAAGGCTGTAGATGCCCTGCGAAAATTCTCTCTGATCGAGAACGTCGCGCCAGATCGGTACGCAATTCACCGGCTGGTCCAGAACCGCGTTCGTGAGACATTGGCTGCAGATGAGACGAAGGAAATTTTCGCTCGAACCGTGGACATGCTCCTGGGCCTCCACCCTACAGATCCCGAGAACATCGATAATCGTTCGGCATGCGCCGCAGTACTGCCTCATGTCCTGGCCGTGCATGGTCATTCGGTATCGTTGCCCTCAACGACCAGCTTGGCGTTGCTCTTCGAATATGGGGGCCGATATGCCGACGCCGCCGGCCTTTTTGAAAGCGCGGACATGCTGCTCAAATCAGCGAGCGTGAGGGGATCAGAAGCTTTCGGCGAATATGACGAACGCGTCCTGGCAGTGCAAAGCCGTCTGGCGGGCCTGTTCAGACGGACAGGAAGGCTTGGCGAGGCGCGAAAGGCCTATCGGACGGTGATCAACCGCCGCGTTGCCAAGTTCGGCCGTTCGAGCGAATTCGTCGCCATCACCTACAACAATCTGGGCAACGTCTATTACGACGATGGCGACCTTGTGGGCGCGGAGAAGGCGTATCGGGAGGCGACCGAAATCTGGGATTCGCTTGGAACGCCAGAATCCGCAGACGCCGCCCTGACGATGAACGGGCTGGCTAATGTCCTTCGTCAGCAACAAAAATGGGGCGAGGCCGAACATCTGTACCGCAACGCCATTCATATCTGGAGTGACAGCGAAGAAACGGTCGCCAGGCATCTCGGCTTCGCTCAGAATGGCCTCGGCAACCTCCTCCTGGCGCGAGGCGACATCGACGATGCGATCGCGCAGTATTTTGCGGCAGATGCCAGTTGGAGCGCGCTTGGCGGCGAGCGGCACCCCGACCGTGGTTATGCGCTCCACAATCTAGGCAAGGCCTACGCAATGCTTGGCGACGAGGCTCAGGCTCGCGAATATTACGGCCAGGCCCTTCAAATTCGGGAACAGGGCTTGGGCCAAAGGCATCCGCTTTACATTCTCACGCGAGCGCATTTGGCAGGGTTGGAGAAGCGCTCCGGTGTTCAATCGCGCTAGAGGCGCTCGCAGCTTCCAGATGCGCTTGGCCTCGACGCGCAACAAGAAACCATGCTCGAGATTGCAGGGCGTGAATCAAGTCCTTATGAAATCATTTGAGATCGAGGGCTCAAGGATGCGGTCAAAGGGCATGGAATCGCGCAGGCGATTGAAAAACACGATCCTATATTTTGTTGTGTTGTCTGCTTTGACTGTCGCTCTGCCCAATAGCGCGAGCGCTGAGCTGGGCGGTCCCGACGATAATTGTAAGCCGTTTCAAGCATGGCTTGGACCAGAGCCCTCACCTCTGTACCCGGAAAGCTATCATCGTTCGTATGTGGATTACACCGTTGGGCAATTCACCTACAGAGCCTTGCACCGGGAAGGCTGGCCGACTCCACTCACCGGCGAAGGTCGCCTCTGTGAGACAACAATATTTCCGCCCGATAAGTTCGTATATTTCTCCAGTGACCCCCGCCCGACCTTCTATGTTGACCCAGAGCGACTGCACGATGCGGAGGCCAAAAAAGATTCCGACCCTGAATTCTATGTGACGCTCACAAGCGTGTCGTGGATAGCGATCCGAGGCGGAGACCAGAGAAATCTATTACAGGCAGCATATGAGGGGGGCTACTACGCAGGATACATGAATATAACGAACGACGTAATGACAGCCTATGTCGAGCAACTCATGGCTCCGCTACCTCAAGACGGAATATACAAGGATCAGAAACGGCGCCTTCTGGAAGGTTGGTCGGACGGGTTCAAGGCGCGGCACGGTTACGCCTATGAGCCGTCGCTCATCAAACGCCTGTGGGATTGGATCTCATCTGGTCTTGGGATCATCGCGCTGATTGCGGGCGGAATGATTCCCATCGTCGGGCTATTGCGTTTTATACGGAAGCGAACTTCCAATCCCAAGTCAACGGATGCGCCATCGGGCTAGGCGGTGGCGACCCGAAGGCTATCACCGCGCCCAAAGCGCGTTTCTGTTGCTAGTGTCGATTGTCGCTGAAGGTGCGCACTTCGATTTTGGGTGAAATTTCCCCTTTAAATCAATAGCGAAGGGTTCCGGCGGCTTTTAGAGCGGTAACGCTGACCGAAAAATTATTTTTGTTCATATTTTCAATATGTTAGATGGAAACGAATAATCGAATGGGGTCGGGACAAACGGTTTGATCTCCTTCCGCTTGGACTACCGTCTGAACGGCAGGCGGGAGACGCTGACCATCGGGAAATATGGACCCTCCGGTCTCTCGCTGGCGCGTGCCCGCGAGCGCTGCATGGACGCCATCCCCAGCATCTCGTAGGCATTTGCGCTGTTGGCATGGACCTTCCAGAGCCTCCGCCCAGCGTCGTAGGCATAGCCAAGGCGGCGCGCCTCATCGAGGCTCGCCAGGGCGTCGTCGGGCCAAGTCCCGGATGTCCATCGTGATGCTCCTCTCGCCGGGGAGGGTCCGCGGCGTCGGGAGCCAGCAAGAGAAGCGCGAATGCCTCGGCGGCAACACGAATCAGCGAGGGTCGTACGATGGCGAAGCATTGGCAAGCGCCGGCATTGCGCCTGCCGGGAAGTTGATGGCCTCAGCCATTCATTGCTCCTTGGATCGCAGGACGGCCCGCGCGATTCGCGGCGGCCCGGCGCGCACTGCCCGGCGAGCGCCCTGCGGTTCGCGCTTGGATCAAAAGAGATTAGAAGCGCCGCCATCTGCGTGTCGCAGCGAATGGGCATGAAGCATCGGGCGATCTCGACACGCCCGCGGATGTCGGCGATTAGGGCTTGGACCTCCCCACGCGAAGATCGGGTTCGGGCTGGTCCGCTGCGACAGAACAGACGATCCGTTCGTGCCGACTTCCACCGTCATCCTCGAGGAGCAGGTCAAGGGATTCCCTTCTCGTGCATGCGACCGCAACGCGTTCGTAAGCTGCCTGGGGATCGCTGCCGAGTTCTACGCCGTCGATGCGCCGCACAAAAGTCTGGCTAGCGAAGCCCGCGCAGGTTGGGGGCGCCAATGCGAAGATGGCGTCATGATCTTCGCCAAGGCCCCAGATCTCACCGCAAGCTGAAAGTACCAAAGGCCTTATCGCGGCGCTCCTGATCGCGAAGGGTGTCGGTGGACCAGCGCGTACATCGGCGCCCATTGCAGACAGCTCCCGGGTGATCCGATACCACCGTTCCAGCCCGTGACCGTTTACGAGCAGTTGGATCAATGCTGCGGTCTTCGGGCCTTTTTGGCGTACGTTATCCATGAAGTCGGAGGTTGAGTAGCGTCGGTGGGGGCCGGTGGCACGAAGCGTCTGTGCCCATATCGCCAGCCCGCTGGAGCGGGCAGACGTCTCGCCACGTATTCCAGCATCGGCTATCCAGTTGATCACCGCACCGCAGGGATAGCGGACTTGCATCGCATCCCCTGCTGAGAGTTCCGAAAGCGCGCGCCCCCGCAGCAAAGTTGCGCAATCTCGCAGGGCGTGCTCGACTCGCCCGGCCAAGTCGATTTGCTGTGGCCAGAGCTGGGCGATCGCAATCCACGAGAAATAATCGGCTGAGCCTTCATGCAGCCATGCTTCCTGGTCTGGCAGGTCATCGCGCGGCGCGTTCCACAAGTGGAAGAGTTCGTGGGCGAGGAGTTGGACATATCGCAAGACGATGTCGCCGTCCGCTTCGCCGCCAGTGATGCGGATCAGGGCGAACCCGTTCGGGGTGACGTCGCCACGGTATTGGCTTGGCCTGCTTCTGTCCGAAGCTTGCCGGTAGGCGACGACGATGCGCACGTCGCGCGAGGTTCCCAAGCGTGCGCGGAAAAAGGAGAGCAAAGCGCGTGCCCGGCTCTGAAGCGCTTCGTCGAGGGTCTTCGGCAACGACGTCGATCCGACGAAGCGGACGCCCCCGCCTTGCGGTGGGTCGAAACCGATCGCCAGATATCCCTGCACCGCCTCGGAACGCTCGACTTCGCGCAGGCTCCCGCTGGGCTCCCTAACCAGCAAGCGGAAGCGCCCGCTTTCGGGAAGGATGTAAGGCGCGAATAGTACGAAGCCTCGGCCATCGACCGCAGTGAGCATTGGATAGCGTGCACTGCTGTCACGAGTATCTGGCGTTACGGTGAGACGGACGCTCCGAAACGGCCGGGAGGCTGTGATACGATGGCCATCGAAGCTGAATCCTGCGGCCTCAATCTCTATCACCGCGCCATCTGGCGCAGCCCGTGCCTCTCCGATCTGTAGCTCGTTGACGGGCCTCGAGAAGGTGTAAGTTACCTGAACTCCGCTCGAAGTACTGATGATAACGATTGACGTGATTTGCGCGGTTGCGTTTGGCGATGCGCTTGCCGCTCCGCCTGTCGCAATCAAAAAACAAAAGAAAAATAGAAATGAAATTCGATTCAAGGCTAAATTCCTCGATTATGCCGAAATATTCATCCAAATTGGTCTCGATAATTACCGCTTGGAATTGGCGGCGGCGACGAATAACGTTGCTGAGTCGGCGGTTCAGAGTCGCTGCATTGCGATTTATAGGCGTTGAGATAATAGATTCGGTTCGACTCTGGGTAGTGATCGTCTTTGTCAGTTTCTAGGGGTCGCAGAGATTTTGATCGCAGGCGGAGAAGACTGCGCCTTGGGTAGCCGGATAGAGGGAGAAGGTGAGAGTGCATTTGTCGCGTGGCAATCGCATTTCTTCCCGATTTACGCCAACAAGACGAAAGGCAGGATAATGACCTCCTCAAAACCGAACTTGCGCGAAGTGCTGGATGCCGCGGCCGCGAACGCTGGGGATTTGACCCCGGTTGCAAAGCGGTTGCTGGAGGACAGTGAGCTCGACTGGGTGAGCGGAGCGACGATCTCTTACGCTGAGAGCGGCAGCCACGCCTACTCGATGGGCGGCGGCAATGGTTCCTACACGCAATCGGGCGGCTCGTTTACACAAGACGGGGGTGGCTCCTTCACCCAATCGAGCGGTGTTGCCGAGATGCATAGGGAAGCGGGCGAGAATCAATAGTTATTCTCAAAAAAGTTGAACGGAATCATCAACACAGATGGGAGGGAATGATGGCTTCTAAGGACATGCTTCACGATATTCTGGATATCGAGGCGTCGCAGGCAAAGGGTGTGGCTCCGATCGCCAAGCGGCTGCTCGAGGACAGCGAACTCGATTGGGTCAGTGGCGCCGACATCTCCTATACCGAGAGCGGAAGTCACACCTACGCGATGGGCGGAGGGACCGGCTCATATACACAGTCCGGTGGCTCATTCACGCAGGACGGCAGTGGTTCGTTCACGCAGTCGGGCGGCACCGCGACAATGCATGAGCCTCGCAACGTTCCTGAGGGTTGAGATAGGGACTGCGTGGCTGCTTCGTCACGCGCCGAATCCCGATATTTTGGAATGGGCTGACGGGCGATGCTGGTTTTCAGCGACGCCCGTCTGCCTCGCGGTTTAGCCGACACTCTCGCCGACGGCCCTAAAATGAAAATCCCGGGAACTGGAAAAGAGGCGAGCATGACATCTGATGTTGCCGCCACGATGCGGACTAGCGAACCCGCGCGGGCTTCGTGCGAAAAGCTTCCGATCCGCGAAGTCGAAGTCATTATAAAGGTGGCAGAACGCTGCAATCTGGCATGTTCCTACTGCTATTATTTCTTTGCGGGTGACCAAAGCTTTGCCACGCGTCCCGCGCGTATGGCGCGAGAAGTGGTCGCGCAGACTGCAAGATTCCTGGCCGACGGGGCACGAGATCTCGCGTTGCCAGCCATCAAGCTGGTGTTTCATGGCGGCGAGCCGCTGATGCTCCGCAAGGCCGATTTCGAATGGGCCTGCCAGCAATTCCGCGAAGCGCTTGACCCGGTCACGAGACTGACGCTCTCGGTCCAGACCAACGGTGTTCTGATCGATCCTGACTGGGTCTCTCTATTCAGCCAATATAACGTCTCTGTCGGAATCAGTATCGATGGCGAGGCCGAAATCCATGATCGCCACCGCGTCGATCACCGCGGTCGGGGCAGTCATGATCGCGTGGTGCGCGGCATACGCTTGGTACACGATGCTGCGGAGCACGCGCCCCAGCTCGCACCCGGTCTATTGACCGTTCTGGATGCGGGCTACGACGTGAAGCGGCTGTACGAACATTTCACGCATGAGCTTGGCGCGAAGGCGATCAGCACCCTCCTTCCAGATTGTAGCCATGACGATGGCATCCCCGGCGGCCATTCCGCCGAAGACTACGGCCGGATGCTGTGCGATCTTTTCGACCTGTGGATCGAGGACGATAGCATCCACGTTCGCGAGGTGAGCAAGGTGCTCGCGCGTTTCGCCAGGTTCCAGGCCGGGATGTGGACCGGCAGGAGGAACCCTGTCGTGGTGATCCAATCCGATGGTTCGCTGGCGATGGACGACTCCTACGTTCCGGCGCAGGATTGGCGCGACAAGGCGGCCAAGGGCAGCGTTTTCGCCGATCGGATGAGCAGTTGGCTGTGGAATGACGACTATATGGTGCTCGACCGGGAATATGGCCGGATTCCTAGCGCCTGCGGGGAATGCGTTTGGCGCAATGTGTGCGGGGGCGGTGACCTCGAAAACCGCTATTCCAGCGAACGCGGTTTCGACAATCCTTCAGTATATTGCGAGGGGCTCAAGCTATTCTATCTGCACATTACCAAATATCTCGCGCGCAGTGGGTACCCCGTCGACGAGATCTTCGAACGCCTTGGCGTCTAGATGACCGGTATTTTGTCCCCGGACGAAAAGCGTCGAGCTCAACTTAGCGATCTGTTTCGCCGGGAGGCGATCGAGGGGCGTCGGCGTCACCTGGCAGGCGACATCATGGTGGCGTCGCCGCTGGTGACTCTACCGGTTACGATCGCGATCTCCTGCCTCGTTGTGATCGCACTGCTGTGCGCGCTGCTTATCCCGGTCAATCGCGAGTATCGCGCGCGTGGCTACGTCGAGCCCATCGCCGGACTGGTGGAGGTGCCAAGCCCTGCGACGGGCGCGGTTTCATCGATCCTTGTTAGCGAAGGGACGAAGGTCCGCGCCGGCGACCGGCTACTCACGCTGGATACGTCCGGTCGCCTCGCGGAGGGAGGCAGCCTCGAAAAGTCGTTGATTGGCACCACCCATGAGTCCGGCGCCCTGCTGGACGAGCGCGCGCGCATGCTCGCTGCGGGGCATCGTGAGGCACGCTCCGAATTGACGGATAAGCTGGCCAGCTTGATCGGCGACCGCCGGAGCCTGGTTGAGATCGTGGCACTGAAGCGCCGGCGTGCGGCGGCGCTGTCCGGCCAGATCGAGCGATACCAGGGTCTGGTCGACAAGGGATTTGGTTCCGAACTTGAGCTCCAGCGCCGTCAATCGGAGCTTCTGTCGGCGCAGCAGGATATTCTCGAAAGCGAGATGCGGCTCACCTCGCTCGATCGAGACATCAAGGCTTTGCGTGGCGAGATCGCCAGAGAGCAAACCAGCCTCGACCTGCAAGTAAATGAAATCCGCCAGCGGCGAGTGGGGACGGAGGCTGAACTCGTCCGCGCCGAAGCGCAGCAAGGCGCGAGCATCCTCGCACCGATTGCGGGAACGATAGGGCATCTACCCGTCAAGCTCGGCCAGGTAGTGCCGCAATCAATGCCTTTGATATCAATCGTGCCGCAGGGAGGGTTCCAGGTGCGCTTGCTGATCCCGGCCAGGAGTGCCGGAATTCCGCGCGCAGGGGCGAAGGTCCGCATCCTAGTCGATGCGCTACCCTACAAGAAGTTCGGCGCGCTGGAAGGTTCGGTCGCATCCGTTGCACGCAGCACTACGTCTCCAGATGATGCGACGCGGGAGCTGGGAGTTCGTGAGCCGTACTTCGCTGTGATCGTCAGGTTGGATTCGCCCAATGGTACGCTCGCGGGACTCGATCTCCGTTCGGGCATGACGGTCATAGGTGTGGTGGCGCTCGAACAGCGCTCGCTGCTTAGCTGGCTGCTTTTCAGCGCATGAGGAAGTCTGGCAGAATGCACGTCGGTTTGGTCAGGCAGACCGAGATCACCGAATGTGGTCTCGCTTGCCTGACGATGGTGGCGCGCCACCATGGACTCGATGTCAACCTCGCGGGATTGCGGGCTCGGTTCGGCACCTCGGCACGTGGCGTGACACTTCGCACGTTGATCAAATTGGCGGGCGAGCTCGGACTGGCGACGCGAGCGGTACGGATCGAATTGGACGCGCTCGAACACCTTACCTTACCCGCGATTGCGCATTGGGACCTGAACCATTTCGTCGTCATCGAAAGCGTCAGCCTGAGCGCGGTTACTGTCCTGGACCCCGCGCGCGGGAGTCGCGACTATTCGATGTCCGAGCTGTCGGGACGGTTTACCGGCATTGCCCTAGAAATTGAGACGGGTCCCGGAACCCGGCCGTTGCGCGAACGCATCGAACCGCTCCGCCTCGCAGAGATTGCACGGCAAATACCGAGCTTCTGGCCAGCCGCGGTACAAGTGGCTGGCTTGGCCTTACTGCTGCAGATTATCTATCTTGCGCTTCCGCTATTCGTTCAGAACGTGATCGACAAGGTTCTTCCGGGCGCGGACATCGGGATGCTGGAGATGCTCGCACTTGTTTTTGGGGCAGCCTATCTCCTGTCGGTAATATGCGACGCGGTAAATTCCTGGGTATCGCTCCAGTTCGGCAACACGATCGGCTTCACGCTTGTCCGTAAGCTCTTCGCTCAGTTGCTCCGATTGCCGCTCGAATGGTTCGAGACGCGTAACACCGGCGACATCCTCGCCAAGATCCAGGCGCAACGGCCGATCCAAGAGATTTTCATATCGACAGTGCCGCTAATCATCAGCGATACAATCGTCGTCATTACGACCTTGGCCGTGCTTATCATCTATAGTCCGGTGCTCGCCGCAATCGTGATGGCGAGCTTGCTGATAACGGCCTTGATCAACGCCCTTTTTTACCCAGCGCTCAAGCGTCGTGAAGAGGAGACGATTGCCGCATCCGTCGAGGAACACGGCTATGTCGTCGAGACGCTGCGCTCGATCCGTATCATTCGCATGTTTGGTGGCGAGAGCGAGCGCGAGGCGAACTGGCGCAACCAGTTCGCGCGCGTGGTCAATTCGGGGGTGCGGGCCGGAAAACTTCGCATTTATCTCAGAGCCGCGCAGGGTGTGGTGAGTTCCGTTCAAACGGTCCTTGTTATCTACGTCGCCGCGTTGTTCGTGATGCGGGATCCCGCTTTTACCGCCGGCATGTTTTTTGCTTTTTTGTTTTTCAGACAAAGCCTCGTCGAAAAGGCAAACAGCCTGATCCAGCGGCTGACGACCTTGCGCTTGGCGAGCGTTCACCTCGATCGCATTTCCGACATTCTCCTCGCCCCGGTCGATGCCGACCGCTCCGAAAATGCGCGCGGGAAGCTTATCGACATCGAGGGGGGACTCCAGCTTCGTGATCTATGGATGCGCTACGGCGCCGACAGCCGCCCGGTCGTGCGAGGTGCCGAATTAACGATCGCGCCGGGCGAATTTGTTGCAATCGTCGGTCCGACGGGCGGAGGAAAATCGAGCTTGCTCAAGGTCATGGCAGGGCTTGCAGCGCCTTATTCGGGCGAGATTTTGATCGACGGCATTCGGCTCGACCAGTTCGGAAGGGCGCATTGGCGGAGTCAGATCGGCGCGGTGATGCAGGACGATTCACTGCTTTCCGGCACAGTGGCGGACAATATCGCCTTTTTCGATCCCGAAATTGATATGGACCGGGTCCACACCGCCGCAAAGCTGGCGGCGATTGCTGGCGATATCGATCTCATGCCGATGCGCTATTGGACCTGGGTTGGAGATATGGGCTCGGCCCTTTCAGGTGGCCAGCGCCAACGCCTCTTGCTCGCGCGCGCGCTATACAATGAGCCCCGGCTACTTATTCTGGATGAGGGCACCGCCAATCTCGATACCGATACGGAAACGGCGATAGTCGATACGATCGCGAGGCTAACGATTACCCGGATCATAGTTACGCACCGACCAGCGTTGGTGAGCCGGGCCCAACGCGTCTTCGCAATTCATGATGGAGTCCTCTCCGAACTGGCCGGAACCGGTGCTGACCTCGCGACAGAGATGGTAACGGCGACACCACGTCCGAATTCCGGCGAGAATCGGGAAATCCCTGCGCCGGTAATTAGCAAGCGCGCTTCCTGACCTGTCCCGATCACGATGGAAATACAGACGCGGCCTGATTGAGAAGGGGGAGGTGCGACAAGCAACCGCTCGCCCTGCGGAAGCCCGTGAGTCGTTACGGACCGAAGGAGTCGTTATCTCAGGCCTCGCATGCGGCGCGATCATCTCACCGCACGAGCCTGAACTGAGCGGCCTTCGATCATGTGGCTTGGCCCGGAACGGGCGCTCCTTGCACGTGCGATAGCAGGCATGCCGACCGCGGCGCCTACCCATACCTAGATACGTAAGCCGACGGACCCAACCCGGAGCCCCTCAGCGCTTCCGTTTCACTGTCGCGAAGCCGCGATCCGTAGCCATGAACTGGACGAGCATCGGCACGACCAGCTTGACCGGGCCCTGGGGGCCGACGCGTAGCAAGAAGCGACGGTCGCGACTGCAGCCCGAGGATTTAAAGGGTATCACCGCGCCCAGGGCGCCTTCTCGGCGCCAGTATCGATTGTCGCTGAAGGTGCGAACTTCGATTTTGGGTGAAATTTCCCTTTTAAATCAATGGCGAAGTTTTCGGGCGGCTTTCGGAGCGGTAATGCTGACCGCGAAAATATTTTCACTCATATTCTCAGTATGTTAGATGGTGGCGAATAATCGAATGGGAGTGAGAGGCTAGTTCGGGCCTCTCATCCGCAGGGGGGGCGGGATGGAGATTTTCAATTATGTGATGGTGCTGGCCTCGATCATTATCGGGCTGGCGATAACGCATTTGCTCCAGGGCGTAACGCGCCTCGTCCAGCATCCGGGGAAGTCCAAACTCTATTGGGTGCATCTCGTCTGGGTCGCAGCGGCGTTTCTGGGCGCCATTTTCTGGTGGTGGTGGGAGTTCCGGCTCTCCACCCAGGCGTGGACATTCCAGCTCTATGTCTTCGTGCTCTTCTACGCGGTCATCATCTATCTCCGCGCGGCGCTGCTCTTCCCGGACAGTCTCGAGGGGTATGAGGGGTATGAGGACTATTATTACTCCCGCCGCGGCTGGTTCTTCGGGCTCGCAATCGCCCAGACCTCTATCGACGTCGTAGATACCTTGCTGAAAGGCTGGGCGCATTTCACCAGTCTGGGGTGGCCCTATCCGGCCGCCATTGCGATCATGCTTCTGCTGTTCGTCATCGCGATTCTCACCGACAATCGCCGATACCACGGCTCGGTCGCCATCGCCTTTTTCCTGCACCAGATCGTGCTGGCGTTCTCGCAGTTTCAGAGTGTTGGTTGAGGCTCATCCGCCCTGGCGAAATGCGCCATCTGGTCGGCATGGTGGGCGGTCAAATGCTCGCCGATTGCCACTGTGCGGCCATCGGGTTTAGACTGGGCCAGCCCGAAGGGGCGGGCGTGATGGGGGGATTGAGCCATGACAAGGGTTTCGCTGTTCGCAGGGATCGCCGCGCTGACCGTGCTCGCCGGGTGCGGCGGGAACGAAACGCCGCCGCTGGTCAACATCACTACCGTCGATGTCGATAGCAGCACCAACGTCACCGTGCCCGCGGGCAATGGTGCCGAGCCCGTGGCCAATGCCGTCGAGGGCAGTGAAGCCGCCGCCACGCCCGCGCTGAGCCTTGCCCCCGATGGACTGACGCTGGTGCTCGACAGCGGCAGCACGCGGCACGCCAATTTCGGGATCGGCCGCGACATGGCCGTGCCGATGATCAGCGCCGCGCTGGGCAAGCCGACCGGCACCGGACGCAACGAGGAATGCGGGCAGGGCCCGATGGACATGGTCGACTTCAAGGGCGGGCTGACGACCTTCTACATGGACGGCAACTTCGTCGGCTGGGATGTCGATGGGCGCGACAAGGGCGGCTATACCACCATGGCGGGGATCGGCATCGGATCGACGCTCAGGGAATTGCGCGGGGTGATGAGCGTGACGGTCGAGGCCAGCACGCTCGGCGACGAATTCAGCGCGGGCGACATGGGCGGGCTGCTGACCTCGCTCAAGCCCGACGCGACCATCACGCATATCTGGGCGGGATCGACCTGTCAGTTCCGGTAGAAGCGGTCGCCGGAGACAGCGGTGCGGTGACTGCGCTGTGGGAAGCGTGCGGGCTGACGCGGCCGTGGAACGATCCCGCGCGCGATTTCGCCCTGGCGCTGGGCAGCGGCGCATCGGCGGTGCTGGTGGTGCGCAAGGGCGACGCGCTGGTGGGCAGCGTGATGGTCGGTTTCGACGGGCATCGCGGCTGGGTCTATTATCTTGCCGTCTCGCCCGCGCATCGCCGCAAGGGGCTGGGGCGCGCGCTGATGGCGGCGGCGGAGGCGTGGCTGCGCGCGCGCGGCGCGCCCAAGATCCAGTTGATGGTGCGCGAAGGGAATGACGCGCTCGGTTTCTACCAGGCGCTGGGGCTGGAGCGGCAGAAAGTGGTGACGCTGGGGCGGTTCCTCGATTAAGGTTCGCGCCATGCCAATCGCACGATGGAATGGCGCGGTGATCGCGCGGAGCGACGACACGGTGATGGTCGAGGGCAATCATTATTTCCCGGCGGACTCGATCGTCGCTTCGCTGTTCGAGGATAGCGACGCGCACACGGTCTGCCCGTGGAAGGGGACGGCGAGCTACAAGACTTTGGTGGTCGACGGCGCGCGCAATCCCAACGCCGCCTGGTATTATCCCGATCCCAAGCCGGCCGCGAAGGAGATCGCGGGCCGCTATGCATTCTGGAAAGGCGTCACCGTCGAATGATCGCGATGTATGGAATCAAGAATTGCGACACGATCAAGAAGGCGCGCGACTGGCTCGCTGCGAACCATATCGCGTACGACTTCCACGATTATAAGGCCGAGGGCGCCGACCGCGCGCGGCTGCTCAAATGGGTCGAGGCGGTCGGCTGGGAAGTGCTGCTCAATCGCGCGGGGACGAGTTTTCGCAAGCTGCCCGATGCCGACCGCGAGGGAATCGATCGGGACAAGGCGGTCGCGCTGATGCTGGCCCAGCCTTCGATGATCAAGCGGCCTGTGCTCGAAACGCCGGGCGGCGTGCTCGTCGGATTCAAGCCGGATGCCTATTCACGCGCTTTGTTGTAAGAGGGACGAAACGAACGGGAGGGGTCGATATGTCGAGTGCATTCGGAGTGAAGCCGCCGGTCTGGTTCTGGATCGTCAGCGGCATCCTGTTGCTGTGGGGGCTGGCGGGATGCGTCGCGCTCTATGGCCATATCGCCTTTGGCGCGGCGATGGCGGAGACCGAATGGGACAAGGCCTATTTCGCCGCGCTGCCCGGCTGGTTCGTGTGGGACTACGCGCTCGCGGTTGGCGGCGGGTTGCTCGGGGCGGCGGCGCTGCTGGCCCGGTCGCGATTTGCGACGCTGCTGACGCTCGCGGCGCTGGCCGGAATCGTCGTCCAGTTCGGCTGGGTGTTCTTCGCCACCGATCTGATCGCGCACAAGGGGATGTGGGTCGTTTATTTCCCGGCCTTCATTCTGGCGATGGGCCTGTTCCAGCTCTGGTTCGCGACCATGGCGCAAAAGCGCGGCTGGATTTCGTAGCCGCGGATAGACGTCACAGGACCGTCATCGCCGCGTCATAGAGCGCGGCATGGCCGATTATGATTCGATCCGGGTGCGCGCCGAGCGGCATGGGCTGTTCGAGACCAATATCCTGCACGCCAGCCTTTCCGGTGCCGAGCCGATGACAGTGGCGCTGGAGGCGGCGACCCGCGCGCACCGCGATGCCGAACCGGGGATCGTGCGTTCGAACGTCGGCGGCTGGCATTCGAAGACCGACATGCTCGATTGGGGCGGGCCCGCGGCGGCCAGGCTCGCAGATCTGTCGGTCAAGCTGGCGAAGCGCATGTCGAGCTTCAGCGCGGGTGAGCCCGACTGGTCGGTGCGGATGTGGGCGAATGCCTCGCCGCCCGGCGCGCTCAATATGAGCCATGCGCATCCAGGCGCGTTGTGGGCAGCGGTCTATTATATCACTTGTGGCGAGACGGATGCCGGGGGCGAGCTGTACCTTGAGGACCCCCGCTTCCCGGTGCCCCAGATGACGCTGCCCGGTTTCCGCGCGATCGGCGCCGACGGCGCGGCGCAGGATGTCGAGCATCGGATCGCGCCCGCGCGCGGCGACCTGATCCTCTTCCCCGCCTGGATGCGCCACGGGGTGCGGCCGTATCGGGGAAGCGGCGAGCGCATCTCGATCGCGATGAACCTGAGCGTGCGCTAAACTCTCACTCCTCCCACTGAAATACCTCTTCCAATGGCTTGCCGAAGACCTGCGCGATGCGGAACGCGGCCTCCAGCGTGGGCGAATATTTCCCCTGCTCGATCGCGGCGATGGTCTGGCGCGTGACGCCGATCTTCTCGCCCAGATCGGCCTGAGTCATCTCGCCCGCCATGAAGCGCAGCACTCGAATCCGGTTGCTGAGGTGCTGTTTAGCCATGCCAGCCTCGGCGATAGTCGAGCAGGATCACGCTTTGGCATATCAGCTCGGCGGTCACGATCGCGAGCAGTGCGGTGTTGACGATCTTCCCCGGGGCTTCGCTGAACGGCATTATCACCCCGACCAGGATCGTGCCGGCGATCAGCACGAAATAGGCGACGCTCCGCCCGTGCCGCGCGATGGCGCGGTCGCGTTCGTCGGGAGGCGCGGAGCGGGTCTTCCACGGATAGATCGCGAAGGTACCGATGCCGACCAGCAGCGCATGGACCGGCGCGGCGATGCCGAACAGCCAGAGCATGTCGATCAGCCGCGGCACCGGCGGGCGGATCGCGACGAGCGTGAAATAGACGCTGTAGACCAAAGCCATGGCGGTGAAATGCACCCAGGCGAGTTTCTCACGATAGGCCATGGTCACCCTCCCATCCGGAAGCGAATGAGCTGTGCGATCGAATGAACCACTTCGCCCAGCACCAGCACGAACAGCAGCCCGTTGCCGAGCAGGATCGGCGCGAGGCCAGCGGGCGGAACGGGCTGCCACTCATTGGCGATGCGCAGCAGCACCGGTCCGCTGAGCATCAGCATCACCACGCCCATGGTCAGCGTGAGATAGGCGGGGCGATAGGCGGCGAGCGCGAAGCTCTTCTCGCGGTCGTCGGCGATTGCATCGGCGCTGCGGCCGGTGAAGATGGCGATGACGGTCGCCGCCACGATTTGCACGATCACGATCAGCACCACGCTCATCGCGAAATCGCCCGTCGCGGCGGCCTGATCGAAGATGCCCGCCTTCATCATCCCCACGAAGCGAGCGAAATACCAGCCCCAGATCCCAAGCGTCACCGCGAGCGAACCCCAGAGCATCTTTTCCCGAAACGCCATTCCCTTTTCCTCAATGTTTCCGATTCGTCACTTCATGTAAGAAATACCTAACATTGAGTCAAATATTACGAACGTGAAGTGCGGGATTTGTGACTTCCTCTCCTCCGTCATCCCGGCGAAGGCCGGGATCCAGCGCCGCGCGGCGATACCCTTTGCGACTCTGGGTCCGGGCTTGTGCCGGGATGACGGCGGGCGGATGGAGACGGTTGGTTTTGATTGGCGGAGCGGATGCTCTAAGGAGCCCCAATGTCTCACCTCTCCCTCGACACGGCGACGAGCCGCGCCAACCCGATGCCGGCGCCGATGAAGCGGCTGACCATCCCCGCGATCCGGAACCGCAAGGGTAAGGATCCGCTGGTGATGCTGACGGCCTATACGGTCCGCATGGCCCAGCTGCTCGACGCGCATTGCGACATCCTGCTGGTCGGCGACAGCCTCGGCCAGGTGATCTACGGCCTTCCGAGCACGCTGCCGGTGACGCTCGACATGATGATCGCGCATGGCGCCGCGGTGGTGCGCGGCAGCTATCACGCGGTCGTGCTGATCGACATGCCCTTCGGCAGTTACGAGGCGAGCCCCGAACAGGCCTTCGCCTCGGCCTCGCGCGTGATGGCGCAGACGGGTGCGGCAGGGGTCAAGATGGAGGGCGGCGAGGCAATGGCGCCGACCGTCAAATTCCTGTCCGAACGCGGGATTCCGGTGATGGGCCATGTCGGCCTGACGCCGCAGGCAGTCAACGCGCTCGGTGGCTATGGCGCGCGCGGGCGCACCAATGCCGAACATGCCAGGATCATCGCCGACGCCCGCGCGATCGCCGATGCCGGCGCGTTCGCGATCGTCGCGGAGGGGGTGGTGGAAACGCTGGCGAACACGATCACCGCCGAGGTCTCGGTCCCCGTGATCGGGATCGGCGCGTCGAACCAGTGCGACGGGCAAGTGCTGGTGACGGAGGACATGCTGGGCATGTTCGAGCGGACCGCGCGATTCGTGAAGCGTTACGACGACCTCGCTGGCCGCATTTCCGCCGCGGTTGAAACCTATGCCGCCGAGGTCAAGTCGCGCGCTTTTCCGGGCCCAGAACAAGTCTATCCGGCGCGCGACTGATCCACTATCGCATGCCCGAAGCCGCGGCTAAGGTCCGCGCCCTGATCACCCATGGAGCAAGTCTTGGCCCTCCCTCCCTCTACCGATACGACCAACGATGCCTTTGTCCGCGAAGTGGACGAGGAATACCGGCGCGATCAGCTTGTCGGGCTGTGGCAAAACTATGGAAAGATCGCGATTGCCGTGGTCGGCGGCGGGCTGCTGATCTTCGCGGCCTATCTCTTCTGGCAGAGCATGAGTGACAGCAAGGCGGGCAAGCAGGGCGAGCAGTTCGATGCCGCGCTGAAGGCCGATAATCTCGACGATCTGCGCAAGATCGCGACCGAAGGCGGCCCAGGCTACAGCGCGCTGGCCAAATTCGCGCAGGCCGACGTGCTGCTCTCGCGGAATGACATCAAGGGCGCGGTGGCGCTCTATGCCGAGATCGCGGGCGATTCGAAGCTGCCCCAGCCTTTCCGCGACCGCGCCATCGTTCAGCAGACCGCGACCGAATATGATTCGCTGAAGCCGCAGGTCGTCGTGGATCGGCTCACCGGCCTCGCCACGCCGAATTCGGCCTGGTTCGGCACGGCGGGCGAAATGGTCGCCATCGCCTATCTCAATCTGGGCAAGCGCAAGGAAGCCGGGGCGCTGTTCGATCAGATCGCTCAGGCCCCCGACGGCACGGTTCCCGACAGCATTCGTCAACGCGCGGTTCAGCAGGCCGGTGTTCTGGGTGTGTACGCCAACGATCAGTCGACTGAGGACAAGAAGGCAAAATGAACAACTTGGTGAAGTTGGCGATCGCCACCGCGGCGGTCGCGTCGCTGGGCGGGTGCAGCGTTTTCAAGGGCGACGCGAAGCGCACGCCGGTTGTGGGTCAGCGCATGCCGATCCTCGCGGCGGAGAATGACATCGTTCCCGATCGCGCGCTCCAGGCGGTCGAAGTGACTGTTCCCGAAGCGGCGGCCAATGATTTCTGGACTCAGCCCGGCGGCAACGCCGCCAAGTCGATGGGGCATCTGGCGCTGGGCGGCTCGCTCGCCAAGGCGTGGAGCGCGCAGATCGCGGGCGGGTCGAAGCGCGAGCGGCTCGCCGCGTCGCCGGTCATCGCCGAAAACCGGCTGTTCGTGATGGATGTCGAAGGCACGATCAGCGCCTTCGCCGCCGATACCGGCGCGAAGCTGTGGGCGGTGCCAACCGTCAAGGACAGCGAGAACGCCAATGCCCGCTTCGGCGGCGGCGTCAGCACCGAAAGCGGCCGCGTCTATGCGACCAACGGGCTGGGCGATGTCGTCGTGGTCGATGCGGCAAGCGGCGCGGAAGTGTGGCGCGCGCATCCGGCGGGCCCGCTGCGCGGCGCGCCGACAGTCGCCAACGGCCAGGTCTATGTGGTGACGCAGGACAATCAGCTATTCGCGCTGGGCCAGGAAGACGGCAAGGTCGTGTGGACCGCCTCGGCGAGCCTCGAGACGCAGGGCGTGTTCGGCGCGGCGGCGCCGGCGGCGGCGCAGGGGACCATCGTCGCGGGCTTCTCCTCCGGCGAGCTCAATGCCTATCGCTACGAAAACGGCCTGACGACCTGGGGCGACGTGCTGTCGCGCAGCTCGATGACCGTGTCGGTATCGTCGCTGTCGGATATCGATGCCGAGCCGGTGATCGATCAGGGCCGCGTCTATGCCGTGGGCCAGGGCGGCCGCATGGTCGCGCTCGAACTCACCACCGGCACGCGCCTGTGGGAACAGAATATCGCCGGCATCTCGACACCGTGGGTCGCGGGCGAATGGATCTTCGTGGTCACCGACGACGCCCGCCTGCTCTGCGTGTCGCGCGGCAGCGGCAAGGTGCGCTGGATCTCGCAGCTTCCGCACTTCAAGAACGAGAAGAAGCGTGCGGGCCCGATCTCCTGGGTCGGCCCGGTCCTCGCGGGCGGGCGGCTGGTGCTGCTCAACAGCGAAGGCGAGATCGTCTCGGCCTCGATCACCGACGGCAAGGTCATTTCGACCGTCCGTCACGAAGAGAGCATGACGCTTGCGCCGGTGGTGGCGAACAACACGCTCTACATCCTGGACGACAAGGGACGCATCACCGCGTACCGTTGATTTCTCGCTCCTCCCCATCGGGAGGGGATATTGCCGGGATACGGGACAGCCGGGGACGTGTGCCCCGGCTGTCGCTTTTTCGGCCCATTGCTCCTAGGTAACTCGCATGCGCCTACCCACCGTCGCCATTATCGGCCGCCCCAATGTCGGCAAATCGACATTGTTCAACCGGCTCGTCGGCAAGCGCCTCGCGCTCGTCGACGACCGTCCCGGCGTGACGCGCGATCGGCGCGAGGGCGATGCGACTCTGCTCGGGCTGGATTTCCGCATCATCGATACCGCCGGGTTCGAGGATGACGACCCGCAGACGCTGCCGGGCCGGATGCGCGCCCAGACCGAAGCCGCCGTGCATGAGGCCGATGTCGCGCTGTTCGTGATCGACGCCCGCGCGGGCATCGTCCCGCTCGACGAGGAAATCGGCCGCTGGCTGCGCGCCGCCGATACGCCGGTCGTGCTGATGGGCAACAAGGCCGAGGGCAAGGCGGGCGAGACCGGGATCATCGAGGCGATGGCGCTCGGTTTCGGCGATCCGATCCCCTTCTCCGCCGAACATGGCGAGGGACTCGTCGACCTGTTCGAGGCGCTGCGCCCCTTTATCGAGCGCGACGAGGACGACGTTGCGTTCGAAGAGGAGGATGACGAATCCCCTGACGCCCCGCTCAAGCTGGCGATCGTCGGGCGTCCCAATGCCGGCAAGTCGACCCTGATCAACAAGCTGCTCGGGCAGGACCGGCTGATCACCGGGCCCGAGGCCGGGATCACGCGCGATTCGATCGCAATCGATTGGGAATGGCCCGATGCCGAAGGCAGGCTCCGCAAGGTCCGGCTGATCGACACGGCGGGGATGCGCAAGAAGGCGCGCGTGCAGGATAAGCTGGAAAAGCTGTCGGTCATGGATGCGCTCCACGCCGTCGATTTCGCCGAAGTCGTGGTGCTGGTGCTCGATTCGACTTTGGGGCTCGAGCTCCAGGACATCAAGATCGCCGATCGCGTGCTGCAGGAGGGGCGGGCGCTCGTCATCGCACTGAACAAGTGGGACGTGGCCGCGAACCAGTCGAGCCTGTTCAATGGCGTGAAGGGGGCGCTGGAGGAAGGACTTGCGCAGGCGCGCGGCGTGCCACTGCTCACCATCTCCGGCCAGAACGGCAAGGGGCTCGATACGCTGATCCGCGTGGCGTTCGAAACCCGCGAGGCGTGGGGTCGCCGCGTCTCGACCGGCCAGCTCAACCGCTGGTTCGAAAAGGCGATCGAGGCCAATCCGCCCCCTGCGCCCGGCGGCAAGCGGATCAAGCCGCGCTACGTCACTCAGGTCAAGTCGCGCCCGCCCAGCTTCGTGCTGTTCGGCACGCGCGTCGATTTGCTGCCGGTCAGCTACCAGCGCTATCTGGTCAACAGCCTGCGCCGCGAATTCGATTTCGGCGCGGTGCCGGTGCGCTTCACGATGCGCGCGCCGAAGAATCCGTTCGATACGGACAAGAATTAGGGCGCCCATGATTTCGATCGATGCCCGGGGGATGCGCTGTCCCTGGCCGGCGATCCGGCTGGCCAGGGCGCTGCGCGAGCATCCGGGGCAACGGATCGAAATCTTCGCGGACGATCCCGCGGCTGAACGCGAACTGGTTCAATTGGCCGCCACCGCCGGCGCGACGCTGAGCGTCGAAGGATCGGGCGCGTTCCGCATCGAACCTAGGGTCCAAACCCAATAGCGGCGACGCCCGAGACGGAGCCGAATTTGGTTCAGGGCAAGGCGCGCGAAGGGAGCGATGCCTTTGCATCGTGACCGCCAAGCAACGCCGTCCTGGGCCAAATTCGGCCCGCCGCTTCGCGGTCGCATTCAGAACCCCGCTGGACGGCGTCGAGCCGCTTGCACGTGGCAACCAGCACGCGCTGCACGGCTCTCCTTGCCAGCGGGGCTCTGAATGCGATCCCGGGCATTGCCGCTATTGGGTTTGGACCCTGGGCCGCATCAACTCGCTGTTTACTTACCGGCGTTAAGGACTGGTCCTGCCTATTGAGCGGAGTCAGGTATGGACGGGTCGGCCGCGAGTGGTTCGCTGGTGAATTGGGACGCATTCGCACAGTCTCGGGCGGAGCTCGGGGCCAGTTTCGTGCGCATCCTCGGCTATTTCCGTGAAGACGGCGTCAAATCGGTCGCGCAGATCGAAGAGGCGATGCGCGCCGGGAACGCGACCGCGATGGTGATCCCGGCCCACACGCTCAAGGGCGAATCGCGCCAGTTCGGCGCCGATCCGCTGGCCGAACTCGCCGAAATGATCGAGCAGATCGCCCGCAACTGCATCGAAAGCCATGTCACGCCCGAAAAGGCGCTGGAATATGTCGTTCAGCTGCGCCCGCTGTTCGAAGCCACCCTGACGTTGCTCGAACGCGAGGCCAATCCGCTGGTCGAGCGGCGCCCGGCCTTCGGCCGCCGCGCCGGCTGATAACCCGGCTGATCGCAGGGGTACGGGGAGTTATTCCCCTTCTCCGGTCGGCTTGCTGTTGAGCTGGATGTAATTCTCGATCCCCATCCGTTCGATCATCTCGAACTGAGTCTCCAGCGTATCGACATGCCCCTCTTCGCTGTCGAGGATGCGGCGGAACAGGTCGCGGCTGACATAGTCGCGGACGCGCTCGCTATGTTCGATCGCATCCTTGAGCGTCGCCACGGCCTCGATTTCCAGCGCCAGATCGGCCTTGAGCGCTTCCTCGACCGTCTCGCCGATGCGCAGCCGCCCGAGCAACTGGAAATTGGGCAACCCGTCGAGGAACAGGATGCGCTCCGCCACCATGTCGGCATGCTTCATCTCGTCGATCGACTCGTGGCGCTCGAACTCGGCGAGGCGCTTGACGCCCCAATGATCGAACAGCCGGTAATGCAGCCAATATTGGTTGATCGCGGTCAGCTCGTTGCGGAGCACCTCGTTCAGATATTCGAGGACTTTTGCGTCACCCTTCATGGTCTGCATCCCTGTAAATTACAGGTGCGGCTTTAGACGCTAACGGGGGCAGTGGACAGCAAAAACGGCGGATTTCCGCCATTTTTTGAGTTGCGATTGCTTATCAGCAGCAGCGATTTTTCAGGCCGCCGCGCGTTCCGAATTGATAATCTCTCGCGCGAACGGAACGCACTGGCCGCACTTGGGCTGAAGCCCCAGCGCCCGGTACGCCTGGCACGCGCTCACCGCGCCGTCGCGCGCCGCAGCGCGGACATCGCGTTCCCGGATAGCATTGCACACGCAAACGACCATTCGACCCTCACTTCGCTTCGCTCTTTATTGGGCTAATGCGACTGATTCGCAAGGGCTATTGCATGTCGTTCTCAATATCCGATCACGCCGCGCCTTTCATCGGCTGAAAACTTCCCCGCGCCAGCGTCCGCCACAGCCATTCGAATGGGCCATACCGGAAGCGCGCGAGCCAGGGTTTCGACCAGAGCAGGATCGCCGCCCACACCGCGAGCACGACAAGGTAGAGCTCGGCACGGCTGAGGTAGCCGAACCAGCCAAGGCCATAGCCGTAGAAGAGGGTGGTGCAGATCAGGCTGGTCGTCAGGTAATTGGTGAAGGCCATCCGCCCCGCCGCCGCGATTCGCCCGGTCAGCGCACCCCCGGGCCGGGCCAGCAGCAGGATCAGCGCGGCCCAGCCCATGAAGAGGAACGGCCGCAGCGGCGCGGTGAGCGGAAATATCGCGAGCATCACCGGGAACATCGCAAAATCCCGAATGATCAGCCAGGCGGCGATCGCGGCATAAGCGGGGACGCCGATGCCGAAGCCGATCCACGCCATGCGCTTCAGCCGCGCCCGGGGCCATTCGCCGCGCAGCATGCCCGTTCGCAGCGCCGCCATGCCGAACAGCATATAGGCGATGGTCTCGCCGCAATAGAGCAGCGCCATCGGCAGCGGCCCGAGCTGGTTGTGCGCGAACCGGTCCGCCACGATCCCGGCATAGGAGCCGCGGAACAGCGCCAGCGCGTCGGCATTCTCGGCCGCGGCCGGGACGCCGAAATTGCGGTTGAACCCGGCGATCTGCTTCACCGCATCGGCATATTGGGGCGAATCGGGCGGGATCGACTGGAGATAATGGAGCCCGAGCGGCAGCGCCGCGAACAACAAGGTCTGGACCGCGACCAGCATCACGCCCAGCACCACCATCCCGCGCACCGGCAGCTTGCGCAGCCAGAAGGCCGCCATGCCGATCAGGGCGTAACCGCCCAAGATGTCGCCGGACCAGATCAGCCAGAGATGCGCGAGCCCGAAGATGAGCAGCCACGCCATCCGCTGGTAATGCACCGTCATCGCACTCACGCCCTTGGCTTCGGCGCGGTCGATCACCAGCAGCATCGAGGCGCCGAACAGGAAAGAGAAGAGCCCGCGCATCTTGCCGTCGAACAGAATGAAATTGACCAGCCATACCGCGAGGTCCGCGCCCTCCGATCCGCCATAGGCGCGCGGATTGAAATAGGCGGCCTCGGGCAGGCCGAAGCTGATGATGTTGAGCAGCAGGATGCCCATCACCGCGACGCCCCGGACGATGTCGAGCGACGGGAGGCGGGCGGGCGCGGTGACTTCGGGCGTGTCCGCCATCAAATCTCTTCGCCCGGGAGGCGCTCGGCGAGCGGATGCGGGGTAGCGTTCTCGCTCATCCCTTGCGCGCCACCAGTGCTACGGGCACGCCGACCAGCACGATGTGGCAGAAGAGCTGGCTGACGATCGCCGCCGTCGAGGGAGGCAGTGGCGTGTCGAAGCGCAGGTGCAGCACGATCAGGTTCATCACCACATAGGTCGCGAGGCCGTAGAGCAGGCCCCAGAGCAAAGGCTGGCGCTTGAGGGCGGGAATCCGGTCCGCGGCGAACACAAAGACCGCCGCCATGATCGCCATCAGGACGTAATGCGTGACCAGGCCGATCGCGGCGCCCGTGCTCCCCATATTGGCGGCGGGCGGATAGGGACCCGAGCCGACGCCGGCCAGCATCTGCTCCACGCTGCGCTTGCCATAATAGAGCGTCAGCCCCGCGGCCGCGAGGATATCGAGCGTCCCCGCGACAAGCGTCGCCACGCCGATGCGCTTGCCTGTGCTCCAGCCCATGTCAGTCCCCCTGTGTCCCCGTCTATCGAAGCGTCTTGCGGATCACCAGCTTGAGCCCCGACCAGGTTTCGTCGATCGCGCAAACCTTCACGTCCACCAGCCCCATCGGCGGGATCACCTCGCGAATCACGTCCTCGGTGATGTCGGTCGGCACGTTCGACGCTTTCTTGGGCCATGAGACCCAGATGAAGCCGGCCGGTTCGATCAGTTGCCGTAACGCATCGACCATGCGCGCCAGCTCGGCGCGTTCGGTGACGAAGATATGCGCGCATTGCAGCCCCGCCGATGCCGCCACCTGCTCGTCGATACCGGAGTCGCCGATCTCCGCGCGGACGCTGTCGGGCATGCCGCTGAACCAGGCGCGGAGGCCGGGCACGAGGCCGAGCTTCTTGGCGAGCGGGGTGCCGGAATAGCCTGTGGGCATCGCATCCTCCTGCGGGGAGTCTAGGGCAGACCGGGCGCTTCGAAAAGGTCCCGCAAGTGCAGCCTTTTCGTGACCTTTGCCTGAGAGAGGGGCGATCCTATCGATTGCCAACACGGTCGCTGAAGAGGCGGTTTTTTGGGTGGTTAGCTGCCTTTCCGACGGAGCGTGCGCTTGACCATCCAGAGATGGAAGATTTGGGCGCCAAGAAAGAGGAAGCCGATGGCGACCATTGCTGGTATCAGCAGGCCCTCCTGACCGGGCCGGGGTCGCGTATAGATTGACAGGACGGTGAGACCGGCAAAACTCAAAAACGCTAGTCCGGGCACGAAAGCGAGCGCGGCGGGTCGCGAAGCGGACAGAACGACTTCATCGGGAAGTAACCACTGCATCGGCAAACGACCTTCGACTTGCAGTCGTTTATTCGCCCGGACGGCCACACAGACCATCACTAAAACGAAAAGCGTTCCGATCAGAGCCGTCGCCATAGATACCTCCAGACGAACCGCGATAGCACAGTCGGCGACGGCTGCTAATGGGTCGTTAGCGGTCTGACCGCTTTCGGTGACCGCGACCGTGGTGGCGAACCGCTGGAAAATGGGTGGTCTTCCGACTGGCAGGTTTCACAACTTACGCTGAAAATATTCTGGTCGGCGTTCTCACTACGCCCTATTGATTGGGAATGCGGTTGCTCGTTTTCATGCTTGCCTTGATGCTTTCGCCGTGTGCGCTTGCCCAATCGATGTCGTCAAACCTTGAAGATCGGCTAAAATCCATCAGCAGTGCTAATCTGACCGTTGCTGATTGTCACTCGCAGGTCGCTCGGGCTAATGAATCAAACGCGGTTGAGCTAATCTATGGTGGACAGGTCTGCGTCGCCGTCAAGAAGCCATTGGAAGCGAGTTTTCTTCTTCTTGTCGGTCAGATGCGCGCGACCACCGATATCTTCCTTATGCCTCCAGCTACACAGGCGGACGATCGCAGCCTGATGCCGCTTTACGGAATGCTATATTATGGCGGCGGTCTTAACGGCGCCGATGACGACATTCTGCACGATCCGCAAAGCCGCACTCGCCTCTTTGAGCTTCTCGATCAATGGTCGCCGTCATTCACGCCCACTTACCATCCAGGTTGGAGTGCGCGAAAAAGACCGGACGCAAAACTGTACGCAGCCACGATTGAGCAGGCAAAAGCCGATTTGCGAACACAACTGGATCGCATCGTCATATTGGTTTCGGACCAGCAATATTACGCGTTGCGGCGGGAATATAACGCGATCCTTGCTCGTATACCAAAGTCCGGCCTGACGCCCGGAATGGCTGATTATGAGAGGTTCAGTGATCTACAGGCGCAGATGAGATTGCGAGGTATCGCGCTTGGCGTCGATATGGGGCCGCCACCTCCCGGCCCTGACGCGCAGCCAATGAAAATGGACGCGACTAGTCTGTCGGAGGACTTCCCTCCCGCCGCTCCTGGCAAGGATGAGCGAATCATCCCGTCCCGCGCCGATCCGGTCGTGGAAAAATGCAGGGATCAAGCGGAAAGGATGGCGGTGTCTAGCGGCGGAAAAATCGACCGAACGCAGATTTACACCAGTCCACAATGGGGAGCGGTATATCGCGCTGACATCGTGGGCGGCGAAGCTGGCAGCCAGCGCTTTACGTGCACAGAGAACTACACAGGCATTCAACCATTTGAACTGGGCGAGCTTCAACCGCTTCCGAAGTAGGCCAGTCTACGTCCGCTACTGGGTCGGTTGCGGTCCGACCGCTGCCGGTTAGCGCTAATGGTGGCGCGAACGTCACGTCATGGGTGGAAGGCGGACGTAGCCGTTCACTCCTCGTCGTCGGAGCCTAGTTCGCCCGACAGCGAACGAAAGAACGGCGTCGGTTTGATGGCCTGAGGACTTTCTGGGAAGGGCATTATCGTAAGGCGCATCGATGGCTCAGTGTTTGGGCGATCAAATTGGTCGATTTGGAGCATTTCAATCAGCCCACCCGGAGCATCCCAACTCAGCTCATACACCCATCTGCGGGGAGAAGCGGCCCGACCAGAAGCAAAACCTTCGCACTGCAAGACACGTTGCGGCAGAGACGAGATATTCTCAAAGGAAGTGTGGTGAAGCATGTACTGGCAAAGCACCCTAGCGGTGTCATCTGAGCCATGGCATTTTAGCGTTGCACCAATTTGAATTTCGTCGGCAGCGAGATTTTCCGGGAGGCCCCAACTGAAGTCTATCCAGCGTCTTTGAAGCCCCCCATCCGGCAACTTGGCGAGCGGCGTCAGTCTGAAGGATTTGAGTTGGTCACATAATCCGTTCGCGGCCAGGCAGGGGCTAGCCGCAAAAATAAGTGCAGAAGCTGCTGCTGCGTGAAACGCCAATCTCATTTGTTTCTTTTGGTCGCCATGAGGGGTGGTGTCCAACACAGGAGCGCGCCAGTTGGGCGCAAGCTCGGATGTCCGCAACTGGGTCGCTAGCTACCATTCTCCGGGGCCGTGTTTGCAAGCTGCATAATCGCCCCTTGAACGGAGGGGAGCCGGTTGTTTACGCCAGCGCCGCGTCTTCACCCATCAGCTTCGGGAAGAAGCCCTCATGCGCCGCGCGCAGGTCCGCGATCGACACGGTCCAGTCGCCTTCGTCGCATTCGAAGATCACGCGGTCCTTGATGACGCGGCCCAGCGGATCGGCGGGGACGTCGGCGGCGTGGGCGGCGGCCATGAAATCGGCGAGGCAGGTGTCGCAGACGGTGACCACGTACAGGCCCTGATCCTCGCCGAAGAAAGAACCGGCGACGCCGAACGGCTGGGGTTCGTTGACCAGCACGCCGAGATCCGATGCCAGCGCCATTTCGGCCAGCGTGACCGCGAGCCCGCCATCGGACACGTCATGGCAAGCGGTGATCGCGCCCTTGGTGATCTGGTCGCGGATGAAGTCGCCGGTGCGGCGCTCGGCGGCGAGATCGACATGCGGTGGCGGGCCCTCCTCGCGGCCATGGATTTCGCGCAGCCAGATCGACTGGCCGAGATCGCCACCACGCTCGCCGATCGCGAGGACGATATCGCCGGCGCCCTTGAAGGCGATGGTGCAGCTCTTCCGCCAATCCGCGAGCAGCCCGAGGCCGCCGATCGCGGGGGTGGGGAGGATCGCGCTGCCGCCGCCGGTCGCCTTGGACTCGTTGTAGAGTGAGACGTTGCCGCTCACGATCGGGAAGTCGAGCGCGCGGCAGGCATCGGCCATGCCTTCGAGGCAGCCCACGATCTGGCCCATGATCTCGGGGCGCTGCGGGTTGGCGAAGTTGAGGCAATTGGTGATCGCGAGCGGTGTGGCGCCCACCGCGGTCAGGTTGCGCCAGGCTTCCGCAACTGCCTGTTTCCCGCCCTCGACCGGATCGGCGAAGCAGTAACGCGGGGTGCAATCGGTGGTCATGGCGAGGCCCTTTTGGGTGCCATGGACGCGGACCACCGCCGCATCGCCGCCGGGACGCTGGACGGTGTCGGCGCCGACCATGTGGTCATACTGCTCCCAGATCCAGCGGCGCGAGGCGATGTCGGGTGAGCCCATCAGCTTCACCAGATCGGCGGCGAGATCGGTGCTCTCGGGCACGTCGGTCAGCTCTGCCGGCTTGGGCGTGGGTACGCTGGGGCGATCGTAGAGCGGGGCTTCGTCGGCCAGCGGGGCGAGCGGAATATCGGCGACGACTTCCCCCTTCCACTTGAGCACCATGTGGTTGGTGTCGGTGACCTTGCCGATCACCGCGAAATCGAGCTCCCACTTGCGGAAGATGGCTTCCGCGAACACCTCGCGGCCGGGCTTGAGCACCATGAGCATCCGCTCCTGGCTCTCGCTCAGCATCATCTCATACGGCGTCATGCCGGTTTCGCGCTGCGGGACATCGTCCATCACCAGCTCGATGCCGACGC
>Ga0164241_10000135_pt1 | contig 175604 bp, 149 predicted proteins | sample OricomyardsoilBY_FD_108780 | JGI IMG/M metagenome (GOLD analysis project Ga0164241, IMG submission 108780) | Backyard soil microbial communities from Emeryville, California, USA - Original compost - Back yard soil (BY) | ecosystem: Environmental > Terrestrial > Soil > Unclassified | place... | reverse complement strand
GCGCCGTTTGGATGCAGGAGCCGCCGTTGCAGCGGTACTTTTGCCGCTTGTGCTTCGTGACAACGAAGCGGCGCTCGATGATGTCGACTTCCTCCGACTCCTCGAATTGCCCCGACCACTCCGTGCTTTTCGGAGCGAAGCGACGAGTCCCTGGGTCAGACCGTGAGTTGAGGTTCTTGTTCTATGGCTTCTTCCTCCGAGTCGACGGGCCACCGGGCTTCCTCCGGGCTAAAGTGCTCAGTCGGGATGCCCTTGCCCGGAGGAAGCAGGCACCTATGCCAAGAATCTACTCCCCGTCGCGAGCTGGGTGCCGAAGTGATTCAGCTCGAGTTGGGTGATTGGAGTGCAGCGTCTATTCGATCATCTCGAAATCAGCGAGCTTGAAACTCTTGTCGAAGAACGGCTGCTCCGGCGCGTAGAGTCGGAAGTAGACGAACCACCCGTCATCACCCACGGTTTTTAGATGATTGCTGGCTAGACCCTCGGGGGCAGTCGGGCCCACGTAGAGGTCAATGGAGCGGTCGGCGTTGTACTTCAGCTGCCTCCATCCGGCTGTCGAGACTGACGTTGAAGAGCTCCGTCCCGCCATTGTCGTAAGGCCGGCGCGTATTTTCGCTGTAGAGGGTGAGCGCCCAAAACTGACCCACCGGAACATTGGCCGGCACGTGCAGCTTGTAGTTGCGATCAGCGCGCAGCAGCTGTCCTTGACTGTCGCGCTTGCTGGTCATGTAGATCTGTCCCTTCCCTGGCTCCGGATCCAGCATGCCTTTGGTGGAAGAGACGGCCTCATAGAACCAGGTTCCGCGCTGGTCGAGCTGTTGGATGGTGTCCGTCTCTTGCTCGGTCTGGAAATCGAAGCTCTTTGTACCAACTGGTGTTCTGCCAATACGGCGTCACGTAGCGAGGATTGACCTGCAGGTTGCGCGTCATCAGCTCGCCCATGACCACAGCCTTCTTGCTGGGCGCGCGTCGGGTGCAAAAGTCTTGCCTTTGGCGATACCGAGCGGCTCCAGCATGGCCATCCAGGCTTTGTCGATCTGGCGGACTGGCTCCTCGGAGAGGATGCTGGCCAGCATCGTCCAGTAGTCCAGGCCGCGTGGCGGCGTGCCGCTCCACTCGACGTCCTTGTCTGCGATGAACTTGCTGGTTGCCACCTTTCCGTTGGCTGGACCCATCTTGAACGACGCACTGAAGGTGTCGAAGTACGCGGGGTTGGTGTCGAGAATTCGCAAGCCAATCATGACATTGTTAGTAGCGCTTTGTAAAACATGCACTCCGCGTTTTTGGTACTTGATCGGATCCTCTCCGGGGCCAACCAACACGTAAGTTGCCCCCTTGCCCTGGTCCGGACCGATGAGTCCAAGATCGAAGACGGGGCGCTGCCAGGCGTCGAGTACAGCGCCGGCGGTCTGACCTGGAGGATACTCAATCCGGAGGGCACCTTTCGACAGGTTGGAGAAGTTGAAGATGTAGGGCGTGGTGAGGTTGGCCGTCACGATGCCGCGTTTTTCCTTCAACGACTTCAGCACCACGAAGTCAGTTGGCCCGCTCACGCCAAAGGACTTCGTTTGGTTGTCCCTCCAGGCCGCGAAGCCGACGAGTGGGATGCTCCAGATGTAGGCCTGACTCGCGCGTTGGTAGTCCATTTCGTCCAAGAGACGCGTCGAGGCATTCTGGTCGAAGAAGCTGTCCTGAAGCTCGATGGGGCCAAAGGGCGTAGCGATGACTTCGTCACCGTGGACCGTCGCTTGGTCCATCGGTACCCCGGGATCAGGAAGTGGAGGGTTGTACCGCTAGCGCAGGGTCCTCTGCTCGCGGTGTTGCAGCCGGCGGAGCGGTCGCTGTGGCGCAAGCAACGAGTAGAGGCAGCGTGGGGCCCAGCAAGCCCAGGCGATGGATTGTCTTGATGGTCATGATGGGTCCATTCAGAAAGACGGGGGCGCGACAAGAGCACTGAAGCGCCAGTGATTCGGTTGCTGCAGGGGCTCGCTCTCTTCAGGTTTCGCGCATGAAGCACTCGCAAATCGCACGTTTGCACCCTAGTCCGATGGGGGGCTTTTCGGCAAATCGATTCTCGTCGTTGGCGTGCTCGATAGGCAGAAGGAAAAGCCATGGGAGCGAACCCGGACGCATCCCGTCGCAGAGCGACAAGTGTGACAGACCCGAGAAGCACGAGGATCCGCTAAGGCAGTCCGCCTGCCGTCACGCCGCATACCTCATCCAATAACTTGACTACCACCCGAGCCGGCGCTCTTCCTCAAAGAGGATATGCTGAGAGCACCGAGGGGCAGCGCACCAAGCGCTGGCGCACGCTCGAGTCGAAACCGAGCAGCGTGTAGGCGGCGTCATACTTACGGTCCCGTAGAACCCCGCCACGCAGTCGCTGACCGAGGTAAATGCCATGAAATATAGCACGCAGGACATCACCGCTGAGACCTTTCAAGGCTGGCAACTCGATCCCATCATCGATGAGATGTTGGCCGCGCAGCAGACGGATGATATTGGCAAGGCTTCACGCACGTTGATCAAGTCAAAGGAGCTGACTGTCGTTCTGACAGTTTTGCCTCAGGGTCGCGAACTCCGCGACCACCAGGTTGCCGGCTCCGTTCTGGTCGTTCCGCTTCGCGGCGAGGCCATCATCACGCAGCAGGATCGTCAAGCGACTGTTAGCACCCGTGGGTGTCAAGTACTCGCTCTCGGTCAGGGGCAGGTACACGCGGTCCGTGCGCTTACGGACACTGCATTTCTTCTGATTCTGGGAACCCTCCATCATGAGCACCAGCCCTGAAAAACCGGTCACGGATGGCCCCAAGAGTGCTCATGTGCCACGGCACTCGCCGAAACGGGTGGTGATTGTCGGTGGCGGATTTGGAGGTCTAGCTGTCGCTCGTAACCTCCGTCACGAAGCGGTCGACGTAACTTTGATCGATCGGCGCAACTATCACTTGTTTCAGCCGCTCTTGTATCAAGTGGCGACTGCCGCGCTCTCACCGGCCGACATCGCCGAGCCCATCCGGCGTGTCTTACGCAGTCAGAAGAATGCGCAAGTGCTGCTTGGGGCGGTGAACGCGGTCAGCCTTCAGGATCAGCTCGTCCATTGGGACGGCGGCATCGTTCACTACGACTACCTCGTCTTAGCGGCTGGCGCGACGCACGCGTATTTTGGACACGACGAATGGAGCACGCGCGCGCCGGGTCTGAAGACGGCCGATGACGCTCTCGAAATTCGGCGCAGGGTGCTGCTCGCGTTCGAGTCGGCAGAAATGGAGGACGACCTGGAGGCGCGCCGAGCCCAGCTCACCTTTGTGGTCGTGGGCGGCGGGCCCACGGGGGTCGAGCTCGCTGGAGCGCTGCGAGAAATTGCCGTCGAGTCCATTCAACGCGACTTTCGCCGTGTCGATACGGCCACCGCGCGCATCGTCTTGGTCGAAGGACAGCCGCGCCTCTTGAGCAGTATGCGAGACGCTTCGTCGCGCCGCGCGCGGGAAGATCTCGAGCGCATGGGTGTGGAGGTGCGGCTCAACACCTTGCTTACAGACATCGCTGAGGATCGCGTGGTCTTGAAGAGGGGAGACGAACAAGAGATGTTGCTCGCGCGCAACGTCATTTGGGCGGCGGGTGTGCGCGCTTCAAGTTTGGGAAAAACATTGGGCGTTCCGCTCGACCGAGAGGGGCGCGTGTTCGTTCGCTCAGACTGCTCGCTGCCCGATCACCAGAACGCGTTCGTTATCGGAGATATGGCCTCGTTCCTCGAGGGCCGGGCGGGCGCGCGTGTACCTGGAGTAGCGCAAGGTGCCCTACAAATGGGCGAGTTCGTGGCGCGCACCATTCGCCGCGAGCTCACTCAGCCGTCAGCTCCACGAGAGGCGTTTCGCTACCGCGACAAGGGGAGCATGGCGACTATTGGGCGAGCGAAGGCAGTCGCAGACATCGGCGACAGGTCTTACGGCGGGCTCATCGCTTGGATCTTATGGTCGATGATCCACGTCGCGTTCTTGGTCAGCTTTCGCAATCGGCTGTTTGTGATGTTTGGCTGGGCATGGAGCTATTTGGCTAAGGTCAAAGGGGCTCGGTTGATCACGGGAGATCGCCAACCCGACGTCAAACGCACTGCCGAATTCTAGACCGAACCCGAGTTCGGTCTATCCGGCAGAGTAGGCGCCTCGAATGGACGGGGGGCCTCCCGTCCCTTTCGAAGGACTGCGGCTCAGTCCTCTTTCCAGAACTCGACATGCAAAGCGACAGCTCCGCGCGGCTTGACGCGGTGCGGCACCTCTGGCTCCACAATTCCCACACCACCCGGCTCCAAAAGCTGCATGCGCCCTCGCGCGTAGTATTCGAGCTGTCCCTCGGTCACGACAATGCGGCCCCAGGTGTGGGCCTTGGTTCGATGCTCGCCCAATAGTCCAGCGGGTAACGTCTGCTCCGTGAACGGGCCGACGCGCTTGTACTCGCGCGCTCGAGGCGGAATGGAAATGGCGTCACACAATGAGCACGCAATCGCTTCGCCAAGCTTTGCCTTGCGGCCCTCCTCCGTAGTCACCCAGGGCCGCAGGAGCCACGGCGGCGTGTGGCGCATGTGCTGCCCGTGCCCGCAGGCGAGTTCAGCGACCCAATCTCCCGCTTCGTCGGCGTGAAACCCAACAATCGTCGTCTCCATCGTGATGACTTAGAGCGTATCTCAAAAGCGAGATGAGCCATCCAACCACACAAGAGTCATCGAGAAAATTGCCATAGAAGGAGGGCTTGAGCGCAGAGTTGACGCCAGTCGAGCGGGGTCGCCGGTGTCACTGTCGCTGGGGACTCCTGGGGCCGCGCTAACGCTGCTCTGTCGCGAGGAGTCGGGAGCTCAAGTGATGCGCTGAGAGGCCGCGTTCGGGGCTTCTCGCTTGCGCTCCGGGTTCCCTTGGCGCTCTCGGGGAAGCGCGACTAAGACGTTGCGTTCGGGGAGCGCTCTCGGAGCGCCTATCGAGAATCTGCCCATGAAAGACTGGCTCTTCCTAGCTGTTGCGATCGTTGCCGAAGTAGTCGCAACCTCTGCGCTCAAGTCGAGCCAGGGGTTCACCCGGCTTGGGCCATCGCTATTCGTGGTCGTCGGCTATAGTGTTGCGTTCTATTCGCTATCGATTGCGCTGCGGTCAATTCCGGTTGGTATCGCCTATGCGATCTGGGCCGGGCTCGGAATCGTTCTAGTCGCGGCGATTGCTTGGGCCTTACACGGCCAGAAGCTCGATGGTTGGGCGCTTTTTGGTATGGGTTTGATTGCGAGTGGCGTGGCGGTGCTCAACTTGCTGTCGAAGTCGACGACACATTGAAGCTTGGTACTCGATTGAACTTTCATGCTCGATTGAAGATTCGCACTTGGGGGTGAGGTTGCGTGCAATGGAGAGGAAGCCGCAATAGCGGGGACTGAAGGAAGCGGTGAAGGCTTCAGAGGCCGGCTTTGGCGCGCTGAAACGGTTCATTTCGGGGAGGGCGGACTTCCTCGGAAACGCTGCGCGGCGCTGTAAGCGACAGGCAATACGATCAGTGTGAGGATTGCCGCAGAAATCGTCCCCCCTACGATCACGACCGCGATAGGCCGTTGGGTCTCGGCGCCCATCGAGTGCGAGAGAGCGGCCGGGACTAAGCCGAGCGCGGCGAGCGATGCAGTCATCAAGACGGCGCGCAAACGATCTGTAGCGCCCTCGAGGATGGCCACGCGGAGCTCGGCTCCGCCACGCAAACGGTGCTCGATAGCTGACAGTACAAGGACGCCGTTGAGGGAGGCTTGACCGATCAGCGCAATGAAGCCAACGGCCGCGGCAATCGAAAATGGCATGTCGAAGGCCCAGAGTCCGACCGCTCCTCCGACGAGCGCAAACGGGACGTTGACGAGTACGAGCGTCGCGAGAAAGAGCGAACCGAAGGCATTGAAGAGCAGCCCGAGCGTGATGACTAGCGCGACGGGTACCACCAGTAGAGGCGGTGCATGGCTCGTTCCTTCGATTCGAATTCACCACCCCAAGCCAGTGTTATGTTGGGGGGGAGCTGGACTTTTTCGGCCACCGCTTTCTGCGCGTCAGCCATAAAGGTGCCGAGATCGCGGCCTCGTACGTTCATGCGTAGGCCCACGTAGCGGTGACCGTCTTCGCGGTTGATCGAGGCACGGCCATGGCGAACGTGCGCTTCAGCTAGCGTCGTTAGCGGGACGAGTCCGCCGGTTTTTGTGGGCACGCGCAGGGCCTCAATCTCCTCGACGCTCTCGCGGGCAGATTCAGGTAAGCGCAAGACGACGTCAAAAACTCGCTCTCCTTCCCAAAATTCACTGACCACACGACCACCTAGGGCGGTCGAGATGTAGCCTTGGAAATCATCCATGGTGAGGCCAAAGCGTCCCAGCATGGAGCGTTGGGGCCGAACGTCGAGGACGGGGACGACTCCGCTTTTGACGATACCGAGATCGGCTGCGCCCTCCACTTGCGCTAGCGCGCGCTTGATCTCGTTCGCTTTGGCCTGCAAGAGATCGAGATCGTTGCCGAACAGCTTGAGGGCTATCTGGCCCTGTTGGCCGGAGATATTCTCGTTGACGTTGTCGCGAATGGGTTGAGAGAAGTTCACCTCGAGCCCGGGAAAAACGGAGAGCGCACGACTCATCTGGTCGACGACGGCGCCGATACTCGGTGTCGCGCGGGGCCAATCCTTAGCTGGCTTCAACTTGACGAAGTACTCGAGATTATTTGAGAGCTTGGGGTCTGTGCCGTCTTCTGGGCGGCCGAGCTGGCTCATGCGCGCCTCGACCTGGGGGAAGCGATCGATGACGGAAGCCAGACGCGGCATCAACTTGCGGCTTTCTGTGAGCGAAATGTTGGAAGGCAAGGTGAAGGTTAGGTAGAGAGCGCCTTCGTTTAATTCAGGCAGGAATTCGCTGCCTCGTCGTTCAATCAACCTTACGCTCGAGGCAAGAGCCACGAGCGCAATGATGCCGACGATGAGCGGCCTTCGCAGTGCGAGTTGGAGGGCCGGGCGATAGAGGCGTGTCGCCCAAACCAAGAGCGGAGAAGTGCGATGGGGGACGGGCTTTCGGTAAGCGAAAGTCGCAAGCACGGGAACCAGCGTTACCGAAAAGATGAGCGCGCCCACGAGCGCGGCTACGACCGTGTGCGCGAGCGGCGCAAACATGCGGCCTTCGACACGTTCCAGCATGAAGATGGGCAAGTAGGCGGCGATAATTATGAAGAGCGAGAAGACGGTTGGCCTGAGTACCTCCACTACTGCGCGCCGCACACGTTCGGTAACGGTGAGTGAGTAGGGCGCGTGAGCTTCGCTGGTGGAGCTCGTGTGGGCCATGCGTAAGGCTATCGACTCGACGATCACAACCGCACCATCGACGATGATGCCGAAGTCGACGGAGCCCATCGAGATCAAGTTGGCGGACATGCCGCGCATCCGCAGATACAAGAACGCCGTAGAGAGCGAGAGCGGGATCACCGCTGCGACAAGGAGCGCGGCGCGCAGGTCGAGCAGAAAGACGAAGAGCACGAGGATGACGAGCGACGCACCTTCGATGAGGTTTCGGCCGACGGTCGATAGGGTGCTGCTGATGAGCTCAGCGCGATCGTAGAAGACGGCGATCTGGGTCCCCTTCGGCATCGCGGTTCGATTGATTTCTTCGATTTTGGCCCGGACTCGGTCGAGCACGACGGTAGGATTTTCGCCGCGTCGCATGAGCACGATCCCTTGAACAACGTCTTCGTCTGCGCCGCGACCGACCACGCCCTGGCGCGGTGTCCAACCATCTTCAACGCTGGCCAAGGCGGAAAGAGGAACAGGGGTGCCGCCTCGAGTCGCGACAGAGACTTGCTTGATATCGAAGAGGTCCGAAAACAGACCCTGGCTTCGAATGACGAGCTGTTCAGCGCCGCGTTCGATGACTCCACCGGAGGCATTCACGGAGGCGTCCCGTAGGGCCGTCTCCAGATCGTGGACGGTGAGCCCTTGAGCAGCCAGGGCCACCGGATCGGGGTGCACATGGATCTCGCGTACTAGCCCGCCGTAGCTGACGACCTCTGCCACGCCATCTAGTTTGAGGAGTCGGGGCCGGATTTCCCAATCTTGAAGAGTGCGGAGCTCGAGGGGATCGGGATGGCTGGATTTCAGCGTATAGCGATAGACCTCGCCGATGGGCGTAGAGAGTGACCCGAGCTCGGGCTGCACTCCTTGGGGCAGGCGCGCGCTCAAGAGTCGCTCAATCGTCTGAGCTCGGGCAGCGTAGACGTCGATGTCGTCACGGAAGGTGAGTGAGACATATGAGAGGCCGAACAAGTTTGTGCTGCGGGTGCGGACGAGGCCAGGCATTCCGTTCACCGCACGCTCGATGGGGATGGATACCTGGCGCTCCAGCTCTGCGGCAGGTTGGCCGGCGAACAGGGTGATGACGTTGACCTGCGTGTCCGTCGGGTCCGGAAATGCCTCGATGGTGAGGTCCCGAAACGAGAAGTAGCCACCGGTGGCCACTAGGAGCGCGATCAACAAGACGACGAAGCGGTGTTCAAGCGCTTTTTGAACGATAGTGTTCATGGCAGATGTGCTTCAGGTCCCAAGAGCGACGGCGTTGAGTAGGAGCAGCGCGCCGCTCACGACGACCTCTTCACCTTCACTGAGACCGCTCAGAATCTCAGCCTTCTCCCGGGTCTGTTGTCCCACCTCGACGATGCGCCTTTGATAGGTGCCTTGGGGGGTGCGGACGAAAACAACCGAGCGCGCTCCGTCGCTGACGACCGAGACGCTCGGCACTTGGAGTACTCGCGCGGCGGCGTCAGGATGAAACACCAGGTTGACGTAGGAATTGGGGCGGAGAGCGCGGTCTCGATTGTCGGCGCGGACGCGGATGGGAATGGTCTGTCGCTCGGGGTCAACGACGTCCGCTACGATCTCAACTTTTCCTGAACGCAGCTTATCAACCCTTCCGGGTACATAGATGTCCGCGAGCGAGCCAACGGTCAGTTTGGTCGAATTCTTGGCGGGCACGTCGCCGAGTACCCATACCTCCCCGAGTTCAGCGACCGTTACGACGGGTCGGTCATCGGACGGACCCACCTGGCGCCCCGCGCTTGCGTCGATCCAAACCACGACCCCATCGCGCTTGGCGAGCAGCCAATAGGTGCTGTCACTGAGTGGAAGTATGGCGAGCGAATCGAGCTTAGCGGCCGCCGCTTGGGCCGAAAATCGCGTCTCTTCGAGCTGGCTCTGGGCCACCAATAGGTCGTTTTCAGAGGCAGCACGAGCTTGCACAAGTTGGCGGGTACGCCCAACGAACGACTCCTTGGTTTGGACCGCGAGCGTGGCGGCGCGAAGGTCGTGCCGCAGCTCGGCCAACTCGGCTGTCCGTACCTGGACCAGCCGATCGCCCTTCTTGACAGGATCACCTAGTCGCACCGCGACGCTCACCACTTGTCCGGCGAGAGGCGCGTAGCTCGGCGAGGTGAGCGAATCGATAGTCACGACGCGCGCCGTTACCGGAGCGCTCTCGAGCGGTAGCCCAGGTTCAACTCGAATAGTCGAGAAAGTTATGGCCGCGTTGGCCGGGGCGCTATAGGAGACGTCGTCACCCGTAACGACCACGTTCGGTGGTGTTGGAGTCTCTTTCTTGGGGGTGCAACCAAGAGCGCTAACGATGACGAGCGTGACGAGGGGGCGACGAAGCAGGGAAGAGAGCATGGGATTTCATTCTCTGGGGCGCGAAACAGCGCTGCTCGGGAATTCTGCGGCGAGAGCGAGCGCAGCCTCGAAAGCGGCTCCATAGTTCTCTGCTTCTTCGACTAAGAGTTCGCCGAGCGTTCGCCGCGCTTGGAGCGTGTCGGTGAGTGGGACGAGTCCGCTTGCTGCGGCTCGCTGCAGAGCATGGAGGATCTCTTCCGCACGGGGAATGAGATCCTCTTCCAGGAGCTGTTGTTGCGTGAGATGAGTTTGGATTTGGAGACGGAAGATTTCTATGGCTTCTGCTGACCCGCGCTTGCGTCGGGAGATTTCTTGAGCGAGCCGCTCCCGAGCGGCCCCTGCCGCTCGTCGCTCGCTTTGGCCATGATCGAAGAGCGGCACGGGAATGCTTAGCGAGAGATTGAGCGAGTTCATCTGGTTGCCTGAAATTATAAAACGGTCGTAAGTGTAACCGAGGCGCACCGTCGGATCGGGAATGGCGAGCGCCTTGGCATAGGCAAGGTGCGCGTCAGCTACATCCTCGCGCGCCCTGAGGCCACGCAGGTCGGCCCTCTGTTCGACGTCACCTTGGGCCTTTAAGGCGAGCTCGACCCAGCGGCGTAAGAAGAGTTTGGCTTCTTCGGGGGTCTTGAAGGGTGCACAGCGTTGAACGAGTAACAGGCTGCAATCGCCTAGGAGACCACTCAAGTCGGCTGTGGCGCGCGAGATCTGTTGTGAGGTGCGGTCCACCTCGATGCGCAGACGATCGACCTCGAGCGGAACTCCGAACTTGGCCTGGACGCGGGCTTCTGCCAGCGCAATGGCCTCCTGACCTTGGGCGGCCAAGTCTGTGAGCCCGGCCAGGCGCAATTGTACCGTTGCAACGCGGCCGAGCACATGCCCGAGTTCGAGCGCCTCGGACCTCGCCAGATCATCGCGATCGGCCTCGGCCGCGTGGACCGCGGCGTTAGCCCTAGCTTTTTGGGGTCCTCTCTTGCCGATGGGGACGGTATAGCTAACACCTATATCATAATGAGGGACGTTGCCGAGCGGGTCGGCGAGATCGCTCGGATTGGTGGTTCCTATGGGGACGGTGCCCCACGTTCCATCAATCACAGGATTGGGAAGCAAGCGCGCTCCGAGGGCCTCTGCTTCGGCCAGTTCGACGCTTAGCTTGACTCGTTCGGACCTGGCGGAACGCGTAGCCAATAGGGTCTCGAGGGCCTCTAAATCGAGTGCTGCGCTAGCCGTGAAGACGCTGGCTTCTGTGGCATTGGGCATAGCGCGGGAAGGCTCACCTGCCTTGAGCGGGTGCGCCTGGAAGAGCCCCAGAGCCAAGGCCAAGCCTAGGCTCCCTCCGCTGCGCGGAGCGCGTCGACGCCTTGGATTCATACGTTAGGATATACGGCGAGGAACCCACGCGCATGAAAAACAGATGAAGATTCATTCATGTTCCTGTTCTGCAGAAAAGCACTCAGCGAAGGAGGCGGAAGCGTGCAAAGCTTGGGGCGTGAAGATCCTTGTCGTCGAAGACAACAGGAAGCTCGCGCGCTTCCTGCATCAAGCCCTGACGGAGGAGGGATACGTTGTTGATGTTGTGAACGAAGGAGGAGAAGCCATCGAGCGTTCGGGCGAGATTGGCTACGATCTGGTACTGCTCGATTGGATGTTGCCTGACCTTGACGGGCTAGCGGTTTGCAGGACATTTCGGGAAAAGCGACACAAGGTGCCGATTTTGATGCTGACGGCTCGGGCCGAAGTGGCGGAGCGCATCGCAGGGCTCGATGCGGGCGCTGATGACTATCTGGCCAAGCCGTTCGATCTAGGTGAATTGCTCGCGCGTGTGCGGGCCTGCATCCGCCGCGGAGCAGACGCCACAGCCGTCACCAAGATTGGTAGTATTTTCGTAGACAGGCTCGAACGGCGCGTGTGTGTTGATGGTGCGACGGTCGAGCTCTCGCCCCGCGAGTTTCGCCTTTTGGCGTATCTCGCGAAGGAGCCGGGTAAGACTGTATCGAGGAGTGAACTGCTCGCGAATGTGTGGGAGACTTCGTTCGACCCTGGCAGCAATGTCGTGGACGTGCACATTAAGAATCTGCGTGCCCATCTCGGTACGGCGGCGAGCCAACTCGAGACAGTGCGCGGCGTTGGATATCGTTTGGTGAGCGCGCCGTGAAGCTAAGCACGCGCATCTCACTCACGATTACGGCGGTTGCCGCGTTAGTTCTCGCGCTCTCCTTGAGTGTCGTCTTGTGGAGCGTTCGCCGCGACGAGACGCGCGATCTCGACATGATGCTCTTTGAGCGCGCCGAGATTACACGGGACCGCCTGCTCGGCACCCATAGCCTGGCGGTTGTGGATGGTCGCGTCGCTGTCCCCGAAGAATTTCGCCTCTTGCCCCACTATGCGGCTGTGTACGACGGACAAGGGCGACTCCTGTCAGCGACGGAGAGTTTCGGCATCGAAGCGCCGAGTTTCTCGTTGGCCGAAGACAAACTGGAAGCCAGCGCCAACGAACTGGGGGCCTTCGATTTGCAAACCGGCGAGCGCGTATTGCGCGCTGTAGTCCTTCCGGTCGGCGAAACGGGCCACCTGCTTGTCTATGCTGTATCGCGCCACGCGGTCGATCATGACATGCGCTTTCTGTATCGGACTCTGACGGCGATTTTCGTGGTGGGGATGGTGCTGTGTTGGCTTGGTACCCGGCCCATAGGCCGGAATATAGCTCGCGATATTCAGGTCATCTCGCGCGTGGCGCATGAGGTCGCGGGGGGCAAGCTCGAAGCACGCGTCGGTTCGAGTTTGCAAAGCAGCGACGAGACGGCTCAGCTCGGAGAAGATCTCGATTACATGATTGGCAAGCTGGAGGCGCTGATGACGACGCAGCGCGAGTTTCTCTCTCACGCCGCTCACGAGCTCCGTTCACCGCTTACAACTTTGCGCGGAGAGGTGCAGTTGGCCCTTCGCCGTCCGCGGGAGGGTGAGGAGTATCGCGTGACGCTCTCGACCCTGCTGAGCGAGGTCGAGGGGTTGATCTGGCTAACTGAAGACCTGCTCTCCCTCGCTAAGTTCGAGTCAGAGGCACTCGACCCCGGGTGTATTTCGTCGGTCAACGGGGTAGTGCAAGGTGCGCTGCGAATGGCAACAGGTTTGAGCTTGGCTCACGACGTGCGCGTTGAGGTCGTCTTCGACGAAGCCCAGAGCGGCATAGCCCAGCAGTTGGTACGCGGTGCGGAGGCTGAGCTAGCGCGAGCTCTACGCAACCTCGTAGACAATGCGCTCACGTTGAGCCCCGAGGGCAGCGCGGTGACGCTCCGAGTTGAACCGTCAGACGAGATGGTGCGCATCGTAGTCGATGACGTCGGTCCGGGTATTTCGGCCGAGAGTGTCCCCCACATCTTCACGCCGTTTTACCGCGGCGCTCATCGACGCGGCACGGCAGGCGCTGGGCTAGGACTCAGTATTGCGCGGCGCATCGCTCGCGCGGCGCGCGGCGACGTGCGCTACGAAGAGCACCAGGGCCGCGGTGCACGCTTCGTGCTTGAGTTGCAGAAGGCATCGGCACGGAACCATGCGCAGAGTTAGAGAGCCGCGGCAAGCGAACGCTGCGATCTCAATCAGCTTTACATCACGAGCTGATGTATCGTTACACCAAACTGCACACGATAAAAGGCAGGCTGCACTTGGTTTGAGGTAGGGGAAGCGTCTAACAAGAACAAACTATCCCAGACGGATTGGGCAGTGAAGTCCACCACCCGAGCACCCCATACAGTCGTGTAACCAAGCAGGGCACCGAGCGCAATGCTGGTGTCCGCGGGCAGGCTGAAGGCGCCTTCGTGAAAAGCTGAAATGCCTGCGGCGAAGAGTCTTGGCGTGATGTTGTAGGAGACGCGGGCGGGAACGTGGAAACCGAGTGTGGGGTCTGTCGCGAGGTCTGCGTTGACAAAGATGCCGCTATCGACGCGCCATTTGCCGAGACGCCAGAGCAGCGGCATGCCTGGGTTGAGCGACCACACGCCGGTTTCCGCGGGCGTGAGGAACGAGAAGCGAGCGCCAAGGTCGAGGTTACCGAACGACCAGTGATAGGTGATGTAGACGGGAAAGTCGCCGAGGGCGAAGTCGGGGGCGGCGCGGAGCGAGAGAAAGAGAGCTCCCGCTTCGAAGTGTGAGCCTAAGCCAAACGCCACGCCAACGCGGGCCCACGCTTGCTCGGGGGCGTAGACATTCGGGGTGCCCAGCACGCTTTTTCCTTCCAAGGCAAAGCCAGCGTCGGGGGAGTTCTCGCGATAGGTTTGGCCGAAGAGTGGAGTTTGCCCGGGCCCAGCGAAAACGGACAAGCCATTGTATGCAGCCGTCAAATGGCGGGCCGAAAAAGGGCCATCGAGGCCCGGGCGACGGCCTAGGCCAAAGGCTTTAGGGTCAGCAAGCGAGGGTGTGGCCTGAGTTAAGGCCACAAGCACAGCGAGCACGACGAGGGCGCGGGTCTTCATCGGGTTACGCGTGCCTGAACCAATGCCCACTCCTCGGGGGTGATAGAGGCTTGGAGATCCCGTTGGCTTTTGATGAGAGCGTCGCTTGATTCAAGCCAGATGTTTTGTGTCCCTGCGAGGCAAGCCAGATAGTCCTGTCGAGTGGCGGCATAGGCTGCGTCGACTTTGGCTAAACAAGCCTGCTTTTGGGCGAGCTTCTCGCGGTGGCGACGAAACGAACACTCGGAGCGTTCGACGGCAGCAATGGCACGCGCTTCGCGGGGCCCATCCTGAACGTAGAGTGAAATTGCCTCTTTGAAGGCTTCGGCGCGCTCGCGAAAGGCCCGGGTATCGTCCCCCGTGCCGCTGATGAGCATAATGAGCGAAGCGACGGCTACCCAAAACATCAGAGCACCTTGGCCAGTCGAGCAAACTCAGGCTCAGAAACGTGACAGCGTAGCTCGAGTTGGAGATTGGTATACTTTTGGTAGGCGAGGCTCCCTGCAGCATGGATCGTCAGGAGCTGCGCTTTTAGCTCTTCATCGGTGAGCGTCTCGTTCTTCATAGCTTGAGCGGCTTTTTGGGTCAGTTGGAGGCGTTCCGCCGCCAATTGTTCGCTCAAGGTCGCGATTTGTTCGTAGATGCTACGAACTTTCCGGGCGCGAGCTGGATCTTGAATGATCAGCTCAACAAGCTCGATCTTGCGCGAGTTGCGGTTATAGACGTCGAAAATGGGGTGGGCTGGCGCTCGTTCGGACCCTTTGCAGCCTAACAGGATTAGCGTAACCAAGATGGCTACCGTTGCCGAGAGCGGGAGCTTTATCGAAAGCGTGGCTGTCCGGTCGGCGGAGCTGGCTCGAGGGCGTTGGCGCAAAGCTTTCGGGGCAGAGTGCATGGGGCTCGACTATATCCGAAGAGGATCGCTCCGAGTAGAAGCGCGATTTGATCCAGCTTTCTTGAAAGAGCAGGGGGTGGCGCGGCCAGCCGAGGGGGCGGGGCGTTCGCCCCATTTGCCAAGTCGTTGCGCTTCCTTGGTGAGCCGTGCGCGCGAGTCTCGTAGTGGGGGGCTACTCGGAGTCGACGTCGCACTTCCCGCGCTAGCGGATGGTCGCCACCACGGGTGCTGGGAGCACGGCAGAGAAACCCGACTCTATACGCCCGAACCCAATGCCGGGGCCGTGAAGCAGATCAAGCTGCTGAAAAAGCAAGGCGATCGGGCTACGGCGAAGCAGATCGAACAGATGATCGAGGAGCCGCAGGCGATTTGGTTCACAAAAGGCACACCTCGCGAAGTGAAGAAGGCTGTGCGCAGCGTGGTGCGGGAAGCCGAGGATGCTCGCAGTGTGCCCGTCTTGGTTGCCTATAACCTTCCCTTCCGAGATTGCGCTCAATTTAGCGCAGGCGGGGCGACAACGCCTGACGAATACAAGGCCTGGATTGATGCCTTGGCCGCGGGCATTGGCGGCAGCAAAGCCATCGTTATCCTTGAGCCCGACAGCCTAGGTATTATTCCTTGGTATAAACAGTTTCGAGGTTTGCCTTCCCAGGCTGGAGACTATGAGTGGTGCCAGCCAACCGAAGCGGATGAGGCCACTGCAGCCGATGAGCGCTTTGCGATGCTGCGTTACGCAGTCGAGAAGTTAGGGGCACTTGCCAAGGCGAGTGTCTACCTCGATGGCACACATACCGATTGGTTAGGGTCGGGTGATGCAGCGCACCGCTTGGCTCAGGCGGGCGCTACCGGAGCAGACGGCTTCTTCCTGAATGTTTCTAACTATCAGTTGACGGAGCGGCTCGAAAAGTACGGCGCTTGGGTGGCAAAGTGCCTATGGTTCGGGACGGATCCAAGCTCTTGGGGGAAAGACCACTTCGATTGGTGCGCGAGTCAGTACTATCCAGCTTCAGCCGGCGACTTTTCGACTTGGGGCCTAAGTGATGAGTGGTACGTGAACAACGTGGAGAGCCAAGGCTCCTACCCAGGCGAGGAGAACATCAAACACTTCGTCATAGACACGAGCCGAAATGGTCAGGGCCCGTGGACGCCGACGGCGGGCTACCCCGACGCGCAGAACTGGTGCAACCCGCCCGATAGGGGTCTCGGCCATTTACCAACCGTGAGGGCCGAAGGGGAGCTGATTGACGCTTACCTGTGGATCAAGATTCCGGGCGAGTCAGACGGTGAGTGCACGCGAGGACTCGGCCCGGCTGGCGAAACCATCGACCCGGAGTGGGGGTTCGTCGATCCTGCAGCGGGGTACTGGTTCCCGGAAATGGCCGTCGACTTGGTGAAGAACGCCGAACCTTTGCGTCGCGGCCGCTAGAGCAGCGAGGTAGAGTGGAGCGAACCCCTTCCCCGGAAGGTGGCGGGGGTTCACTCGAGGGTCAGCGGCGACGAGCGACGAAGGCCGCTTGAAAGGGCAGAATGGAGCTGGCATTTCTGGCTCGGACGCGAAAATGCTAGCCCTCAAATGAGAAGAGGGCAGTTTAGGGCAGGCCGGGCGCATCCTGGTGGGGTCCCGCGCTGCAAGACGTCGTAATGCGATCGATTTTGTTTGGAGCTTCGTTGGTTGCTTCGCTGCTCAGCACGAGTTGGGCGAGCGCACAGATGGCTGAGGATGCAGGGCCCGTAGAGTCGCAGGCGGACTACTATCTCCCTCTTTGGGGTCCGAAGCTGGCCGCGCGGGGTATTCGTTTTCCGTTGCCGTGGGGCGTTGGTGTCAACTACACGCGCATCCACCAAAACATCGATATTTCGGACGTTTCGATCGCGACCGGCAGCAGCGATTTTGTAAACCTCGACAAGCTAGTCGAGTTTGATCACGTCACGTCGACCATCAATGCCCTCAACGCCCGACTCGACGTGTGGGTCTTACCGTTTTTGAATGTGTACGGGCTCGCGAACTATATCGTCCAAGCGAACACCGACGTCCTGCTCGCGGAGCCATTCCCGCTCCAAGCCGGGGCCCAGCAAGCGGGCTACGGGGGTGGGTTCGGTGTGACAGCGGCCTACGGACACGCCGGAACTTTCGTCACGCTCGATCTGAACTTCACCTGGAATCAGATGGAGAAGCTCAACGCACCGGTGCGAACGTTTTTGATAACGCCTCGAGTCGGCCACAACTTCGGCGAGCTGGGCCCTTTCAACCTTGTGGTTTGGGTAGGCGCGATGCGCCAGGATATCCAATCCGATACCCAAGGCTCCATTGCCCTCAGCGATACGATTGGCGAGCCCAGCGATGAGTTCGTCGACAAAGTAGATAATTGGTACGATGGACTATCGCGTCCACAGCAAATAGTTGTGAGTAAGTTAGTAGATGATCTGACGGACGGGAGTGATCCTACGATTCGCTATCGACTCAATAAGAGCATCGCTGATCCGTGGAACATGCTGATCGGCACCGAGCTCGGCCTTAGCCGGCGCGTGCAACTTCGAGCGGAGGTCGGCTTCATTGGCAGAACGCAGATCCTTTTGGGCTTCAACTACCGATTCGGTTTGGTGCATCGGAAGAAGTCGGGGGCATCACCCGCTGCGGCGAGGTGAGGACGAGCTCGGCCGGCTTAGCTGGCTGATGCGCCCCGCTTTTGGCGCCCGACCGTTCCGTCTTAAGATGTGAAGCCGAACAGTTTTCGTTCGATGATCTGCCTGAGAACCAGTTCGGGGACCGCTTTCTCCCAGTCGCTACGCCCGCTGGGGATTTGCTGAGCGATAGTGGCCGGGGAAATGTGGAGGTTTTCGGGGTCGTAGTGTTCGATGGGCAAAATAGCTCCGCTTTCCATCAAGTGTCGAAGCAAGAAGCGAACCTTGTCTGGTACACGGGCGTTCTCCAGGGTCGTGAGCACAGCGTCGATCTCAGCCGGGTAGACGAGGACAGTCGTGTCGTCTGAGAAGAGCAGGCCGAGCGCTACCAAGATGCCGCCTTCGAGCCCTTCGTAGTATTTTTCATCAAAGATTTGGTCGAGGTCCCGAACGCTAAGCGTGATGGTGATGCGATTCTTGGTGAAGTTTCGGATCCAACTGCGCAAGCGAAAGAAGCGCAAATAGTCGGAGATCAGTACGTTGAAGCCGAGTTGAGACAGCAGATCGACACGCGCCAAAAAGCTTTCATCGTCGACTTTGCTGTCAGCTCCGAGCTCGGACATGGTGATTTCGGCCACGGGCAGCACGCTTCGATCGGCAGAAGTGGCCGCCTTTTGACACATTTCCATCGCCGCACGACTCATGTCCAAATGCAGGAGGGTGGGAGGCTTGAAGGAACCGCGCATGATGAGGATATCGCGTTTGCGCATGGCACTCGAAGGCGCAATCGACTGCCCACTCGCGTCAAACATGACTGCGCGGCAGCACCAGCTACGTACCAAATGGAGGTTCAAGAGACGGTTATCAGCCTCATCGAAATAGGGGCCCTTGAAGTGAATGAGGTCGATCTCGAGCCGATCGCTATCGAGATTTTCTAACAGGGTCTCAATGATCTTCTTGGGCTTGTTCTTATAGTAGCAGGCGCCATAGATGAGGTTAACGCCAAGTATGCCGAGCGCATCGGCTTGGCTTGCGTTGTCTTCGTCGAGCATGCGTACATGCAATACGATTTCACTGGGTGGTGCTTGGGGATAGAGCTGCAGTCGGACTCCGACCCAGCCGTGGCACTCGCTCTTCTGCTTGAACGAGCGCGCCGTCACGGTCGCGGCATAAGAAAAGAACTCGGTCGTTTTGGGTCGCTTTTGGGCTAGGCGTTCTTGCAAGAGCTCAAACTCGCGCGTCAGCATCTGCTCGAGGCGCTCGCGGCTCACGTAGGACGAGGCCTTGCCGTAAATTTCGTCGCTGATGGTCATGTCGTAAGCCGACATGGTTTTGGCGACCGTGCCCGCCGCGGCTCCTGCTGAGAAGAAGCGACGCGCTACCTCCTGACCGGCGCCGATCTCGACGAAGGTTCCATACTTGGATTCGTCGAGGTTGATCTCTAGCGCCTTCTGTTGTGTCGACGTGGGAGCGTTCTTGGCATCGGTCATAGGGGGGCTCTTGAGAGATGGGGTGCTTCCAATCCTAGGCGAAGCGCGAATTCGAGCGGATCCGAGACCTTCTAGGGGAGCAAGAAGCCGCCTATCTTTCTAGTAGGTGAGTGTTTCCGCCGTGTTTGTCCAGGGGGCTCGCCCTGGTGTGGGGAGGAAGGGGCCGTCTAAGCGCGGAGTGTTGCGAGTTTGCACCATCTGGTATGGGCGCTCGGGTATGCGGCGCATGGTTTTTGCGGGGCGGCGGGTGCTCGTCACCGGGGCTTCTTCGGGGCTTGGACGAGAGCTCGCGATTCAGTTGGCGCGCGATCACAAGGCCAACTTGGTGTTAGTGGCAAGACGGGCGGAGCGTCTGGCCGAACTCGCTCGAGAGTTGACCACTAACTTCGGCGTCGAGGTAGATTTAGTAACCGCAGACTTGAGCCAAATGGGCGAGGTCGAGCGTGTGGTGAGCCTTGCGAACGAGCGTGGGCTCTATGCGGCGATCTTGAATGCGGGCGTTACGCATTTTGGTCACCACGATGAGCTTTCCTTTCCCGAGTTCGAGAAGATGCTGGACCTCAACGTGCGAGGCACGGTGCGGTTGACGATGGCCGTGGCGGATGCACTTGAAAGGAGCGCCGAAGGAGGAGGTGTGCTCATCGTGGCTAGCCTTTCAGGGCTAACCCCAGTTCCCTACCAAACGGCCTATTCGGGAACGAAGGGCTTCTTGGTTAAGTATGGCTGGGCACTGCATCATGAGTTATTGCCACGCGGCGTCAGCGTCTCGGTGTTTGCGCCCGGTGGGATAGTGAGTGAAATGACAGATGGGGAGCACTTCAACGATCTCCGCGCCTGGCTCATGCCGGTTGATCGCGCGGCGCGCTCAGCGCTGTCCGGATTTCGACGTAGAAAAGCGCTGATAATCCCAGGCTTTCTCTACAATTGGCTGCGAGGGTTCGTTCTCAAAATCGTCCCCGAGAATTTCGTTGTTGGGCGAATGGCGGTCACCTATCGAGCCTCGCTGCAGCGGAATCGTAAGCGCTAAGACGACGCTTCCAACAACGCCGGCGCGTCAGAAGCCCAGCGCATCCAATAGGCCCAGCCGCGCCTAACAAGCACAGCGCATCATTTAGGCAGCGTATCAGTCGACTCGAAACCGTAGCGAAGACGCGTGGCCCTCACTCGGCGGCTTCTTCTTCCTCTTCGTCGCCCAATTCGTCGACGGTATCGTCTTCATCGACGCTTTCCGCGTCGGGAGCTGCGTCGGCAACCCACTTGGCAGCCGCGCCCATGGCCAGCTTAGCGGCGGCGGAGGGGGTTTCGGCTGAGGCCTTGGAGGCTCCGGACGGCGCCGTAGATCCGGTCGGTGAGGAGAGCAGTGGGCCTTCTTCGTCCACGACGCCCGGGGCAGGTGTCATTTCGGCGGGGCGCTGGCGCCCGCGACGAGGCGTTTTTTCTGCATCACCGAAGGGGATTGCTTTGAGCTGGTCTAGAATTTCGGGCTCGCCCTGAGCAAAAACGGAGAGGTAGGCGTGCGCTTGACGTGCCAAATGGAGCAGGTTTTGCTGCTCGCGCGCGAGCCCTTCGAGCGCGTCCTGGAGCGCCGCTTTCAACTCGACAATCTTGCTCGACTGCTCTTCGGTTTGTTGAACTGCGTTTCGCAGTCGAACCGCGTCGACGCCTGGAAATCGCAGATCTGCGGCGCGCGCTTCGAACAACTCGACCAAGTGAGCGACGAACTCGGGGACGGGGGGAGAACTCTCGGAAAGCTTAGCCATACTGAGCTCGTGTACAGTACTCGCCGCAGCCCTTCTTCGTCAAGACAGAGTGCGGTGCAAACGCGAAGAGCGCGTCATAGTTTCAGCAAATCCTTTGCGTGGCGCGCGCACGGCGGAGCCTGAGCTGCTCACGTTGAGGTCGCTCCGCATCGAATCCTATCGTGTGATAGACCCGTTATTCAGCTCGCTCTGCCGCCAAGAGTGAGAGCTCTCACTCAGCGCGGTTCGGGAAGAGCGACAGTTGGGGGCTATTCGTGGCGCCTTCTCTCGGGCTGTTCGAGCCCATGGAAGAAGGCCTCCTGAAGGAGTGCTCGTTAGCGGGAGCAAGTGGCTCGTAACCGAGACGCCGACAGGTGGCTTGGAACGTAGCGCGCACCGTTTCTGCGTAGGCACCGCTGCCTCGCATGCGAGTGCCGAAATGGGAGTCGTTGAGTTTGCCGCTGCGAATGTCGCGGATGCGCCCCAGCACTTTCTCGGCTTGTAAGGGAAAATCGCGCCGTAGACGCTCCTCGAAGACCTGCGCCACGCTGCCGGGCAGGCGCACGGGCTGGGCCATGGCGGAAGTGGCACCGGCACTTCGGGCTGCCTCTAAAATGGGCACTAAATCGTGATCTGTTAGGCTTGGGATCCAGGGCGCGACATGGACGCGTACGGGGATGCCTTGAGCAGCGAGCCGCCGTATCGTTTCGATGCGACGACGAGGTGCGGGCGCATAGGGCTCGAGGGCGCGTGACACGGAATCGTCGAATGAGGTCACGCTGATCGAGACGCTCACTGACGAACAGGCCTTGAGACGTACGAGCAAATCGATATCGCGCTCGACTAGCGTCGATTTGGTGATGATATGCACCGGATTCTGAAACTCGAGACAAACGTCGAGGCAAGCTCGCGTCAAACCGAGTTGGGCCTCGAGCGGTTGGTACGCATCTGTGTTGCCACTCACAACGATGAGCTCGCCGCGCCAGCTCTTCTTTTGGAAGGTCTTACGTAGAAGCTCGGCAGCGCTCGGTTTGAAGAGCAGCTTCCTCTCAAAATCTGTACCGCTACCGAGCCCGAGGTACTCGTGCGAAGGCCGCGCATAGCAATAAGAGCAACCATGAGCGCAGCCGCGGTACGCGTTGAGACTAAACCGAAAGCCGAGATCTGGGCTCGTGTTCTCGGAGAGGATGCTGCGGCTCTCGTCTTGGAGGAGTTGCTGACTCTGCTCAGGTACGTGTTCTTCGTCGTAGCTGCGCTGCTGCCCGAAGCGGGACGCTGGATTGTGGACGGGAAGCTTCCGCAGCACCCCGTGATTATAGCTGAACAAACGAACAGGTAAAGCGGCGACCGCAGGCTCTCCCGGGCACGGGGAGCCCTCTAGGACCGCCGCCGCCCCGTGAGCTCGCGAGAGTGAATGGCGCCCTGGACGACCCCGAGGAGCTCCTGCAGCCGGTAAGGCTTGGCGAGGAAGGCGTCGATGGCGCTCGGCTCGAGATCGTCTCGAAGTGCTGTGTCCATGTATCCGGAGGTCAAGACGATGGGCAAAGCCAACTCGCGGCGGCGAATCTCGCGCACGACGTCGGCCCCGGAGAGACCGGGCATGGTCGCATCGAGAATCACGAGGCTCGGCAGCATGCCCTCGAGCAGGGCTAGACAGGAAGCGCCGTCCTCGGCTTCCACCGTTTCATAGCCCTGGAGCTCGAGACTGCGACGAAGCTGACGGCGTACGAGAGGCTCGTCGTCGACGACAAGAATTTGCCCTATTCGAGGTGAAGTTGAAATCGGTGCGGGCTGGACGGAGCGCGAGGGCTTCGCGGCCGGGAGCAAAAGTGAAAAACAACTACCTCGTCCGGGGATGGAGGCGACATGAATTGCGCCGCCGTGTCCTTCGACGATGCCCAGGCATGACGCTAATCCGAGCCCGTGTCCGCGGGCCTTGGTTGTGAAGAACGGCTCAAAGATCCTTGAGATCGTCGCTCCGTCCATACCGATGCCGCTATCCTCGATTTCGACCAGCACCCAGTCACCGGGGCCCACCGTCGCTCCGAGCGCTTCATTCCAGCGGGCGTCCAAATCAGAGATTTTGCGGCCCCGTATCGCAACCTGGCCATGGCTCGCGGCGCAGGCCTCCACACCGTTCGATATCAAGTTTAAGAGGACTTGGGTCAGGGTGGCTTTGTCGCCCCAGATCGCCGCATCCGGATCGACCTCGAGTTCGACTCGAACGCCACGAGAGCGCTCAAACGAGTGTAATTGTTGGATGTCTGTTATGAGGGCACCAAGGTGCACGGATTGGCTCACTGCGAAACTAGTGACTCCCGAGTAAGCCAATAGGCGGCTTGTGAGATCTTTGGCGCGCCTGCCTGCGCTAACGATCGCGTCCACGAGTTCTCGTTGGCCGGGTTCGAGCGACAGCTCGCCGAGCAGGTCGGCGTTGCCTAAAATGCCTACCAGCAGGTTGTTGAAATCGTGGGCGATGCCGCCGGCGAGCACCCCCACCGTATCGAGACGCTGGGCGCGCTCCACTTGGAGCTCGAGGCGGCGCCTGTCGGCTTCAAGCACTCGCAGCGGGCGTAGGTCGCGGATGCCTGAGACGCGAACCATGACGCCGCCGAGTGGAGCCTTAACGGTGACGACCTCAACGGGAATAGCTTCACCGCTCTCGCTCAGAAGTCGTGTCTCAACGCGCCCTGCCGAGTTGGTTTTCTGGATCTTCTCCATGCGCTCGACGTCACTCGGATGCACGAACTCGGTGCCCCTTCGGCCGATCATGGCTTCGCGGCGTAGTCCGAGCGAATCGAGTGAGCCGGCGGCGTCGATGATAACTTCATCTTGACTAAAAACCGTTACGTCAAAGGCTTGATTGACGAGCTGTCGCAAACGCAGCTCGCTCTCCTCTGCCCGCCGCCGCGCTTGTTCGTTTTCGGTAACATCGCGGACGCCCACGAGGCGGAGGGGCGGGTCAGCGCTCTTCAAGGTTTTGACCGCTAACTCGGCCCAGAAGGGGCTCCCGTCAAAACGAACGGCAGAAATGACGTACGTACCCTCGCGCTGTTCGGACATCCGCTGTTGAACGCGCGCGAGGTCGGTCGGAGCCACGCAGCGCCGCCACAACTCGGTGCCGAGGAGTTGTTCTCTTGGGGCACGCAAGATCTCGATCAGGCGCTCATTGACTTCAATGACGACGCCGTCGCGATGGACGAAGAGTCCCTCAAAGCCGCCCTCAGAGAGCATCTGCAGGCGCTCTTCGAGCTGGAGCAGTTTCCGTTCTGTTTGAAGCGAGGCGCGGAGCGCATGCGCTATGCGATCGATCTGCTCGCGGAGCCAATCGGGGACGGGAGCGCCAGAGAAACGGCTACCGAGGGGAGGCCCGAGTTCGACGGGGTGGCTTCGCTCGTGGCTTGGGCTGGCCGACCAGCCGAGCTCATGGACGAGAGATATGAGATCGTGGAGGCCTTGGCCCGGGTCGAGGGCGGTGGAGATCTCGAGCAAGCGTGCGGTGAGGGCGGGTTCTATAGCGAAAACGCCGTGCTCAAACCCCGCCATCCTAGAACGAACACTATCGAGGGGGCGCCGGTCTGTCACCTCCGTCAGGATGTTTCGGCTCATCATTCACTATGCATTGTTGCGATGACCAAAATTGAGAAGTGCTTACTGGCGACGAAGCCAATGCCGCTTGTTTCGCAGATTGTGAGTGACAATCGCACACCGACTCCGAGGCAACAGGTGCCGCTTCGTGGTGGTTTCGCGAACAATAGACCAATCGAGTCCTGGGCCTCAGTCGGTCCGCGCTCGCCCGCGCAAGGTTCTCATGGAGCGCTGCGTAAGCGCGGGGAAGGTCTCATTAAGCGCGTAGAAATATTCCACAATTTTTTTGGGATTCGAGGCGGGTGGCTGTAGTGTGAAGTTTAGGCTGGGCAAATGGTTCGTTTCGACAGGGTCACCCAAGATAGGCTGCATGCGGCTCTCCAGAAGGTCTTTCCTGAGGCACGCATCCGGCCGAGCGAGGTAGACGCGCTGGCCGTGGCCTTGTGGCGGGCCCGGGCCGCGGGCGAAGAGCTGCCGCCCGACTTGGCGCGGATTGATCTGTCCGCTTACGCGACTCCTCTGGCCGAGTTGTCGGGGACGCTCAGCGCTTCAGCAGGCGAAGTGCTTCGAGCTGAAGCGAACGATCCTTACCGTTACTACTGGGTGAAAGCAGAGCATGCGCGCCAGAGTCCAGGTGGCTTTCCGAATTTTGTGGGTGAGCTCGCCATGGTTCGGGTGAGTCTACCGGCGCGAACACCGAAGGCCTTTAAGACCAAGATTGGTAGCGTTGAGCCGGGAGATCATCTGATCGATACGGTGCTCGAGGCCAACCAGAAGTATGCCCGTTTTTTGGCGGCGCCGCTGGGGCGGGTCGACCTCATCACCCCCGCGCGCCAAGGGGTACGTTTTGGTGCTATTAGTGTTCTGTTAGGATACAAGAAGCCACGAGACGCCCAGCCTTTTTGCTATATCTTGGAGGCGGGTACGGCTACGGGGCAACCCAAGGTCCTCTATCTAGGCAAGACCATCGGCGCGACCATTAACGCTTATTCGGGCTATCAGCCCACGCCTTTTTCGTGCCCGAACCATGCCTATCTCGGGAAGTTCCAACTCGAGGGTGACGAACCGAAGCAGCTCGAGGTCGCTGCCCGAAAGATTGAGGCTGGCGTGAGCCAAGCGCCGTACATGAAACTCACCGTTCGCTTCGAACGCGAGGCGGGTGCGATTCGCAGCATTTGGCCCGGATTTCTCATTGCACGCGCGGCCAGCATCGTTCTGTTCCGCGAGCACAAAGGAACCATCGCCAAGGATTGCGCGCTGCCGCCTCCGGGAGAGATATGACAACGCAACAGCATGGCAGTGCACGACGCTGGCTCGGGATGATCCTGCTCTTGGGCCTCGCATCGGTAGGGGCGTGCAAGGGAGGTGTCGTTCACCCTGCGGACGGGGGCCCCAATAGCGAGAAATATTGCGCAGAGCGGCCCGAGGTAGAGAACAATTGCATGGGATGCAGCTCGCAGCCTGGCTGCGGATATTGTGCGAACCCGGTCGCGGGGCGGCCCCATTGTCAGCCGGCCGACGGCGAAGCTGTGCCTTCGTCGTGTGAGGGGGGTTGGGCCGCGAGCACAGAGCAATGTGATGAGCCGCCACCGCCTTTGCCTGAGGCGGGCGGAGAGTAGTGAGCATGGTGCGCGACGTGGATAAGTCTGTGAGCTCTTCGCCGGGACGGGGACCAGCCTTTGAGCGAGAGCTCGCGGAGCTAACGGCACGGCTTATGCTGGTGCCGGCGAGCTCAACCGTGAAAGGCATGTTCATCAACACCTTCCTGGAGACACTAGACGCGGTTCATTGCCCCAGGCCAACGCGGGATCGCTTCTTCGCATTCCGCGACTATCCGCTCACGCGGTTCATGGCCATGATGCTGGATACGGTGCCGTTAGCTTGGCCATCCGACGCGCCAAGCCAAGGTTTGCGTCGTCTCGGCCAAACGGCATTTCATGCTTTGGCGTCGAGTATGGCCGGGAGAGTCCTATTCGCCGTCGCAGGTAGCGACTGGCATACGCTGCTCTCGCTGGCAGGCCGTGCTTACGAGCTGAGCTTGTCTCACGCTCGGGTAGCCGTTCATGAGGTGGGGGAGCACGAGGCGGTGGTTGAACTCCGACAAGTGTGGAACTTCGCCGATAGCTATCAGGTGGGGGTCATGGAGGCGGCGCTTGAGGCCTATGGCAAGCAAGGTGTGGTGCGTGTCGAGAAGCTCGGACGCTGCTGCGACGTCAATCTGCATTTGGCGTGGGAGTGAGCGCATCGGGCAAGGCCCTGAGGATTCGCTGCGCACCTTCTCCGCTTGCATACACCAGCGCTTGACGCGGGTTGGTGATGAGCGAGACGAACAGCGCATCCCCACCTAGCGCATCGTGGTAGGGTTTGCCCCACTCGACCAAGAGTACAAAACCACGATGTCGACGCTCCTCGAGCCCTAGATCGAGGACTTCATCGACGCTGCTCACTCGATAGAGGTCTGCGTGGGCAACGTCGTATTGGAGCGGGTATTCGGAGACCAGGTTGTAGGTCGGCGAGGTTACCGGTTCGTCAGGGTCGAGCCCGAGCGCGTGAACAATCGCTCCTGCCAGGAAGGTCTTCCCCGCACCGAGATTGCCGTCCAAGATGAGCAGAGAACCAGGTTCGAGTGCGGCGGCGAGCGCGCTCCCTAAGGACTCGGTGTGAAGTTCACTCTCGAGGGAGTACTTGCGTTCGGTGGGGTCCGGCTCGCTGCTCATGGGGCTCTTTCGACGGAGTCCGAAACGGCTACTCCGCTCGCTCGAAGGAGTAGCTTCGCTCTAGCCTGTTGTCCGCCTGAAAGCGGGCTGCACTAGAAGTTTCGAGCTGGAGGCTCGCTTCGACTAGCGCCACGCGGAGGGCGTCGTGGTACTGCCGAAGGCTCTCTGGAGTTTGGTCGTGAGGTAAGGGAGCGGTCATGAGTGCATGATTGGCTAGTCGTGCTGCGTCTCGCCCTAAAGCGACGTACCACGACTCCGAGAGCGAGCCGGTAGAGCCCGAGGGAGGGTATTCATGGCTGCGCAGATAGTAGCTACCTGGGATGCGGACTGGAGCCGCCTCCAGTCCGAAGGCGAGGCGGGGCGGGGTTTTGAGTGGGCGAAGGTTTGAGAGGACTCGGTCGGCGCAGCCGGTATCTCCGACGACGAGGAGAGCCTTAGCCTGGGGGTTCCATTGAGGAGTAGCCAGCGAATCCACGGCCGTGCATACGGCTACCAACAAGGACGGGTCGATCGTCGGTGCGCGCGGCGATGCGAGGACCTCGCTAAGGCCCTTTCGCAAAGCCGCCTCTTCTGCCTCTAAGTTCGTACCCAAGAAGAAGCCGAATTTCGTTGGGGTCGTAACCGACGTCGGACCCAAAAGGAGCACGGGCACCTGATGATGCTCGGCGAACCCGAGCGCTTCACTCACGGAGAGCTCATCGACCCCGGCTATCAGAATTCCTGCACCCTGACCAACGAGTGCTGCGAGGCTGTCCTCCAGAGCGCCGCGATCGTCCTCGGTGATGAGTTGGAGGTCAGTGTGGAGCACTTGCCCGAGACCCGTGGTCGCATTGACGGTGCGACGAGTCAGTGCGGCGCTGCGACCGCCTAGCACCGTCCCTACTGTCCGGCTGGAGACTTGGGCATGATCCAAGGCCAAAGACGCTAAAAGCATGAGTTTCTCGCCCCGTTCACCGCGCCTTACCCAGGCCGGGCCGCTCTGGACCAAGTCTCGGGCGAGGCGCGCATCTTGGCGGCTCAAGGCAACTCCGATCAGGCTCTCCAGCACCATCCTCCGGACAAGTTCGCTCGCGGGTTGCACTTTGGGAGCGGCCAACGCCGTCGGCCAATCCTCGAGCATTCGACGTTGCGCCTCGATGGGGACCTCCGCGAGCACGCGGCGAACGAGCGCTTCGGTCTGTTCGGAGTTACGAGACCCTTCACTCAAATGCTGGATGAGGTTTTCCAGAGCGAGACGCCAGCTACGAGCGCTCAGCGCGGCGCGCACCATCGCGCTTGCATAGCGGGCCCGCGCCTCCTCGGTGACCAGGCGTGGACCGAGAGGCTTCAGCAGTTCGAGTGCTTCGGAGCCTCGCCCCTCGGCGATGCGGACTTCTCCGAGCAACATAGACGCCTCATCTCGCGTCAGGCTCTCGTCGCCCTCGAGCAGGGGCTGCACGAACGCTTCGGCGTCGCCGAGCAGTCCTTGCGCCAAAAAGTAGGTCGCAAGAGACAGCCGCAAGGTGTAGAGCTCCGGTGCATTGGGATAGGCGAGAATAAGGTGGCGTGTCGGCTCGACGAGGGACGCTTGATTTTCTGTGCCGCGGGCGACCCAGAGCGCCTCGAGGGAAGCGACCTGCCGTTCGGCGTCGCGCGGAATAACGGGGTGAACGGGCGCGTTGGCGTTCGTGTCGGGCTTGCAGGCGATAACTGGGCATAGCCCCAGAGCGGCCAGCGCTGGCAGCGCCAGGCCTAACGCAAACTTTCTCGAGTGCACTCCTCGTGTTAGCGGGAGGGCTAGATGTTGCAAACCTCCGCCTGGCTGGGGTGGATTCTCGCTGTCTCTACTGAGGGGTTCGTAGCCTTTGGTGCACCGTTCCCATTGGGCAAGGGGCTGGTTCTCGGCGCCTGGATTTGGGTGCTCCTCGTGCACGGGTTTCGGCTTTTGAGTCGCAAGCCCGAGGAGGGGCGGCCGCTTTTATTTGCGTCGGCAGTGACACTCTTAGTCTACCTGCTCGGTTTCCGGTTCGAGGAGCTCTGGCTCAACGTTCCTATGGAGTACCTTCGAAGTCGCCGCGCTGAGTTTCTTTCGACAGAGCTTCGCGGCATCCCCTGGCTCCTTCTGCTGGTCATTGTGGGGTTCGCGCCCGGCGCGCTCCTCCTTGCGCGCTGGGTCGCGGCTGGAGGCGGGCCCGCCGCGCTCAGCTCGCGCGCGGACTGGTTCAAGCGCGGTGGCGCGCTCCTCGGGCTGGCCTATTTAGGGCTTACGCTTCTTGTGACGGTTCGCTATGGCTCGGGCGGGCTCGCTCCATGAGCGACTCGCCGCTCGGGATTTACTATGCCGCAATGCTATCTGCTCGCTACCACTGTCGGTTCAAGTCTCGACCAACAGAGCAATAACATTAGCCTCTTCAATTTGGTCGAACAGATCAACGTGCCGCCGGGCGCGCCGCCCCCTCCAGGGGGCAAAATTCCCCTGGAAATTCACGCCTACTTCCGGCTACTTCCCGGTGAGATGGGGCAGGTGCTCGAGCTTCGCTTCGTCCTGGAAGCAAAGACGGGGCTCGAGACGACGGGAGATGTGATTTCGCATCGGGTGACTTCACCGCGCTTTCGAACTCGCACCCTGGGGCTGATGGTTCCGCCTGTGCTCGGCCACTACGAGCTGCGTGTTGACTATCGTGTGGCGGGGCAAGGAGAGTGGCAGCGCGATGCTTTGAGTTGGCCTATCGCTTTCCTTGAGGTTGAGACGAAACCCCAATTGACGCATTGAGTCGAAGCCCGAGCTGGCGAGGCGCCGCTTGACGGTCAGAGGAAAGCTTGAAGCGTCGTGAGCAAACGACGCCTACAGGCACGAACACATGTTGGACTGAGCGCAGGCTACGAGGTCGACCGCGATTCGCAGCGCGGCTCTGGAGTCGTCGCTCCCAACATCGATGTAATCGCCGCAAGTTTCGGGCGCCAAGCAGGCGAGGTCGCTGCAACCGGTGCGCGCCACGCATAGAAAAATATCGGTGCAGAGGTCGTTGCGGTAGCAAGCATCAAACGGCTGTGCGCAGGAGCCGCATACGCAATCGTTACAACTTGCGGGCAATAATAACTCGCAAACGACGCTGGAATCGCCCCCCGATGAGGGACCGCCCCCCGTTCCGCCGCCAAAGCCTCCGCTCCCGCCATAGCCACTTCCACCAATCGAGGCGGCGCCGCCCGTGCCGCTGCCACAATCGGCTCCGCACTCTTGAGTCGCACGCTGCACGCATTGCGCGTCCCATCCGAAGGTGCAGCAGTACCAGTCCGCTTCGCAGGTGCAGGTGGTGACTTCGCGATCGGAGCAGCCGGTTTCTGAATGGGCGTAGCAACAGTCTTCGCCAGCCCATCCCCCGCCGGTGCCGCTGCCGCCGCCGCCTGTGCTGCTGCCGCCTGTGCTGCCGCCGATGCTGCCGCCGATGCTGCCGCCGATGCTGCCGCCGCTGCCGCCGCCACCGCTGAACTGTCCACCGCTCTCAGCTCCACCGCTGAACTGTCCACCGCTGAACTGTCCACCGCTGGACTGTCCGCCGGCCGGACCGCCTCCTGAGCCGCCATCACCGGGCGTGCCGCACGCACCGCATCCCGTTTCAACGACCGCGTCGACGCACTCGCTCGTCCAACTGTCGGTGCAACACTCGAGGTGGGTATTGCAGACGCAAATCGCGACGTCGAGATCCGAACAGGTTGAGGTCGCATGCGGGTTGCAACAGTCGTCCTCTTGGAGCCCACCTCCTGCACCTGGATTCGCGCCCCCGCCGAAGTAATCGCCGGTTCCGGAACGGGAACCGCAGCCCGCGAGCATGTAACCCAAGCTGACGACTATCCAAGCGATCCGCAACTTCCCCATGGAGATCAGGATCGTAGCACCTCTTCCGCTATGATTCCCACCCTTTCGCGAGCCGTTCACGGCTCCATTCGTTGAGGGCTCTGGGAGATCTTTTCGAGGAGGACTCGCTGAAGCACTTTTTTTGAACGTCGGCGGGATTGCACCGGGCCGGAGGAGCGACTACCCGCGACGCCATGGATCTGATCCGCATCGAGGGCCTTGAGCTCCGTTGTATTGTTGGCCTTCGCTCCTACGAACGACATCGCGAGCAACCGCTGCGGGCTGACATCGCGTTGGGTCTAGATTTATCGGCTGCCGGAAGAAGCGGACGCATCGCTGACAGTGCAGACTACGGTCGCGTAGCGGATGGAGTCACCGCGCTGCTTCGCTTTCGCGAATACAGGCTTCTTGAGGTAGCGGCTGAAGAGACGGCTGCGCTGCTCTTCGCGGCCTATCCTATCGTTAAACTCGTCAAGATTCGCCTCGACAAGCCCGAAGCTCTAGCTGGGCGAGCTCGCACGGCTGCTGTTGAAATCGAACGAAGGCGAGGCGCGTACAGTACGCTCGAGCAAGCCACGTCTTTTGGGTCGCGAACGGAGATTTTGCGCACCGGGGAGGCTCTAATCGAAATCTTACGGGTGCGAGCAGGTTCGAGCGTCGTGCTCGACGAACAGTCGCCGCGACTGGAGTGGCTTGTGAGTGGTCAGGCGCGCGGGGATTTCCCTGATGTGCGAACCCCCGTGCCCGTTCCGGGTGGGCAAATCCTGCAAGTTGGGGCGGAAACCGACGACGGACTACTTCTGGCGAGATGTTTGCGTCTCGCGCTGGACTGACGCTCGCGTGGCGTGGGGGAGGCGGCTCCGGTGCGTGGGTTGGATGCGGGCCGGAAACTATGAGGGCTGTGAGATATGTTTATGAAATAGGTAAGGTGAGACAGCGAGCGCCGAGGTAGGGCTATATTTTGCGAAGACTGTCTTTTTTCTCTTTGAGTCGATGGCGGAGTAGAGTACCTGAGCAAGTGTTCTAGAGGTTTATTGAAGCGAGCGGGGAGAACCGGTGGCCGTTTCGAAGGTGAATGACAGGTGGGCGCTCGTTCCACCACCAGAAGGTCCAGCGGATACACCTGTGTTTCCGCCAGATCCTCGCTTGCCGGGCCTCGCTGTGCGTTCGGCTGTACGTCCCGGTTCGGCTGGGTCTCCTGGTTCGGCTGGGCCTGCTTCCTCCCAATTCGCCGAAGCGGGCCTAGGTGTAGAGCAAGGTGTACAGCAGCCTATTTCCCAGGTGAAGGGGCGAAACTCTCGAGCGCTTGATACAACCCCCCGCGAATCGGAGTTGCCAACCTGGGTACCCGGCACGGATTTTTCCGGCCGAGCGCTGCTTGAGTCAGAACTCGCTGAGCAGGATGACGAAGCGTGGTCCGCCCGTCTGGGGGAGGATCGCCCTACCATTCCATCGCCGCCACCGCCCGCTACGGAGAGCGTCCCAGCCACCCAGCGGATGGTAGGCACCGAAAAAATCGCTGCGGCGGACATGGCCTTGGCGGCTCAGAAGAAGGCCGCTCTTCAGAAACCTGTCATGCCGGAAGCGCCCGACACGATCCCGACTCCGTGGATCGACGACGAGCCTTCGGGCGTGTAACCTGCGCCGCGATTCGAAGACGGAGCCTCGCTTCTTTGAGGAGCGTTTCGTCACGCGAGCCCCCATCTGGATCCAAGAGAACGATGGGCGGGAGGCATCATGAACGGCATCCGCAAACTACTATCTCACTATCTGTTTCACTCGTTGGCTGTCCTGGCGACCTTGGTTGCGATGACTTGGTCTTCGCCTGCCCTCGCGGCGGGTCGGGTCGTCTGGAAGAGCACGACGATTCAGGAAAAGGGGGGCGACGGTGAAGGTCAGAAGGGTTGGTGGAGACTCGATCTCGAGGTTCATTTGCCCAGAGCCCCCGACGTGGCGTGGTACTCGGTTCGCTTCGAGTTTGAGCCGGTCGCCTACTACGAGCGAGCTCTCTTAGACGGCAAAGAGGGACCTCAGGATGTGGTTCAGTCGCTTCACGGCCAACAATCCTTGATTGAAACTCAAGATGTGGGTTTCCAAGATCCGGGGACGGGCACCATTCAGGCTCGCACCAAGTTTACTTTCAAGGTGACCCGTGGCCACGGTTACGAGGCCGGCGAGTACAAGGTTACCTTACGTGATGGCCAGTCCGGCAACATCATTGGGACGGCTGCGACACTGAAGTTCAAAGGCGAAAACAAAGTCGTCGACCGTCGTTCCATGGTCTTTCAGGCGAACGACACCAAGAAGAAGAAAGAAAAGAAGGCTGAGCCTGTCGCCGAGCCCGAGGAAGGCGCTGAGCAAGATGCCCCGAGCGCGCCCGTCGATGAGCCGAGCGAGGGCAATGCTCCTCCCCCCGTCGAAGAGCGACCGGGTGGCGGTTGCCATGTTGGCTCAGGGCCCCATTCACACAGCCCGGCCTGGCCTTTTGCTTTGGCGGCCTTGTTTGTGGTGGGTTGGCTTTTTAGGGTGACGGCTCGTTCGCGATCGCGCGCAAGCGTTTAAGGTCGCCGTAGCTGAATTCAAGTCTTCGGACGGAACTCGAGCAAACTCTTCATGAGTGAAGCAGGGCATGTCACCCGCCTCGAATGGGGCGGGAAAGAAATTTTCCTCGTGGGCACAGCCCACGTGTCGCAACGCAGCGTAGACGAAGTCACGCGCGTCATTGAAGAAGTTCGACCCGACACCGTTTGCGTCGAGCTTGATGAACAGCGCCACCGCATGTTGGTGGACGAGGATGCCTGGAAGAAGCTGGATATCTTTCAGGTCATTCGGCAGAAGAAGGTGCTCTTCCTGTTAGCCAGCCTGGCTCTCGGTGCTTACCAGCGAAAAATGGGCGAAAAGCTGGGTGTACGGCCCGGCGCTGAGTTGCTCGCGGCCGTGAAGTCTGCTGAAAAAGTGGGCGCGCATGTTGTGTTAGCGGATCGAGATATTCAGGCGACGCTGAAGCGCACTTGGGCCAACCTCTCGTTCTGGGACAAGGTGAAGATCACAGGTGGCCTGGTTGAGGCCCCCTTCGCCTCGGACGAGATCGACGAAGAGAAGATTGAGCAGCTCAAAGACAAAGACATGATCGGTGAGGTGCTCGAACAGCTCGCCGTCGAGCTACCCCGCATCAAGGTTCCCCTCATTGATGAACGGGACGCGTATCTCATCTCCTCTATTTCGGAGGCGCCAGGGCGGCGCATCGTTGGAGTTGTGGGCGCGGCGCACGTTCCGGGTATGGTGAAGCGGCTGGGCGAGCCCGTCGACAAGAAGAAGCTCGCTGAGTTGCCGCCGCCTTCTCGCATGATGCAGGTGCTCGCCTGGGTCATTCCGACCCTTTTGGTCTTGGCTTTCTATCACGGCTTCCGTGAGCACTCAGGCGAACGGTTAGTCGACATGATCTGGGCTTGGATCTTGCCCACCGCCGCTTTGTGCGGGCTATTCACTATTTTTGCGCTCGCTCACCCGTTGACCATCCTGGCCGCGTGTGTGGCTGCACCCATCACCACTCTACACCCAGCTATCGGGGCCGGTATGGTAACGGGCCTTGTGGAGGCATGGCTACGCAAGCCAACGGTAGAGGATTGTGAGCAGCTCTCTCGCTCCATGACGAGCATTCGCTCCGTTTATCAAAACCGCGTAACCAGGGTGCTCTTGGTATTCGTACTCTCGAGCCTGGGGGCTGCGCTCGGCGCTTATATCGGGGCAAGCTGGGTGTTCGTTTTGGCTAAGCACTGACGATGCTCGAGCTACTCGACAAGGCAGCCCTACTCGACGAGGTGTTGAGCCGGCTCCGAGCCCAGCTTGAGGAAGTGACGCGAGCACAGAAGTTGACCCAAGCTGGCGTCACCCATGAGGACAATCGCGCCGAAGGCGACAAAGACATGCGCTCGACCGAAGCGTCCTACGTCGCGCGAGGCCAAGCTCTGCGCGTCGAACAATTGCGCGAGGAGGTGCGCGAGGTTGAGTCCGTGCGCATTCGCCGTTTTGGCGAGGAGAGTCCGCTGGCCTGGGGGGCGCTGCTTACCTTAAATGCCGGAGACGGGACCGTTTCCCACCATTTGCTCTTACCGGCCGGGGCCGGACTCAGCCTCACGCGGCTCGTAAACGCAGAAGAGTTTATCATCTCGGTCGTGAGCACGCGCTCGCCGCTCGGGCAGGTGCTCGTAGGGGCCCGCGTGGGTGAGCCGGTGAGTTTGGATCGCGATGATATGAGTCGCGAATGGGAAGTCGCGGCCGTTGCTTAGTTTCGGAGCGTAGCTCAACGCTCGTAGCTCAACGTGCGTAGCTCAACGCTCGTAGCTCAACGCTCGTAGCTCAGCGTGCGTAGCTCAAGGCGCGTAGCTCAAGGCGCGTAGCTCAAGGCACGTAGCTCAACGCTCGTAGCTCAAGGCGCGCAGCTCAACGCTCGTAGCTCTAGCGTGCGTTGGTGGGGTCGGTGGGGTCGGTGGGGCGAGCTGTTTCGCTCATTGAACGACGTGCGTTGGTGGGGTCGGTGGGGCGAGCTGTTTCGCTCATTGAACGACCCCGAAGTGGCCAACCCTCAAACAGAAAGAGCCACGACTTTCGTCGTGGCTCCCTGGGCTTGCCCTTCTGCGGCGTCCTCGGGTTTTACCCCCTAGGATTCTTTGCTCCCGCTCACACCTCGCCCGTTGCGGGCTTGGGGGGTGGCGTGAACATGGGGCGGCGCTCTTTCTTCTCGCGCTCGCGCTCCTTGCGCTCGTTGTAGGTCGGGATGAAGACGCGCTTCTTTTCGGGGAGAATGGTGCCCTTCATGCAAGCACGGATCTCTTCCGAATCGAGCGTCTCGCGTTCAAGCAGAGCCTTGGCCAAACGCTCGAGTTTGTCGCGGTTCTCGGAGAGGACCTTCTTGACGATCGTGTACTGGCTATCGACGATCGAGCGCACTTCACGGTCAATTTCGCGAGCCGTTTCGTCTGAGTAGTCTTCCTTGCGCTGCGCAAACTCGCGACCCAAAAAGACGTTCTCTTCGTTTTCGCCGTAAGCGAGCGGGCCGAGACGTTCACTCATGCCGTACTCGCAGACCATGGTGCGAGCGATGCGAGTGGCACGCTTGATGTCATCCGACGCGCCAGTTGTGATCTCGGAGAACACGACCTCTTCTGCGACGCGGCCACCGAGCAACATGGCGATGCGCGCCAGGGCTTGATTGCGCGTCATGGTGTGACGGTCTTCCTGCGGGAGGCTCTGGGTGACCCCAAGAGCAGCGCCGCGCGGAATGATCGACACCTTGTGCACCGGATCGTTACCCTCAACGAGGTTACCGATCAGAGTGTGCCCGGCTTCGTGCCACGCTGTCGTGGCGCGCTCCCTGTCGCTCATGACCAAGCTGCGACGCTCCGCGCCCATCAGGACTTTGTCCTTGGCTAGCTCGAAGTCGGCCATGGTGACGGACTCTTTATCTTGACGAGCGGCAAGCAAGGCCGCTTCGTTGACGAGGTTTTCGAGATCTGCACCCACGAAGCCGGGCGTTCCAGCGGCGAGTACGCTCAAGTCGACATCGGTTGAGAGAGGAACCTTGCGCGTATGAACGGCGAGGATGCCCTCTCGGCCACGAATGTCGGGGCGGGGAACGGTGATGCGACGGTCAAAACGGCCGGGACGCAAGATGGCCGGGTCGAGCACGTCGGGGCGGTTCGTGGCGGCGATGATGATGACTCCTTCGTTCGATTCGAAGCCATCCATCTCGACCAAGAGCTGATTCAAGGTTTGCTCGCGCTCGTCGTGCCCGCCGCCGAGCCCTGCACCGCGGTGGCGGCCCACAGCATCAATCTCATCGATGAAGATGATGCAAGGCGCGTGCTTCTTGCCCTGCTCGAAGAGATCGCGAACGCGGCTCGCGCCGACGCCAACGAACATCTCGACGAAGTCGGAACCTGAAATGCTGAAGAAGGGAACACCTGCTTCGCCGGCAATGGCGCGCGCGAGGAGCGTCTTACCGGTTCCCGGAGGGCCCATCATGAGCACGCCCTTGGGGATACGACCACCCAGGCGCTGGAACTTCTTCGGATCTTTGAGGAAGGCGATGATTTCTTCGACTTCGTCTTTGGCCTCATCAATGCCGGCTACGTCGGCGAAGGTGATCTTGTTTTGCGCTTCATTCAGCAGGCGCGCTCGGCTCTTGCCGAAGCTCATGGCCTTGCCTCCACCGGCCTGAATTTGGCGCATGAAGAGGTAGAACATGGCCAAAAGGAACAGCATCGGCAGCATGATAGTGAGCGCGCTCATCCAAAACGCGCCGCCTTCGTCCTTGTGAAAGGTGACGCTCACGCCGTGCTCGATGAACTTGGCCGGATCAGCGTCGATGGGGCCGACGGTCGTTCCCCAACTGCTCCGCTTATCGGAGGCCTGCGTGGGGTCGATGATCTCGAACTTGTAGTCCCGCTCGCGAATCTGCAGATCTTTGACGTGTCGTTCCGTCTCGGGCGCGTCAACGAGCCGTAGGAACTCGCTGTAAGCCATCGCCTGGGTGGCGTGCACCCCGGGAACGATGAGCTGCCAGACAGCTAGAACGGAAACGATGACAACGACCCACAGGAGGAGGGTCTTTTGGGGTTGTTTCACAGAGAGCCTCGCATTTTTATCGGTCCAACCATGCCCGTGGTGCCGTTCCTTAACTTTCGCGGGCCCCAGAGCGGGGCAGAGGCCGAAAGCGCGGGCAACAGGCTAGTGACTATGGCACTCAACTTGCGTCGCGTCGATTCCTTCCGCAAGGCCACTTTATTTCAATGGCTCATATAGTTTGGGGCTCGGTGGGGGCAGATTCCGAGGTGTTTTGGCGGGGAGCTCGCGCCTGAGCCGTAGCCCAGCTCCGAGCGGCAAATCCACGGGCGAGCGCGGGGCACTCAGAGCACTTTGGAGCTGCGCGCGTTGCTCTCGCGAGAGCCCGAGCGGCTGACCCTCACTCTCGTCGGCGAGCGCACACAGCCCTTCGACGATCTTGGGGTTGAGCTCCTTGAGTAAGGGCATGAGCTCGTGTCGTACCCGGACCCTCATGAATCGTCGGGAGAGATTCGAGGGGTCCTGGCAGACGGGAACGTGATGGCGCTCGTTGTGGGTGAGTACGTCCGTCTTGTGCGCGCGGATGAGGGGGCGAAGGAGGTGACCTTCGCGTTCGGAGAGCACGGCTAGACCGGCTGGGCTCGTGCCCCGAATCAAGCGGAGCAGGACCGTCTCGGCACGGTCATCAGCGTGATGCGCCGTCGCGAGGAAACCCTGCGGCGAGATTTGATCTACCAAGGCCCAAAGCGCCTCGTAGCGCGCGGCCCGTGCGCGTGCTTGCAGGTTGCCTCCGGGCGCGAGTTTGAGCTGGACGCTCTGAAATGGCACGGCAAGCTGAGCCGCAAACTCCGCGACGACGTCGACTTCGGCGCGCGCTTCGGGGCGGAGGCCATGATCGACGCTTAGCGCGTAAAGTTCAAAGTTGAGACGAGCGCGCAAAATGGAAAGCGCGTGCAAGAGACTCATCGAATCGGGGCCGCCCGAAACCGCTACCGCGAGTTGGGCACCCTGAGGCAGCGCGCAGGGACCTTGAAGGGCCCGTTCCACGAGGCGTAAAAGCGTGGGGGGATGGGAGCGCGTCACGTCGCCTCAAACGACTTGCAGAACACGAAGTTTCCGAGCCCGAGCGTGGAGAGACGATGCTCGATTGTGGGAAAGCCTAGACTGCACGTTTCGTCGGGCGAAAAGTGAACACAATCTTCGCAACTACAGACGAGCCCGGTGCGCTCTGCCTCGGCGAGCAGATTTTCGGCGCGGCCCGGTTTCACGTGCTGGGCCTCGGAGGCTCGGGGGTTGCTTCGATTACGCCTCCACCGAGGACGGTTTCACCTCGAAAAAACACCGCGTATTGGCCAGCCCCGGGTGCGGCGATGGGTTCGTCAAAAACGATCTGAGCGTGGGGGCCTGCTCCGAGTTCGGGGGCTGATGGAGCTGCCACGATCTGGGCGGAGGCGAGCTTGCCCTGATACCGAATGGCTACGTCGGCGCGCAGGGGGAGTTCGGCGCCTCCGCGTAGGGTGAGCTCGGAAACCCAAATCGATGCGGTGAGGAGTTCTTCGGGAGTGCCGAGCTGAACATCACCGCTTAGCGGGTCTGTCTTGACGACGTAGGCGCGCTCGCCTGTTGCCACCCCGAGATTTCGCCTCTGGCCGCGGGTGAATTTGTGAACGCCCGTGTGTTCGCCGAGGACGCGTCCATCGCCAGCTAGGATACGCCCGGGGCGAACGCGCTCGGGAGCACGCAGCGTAACGAGTTCATCATAACGGCCCGTGGGTACGAAGCACAGCTCTTGGCTCTCGCCTTTGTTGGCACCGGGTAGGCCCCATTCGACGGCGCGCGCTCGAACGTCGGCCTTTTTCATGCCGCCGAGCGGGAAGATGAAGCGACTCAGCGTTTCGTCGGGCAACATATGCAAAAAGTAGCTCTGATCTTTGCTCTTGTCGGTACCGCGCAAGAGCTCTGGGCGGCCATCTTCGCCGCGTTCGACCTGGGCGTAGTGACCCGTAGCGATATGGGAGGCGCCCAAGCGATCAGCGAGCCCGACCAGCTCTTTGACCTTGACGCCCCGATTGCAGCGCACGCACGGACTCGGGGTTTTCCCCGCCAGGTAGTCTTCGACGAACGGCGTTACAACTTCCTTTTCGAAGAGCGCCCGACGATCAAAAGCGTAGTGGGAAAAGCCCAGATGATCGGCGACGCGGCGAGCATCGTGAATGTCTTCGGGGGCGCAACAACGCCCTTTCGTGCCGCCGTCTTCCGGGTAATCCCAAAGGTGCAAGGTGACGCCAACCACCTCATAGCCTTGCTCAAGCAGGAGTCCCGCGGCGACGGACGAATCAACTCCGCCGCTCATCGCGACCAGGATGCGCTCCTTCTTAGGCTGGTTTTGGGGTGCGGCATCACTCGCGGGGAGGGTCATAGCGAGCCCTTGAGACGGAGGCCGAGCTTGTGCACGGCCTTGGTGTGGAGCCGACTCGCCCAGGAGCGACTGCAACCGAGCGTCGCGGCGATGTCATCGAGACACTCACCGACCAAGTAGAATCGTCGCAACACCTCTTCTTCTTGAGGTGGGAGACTAGCGAGCCCGCTGCGCAGGAGCTCGATGAGTTGTTTCTCTTCGAGCAGTTCGTCTACCCGGGGAGTACGGTCCCGCGCGACGATGCCACCTTCGCCGTCGAACGCGCTCTCGGCGAACACACCCACGGCCATGGCCGCGGCCACTTGGCCCATGTGGCGCTGCAAACGAGCCAAGGCGAGATCGGCTTGGGTGGTAGCGCCGGTGCCCTCTTCCTCGAGAGCCTGCTCGCTCGTGACTTGGGCCGCGCGCAGCATCTGCACGGTTTCGTAGCCGCGTCGCGTCCATTGGCCCATGCGCCGCAGACCGTCGAGCATCGCGCCCCGCACGCGCAAATAGGCGAAGGCACGAAAATCATTTCCCTTTTCGGGCTCGAAGCGTTGGGACGCCTCAACGAGTCCCTGGCGGCCGTAAGCGCGGAGTTCGTCTGAGTCGGCTGTGATGCCAGTAGCTCGGAGATGGGCAAGCACCTGCTCGACCAGGTCGAGGTTCCTAAGGACGTTTTCATCGCCCTGGTTTTGATGCCGATCCACGAACTCGACGATACCCAGTTCGGCGGGGTCATGCCATAGTGCAGGGGATGAGGCGTTGGGCGGTCGTCCTTCTTGCGTATGCCGCAGTGGGACTCCTTGCGGGCTGGGTCGCCTCCATCGTTTGGGGGTCTGCCTGGGTTCATCCCGAGCCGTGGTTTCGGGTTTCGAGTGAGCTGAAACTATTGTTGTCGCTCAGCTTAGGCGCAGTTTTGGGCGTCGGGGTCGTTCTGCTCAGTGATTCGCTCTCCCGCGGCGTGGGCTGGGGGCGCACTTTGGCCGAGGAGCTGGCGCCCATCGCCCGGAGCATTCCGCCGAAGCTGTCACTTCCCTTGGCTATGTTGTCGGCGACGGGCGAAGAACTCCTGTTTCGAGCCGCCCTCATCCCGGCCCTGGGTGTGTTCGGGGCGGCACTCGTGTTTGGGCTGCTGCATCAGATGCCGGGGCCGGCGAGGCTTGCTTGGGCGCTCACTGCAACCTGCATGGGGCTTTGCTTCGGCCTGCTTTACGTGGCTGTGGGATCCATTTGGGGTCCTATCTTGGCTCATGCCATCATCAACTCCATGAACCTGCGCATGCTCCGAAAACGTGAGGCGCCGACTGCCACTCGAACCCCGCTGGGTGGAGTCCTCCGCTCCACACTGCCTCGATGAGGAGCCGACGCTGAATAGCGCGGCCCGTCTCTCGGAACAGGTCACCCCGATCAGAACTAGCGTACCCGAATGAAGACAGGCGCAACCCTCGTGCCAGACCAACCCCGCGTACTGGTAGTGGATGATGAGAAATTCATCCGCGACATTCTAGCGGATTTTTTGACCATGGAGGGCTATCTAGTCCGCACCGCAGAGAACGGGCGCCACGCTGTCAATGAGCTCTCCAAAGCGCCATTCGACCTCGTCCTTACCGACCTCAAAATGCCACAGATGGGCGGGCTCGAGCTGCTCAAGCATGTGAGTGAGCTACAGCCGGAAGCCTTGACCGTCATTATGACCGGCTTCGGCACGGTCGAGACCGCCATCGACTCGATGAAACACGGCGCTTACGACTACATCCTGAAGCCGTTCAAGGTGGAAGAGATTGTGCACGTTGTGCAGCGCGGGCTCGAAAAACAGCGCTTGGCAGCCGAAAATATGCGGCTGCGTGAGGCGCTCAGTCTCTACAAAGTCAGCGAGGCCATTACGGCCAGCCTGAGCTTGGAGGAGGTGGTCGGCACTATCGTCGACAACGCGCTCTATGAGGTCAAAGCCGACGCCGTGTACGTCTGGCTCGACGATGGGGAGGGGCGATACTTCGAACGCGAGTCGCAGGTCAGCGATTGGGAGAAGCTGGCGGCGTCGAATCCGGACCTCGATTGCAGCGAGAAGAGGGCAGGCACGCTCGATCCGGAGATCTGTGCTGAGCGCTTACGCGCCGAGACGTTACTCGTGCTCTCGGGCGCGGACGGGCTCGGGTTATTCGCCGCTGAGGCGTCGCTGCCTCTCGTGAGCCTGGCGCTTGTGCCTTTAACGATGCGAAAGAGCCTGATTGGTTGGCTCGCTGCCGCGAGCTTCACGCCTGGTAAACGATTTACCGAGGGGCAACGCAAACTGTTGGCAATCGTCTCGTCGCGCGCCGCGGCTGCCATCGAAAATGCCCGCTTGTACGAGGATCTGCGGGCTACTTTTCAGCAAACGATTCAGAGTCTTGCCACCACCATCGACAAGATGGACCACTACACGCGCGGGCACTCGGAGCGAGTCGCACTTTACGCCTCGCGTCTGGCGCGTTGGGTGGGCCTTGACGAAAAGCAAATCGAGGTCGTGCGCCAAGCTGCGCTCATGCACGACATCGGCAAGGTGGGCTGCGTGATGAACCTCAATAAGCCCGGCAAGTTGACCTCGAGTGAGTACGAGGCGTTTCAGCAGCATCCGCGCTACGGCAAAGAGATCTTGGATCCAATTCAGTTTCTAGCGCCGGTGATCCCAGGCGTATTTTTGCATCATGAGCGCTGGGATGGTCGCGGCTACCCACTTGGCCTCAAGCAAGACAAGATCCCGCTGATAGCCCGCATTATCACCGTGGCCGACACGTACGACGCGATGACGAGTGATCGCGCCTACCGCAAGGCCTTGCCGCACGAGGTCGCGCTGAGCGAAATCGAGCATTGCAGCGGTAGCCAATTTGACCCTGATTTGACGGGAATTTTCCTCGAAAATGTAGAAGAAGCGCGTGAGGAAGCCCACGCACTCTTTCGGCCCAGTTCGCCTCCACCCGAGGGGTCGTGAGCGAAGCTCGCACCCTGACGGCGTTCTACCTGGGGCGACGCGCGTACGCGCCGGTTCTGGAGCTCATGAACGCTCTCGTGGAACAGAGACTGCATAGAGTGACTGACGGCGGCGCGCCGGATGGATCATTGGGTGGATCGCTGGGTGACGTGCTCTTGTTGCTCGAACACGAGCCTGTCATTACGGGCGGGCGTGGAGCGAAGCTCGAGAACGTGCGCGCCTCGGCCGAATTTCTAAAGGCTCAGGGCGTCGAGTATCACGAGACCGCGCGCGGGGGCGACGTCACGCTCCACGCGCCGGGGCAGCTCGTGGCCTATCCAATTATCGACCTCAAACCCGACCGAGCCGACGTGCGCAAATATGTGCAACTGCTAACACGGGTCATGATGGAACTGTGTCGCCCCTTTGGCATCGAGAGCGGCCTTTTTCCTGGTAAAATTGGGCTTTGGGCCGACGCAGAGAACCCTCAGCAGTTCTCGGGACCCGAACTTGCTAGCAAGCCGGTCAAGTTAGGCGCGGTGGGTGTGCGCATCTCGCGTTGGGTCACTTCTCATGGTTTCGCCTTGAATTTCACCACCGATTTGCGCCTGTTTGATCTCATCGTGCCGTGTGGCATCGCCGAATATGGCGTCGGTTCGGTCGAGATGTTGAGCGGGGCGCAGCCCAGCATCGCCTCGCTGGCTCCGCGCGCGGCCGAGCTCTTGGCGCGGGAACTTGAAGCTAGCGTGCGCTTCATCGACTTGAGTCGGACGAGCTTGGTTGAGCTAGGCAGGACGATGACCGAGGCGGCTCGCGAGCGAGGCCAGCCCCTAGTCCCTAATCAGCTTGGTCGCGACGCAGTGTAAGTCGCGACGCAGTGTAGTCGCGACTCAGCGACGATAGCCGCCCGCTTCGTCCCAGAGACCCACCAAAAGCGAGATGCACCCGAAGAACAGGAAGGGCAGGAGCTGCAGCGACGCGATGGGGAGCATCGCGTAGAAGAAGATCATGCCAATGAAGAGGCCCCAGGCCACGGCCATTTTCACGAAGGTCATTTTGAAAAATCCCAGGAAGGAGTGAGCCGAGGCTGCCCTTTGACTTGTGGAAAGTCCAGCTTTGTCACCGGGGTCGGCCGACTTTCGCGGGCCCATTGGGCCCTTTCGGGTCGCGGGGCGCCCTCCTTCAACTCGAATTCTCGGGGCCTGAGTTTCAGGTTCGCTGGCGGCGGTTCGAAGTGGGTCCAAGGCAAATAATTCCAGCTAAAACGGAATTTGGGTTGTGAAATTTCGAGGTTGAACCCTAACGCTTCCGGCACCGTCCGACGCGCGTGGTAGCGTTTCACCTTAAGCGTTCGGCACTCGCCGGACCGAGGTATTGCTCAATGGATTCGAAACGAGTTTGGGGTTTCAACCGCACTTCCTTAGTCGTCTTTGGCGCGAGCCTCGGCGTTACCGCCGTGGGGGCCTGTAGCGCCCCGAAGGCCTCAGACAGCCATAGCGCCGACTCGGGGCTCACTGGCGGCCGCGGTTCACCCGACGGCCCCTCTGAGGATTTTGGCACGACCGGCGGCGCGGGGAACCCCAGCGACGATTTCGGCAACTCAGGCGGGGGCGGCAGCACCCTTCCCGGCGGCTCGAGCGAAGCGTTTCCGGCAGCGCCGATTCTTGCTGATCCGAGCATCACTCAGGATTCGGTGGCCGTGTTCGCCAACCCGGATGACTTCACGCCGGGCGCTGTTTGCGTTTACGAACCCCACCTCTCGGACGCAAACGGGGCGGGTGCCCTGTTTCCTTCGAACTGGCTCAGGCCTCGTTTCCGTTGGTCGGGCACCGACACCCTTTGGGAGGTTCGCCTCTCCGCACCGAGTCAGACCAACGACTTGGTCGTCTATACCAAGACCACGGATTGGGTAATGCCCAAGGACCTTTGGACGCAGATCGCGGGTAACGTCTACGACGAGATCACCGTCACCATCCGCGGTTCGAGTAAGGCCGGGCAGCGCGGCACGTTCCGCATTACCCCAGCTCTTGCAGGCGGTTCGATGGTGTTTTGGGGTACCTCGAGCTCGGTGCCGGGCGTGGGTGTGAGCGCCCTCTACGGCTTCACCGTCGGCGACGAAGCCGTTGTTCCCACGCTCGCTGAATCTCAGGTCAGTAGCGTGACCAACGTATTCGCCGCCACCGGCGCCGACTTGCGCGGCGACAAGGTGGCCGACGCTGTCGATGGCATCGAGCCCGGCAAGGCCCAGTGCATCGGTTGCCACAACTCAACTCCCGATGGCAAGGCGATGATCTTCACGGACAACTATCCGTGGAACATTGGTATCGCCTCGGTGGAGACAGCCTCAACGGGCGCCTCGCCGGCCTTCGTGAGCGCTGGCGCGCAGAAATACCTGAAGATGCCCTTCCTCGGCACGGGCATGATGCTGCCTGCCGACACCACCAATACCACGCTCGTCACCACCATGGGGCGGAACCGTGGCACCAGCAACAGCGCGAGCTCAAGCATCTACATCAACTACGGTTATAACGATCCGCCCACCTATGAGCCGAATCTCCACGATCTGATTTGGATCGCGCTCGATACGGCGAGCGGGCCAGCCGACACGCTTCCGAACCCAACCGCCGACGGTACGACGGGAGCGGCCCCCTGGAACGTTGACTATACCGGGCCCGAGCGCGCGGCAGCGGCCCTCGAACGTGACGGAGAGCTGGCGGACGGCAAGGGCACAGCCTGGGGCGTGATGATCAGCGAGACGAACAGCATCTCGAACCCGACCCCCGCCAAGAAGAGCATGAAGCTCGCCTACACCGTCAGCGAATCATCGTACGACGGGCACCCTGATTGGCACAACAACACGGCCGATATCAAGACGGCAGACATCACCGCTCCGCGGGGAACGGCTAGCGGCGTAGCTCTCGCGGGCGCGTCAGATCCGAGCTTCCTCGAGTATTACCCGGCCTTCTCCCCCGACGATAAGTTCATCGCTTTCACGCGCGCCGCAGCTCCCACCAACACGACGCGCTGCGCTCAGGGAAAGCCCATGGAGCGCACCGACCAGAGCAGCACCAAGTGCAGTAACCCGCCCGCAACAAGCCTCGGCGCGAACCCGGACGGACCCTACTACAACCGGAACGGCGAGATTTACGTAGTGCCTTCAGCAGGTGGCACGCCGCATCGCATGCGCGGTAATGATCCTGTCATGTGCGGCGGTGAGGCGAGCCCCGGCGTCCTCAATAGCTGGCCCAAGTGGTCGTCACAGGTTCGCGACGTCAACGGTAAGACCTATTACTTCGTCATCTTCTCCTCGGCTCGTGAGTACCCTGGCCAGTTCCAGCTCGCGCCAACGGAGTACACTCCCCCCATCTCGACCAAGGCCTCGCAGCTCTACATGGCCGTGCTCGAAGTGGACCCCGCTACCGGAGCGCTCACGAGTTATGGTGCCATCTATCTGTGGAACCAAAACTATCTCGCCACCAGCGACACCACCTTCACAGAGCTCAAGACGGCGAATCTCACCCCTGCCTGGGAAGACTTCACCATTCCGATTGTGCCGCCCGTCGAGATTTTCAAGTAGTCGGTCGTCACGTTCGGGCGCGCAGGCATCACCGCTCAACGGAGAGTCAAAAATGAAGAAAGGCGCGGCCATGGCTGCGCCTTTCGGCATTTCGCGGGGTGGGGCCGAGTTTCCGGCGGGCGACCTATCTCCGTCCTTATTTAGGATGCGACTCTATGGGGGGGCCTAAATGTCGATGGCTTGGTTGGCTTGGGGAGCTCGGTTAGCATCCAGGAAGCATGTCGAGTCCCGAGCCGAGCCCAACCGAGGACGAGACGATCCTCTTCGAGGGGCGTCCTGCGCTCTTACCTAACGCTTTGAGTTATCTATGGACAGCGCTGACGCTCGGGCTCTTCGCGCTATATCGCTACTACGTGACCTCGGGGCTTCACTATAAGGTTACTACGCGCCGCATCGTGGTGGAGACGGGCGTGCTATCGAAGAAGCTAGAGCAGGTAGACCTCTATCGAATCGCTGACTACGCCGTTGAGCGGCCCTTTGGGCAGCGCCTCGTAGGCACGGGTAACATCTTGTTCGAGACGCTCGACAAGTCCGATAGCCACCTATCGCTACGCGAGATTCAGACGGACGTGGTCGCGCTCTACGAAGCGGTGCGCAAAGCCACCGAGATCGATCGCAAAGCACGGGGCGTTCGCCTCTTTGAAGGCTAGGGCCTTCACGCTGGGCCAGCTTGGGCATGGGTTAAAGTGCGCCCAAAAGAAAAGCGACGAAGCCTGAGCTTCGCCGCTTTTCTTGGGGCACTCCGTCGGGGCCTTGGTCGAGGGTTTTCCCTTTAGGGATTCACCGTTACGCTGCTCAAACAGAAGTTCGTGATGGTCTGCGCACCTGCCTCGCGTCCACCGATTTGAACCGCGAACTTCGCGACCTCTTTGCCGGTAACTGCGGTGCCGGCGCCGCTCCAGGGTAGCGACGTAAAGTCCGTGAAGGGGACCGTAACGGGGAAGGTCGTTCCTGCTGGCAACCAGTAGGCATACCCGACATCGATGCTGGAGCCTTCGTCTGTGGCGGGGGGAGCGGTCGTCGGTTCGAACATGAAGCGAATCGCTCCGTCGTCGGTAGCGTTCACGCCTTCGATGACTGCGTTGATGGTGATGCTCGTGCCAGCGACGATCCACGTCTCTTTGGTCGTGCCTTTCTCTTTGACGCCGAAGCCGATAGCGAGACCCGGGTAAACACCGGCTACGTCATCCACGGCGGGAACTTCGGCCGGAACGCTGCCAGTGACGCAGAGCGAAGTCGCCGTATCATCAAATTCCTCGGGCGTGACGGTGGCGGTGTCCCAAGCGGCGGTGTAGGCGTAGCCACAAATGGTTCCGTTATCGACGTAGTTGGTTGTGATGTCGCCCGAGGTGCCCATGCAAGTCACCCCAGCGGCTGCGCCACCTGCGCCCGTGTCGCCGCCCGTGGTTCCCGCGTCGCCGCCCGTGGTTGCGGGAGCTCCGCCCGCCGTGACAGGTGCGCCGCCCGCCGTGATCAGTGCTCCGCCCGACGTGGGTGTACCACCTACACCTGGTGCACCACCCGCAACGACGAGTGTTCCGCCCATCGCTGCCACGGCACCACCAGTTGCTCCACTATTGCCGCTGCTAGGCGAACAGGCCACGCCCACGATCGAACCCGTCAGGACGAGGGGAACGGCTTTCCATAGATTCTTCATGCTATTGATCTCCAGAATTTCGATGGCAGTCCCCAAGGACCGCTCCAGTGAATTTGGCGCGAACCTACTCGCGGCAGCGCTTTCCCGCCAGGAGCCGAGGAAAACTGCAATCTTCTCGCGCCAATGCGAAAAAGGAGGCGCCTAGCTGGCCCGCTCCAGGGCCCGCGCCTGCGATAGCCTCGGATGGGCGCGCGCAGCCAACCCCTCGCCTGAGCCGGCAAGCGACTCAACGCCCTGCGAGGGAGCCGAGCGCGAGGGACTCGCGCAGCGGCGCATTCCGCGGGTGCAGCACGGCCCAGAGACCGAGTGCGCGCGCCGAGCTCACATTGTACTCATTGTCGTCGATAAAGAGCGTTCGGGTTGGCTCGAGCTCGTGAGTCTGGGTGATGTGGAGGAACGCGTTTGGATCGGGTTTGCGTAGGCCCAGCCGGTGCGAATAGTAGTCTTGTTCAAAGAAAGCTGAGAACGGGCCATGGCTCTCGAGGTGACGTTCGGCGTAGTGGAGCTCGAACTGCGCGAGATGAATCGAGTTAGTATTGCTCAGTAGGAAGATTCGCTTGTGAAGCGTGAGCTGGGCGAGGAGTTCGAGGTGCGCGTCTGGGATGTGACCGAGGACGGCGTTCCAGGCTTGGTCGAGGTCTGCGTCCGAAATCGGCTCGGGATTGTGAGAGTGTTCCCGAAGCTCAGCGCGAAACGCAGCGGCGCTGCACTGGCCGATTTCGAAGCGGTCAAACCAGTGTTCTTGCGAGGTTTCTTGGTAAATCTCGCGCGCATCGCGCTTCAACAAGGCTCCGAGTCCTTCGATGGTACTTTGGTACGCAAGCGGCAGGATGACTCCACCCAAGTCGAAGATCAGCGCGTCAACTGTGCTGAGGTCGAAGGGCTCCGAGTGCTGGGTCATAACGGTTCCTGCATGCTCGAACAGTGGAGCGTACCAAGCCCCACCACGAGGTCCCTCGCGTAGATGCCCACGGTGGGGCGATCGGGAAAGGCTCCCGCGATGATCTCGAGCGCCTCGCGATCCTTGGGATCGTTAAAGACGGGCACTAAAACGGCTGCGTTACCGACATAGAAATTAGCATAGCTTGCTGGCAAGCGTTCGCCTCGATAGCTAGCTGGGCTGGGCATGGGCAGAGGGAGAACCGACAGGCGCTTTCCTTTGGCGTTGGTTGACGCTTCGAGGGTCTTGAGCGCCTTTTGCAGGGGCACAAAATTGGCGTCTTTGCGGCTCACTTCGCTAGAAATGAGTACTTTGCCGCCGGGGGCGAAGCGGGCGAAGTCGTCGATATGACCGCTGGTATCATCGCCAGCGATGCCTGATTCGAGCCAAACGACCTTGGTGACGCCTAGCGACTCAGAGAGCATTTGCTCACACAAGGCCTCGCCCCATTTCTTGAAGCGGGCACGGGGCGACGTCAGAAGGCATTCGCGGGTTGTGAGTAGCGTTCCGAATTCGTCTACGTCAATCGAGCCGCCTTCCAGTACGGCGCGCGTACCATCGGGAAACGTCGGCACGTAGATCGAAGCGCACTCTTTCTGACTCAGGCTGCGGGAGGCGACCTTGACGCCTGCAGCATCATCTTTGTGATGATCTCGGTAACGAGCCCAGCCGTCGAAACGAAAGTTGACCGCGATTTTGCCTTGCGGGCGGGCGCGACCTTGGGTGACCCAAAGGGGCATGGAATCTCTCGTCCAAGAGCGGTTGGTGTCCGCCAAAACGAGCGTTAGCCGCGACAGGTCGACTCCGGCCGCTCCAAACATGGCGCGCGCCCGGGAGCCTTCGGCCCGATCTCGAACCAAGAGCCGCACGTCTTCAGCCGCGGAGAGCACGCGGGCCATTTCGGCAAAAGTCCAGGCCACGGCATGGAGCTTTCCGGGGAAATCCGTGCGGTGGTGTGGAAAGGCCAGCCACGTCGCGCGGTGAGGCGCCCACTCTGCCGGCATGCGAAAGCCGCGGCTCTGAGGCGAAGCCTCGAGACCCCCGCGGGCCGCGCCCGCTGTCTTGGTTTTTGTCATGTGTCGTCGTTCCAACGCTTGGTGATCGCGCCATAGGCGTCGATGCGGCGATCGCGCAAAAATGGCCACCATTTGCGTGTTTCTTCGATCAAACTGAGATCGAGGTCGGCGATAAGGACGGCCTCTTCTTCGCCGCCTTCTACCAAGATTCGTCCTAACGGATCGCAAACGAACGAGTGACCCCAAAACTCGATACCTGACTCTTTGGGCCCTTCGAGTCCCACCCGATTGACGGCCACTACGAACACCCCGTTCGCAATGGCGTGCGAGCGTTGCATCGTTTGCCAGGCTGAGAGTTGGGCCGCTCCTTGCTCAGCTTTTTCGCTCGACATCCAACCGATCGCCGTCGGATAAACGAGCAGCTCGGCGCCTTGGAGTGCCGTGAGCCGAGCGGCTTCTGGATACCATTGGTCCCAACAAATGAGGGTTCCTACACGGGCCTCCGGGATGTCGAAGGTGGAAAATCCACCGCTCGAGTTGCCGGGCTCTCGAACGTCTCCTGGCGTGAAGTAGAACTTCTCCTCGAACTGTGGGTCTTCGGGGATATGCATCTTGCGATACAGGCCGAGCCTTTCGCCCGAGGGTCCGAGTACGACCAAGCTGTTGTGAAAGAGGCCGGGTGCGCGTCGCTCGAAGAACGGAACAATCAGCGAAATGCGGAGTTCGCGAGCGAGGGCCGTCATAGCCTGAACGGATTGCCCATCATTCGGCTCGGCGAGCTTGAACTGCTCTGGGTCTTGGCTCTGGCAAAAATAGGGGCTCGCAAAGAGCTCCTCGAGCACAACGAGCTGAGCACCCTGGGCAGCGGCTTCGCGAATCATGCGCGCCGTGTTCTCGAGGGTACTTGAGTAATCGCCTCGGACCCTCGCTTGGATGAGGCCCACCCTCAGGCTTTTTCCGGCGCTATGGTTCATGGCCGACCATCTAACTCGCTCCCGTCGGGCTCGGAAGGCAAAACGTCGCGGGGACTCGGCCTAGCTGGAAAAGTTACAGGATTCGCGTCGAAAAGGCCGCGCACAGGGGGCGCTCCATTGGTGCTTGAGGCGGGGGCTCGGACGCCTCACTACACGCGCTTCGGAAGGAGTGGTACACGCGCTGCCAATGAGTTCCGAGCCAGTTAGCGATTCAGCTTCTTCTCAAGCGGGGTCGACCGCTGAGCCCGTCCTAGAGGCTCCTGCCGTTCTTGGAAGTGAGGCCGCCTCGGATCCGACAGAACCCACTTTGCCGCTAGCTGCAGAAGCTGAGCCCGCTCCGTCCGAAGAAGAAGGGCCTGGCGAAGCGCCCCCGCCTCCTGCCGAGCCCGGTTCCATGACGGAGGGAGAGCGCAGTCGCTTTTCTGGAAGTACCTGGCGTGCCCTGATCATCGCCACTTTCACGGCCATGGGGATATGGACGTGGGGGCGGCTCTCTTTCCGCGCCCCGTTCCGCGTGGCCTTTCTAGAGAACAACGAGATCGATCCGGACCTGCGGCTGACCCTCTTGATCGGCATGTTGGTGGCGGGCGCAGTTGCCGCTGGCACCGTCGTTTTTCTGTGTGTTGTGTGGAAGTGGCAGGGCCAGTCGCGCGCGCTCGTGGCCTCTCGCGTCGAAGCCTGGGTTTGGTTTCTTTCTCCCTTGATGCTGATGCCGGCGATACCGGTCTTTCGCTCACATGAAGTGTGGTTCAACCATCCTAAAGTGCTCCTCCCGATCGTGCTGTTTTTTGGCATGTTGGCGGAGTTTTTGCTCTTTCAGTGCCTAGCTCACGTCCCGAGGCTCGTGGCGGCGGCCGTCGCGCCGATTCAGAGTGAGCTTACCACTCTGCCCGCCTGGTTTCGGAAGCACGCTTGGCTTGCCCTCGCCTGTGCAGCGGGGCTTGCATACGCCATTTTTATGGCCGTCTGCGCCGTCCGTTGGCACCAGATGTTTGGCACCGCCACATTTGACCTCGGGATCAATAACAATTTGCTCTACGGAGGACTGTTCGGGAAGTTCAACCAGAGCACAGTCATTTTCCCCGACGATCCGCAGAAGTACATCGCGAACCACGTCAAACTCGGCCTCTATCTGTTTTTGCCCGTCTACGCGATTTGGCCACGGCCCGAGACGATCATGGCCGTCCAGTCGGTGGTGCTCGGGCTCGGAGCCATCCCGCTCTTTCTGTTTGCTCGTCGGCGCATCCCGGAATGGATGGCGCTCGCCTTTGCCGTCGCTTACCTCTGTTACTACCCGATGCACGGGGCGAACTTCACTGAAGGCAATCTGGTGCCGGTGGCAGCGCCCTTTATTTTGGCTCTAGTGTGGGCTCTCGACGTCGGCAGGTTCAAGACGGCGTGGGTGCTCTTCTTCGTGTGCTTGATCATGCGGGAAGACGTGCCTTTGCCTCTGGCGGTGCTCGGTATGTTCCTCTCGGCTAGCGGCTATCGACCGCGCTCGGGGCTTGTCATCTTCCTTGTCTCGTCGGTTTGGTTCGTGATCTTGCGCTTCAAGATTATGAGCGATGCTGGCTCGTGGTGGTTTCCAAATATGTACGACGGCCTCTGGGCCGCCCCTTACAAGGGCTTTGGCGCCGTCATTCACACCCTACTCACGAACCCGGTCTTCGTGTTGAAGAAGATCTTCACCGAAAAGAAGTTCTGGTACCTCTTACACCTTTTGGTGCCCGTCCTGTTCTTGCCCGCCCGACGTTGGTATTTGTGGGCAGCCTTCATTCCAGGGGCGATCATCACGCTGCTCGTCACGAGCTACGATCCCCCGCTCATGTTCTCGTTTCAGTACGTGATGCACTGGTGTCCGTACCTATTTTTGGCGGCGGTCCTGGCCGTGCAAGCCGCCGGCAAGGACGCACTTGCTATTCACGGCCTAGCTTGGCCTAAGCAGGCGGCGACTACGCTCGCCGTTCTCTTGGTCTCGTTTGCTACCACGTACAACTACGGCGCATTCCCGATGCGCGATGGCTACCTCTCAGCGGGTTACCATAAGATCCGCTTTACTTGGACGGCGGAGGACGCCGAGAAGCTCGCCCATATGAGGGCCGTCGAAGCGATCATCCCCAAGACGGCCAGGGTAGCCACGACGGAGCGCTTGGGCGCTCACCTCTCGTCGAGGCTCGGTTTTTATACGCTGCGTCGAGGCCATCACGATGTGGACTATATCGTGGCCGAGAAGAGCGGCTTGCGCCTCGACCGCACAAGGCAGTCTATCTACAGCGCCCTGTCTAGCGGGGATTATGGCGTAATCGCTCGCCATGGTCCGTTCATCGTATTCCAGCGTGGAGCAGATACCGAAGGCAACGCCGACGTTATTCGCGAGTGGTCCCTGAAAGCAGGAAGGGCCAAGCTGCCGAAGCCGGAGGAGTCCGCTGAGCGGGACGGTAACGCCGCCGAACCTGGAGAAGATGCGGCTGAATCAGAAAGCCCTGAAGGGCACCGCGATACCTCTCTGGAGTAGTCATGACCAGCATGTCCGAACTAGACTTGTCAGTAATCGCTCCTATCTATAATGAAGAGGAGAGCATCGTGCATCTGGTGCGAGAGGTGCAAGAGGCGTTAGCGGATACGGGGCTCCGTTACGAGCTCGTGCTCGTCGACGATGGCTCGAAGGACGGGAGCTTCGAGCTCATGAAGCAGCTATCCGCTGTTCACGACGAATTGGTGGTGATCCGATTTCGCCGCAATTTCGGGCAGACGGCGGCGCTCCAGGCGGGGCTCGATCATGCTCGGGGGGCCAAGGTCGTGCTCATGGACGCTGATCTTCAAAACGACCCGCGAGACATTCCACGGCTCCTTGCCAAGCTGGCGGAAGGTTACGACCTAGTGGCTGGCTGGCGTGCTCAGCGAAAAGACACCTTCCTGAATCGGCGGCTGCCCTCGATCATCGCCAATTATATCATCAGCGCGTCAACCAAGGTGAACCTGCACGACTATGGTTGCACCTTAAAGGCCATGACGGCTGAAGTGGCCAAGGAGCTTCGACTCTACGGCGAGATGCATCGCTTCATCCCGGCTGTGGCCAACTGGGTTGGCGCGCGGATCGTCGAAATGCCAGTGAATCACCGCGCGCGTCGCTTCGGGCAAACGAAGTACGGTATCGGCCGCACCATTCGTGTCATCTTGGATCTCATCACAGTGAGGTTCATGCAGGCGTACTTGGTTCGGCCCATGCAGGTATTCGGCCTGGCTGGGATTATCAGTGGAGCGGTAGGCTTTGCCGTCTGCTTGTGGCTGGCGATCGAGAAGCTCCTCACGGACGAAGACATTGGCAATAGGCCACTTTTGCTGCTGGGCGTGCTCTTGATCGTGGTGGGCGTGCAGCTCGTTTCGCTAGGCTTGGTCGCCGATGTTTTATCGCGCACCTACCATGAGTCACAAAACAAGCGGCCCTACTATGTGAGGGAAATAGTGGCTGGGGGCCTGCCAGGCCCCTTCCTGCCGGCCTATGGTCAAGCGGCGGGGCCCGCGCCCACCTCATTAACGCCCAGCGCGCATACGCCCAGTTCGAAGGCGTCCGGTTCGCTAACGCCAGCACCGGGTAGCACGAGGAGTTCGCTCACTTACAAGTCCTAGTGGACCCTATATGGCCGGCACGAGTCTCTTAGCTTTGATCGACGACATCGCGAGTATTCTCGATGATGTGTCGGCCATGACCAAAGTCGCGGCGCAAAAAACGGCCGGCGTTGTGGGCGATGACCTTGCCGTCAACGCTGAGCAAGTCGCTGGCGTCGTGCCCGACCGAGAGCTCAGCGTGGTATGGGCGGTAGCCAAAGGCTCGCTCATCAATAAGGCGATCCTAGTGCCGGTGGCGCTGCTGATTAGCTGGCTCTTACCCCCGCTTCTAACGTTGCTCTTGATGGCGGGAGGGGCGTACCTCTGTTTTGAAGGCTTCGAGAAGGTGTTGCACGCGTTCGCGCACAAGAGCTCCCGTAGGGCGGAGGCCGAGGCGTCGCATGCAGCAGCGTTCGACCCGAAGCTGGATTTGGTGGCGCTCGAAAAATCGAAGATCCGCGGCGCTATTCGCACGGATTTCATTCTTTCGGCGGAGATCATCGTGATCTCACTCGGCACGATGATTGAAAAGCCAGTGGGCTATCGGGTGGTCGCGCTGGCTGTTGTGGCCGTTGCCATGACGGTCTTCGTCTACGGGCTGGTCGCGGGCATCGTTAAGCTCGACGATGGCGGGTTCCTGCTTCTGAAGAGCCGCTCGCCCCTCTTACGCCACGTTGGAGGAGGATTGGTTCGGACGGCGCCTATCCTGATGAAGGGCCTCGGCATTGCCGGCACGATTGCCATGTTCCTCGTCGGCGGCGGCATCATCGTGCACGGTTGGCCCGTTCTATCTGAGGGGCTACATGCTCTCGAAGCGCTCATCTGGGCGAGGCCGCTCGTGAACCTCGGTGTCGGTGGGGTTGTGGGTGGGCTCGTGGCTGGCGTGGTGTGGCTCGGCAAGCGCTTGCGCGGTGGACGAGTGAGCTAGCTTGTACTTGAGCGCTGCAAACAGCATTACCTCGACCAGGAGCGACGCCGCGCGCGCGAGCACGCCAACCAGCGTGGCATTGGTAACGCCGACCCAAGGCGCCAGGGCATAGGCGACGACGGCCTCTCGGACTCCCACGCCGGCAGGCGCAAAAAACGCAAAAAATCCCGCCAAAATAGAGAGCAGGAGCGCCGTGCCGCCAAACAGAAAATGCGAAGCCGGTGCTCCGACACTGAGCGCGAGCAACGAGCCGTGGAGGAGCCAAAGTACCCAGTGCCCGAGGAGCAACGCGGCGGCGCTGAGCGGTAAAAGGGGGCGGGTGCTTTCGGCCGTGGTCGCGAAAAGGCGGGGAGCGATCTTGGGACCGAGCAGTTTGAACCAAAGTCGACGGGGAAAAATTCCCAACGCCAGCACGCCCAGTAGTAACGCCGCGGCAATGACGTAGCCGAGCTCGTTCAGGTTGGCGTATTGAGCGAAGGCGTTTTCATCCGTGAGGGCGAGTCCGAGAGCTAGCGCCATGCCTCCCGTGCTCAGCCAGAGGGCAACTTCGCCGAGAGTGACCGTACCGAGCTGCTCTTTCGGTAGGTCGAGTTCTGCTGCGCGCGCCATGCGGACGGCAGGCAAGCCGAGCCGGCCCGGGGTGTAGCGAGCTAGCTGGGAGGCAAAAAATATCTCGCGTGTGCGGAGCGACGGCAATGAGCGGTCGGTCCAGGACTCGAGCAGGAGGAGAAACGAATAAGACTGCAGCCAATAGGCAAGGACGGCCGCGGGGAACGCAAGCACCAGCCACATAGGTTGGAGCTGAACGCTTGAAGTATCCCAATCCTTGCTGAGCTTGATCGCGGCCTGGATGATGAACACCAAGGCCACAAGGGAAAGCAGGCGACGTACAACCTTTCCGAGCATCGAAGGGGCCAACGCTAGCACAAGGGCCCTGGAGTTTGGCGCCGAGCGTGGCTTGGGCTGCGCCGTTTCCTTGAGCTACGCTAGAAACGCGGGGCTAGACCCGACTGATGAAGCTATGATCCTGGCAGCAGACAGCGAACAGGGCCTGGGAGGCGTAGGCCCGTGAGGCGCACTCTCAGGCGGTTGTCTGTTTGGATCGTGGCTGCGCACCTCGCGGGGCCAACGTTGATTGTTTCACTCGACGAGCACGGAGGGCTGAGCGTTCGCCCCGTTCAAGCCCAGTTCAACGCTCGCGGCCGACGGAAGCCGCCTGCTCGGGCTGGCAGTGATACCCCTTCGCGCAAAGGAGCAGCCTCCGAAGCCGGCGTGCATTCGACGCACAGGGAAGCGCCCGCGTCCTCTGCCAGGAGCGAGCGAGCAACCGTAGCCGAGCGCTACTATTTGCTATTGCTGAAACTTCCTGGCGAAGGCGCGCTGTTTGAACGCTGGTGGAAGACTGTTAGCGAAGAAGGAGGAGCCTTCGAGCCGTGGATCAATCGGCTCCGAATCGATAGCCAAGCTCCTGATCTAACGCGTGCCTACGGCGCTACAGTGCTACTGGGTCGCGCCCTACATCGAGCAGGTGATGTACAAGGGGCACGCGTCGCTCTAGCTGCCGCAGAGGCGAAAAATCCAAGCGATGCCACAGCCTACTTGGTCTTTGCAGAGCTGCTATCGAGCCAGGCTGAGGAGGAACGCGTGCTCTTGGAGGCGGCGCTCGCTAAGGTGAACGCCGCAGGCAAGGCAGGAATTTTGCGTCGGCTCTCGGGCGTATGCCTCAACCTCGGAGATATGGACGCCGCCCGTCGCTATTTTCGAGAACTCGGCAGTGAGAGCGGCGCTCGGGTCAAGATTGCGCATGAGTTTGCCCAAGAGCTCGAGCGGCGAGGGCAGATAGGCCGGGCCGAGGAAGAGCTTGTTTGGCTTAGCGAACAGAAGGGACTCTCAGGGCGCGAGCAGGCAGAGCTCTACCGCGAGCTAGGTCGTCTTGAACTGGCCCAGGGGAAGGCTTCAGAAGCGGTTCTGGCTCTTGGGCAAGCGGAGCACCTCGCGCGCTCGGATCGCGGGCTCTGGCTTGAAATTTTGCGGCTCGACTTCGAGGCCTCGAGGCAAGCTGGGGCGTTGCGCGAGTTTGCAGAGGGTGGGGTCAAGACGGGCCGGGCTGAGGCGCTTTTGCTCGCGGCTCGGGCCTTTGAAGAACTCGGCGACATCGCGCGCGCCGAAGAAATTTTGCGGACGCTGCGCGAGCGTTCGCCGAATGACCGGCAGGTCCGCCTAGCTTATGCGCTGTTCCTTGAGCAGAGCGGGCGCGTCGCAGAAGCGGCTAGCGAGTATGCGCTCGTGCTCGAGCTCGATCCGAGAGATCAAGTCCTTGCCAATCGAGTGATGGAACTTTGGGTGGGTCTCGGTGAAGTTGGAAAGGCCAAGGCGACCTTGGAGCGCTTGGCCAAGGCAGCTAGTTCACCCAGTGAGATGCGGTTTGTGCTGGACGCCTGCGACAGAGTTCTACCGGCTTCGAGTTGCGAACGCTTTGAAACACGGTTCGAGAGCAGCCAGAGCGCCGAACTCCTCTATGAGCTCGGCGAACGCAAGTTCGACCGCCAGATGAGCCACGAGGCTTTGGCTATCTGGAAGCGAGCGTCGCTGCTTGGGCAGGACAGCTCGGCGCAACTACGTTATGCCGAAGTCTTGCTCAATCATGAGCAGTTTGAGCTCGCCTTTGGCGCTTACATCCAGCTCGGTGAGCTGACGAATCTCGAGATCTTGCGGGCTCGGGCCTTGGGGCTCGAACGTATTGCGGGGCAAGCAGAGGCGGAGCTCAGTCGACGGGCCAGCGGCGCCTCAGAGAAGACCTTTCGGAGGCTCTTATCTTTGGGTCAGCGCACAGCGGAGCGCGCCGAGGCCGCGAGACATTTGGTGCAGCTTTGGCAGCGCGCGGATAAGTTAGATGAAGAGGTGCGGGCGTGGGAGGTGCGCGCCAGGCAGAATGCGAACGATACTGAGGCCTGGCTGGTGCTGAGCGAGGCCTATGCTTTCAAAGGCGAGCACGAGTTATTGCGAGAAGCCTTGCTGGCCTTGAAAAAGGCTAGCCCGGGCGATGGCTGGGCAGAGCTGCGGCTGCTGCGCGCCGAGCGTGGAGCTGGCGTTGATGGGGCTCCCCCAGCGGGTCGGGGGAGCTCGCCCGTCGAATATAGCCTGGAGCTCTCAGCCTTCCTCAGGCGCTCCGGGCAGTTTCAGAAAGCAGCCGACGTGCTCGCTGAGGCACTCCAGCACGCTAAGGGGAGCGTCGAACTGCATTTAGAACTCGGACAAGTCTTGAGGCTCCTCGGTGATAACCGAGGGGCGCTGGCGCACCTCGGCTTCGTTCATGCCGCAGAACCCGAGCGCCGAGACGTTACACTTGCGTTAGCCGAAATTGAGCTCGAGCTTTCTGAGCCGGTCGCGGCGCGGAGTTATTTTTTGAGGGTTTTGAGGGCGAATCCTCGTTCCGACGAGGTGAGTCGTGCGGCAATCGGCCTCGGTCGCGCCATTGAAGCGACGAGTGATTCGAGCTCGGCGGTCTGGGCGGCCGAACTCGAATCAGAACTTTTGTCTCTATTTCGCGCGCATCCCGAAGACGCTTCTTTTGCGGAGCCGCTCCTCGGTTTCTATGAGTGGACCCTTGGAGACTCGCCGGAGAACCTTCTGACACGGCTGGGAGTGAATTCGATTCAGAGGGGTCGCTTCGTCGATCACTCGCTCTCTCCGCTGAGCGTTATGTTAGCCAAGGGTAAAGGCTCCAGTGCGATGCGAGCCGTGCGCCTTCTAGCTCGAGGTGGCGCAGAGCTCGGGGCGCCCCTCTTGCTCAACTACGCGCTAAAGGCGGGCCCGCCGTTTGAGAGAGCCGAGGCCATGCTCGCGCTCGAAAGGACGAGTCACGTCCCGACCTGGACGCGCCTAGCGGTTCTATTGCGCGAACCAGAGGTTCTTCCGGCCGAGGTGGCCTGGTGTGGGCTCTACGTCTTGATTGGCGCGAAGAGCGCGAACGCGGTCCCTCTGCCCCTTCAGCTCCTCGAATCGAGTCGTCCGGAGCTGCGAAGCTTGGCCTATTTGGGCGTCGCACGCCGTGGAGGGCTTGTGCCTCGAGGCCTTAAGCCGGACGCTGGCAGATTCGAGCGGGTCGCTTTCGCTTTGGCGGAGGCGTTTTCTAGCGATAAGCAAGCACCTACCCGATTGCTCGCCGCGGCCGTAGCGAGCGCTGAGGGGCAGGCGGGCCCATTTCTGCTCGGGCTAGCATTAGCCTCGCGTCGGGCAGGCTCGAACTTTCTCGAGCTTCCGGGCGCTCTGGAGCTGACGAGTCGCGAACTTCTCGGAGGAGACGCCTCCGAAAACTTAGCGCTCCGGGCTCTCGATCCGCGTTCGCTCGCCGGCATCGAAAAGGCGTTCCAAGGCTGGGGCGGCACCGAGCTCGAACCGCGAGCTGACCTATCGAGAGAGCTGGAGAAGTCTCTTTTGGGTTCAGCACCGAGCCTGCTCGAGGCACCTGTTTTCGAGAGCCTCCTCGGCGCGTACGCGGCGGAGCTGAATCGCCATCTGAGCGCGGGCGGCGCTGCTGCACGCGCTGGGCTTGCGCTGCTGTACTCAAATGCAACAGATCCGCGGCGGCCTCCCACACCCGAACTGCGGCAAGCTGTGTGGCGCCTGGTGCGCGCCAATCATTATCGAATCATGAGCAGCGAGATCAGCTCGTGGGCCGAGGCTTTGCGCAGCCTGCCCAGCGAGGAGCTCCATGCGCCCGACTATCAGAGACTGCTACGGCGGGAGCTAGAAAGACCGAGCCCTTGGCCCAGCAACTCTGGAACGCAGGCGACGCCGCGCGAGTTGATAGTTGCGCGCCTCTTGGCCGAAAAGAGCGCGCCGACTGGGCTTTTAGCTGCAGCCATCAGCGGTGAGTCGAATCCGCTCGTCCGCAAACGGTTGAGCGCGCTCGCGCGCCCAACCCAGCCGAACCAGGCTGGCCTGGGTGGAGCCGGGACCCCTAGCGGCTCCTAGCGGCTGGCTCCTAGCGGCTTTGCGCTTTCTTCTTCCCGATAACCTTCTTGGCGCTAGGGCGGGCTGGTTTTGCCTTGGCCGAACTGGCCTTCGCGGCCTGCTTCTGGGGACGAATAATCGTAGCCTGGCTGTGGCGGTGGATCAACTCGAGGAAGGTGAGCACGCCGTGGCCCGTGCCGCCCTTGGGATGAAGGCCCGAGGCCCGATCACGATAGGTGGCGCCGGGCACATCGGCATGAATCCAGGGCTTACCCTCGACGAACTCGCGCAAGAAGAGGGCGGCGCTGATAGCGCCGCCGTAGCGCTGCCCCGTATGTTGTAGATCTGTTATGTCGCTCTTCAGTTCCTGAGCGAGCTCTTCGACGAGCGGCATACGCCAGAAGCTTTCGCCTGCGACTTTGGCCGATTCCGTCATGGCCGTGCTCAGCTCTTCGTGGCCGGTGAAGAAAGCCGAGTAGCTTGGGCCGAGCGAGATCAGGGTTGCGCCCGTCAGCGTCGCCGCGTCTACCATGAAGTCGGGGTCGAGCCTCGCACCGTAGGTGAGCGCGTCGGCCAGCACGAGCCGACCTTCCGCGTCGGTATTGATGATTTCTACACCCTTGCCGTTGAGGGCCACGATTACGTCCGCGGGGCGGTACGCGTTGCCATCGGGCATATTCTCGGCCAAGCCGAGGAGTCCGTGAACCTCGACGGGTAGGCCCAGCTTGCGCACGACGCTCATCATGCCGAGCACGGCCGCGGCACCGGCCATGTCGCTCTTCATATCGGCCATGCCTTGCATTGGCTTGATGCAGAGGCCGCCCGAGTCAAAGGTGATGCCTTTGCCAACGAACACAAGGCGTCCTTTGGAGGCCGTCGGCCGATAGGTGAGGTGAACGAAGCGCGGCTTTCGAACGCTACCCTGGCCGACTGCCAGATGGAGGTTCATGCCCGCGAGCGCGAGCCCTTTTTCATCGAGCACCTTGCATTCGAGATGTTCGGCTTTCGCCACGCTGCGGGCGCGCGCGGCGAAGGACTCGGGATAGAGTTCGTTCGGAGGCTCGTTGACGAGATCGCGCGCCAGGCACACGCCACTGCCGACCAAAACCCCCTGATCGAGGGACTTTTGGGCTGATTTATCGGCTACGATGCCGATTTTTTTGAGTGTGACGTTCGCCTTCTGCTTTTCTCCGTAGTAGCGGTCGAACTGGTAGGAACCGAGGGTTGCGCCCAAAGCCGCTTGTCCGATGCGATCGAGTCCCACCAAGCTCTGGCCCGCGGGTTCGCTGTCATCGAGGTCGACGAGCAGGCGCTCGGGGCGATTGGCAAGACTGGCTCGCACCCCGATCGCGACACTTTCGCTGAGCCCGACGGAAGTCCCCGGACGCGGCCCTATCCCAACGACAATGACCTCTGCGTAAGGCAGCCGACCCAGCGTAGGTACGACGCGAACGCCGTTTCGTTCGCCCGCGAAGCGCGACCTAGCGAGGTGCTTGCTGAGCTCTCCGTCGAGCTTTTGATCGAGCGCTTGGAAGGTCGGCCCTCCGTCGAGGCCCGGCGGACTCGATGAGCTGGCATGCACGAGCAGCACGAGCGCATCGAATTTTTCTGAAGCGGTCCCACTCGAGAGTTTGGTGGAGAGCTGTGCGGAGAGGCTGATTTGTGGCTTCATGGGGTGCAAAAGCGGCGCCTCAGGCGACGCAGCATCACAAGCTACGAGCCCTTGGGCGCCTGGTAAAGGTGGCGCGAACTTCGAATCTAGGGTAGCGGAGCGGCGCCTTCGAGAGGGCCCTATGTTGATACTTGGCATCGAGACTTCCTGTGACGAAACAGCCGCCGCTGTGGTGCAAGATGCCAAGGTGCTGTCGGACGTCATTCATAGCCAAGTCCCATTGCACGCCGAGTATGGTGGTGTCGTACCTGAGCTCGCGGCGCGCGACCATTTGGCCAAGATTCGCCCGGTGGTCGACGCGGCGCTTCAGGAGGCGGGCGTTGGGCTTAGCGAAGTCGATGCCATCGCCGTCACTAATCAACCCGGGCTCTCGGGCGCCTTATTGATTGGACTGGAGTTTGCTCGAGCGCTTTCGTTTAGCTTGGATAAGCCCTTGGTGGGTGTGGATCACCTGGTTGGGCACCTGGTAGCGGCATTTCTTGAATTTCCCGGGGAAGCGCCGCCGCCCGAGCTCACGTTTCCACTGATAGGCCTCTTGGCCAGCGGTGGTCATACTGGCGTCTATCGTATGAACGGGCCTTTGGCTGAGGACATGATTCAGCTCGGGGGCACCCGAGACGATGCGGCCGGCGAGGCCTACGACAAGGTCGCGAAGCTGCTGGGGCTTGGCTATCCCGGCGGTCCACTCATCGATCGCTTAGCGAGCGAAGGTGACCCGAACCAGGTCGAGCTGTCGCGACCCATGCCGGACAAGAAGAATCTTGACGTAAGTTTCTCGGGCTTGAAGACCAACGTCGTGCGCTACGTCGAGAGCCATGGGCTCCCAGGAAACGACCAGCGGCTACGGGACTTATGCGCCGCTTTTCAGCGTCGAGTTGTGCAGGCGCTCTTGCAGCGCGCTTTTGCGGCGGCCGAGCAAGAGGGGATTCGCCGTATCGTCGTGGCCGGAGGTGTGGCGGCCAATCGAGAGTTACGCGCGGAAGGTCTGCGCCAAAGTGCCGAAAAAGGACTCGAGTTTCTTGTTCCGAGTCGACGCGCCTCCACAGACAACGCAGCCATGATCGCCTATGCGGGTTCTTTTCGACTTCGGTCACCTGTGAGCGAGCTATGGACGGTACGCATGAATCCGCGCACAGCCCTGCCGAGCGTTACGCGCAAAGGGCGTGGCCTTCGCGCGTAGTTAGAGTTCAGCGCGCACGCCATCGGGCGCGCTCACAAAGAACTCCACGAAATCATTCTTGAGCCGCACGCGATAGGGTGGCACGGGCCCGCGAAACTCGAAGTTGATGCGGGCTCCTTCGGCGGTGTTGCTCGTCTTGATCTTGAGAATGCGTCGATCCCGCTTCTCGATGGCGCGACCCGTTTCCATGGCCTTTCGCCCCGGGATGACCACTGCGAAACCGGCAGGTTCGGCTACGCCAACGATTTCGGCACCGGCGGCGTCGAGGCGAATCCGATGAACGGTCGGCAGATTGAGCTGTCCACGACCCCAGGTCGTCAGGCTCTCCTTTTCGGGCGTGGTCGCCTCGGGAGCCTTGAATTGCTCGTCTGGAACGCTGGCCGCGGCAGCGCGTCGCTCGAGGGCCGCTTCGCTCTCATTCGACTTGGCTACGGCTTCACTGGTCGTGATGGGCCTGGCTCCAAACAGGGGCACCTCGGCCACGATGCCTTCCGGGCTCTGGCGGCCCACGGGCGCGGCCATGGCGACGGCCGTCGGAGGGACGGCCGCAGGCGCTGTGGTGGCCGGCAGAGGTGCTGCTGCACCGGGCGTAGGCAAGGTGGGGGCAGGCGCGGTCGCGTCGGGCTTGGCGGCGGGACTCTCAGTATTCTTCTTGAGGGCGAGTGAGGAGAACACCAGGAGCCCAAGCAGTGAGGTTGCGCCTAGCGCAAAGCCAAGCCCCTTCTTGGAGGCGCGACGTGGGACTTCTGGAGCGGGACGAGAGCCGGGACGCACGCTGCTCGCGACCGAACCAGGGCGCTTCGAAGCGATCCCAGCCCGAGTAATATTGCTCGGGCGCGTAACTGGAGCACTTCGACGACCACTCTGGGCGCGCAGGGGCTTTGGAGCAGAGGGCTTTGCCCCGCTTGATTGAGTGCCGCTCGACTTCGTCCCATTGGTCGACGGAGCCATGCGTTCCCGAGCGGCGGAGACGGTGCGGCGCGTCTCTTGACTCATCTTTTCTGCGCCGCGTCGGGCCCAGGACAGGGCCTCGGTAGCCCGGCCGACCACATCGGCTACGCGAGCGCGCAGGGCCAAAGTCGCTTCACCGAGGACGCGAGGCTCGTCGAAATCTTCATCGCTTTCTGCGTCGGAATTGTCGTCGAGATCCTGGGTGAAACCGGGCGCGGGCGAGCCGAGATCGGTCTCGTAGCGCAACATCACGACCAACTCGGGAACCGAGGTCGAGGGATTCAAGACCACGTTGACGGAATCTACCTTGGCGCCGCGCCGCTCTCCGCCGTCGACATTTTCGATTTCGACTTCGCGGCCCATCTTGAGAAACTCGAGGTTCGAGCCAAGGCGCACCCGTCGTTCGCTCGCCTCGTGGACGCAGGCCTTCATGGGCGAGGCCAGGCCATCGATGTGGAGTCGTACCCGATCGCCCGACTTGAGCAGGAGTTCGTCGTCCTCGTCGAGGTCGGGTTCGCGCTCGGGGCGCGTGCCTTTGGCCTGGAAAGCGGAGCTGACTGAGCTCATGGGCCTTAAACTGCGCAAGATTTCGGCGCTATCTGCGTCGACAGCCGTAAATTGCACCCCGAACTCGCCGCCGTCTTGGCCCTCTGAGCGCCAAGCCACGCGACCTTCGACGAGCACTTCCCGCTGTTCGTGCTCGAAACGACACACCAGAGGCGCGCCGATTTCAGGCAAATGGCTGGTGCGGACCTGCATGCCGCGGCCGCTGATATTGCCGCTCTTGCCCTGGAAAGGGGGCAGGTTGGCGTCGGGAGCGCAGATGTCGACCAGCGTCGCTAACTCGACGCGGGGAACCTTGGGATTGCGACGGTCTTGAGTCTCGGTCATGGCCTATTGACTCCGAGTTAGACAATCCCGAGATCCTAGGCCAAGTTCCTGGAGTCGAGTTACAAACACGCCGTGTCGCTTGGCGTTGTCTTTCTCACGCCCCAAACCGAGCCTGCCCTAGCGCTCGTGGTGCGGGGGCGTTCTCTCTTGATTGGGCGCGACGCTGCCTGCGGGCTGCGGCTACCTGAGCCCACCGTGAGTGCGCGGCATGCCAGCCTCAAAAAGCGCGGGTCGGTGTACCTCGTTGAGGACGAAGGGAGCAAAAATGGCACGCTGGTGCAGCCCCTCGGGGCTCTAACGCCCGTCTTGCTCGGGCCGGAAGCCCCCCGAGTGGTGCTTTCGGGGGACAGGCTCTTTCTAGGGAACGTCGCGCTCGAACTCATCATCGACGACTCACCCTTTCGAGATCGCGAAGTGACGCTGCTGGCTGGGCCGAGCGAGGTGCCACGAGCCATCGTGCGGCGAGCCTTAGAAGACGCCGGATTTGAGCCCAATGAAGAGAACATCAATTCGGCCGTGGCCGAACTACTCGATAGCGAAGAGGAAGAAGTGCGCGCTCGGCGCCGTCGAGAAGAAACTCCCGAGTTCATCGCGCCGCGGGTTGAGCGGAATATCTCGCCCCAAAATCCCTTTCCTCTCGACGTCTCGTTGTCCTTGATGGCCCTGGTTGTCATCACCATCGCTGCCGGCGCTCTCTATCGCTTGATTGTGGTAGGGAACCTGCTTCCGCTATGAAGGCCCTGTCTCACGAGGTCGAGCTCCTCGAGCCGCTCCCCTCTCCCCCTGGCAGAAAAATCTGGAGGGGTCGTCAACTGGCGCTGGGTCGGCTGGTGGAGGTCGTCACCTTGGCGGACGGCGTTTTGCCCACCTCGCCCCATGCCCGTCAGGCGCTCGCAGAAGCTCGTGCGCACAGTTTGCTCCGGCACCCTTCGATTCGTGAAGTCTATGCGCTCGAAGTCAACGACTCGAGCCTGACCATCGAACGCGAGGCTGTCCAAGGTGAAGCTCTCGATAGCGCGCTGCCCGGGCTGGATAGCGAGCGTCGCCGGGTCGTTGTTTGCGAGATCGCAAAGGCCTTGGCTCATGCTCAGGCCAAAGGCGTAATCCACGGCGATTTGAGTCTAGAACGAGTGCTGGTTGCCGCGGACGGCTCGGTGAAGGTGGACGGTTTTTCGTTCGTGCTCGAGGTGGGGGCTCAGGCCGTGCCCGCAGACGCCATTTCGGGGGCGGGCTTGCGCGCGCCTGAGGTGCGGTTGGGCGCGGCCTATGGCGCATTAGCTGAAGAGTATGTGTTCGGTTGCCTTGCTTACGAAATCCTCACAGGGGATCGCCTCGGTGAGGCGCCTCGTCTGTCCAAGAAAGACTCGCTCTGGGTGCGGGCTCCCGACCTTCCGCCACTGTGGGCCGAGTTGCTCGGGCAGTGCCTCGAGCCGATTGCGGCGGCGCGTCCCCCGAGCTTCACGTTCCTGAGTGAAAATTTGCAAGCGGCCACGGCCGCTCAGCTCATGCCATCGGTGAGGCCCCAGCTAGGGAGAAGGGGCTCGAACGCGTGGCTCTTGGGCCTACTCGGGATCCTCGCGCTCGGGCTAGCGGGAGGGCTTGGTTACGGGCTTCATAAAAACTCCGCGCCGGGGGGCATCCAACTTTCGGTTGTACCCCTCGAGACAGATTCTAGCCGACAAAAGGCGTTGATTCGCGTGGTGGCGCGGCCCTGGGCGCATGTGTTTTTGGATGGCGAGTTCTACGACACGACTCCGTTTGCGGCGCCCATCAGCGTTGAGCCGGGCCTCCACACCCTTCGCTTCGAGCACCCCCAAGCGGGCGCCGAAGAGCGCAGCATCCAGGTTGGAGTCGGTCAAACCGCTCTTGTGGACGTTGCGCTGCGGCTAACCAAGCCCGTATTTTTAGATCCCGAACTAGATCGGCCCAAAGAGACCAGCCCTTGAGGCCAACGGAGCCGAAATGGAGCTCAATCGAGTGAAAATTCGGCGATAGACTCGACGATGGCCTCGGGGACGACCGAGGAGCGAGCCGTGAGTTCTTTGCGATACTTGCCGGTCTTCACGAGCACGCCGCTCATACCCAGCTTTTGCGCGCCCCCCACGTCGCTCTCGATATCATCCCCGATCATAGCCAGGGACTCGACCGGTAAACCGAGCTCTCGGGCGGCAGCTCGAAAGAATGTCTCGCTGGGCTTACCGGCCAGAATAGCCTTCTTGCCGGTCGTGTATTCGAGGCCAGCCACGAACGCGCCGATGTCCATCTTGAGCCCCTCCGACGTCTGCCAATACTTGTTCTTGTGCAGGGCCAAGAGCTCGGCTCCGTTCATGAGCTCGTGAAACGCAGAGTTGAGGAGATCGTAGGTCCAGCGATCGCCGATATCACCGACGACGACGGCGCGCCCGCGCGTGCCTCGCTTTGAGACACTAGCGAACTCTCCTTCCACGCTGGGATCGACGAGCAAGAGGCCCACCATCAGCTTCTCTGATTCAAGGTAATCGCGCGCTGCGCAGGGAGCTGTCATGAGCTCGTGTTCCTTCACGGCAAAACCGAGCTGTTGGAGTCGAAGCGTCAGGTTGGCACGACTGAGCGTGGTGGTATTCGTTACAAATCGATGAGGAATGCCGCGGGCCTTGAGCCTTCCGACAAAATCGATAGCTCCAGGAATGGCCCGCCCACCCTGGAAGAGGACGCCATCGATATCGATAAGAAGCCCGTGGATCTTCCGCTCCGCGACTTTCATTCTTAGAATACTGAAATGTTTTAGCCGTGGCGTCCAGCCGTCGACCCAAAGCGACAGACTGGAGTGCGGGGCGTCCGTAGAGGCTCGATGTGGAGTCGCTGACCGGTCCACTCCCCGAGCTCAGCGGTACTGAAAAAAGCGCCGAAAACGAGGGCTCTTAGCGGCTCAGCTCCAACATGCGGAGAATAGGCCTTTCGGCCCGGAGACGCAGCTCCGTGTCCATCACCAGCTCGGGCGTGAGGTCACGAAGGGCGAGGTAAATCTTCTCGGGAGTGTTGAGGCGCATGAAGGGGCACTCATTGCAGGAGCAACTCTCGGCTTGGGGGGGACCCGCCAGGAAGGTCTTTTCGGGATTGGCCTTCTGCATTTGGTGCAAAATGCCGCTCTCCGTCACGACGATGAAGGTACTCGCGGAGTCTTCGGCAGCGAACTTGAGCAGCGCTGAGGTCGACCCGATGAACTCAGCTTCATCGAGCACGGGCTCTTCGCACTCGGGGTGAGCGATGATCTTGGCGCCGGGATGAGTGCGTTTGAGTTCAAGCACACGCTTGAGGCTGAACGTCTCGTGGACGATGCAGCTCCCGGGCCATAGCTCCATGTGGCGGCCGGTTTTCTTGACCAGATACTTTCCTAGATTGCGGTCGGGGGCAAACAGTAGCGTGCGATCATCGGGCACGCTGGCGACCATTTTCTCAGCATTCGATGAGGTACAGATGAGATCGCTCTCGGCTTTTACTTCCGCGCTACAGTTGATGTAGCTGATTAGAAATGGCTTTTCGAAGCGGGATTTCCACGCCTTCAGGCGGTGCGCGGGGCAACCGTCGGCGAGCGAACAGCCGGCGGCCATGTCGGGCACCAGCACCGTCTTGGTTGGATTTACGATCTTGGCCACCTCGGCCATGAAGTGAACACCAGCAAACAGAATCACGTCCGCGTTCGTCTTCTGTGCGGCCTGGGCGAGCTGCAAGGAGTCGCCGATGAAGTCCGCCATGTCCTGAATCTCGCCGTCTTGGTAATAGTGGGCGAGCAGAACGGCGTTGCGTTCGCGCTTGAGTCGAGCAATTTCTTGGTCGAGATCGACTTGGCTGAGGTCTTCGACGGGGATGGGCTGGTGCAGGTTCATTGTCGGCGGGTTCACGGCTCGGGCGCTGGGACCCTCTTTCGGTGAGCCTGCCCCGATCCGCCCCGCTTCGCCACTATTGTCGGGACGCAGGCAGGGACGTATGAAGAAATTCGTGCAGAAAGGCCCGATTTGGCTCGGGCGCTGGGCGCCCCGCCCGTCGCCATGGAGACGACCCGTGTGGGGCGGCATCCTCGCCTTGGCGCTGGCTTCGGCAGGCCGAGCTTCGGCCGACCCGAGCAAGCAAGAGCCGCTCCCTCTTTACGTGCCACTCCGGAGCACGGAAGAACTAGGCGACAAGACGTGGGGGCCGCTGCGCGTTCGCGTTCTATCGCAGCAGGAGCTGAGCGTCGCCGAGCAGTATTTCGATGACGGCGAAGCAGTCCAAAGCGTGGGCTTACCCGCGACGCTCGGTGGGGGATACTTGTTTTACCAACGCATCACACGCGTGGGTGGACTCTCCACACGCCTCTATTTAGCTCGTGATTTCGCGGCCGAGCTGGAGCCGTGGGGCGTCCTGCCCTTTCCCGTAGAGCGCGTCGTGCCCGGTTTTGATCGGGTCTATTTCCTTTCGCCAGGCCGAGCCGTGGCCCATTCGCCGCTCGAGCCGACGCTGAGGGGTCTCGGCCCTTTGCCCGAGGTGCCCTCTTACCTGGGGCTTGAAGTTGTGAGTGAAAAGGTAGCAGTGTTGCCAGCGGGTCCGCTTGGTCGCTACGTCACGCACGATGCTGGAAAAACCTTCCAACTCGAGCCGAGCCGAACCGAACCCCAGCCCATCCTGCAAGTTGAGTCGACATCTCGGATTGGCCCATTCGCCGAGGTGCTCAGCCTGGCTATCGATGCCGGCATCTGTGAATCGAGCGAAGCCGAGCCTAGCTGCGCAACGCTCTACGTGGTTACCGAGCAGAAGCTGTGGAAGCTCACGAGGCGCGCGTCGAAGCTTCACTTGAGCGCGAGCGTGCGTCACGATGAGCTCGGGTCATGTTGGTCGCTGCCCGACGCCCGAGGGCTTGGGGTCTGCGTAAACGAGCGCAGCGGCCCCTGGACGCACCTGGTGAGGGCCCACAGCGGCCAACTCGAAGTCGTGGCGCGTTTGCCAGGCTTGCATCGGGTGCTCGCGACCGGGGGTGGCAAGGTGCTCTTCGATGGAGGCTGTGGAGAGGCCGTCCATCCGGACAGCGGGGTATCTCGTGGCGGCGCAGTAGCTCGTGGCAGCGCAGTATCCCCCGGCACCGCGGTATCTCGTGACAGCGCAGTACGTCGAGGCAGTGCGGTAGCCACGGAGCCTTTGTGTTTGGCAGGCGGAAAAGAACTCCGCAGCGTCGACGGTCCCCGAGTTCAACGCTGGCTCGCCTACGGCACGAACGGCAGCGCGGTCTTCGCGCTGAGCCGCGGCAAGGGAGCGGAGGGCCCCGAGTTCGAACTCCACGAGCTGGGCCAGCCAAGCTCGCGGCACCTGGCCTTCCCGAGTGATCCGTCGCTCGCGAGCCTCGGGGAAGGGAGCGTTCAGGGGGGCCTCCATTTCCTCGGAGATCACTTTGGCGTTTGGCTCACCCGAGGTGAGCGGTTTGTAGGCGTCGAGCTCAGCGACGCAGGGCTGGGCTTTGGTCCCGTCCAAAGAAACCTGCGCAGAACGTCGTTTTCGGGCAAAAAAGCGCTCACTTGGGGCGCGCTCGGCTTCATCAAAGAAACGACTAACGGTGGACTCACATGGGCCGACGCCGTATTGCCGGTGGTGCCTGAACAAGACGAGCTGCCCCGGCTGACTCATTCGGGTGGACTCCCTCGTTTTGGTTGCGCTGACGTCGGCTGCATTTTGGGTGCGGGCGTTCGTCTGGGTTGGGGTGGAGCCGCGGGCCGTGTCGTCAAAGAGGACCTGAAGAGCCTAAACAGTTCGCCCTCGGGCGCGGGGCGCTATCGGCTGGCGTGCAGTGGACCGATCGCGTTCTCGCCCGACGAGAGCCTACGCAAGCCGTCCGCCGAGAACGAGGCTGCTGATGGCGCACTCGAGATCCACCTCAGCGACGCGGCGGTTCATCTCCGCGTGAGTGGCGGTCCGAGCGGAGCTTTTGCCTCCGAAGCTCGAACGGAAGTCACGTTTTGGGATCGCTTCAATTCTCGCGGTCCCGAGCGCTCGCTCGCCACGCGGGGGCTCTTCGAATCACGGTTCTTAGCCGAAAATAGCCTCGGATTGCTCGACCCTGTCTCGGTGTACCGCAGCACGTACTTCTTGGGCGACGGCAGCGGGGGCCTGATTCAAATACGGACGCGCGATCAAGGTCGGGCATTTGGCTTTTCGAGTCGTGGCCCGGTTGAGGCCATAGAATTGCCTCCTGAAGCTCAGAATCGAAACTTGCTTGGCGTAGCCCGTTTCTTTGGTTCGTGGTTAACCGCTTATCGACGTGGGCCCGAGCTGGTGCTCTTACGCGAGAGCTTGGGGCGCTTTCAGACTCTAGCTACCCTTTCGCTGAGCGGTATCGAAGGTTACGAGATCGCGCTGGTCGAAGGGAAAGCGGGCCGTGTGGGTCTGTTTGTGAACGGAGATCGAGGTTGGTTCGTGTATCCGCTTTTGGAAAGCGGTCAGGTCGAGCCTCCCCTGTTTGTGAGCGAGCCAAGCTCACGTCCGAAGACCTGCGGAGACGATGAGAGCGAAGACGGAGGGCAAGGTTTTCGCTTGGTCCGCGAGTTTCAAGTCACCCCTCACATCGAAAGTGAGGGCCACCCGCTCGACTTGGGTGCGATTTGGGCGCGCCACCGCATTGGTCCGAGCGGAGTTTGTTTAGAGGGTGTGAGTGCCAGAGCGCGTGGAGCGCTCAAGCTGGGCCGACCCTCAGCCGAGCCTTCAACGCATCTGCCGGTTCCCCTGGTCGTGCTGAATACCTCTGGAGAACCAATCGGCGAATTGAGCTGCCAATGACGCCCCTAGGTTGTTGGGCGTTTGAGTCGCTGCGCCTGCGTCGTTGAGCGCTTGGTTCGCTGCCGTTAAGCGCTTGCGTCGCGGTCGCTGAGCGCCTGCGTCGCTGTGCTCTTTTTCTGCCCAGCCTCCGCTATCGTTTCATCATGAAGAGCAACTAGGCAGCTCGATGAAGCCACAGGTAGAGCGTGATGAGCGCGTAGATGGGCGACAGAACCAGCACAGCTTTGAAGGCGTAGTGGGCAAAACTGTCCGTCTTATAGTTTTGGCTATCGGCTATGGCCTTGACCATGAAGTTGGGGCCGTTGCCAATATAGGTATTTGCGCCCATCAAGACTGCGCTGGCACTGATGGCAAGCAGATAGAGGCTTGGAATGCCGACTATCTCTGGCGCCAAACCGAGGCCCTGCGCGGCTGACAAGAATGTGAGGTAAGTGGGAGCATTGTCGAGTACACTCGAGAGCCCGCCTGTAACGAGAAAGTATTGATAAGCCTCCTTGAGGCCGAGCGCCGCACTATTGCCCTTCAAGAGGGCGAGCGCCGGGACCATCGTGACGAAGATGCCCGCAAAAAGGATGGCAACCTCGTTGATAGGTGTGAAGCTAAAGTCGTTGGCGCGACGGGCTTCCTTCGAGGTAAATAGCAGGGAGACGAACGCGAGTGCCACCATCGCCAGCTCGCGCCAGGGGGTGGGCAGAAATACCGCGCCCACAATGCCCCCGAGCAAGGGCACGTTGCTGAGGCCCGTTATGCGGAGCGGCTGCACATTGCTCGCGTCGTGCGCGATATCGATTGCAGATTCTTTGGCGTACGCGCGGCTATCCACCCAATACAGCAGCGCGAGCAAGTAGCTGCACGCGATGAGCCAGATGGGGAACAACGAAAGCGTCCAAAGGAAAGGAACGCCCTGCAAATAGCCAAGGAAAAGAGGTGGATCTCCGAGGGGTGTGAGCAGCCCGCCGCAATTGGAGACGAGCAAAATGAAGAAGAACGGCAGGTGCGAGGTGTTCTTTCGCTCGGAGTTGGTGCGAAGCAAGAGGCGAATCAAGAGCATGCTGGCTCCCGTCGTGCCGATGAGATTGGCAAGGACAGCACCGAGCCCCAAGATCGTTACGTTCACCTTTGGTGTAGCCCGCAGGTCGCCCGCGACGTGAATGCCGCCCGCCACCACGAAAAGCGCGCCGAGCAGACAGATAAATGAAACGTACTCGAGGGCGCTATGCGAAAGGCCCGTTCGATCGTGGTTTACGAGCCAGACGGCTATCGGCGTGGCGAGCGCAGCCACCACGAAGGACTTATTTCGATTCGACTCCCAGAAGTGCGGACTTACCAAAGGGAGGACCGCAATACAGAGCAGAAGTAACGCAAAAGGGACGATCGCGACGAGGGGCGTGGGGCTCGTCGAAAGATGGGCGTTCACGGCGCGCACTGTAGAGTCGTTTGTGTTTCGTTCCAATCACGTCCCGGTCACGTGGAGGGGCTCGTCGCCCCGCGGCCGGGAACCCTCGGCACCCTCTCGCCCTCGGGAGATTCCTATGCCAAGGAAACCTAATGGGTCACGTCCCCCTCCTCGACGAACTGGCTATTGTGGCGCTGGTTGCGGTCGCGGTCACCGTGATTTTGGCTCGGCTGAAGCTGCCAACGGTGGCGGGCCTCCTGGCGGCTGGCGCGCTCCTTGGGCCTTTCGGTTTTCGGTTGGCTACCTCAGTCGATGCCATCGAAGTGCTGGCCGAAGTCGGCGTCGTGCTCTTGCTCTTCACCATTGGGCTCGAGCTTTCACTAGCTCGTCTTAAAGACATCATGAAGAGCGCCGCCTTAGGCGGGGCGATTCAGGTGGGCCTGACGACGCTGATCGTAGCCATTGTGGCGCGCAGCCTCGGACAGTCCACGACCAAGGCTATCTTTTGGGGATTTGCCTTCGCGCTGTCGAGCACAGCCATCGTGCTCCGCGCGCTCACTGAGCGTCGTGAACTCGACGCACCCCACGGTCGATTCATCGTGGGCACCCTCATTTTTCAGGACCTGTGTGTGGTGCCCATGGTGCTCGTGGTGCCACTTCTGGCGCAAGGCGCTGGGCTGGATCAAGCAGCGCTCGAGGTGGGCTGGGCTCTCGTCAAGGCGACCCTTCTGGTCCTAGCGACTCTCCTCTTAGCGCGCTTCATCGTGCCGCGCGTGCTCGACGCGGTAGACGCTAGCCGCAGCCGCGAGGTGTTCTTGCTGGCGATCTTGGGGTTGTGTATTGGCACGGCCTGGCTGACTTCGCTGGCTGGACTCTCGCTCGCGCTGGGTGCCTTCCTCGGGGGGCTCGTCGTTGCGGATACGGAGTATGGCCACCGCGCCATGGGCGACATCTTGCCTATGCGTGACGCGTTTGTGAGCATTTTCTTCGTGTCGCTCGGCATGCTCTTCGACTACCGCATTGTGCTGAGCGAGCCGGGGTTGGTCTGCCTTTGCCTATTCGGCTTTCTGATCGGAAAGATGATTTTGGCGACGCTGGCTGCTCTGGCCATGGGCTTTCCTGCGCGGGTTGCGCGGCTGGCGGGCGTGGGGCTCGCTCAATTTGGTGAGTTTGGCTTCGTCTTAACGCGGCTCGCTGAAGACAACGGCCTGCTTACTCGGGGTGAAGTGACGCCGCTCTTGGCCGCGGGCATCCTTTCGATGTTCCTCACACCGCTTTTGGCGCGGGTGGCTCCGCACATCACCGCGGGGGAGCGTCTGCTCGCACCGCTCGAGAAGTTGATAGGAGTGCGCGGCATCGACGACGCTGAGGTGGATCGCCTTCACCTGGACGGCCACGTCATCGTGATCGGTTTCGGCTTGGCAGGGCGTTTGGCCGCAGAAACCTTGAGCGCCAACGGCCTCCAATTCGTGGCCCTCGAGCTCAACGCTGAGAACGTGCGCCGCGGAAAAAAGCTTGGCTATCCCATCTACTATGCGGACGCCACCAGTGACGAAGCGCTCCACCACGCTGGTGCCGAGCGGGCCAAGCTGATTGTACTTCTCATCAACGATCCTTCCGCCATTGAGCGCGTCATCGGGTCGCTGCGGCGCGTGGCTCCTAACGCACATCTGCTCATGCGCACTCGTTATCTTGCCGAGCGGGAGCAGCTCCTCAACTTGGGTGTCGACAACGTCGTTGCTGAGGAGGTTGAGGGTGCGGTCGAGGTGATCTCACGCATGCTGCAGCGCCTGCAGGTGCCGCGGAACGTCATCGATGAGCGGTTGCGTATGATTCGCGTCGATGCCCAGCAGAGCGAAAGGAAAGCTACCGTGCGGCGGTTGCGTTTGCCCGAGGTCGAGGGTCTGACGGAGCTCAAGGTCGAATGTCTGATGGTGACCGACAACTGCGCTTTGCTCGGAGCCTCTACGGCCTCCACGCGTCTCCGTTCGACGACTGGGGCACTTGTGGTGGGACTGCGGCGCGGCGAGGCATTCATCGAGGCCCCTGAGCCAACCATGGCGTTCCAATTGGGCGACGTTGTCTACTTGATTGGGAGTGGGGAGGCGCTGAGTCGAGCTTCGAAGCTCTTTGGCGTCGCACACTCGATTTCTCCGCCTCGCTCCGAGACGCTCGAAGCTTAGAGATGCAGCGTCACCCCCAGGCGGGCGTTGAAGGGAGGCCCGGCCACGTACTGGATGGCGGGGATGGCTGACGAGTCGCTGGTAGTGGGCCAGTCGCTCGCAAAGTGATACTCGCCCTCGCGGAGCTTCAAGTTCAAGATATTTTCTAGCGCTAGATCGAACGAGACGTCTTTGTAGCGGTAGCCCAGGGTTGCATCGAGCAGCGCATAGGACGAGCCGGTCGCGCCGTGGGGCAGGGGGCGAGGTGCGATACCAATGAAGCGGAGCCCGCCGCGAAAGCCGCCATGTTCAACCATGGCTCTAGCGCCCGTCGTCAACCAAGGGGCAAGCGGGATGGGGTTTTGGGATTCGACGAAGCGAGCATCAACGAGCGTGAGATCTGCGGCCAGCGTGAGCCATTCGAAGGGCTGCGAATGAAGGTCGATTTCGCCGCCCAGGCGGCGAGTTCCGTTGAGTTCGAGGTTGAGTCCCGAGACGTGATCATAGATGGACTCGCGTTCGATGTAGGTAGCAAATCCCGAGAGCTGCGCGCCGAGGTAACGACTTGGGGTGAGGCGCGTCCCGAGCTCTGCCGAGTTGGTGAGGGTCATCTGAGGATTGCCACCGCGATAGAGGTCCTCCGAGATGCCTGTGACCGGCGGTTTGTAAGTGGTAAAGGCTCGCGCTTCGGGCGGCCGAAAGCCGCGTCCGAAGGCGGCGAAAAAGCGCGTCTTTGGGGTCAAGTCCCATTCGACTACGGCGCGCGGTGAAAGCGCCGCGCGCGAGCCTTTAGCGTCTGAGCTCGGGTCGAGCCCATCTTGTACCGCGATCTGAGCGATATCGAGGCGGCCACCCACACTGATGCGGAGTGAAGTATGAGGTTCGACTCTGAGCCCCAGCAACACCGAAGACAATGTTTGAACTCCTGCCAATTGACGTTCGACGCTGAGCGTTTGTTCTTCTTGGCCGAGGTGATCCTGGGTTTGATTGAGGACATCCCCGCGCAGCTCGAGGCCCGTTTCGAGCGATAGCCTTCGGTGAAGCTGAAAATCAAGCCGCAGCTTACCGCCAAAGTTGAAGGTCTGCTGGCGTTGACCTCGACGATCGCCGTTCACTTCGTCGAGCAAAAATCCAGTATAGTTCTCGAGTAATGCGAGCCGACGAACCCCGGCGTAGGCGGTCGCCTCCAGCTCCATGCGGGCGTGCGAAAAGAGGTAGCGGAGCGCCCCGAGCCCTCGACTCGACTCTCCTCTTTGAGCGTCGTCATAAGTGTCGTAAAATCCGATCCTGCCCGCCAAATAGTCGTCATTACGCACGGTGCCGGCCAGCTCGAAGTTGGCCAAATAGGCCGCCCCGAAGGCCGTCAGCGTGCCCGTCTCTGGGCTACCAAACAGTTTGAACTGCCCGAGCAGGGAGCCCCTGGCTACGGCGCGGTTCTGGCCATAGCCGTCGTCGTGGACGCCTTCGAGGGCCAAGAAGTTCTGCCCGTCTCCTTGTTGGGGCGAATACGTGACTACGCCGCGCAAGCGATGGGTCGTGCCGTAGCTGGTGGAGACGCGGAGGCCTCGGTCAGCCTCGGCGATACCGAGGCGATAGTTAGCTGAACCTGCTGTAGCAAAGGCACCCTGTCGAAGAGTGAAAGGGCCTTTGATGACTTCCACCGACTGCACTGTTTCGGGAATAACGAAGCCGAGGTCGACATAGCCCTGGCCGTGGACGTTGGACCACTCGTTGAGCGGAATACCAAGAACGGTGACCTCGAAATCCGAGCCGTGGACGGCATCAAATCCGCGCAGGAAGAATTGTTGGCCTTTACCCTCACTGCCGTGCTGAACCAAAGTGAGCCCGGGTACGAGCCGAAGTATGTCGTCGCTCGTACGGAGCGGCACCGCCTGAATGTCTCGCGCGGTGATGATGGTCGACGAGGCTGTGAGCGGAGTGAGAGAGCGCTTGCCCACGACCTCTACCGTGCAGGCTTCGTCCTCACTTAGGCCGCAATCCGGTGCGCTTGAAGGCTCCGGTGCCGGCTCGGGCGGAGCCGCATGGAGCTCCCCGACTCCAACCAACGCACTCAAGCCGACGAGAAGGCCCAAGGCGCGCAAGGTTAGTCGCCGTGGGCATGGCAATGCCCTTCGCCGTTCGCGTGACCGACCGTGCGGGAAAGGGCTTCGAGCCATAGCCAAAGGTTGTCGATATCGCCGCCAGCACTGCCCGGATCGTAGGCGCCGATGTCGGCTTGTTTGAGTTCGCTTGGGGTAATCTCGCCGTCTTCGTCCGTATCGGCGTCGGCTAGTGAACCAAAGAGAAACTGGGGCTCTTCGCTGGCGAGACTATCCATGAATAGGTGATCGGCATGAACGGTGATCTCAAAGCGTGCGTCTTTGTCGGTGCTGACCTTCGTCGTCACCTCACAATCGCGATAGCTCGTCGTGCCGGTAAACACCCAAGAGAATGTCTTTTCGGCCGAGCCTTTCTTGGCGAAGCCTTCAATTGCGATACGGGTAATCTCGTAGTCTGCAGAGTCGTATGTGCCCGTGGGGACGAGCAAGGTGCCGAGCTCTTGGCCTTGTCCGTCTGACTTCTTGGTGAGATCGACCGCACTAGGGTTTCTGAGTTCTTGTCCACCCAGAGCGACGTTGTCGACCTTCACCTCGAAATTGTCGAAACTGACTTCCCAGCCGTCGTCCATCGCGTCAGCGGGGATCCCTTCTTCTATGAACGCTTCTCCGTAGCTTGTGATGGTGACCATGCCTTCGCTGGGTGAGCCGTCGCAGCCCCCTAGGAGCAGAAGGAGAGCGCTCGCTGCACTGAATTTGGCCATTAAGAGAGCTGATCTCATCATTCTCATTTTCTCGTCTTTGCTCTTACAAAGAAATGGTCGTGCGTTTGAAAGGTTCGGCGCAGCCGGTTGTACGCGTCGATGAGCGCCTCCTCGGTCGAGGCTTCTTCAATCATGATTTTGCCGTCACCGTCTTCATCGAGGGCCGAGAAGTCGAGGCCATCGAACAGCGTATCCTTTTCGTAAGGGTCGACAGGATCGAGCTGGAAGCCGAGTCTGTCATCAGTGTCTTCACCGACGTCCTCTTCGAAGGGCACTCCGATGAGTTGCCTGTCTTCCGGTGAATCGATCAGGGCTTCGAACTCGATCGACAGCGAGTCCTTGCTGGCTATGCCCAAAAGACGCGCCGTGTGACCGAGCAGAGGGTCTTTCTCGTCCAGGTCATCGTCCTCGCTGGCACGAGCGAACGTGAAATTCATGCTCTTATACTGGCCCGTCAAAAGCTTAGCTTTACCTAGGGTCGAACCGCCCTCAGGCAACCATTCGACAAGGAAGTGCCCTTGGAGTTCACCGGTGACGTCCCCCCCTTCGAAATGGCCTGGATGGGCCCAGGCCGTCCCCACAAAGGGCCGCGAAAGCCTACGCCATAGGGAGGCGTCGTGCGCCTCACCTGCGATCGCGAACTGGAAGTTTTCGACAACCAAGCGAGCTTCCTGGAGTTCGATCTCGTAGCCGAGGTCCGTCGTGATCGTGGCGATCTCGCTCGAGTCGGCGAATAGAGGGAAGGTGACCTGCGTCGCTTCGGTGGAGCCGCCACAGGCGCTTGCTACCCAAAGGCAAGGAATGAGGAGACGCGCGCCGTTTCGGACTCTAGCCTGTCGTTCCATACCGTTCTATTGATTAGCCCTCTTCATCAGCCGAGGCTCACTAACGAGCGGTCGTGCTGACGAGTTTGCCGTGTTTGACGCCTTTCAGTGCGATCATGTGGTCTGCGATATGGCGAAGCTCCCTGGGCTTGCCGCGGAGCGCCACGACCTCAAGGCAAGTGTCATGATCGAGGTGAATGTGTAGGCTGGCTAGAATGGCAGCGTGATGGTCGTGCCCAACCTCGAGCAGGCGCTCAGCTAAATCGCGCTTGGTATGTTCGTAAACGATCGTGATGGTGCCGACGGCCTCGGCCTGCGTGCCCGAGGTCCATTCTTCCTCGATTAAGCGATTGCGAATTAGATCGCGCACCACTTCGGAGCGATTGCCCCCTGAGCGCTCGATGAGCGCATCAAAGCGAGCGAGCAAATCGGACTCAATCGCTAAACTCACCCGCTCTGTTTCGGCCATGTTTTGGGTCTTTTCGGGCTGGAAGCTAGCGTTATTACGAAGTGTTCATCTCGTAATACTTAGGTCTAAGAGAGTCAAATCAATTCAGACTCGGTCGGTAAGGGCCTAGCGCTTCGAGCCTGGGGCGGGCTGGCCCGAGCGTGCAGAAGATCTACGAGCGGGAGGTGTGTATCGTGGTGGCGCCTATGGCCCCAGCTCGCCCCGCGCGGGCTCGACGCCCACCAGAAGTGCAAGGAGAAACAAATGAGTCAACTCGAGACCTTGGAGCTCATCGAGAGCTACTATCGGGCGTTCAATGCAGGAAACGCGGAGGGCATGCTGGCTCTCCTGAGCGATGGGGTGGCCCACGACATCAATCAAGGTTCGCGTGAGCTCGGCAAGCCGAAGTTCCGCGAATTTTTGGCCCGAATGAGCGCTTCGTACCAAGAGACGCTCACCGACCTCAGCTATTCGGTCTCGCTCGATGGCAGCCGCGCTGCCGTCGAGTACCTCGTCTTAGGCAAGTACCTTCAGGCTGATCTCGGCCTTCCCGAGGCGCATGGGCAGAGCTATCGCTTGCCGGGAGGCGCCTTCTTCGCCATCGAAGGCGGTAAGATCACTCGCATCACCAATTACTATAACCTCGAAGATTGGCTATCGCAGGTTCGCGGCGAGGCGCCGTAGTCCCGAGAGGCAACTCTCGAGGAACCTGGGGGAAAGAGGGCCCCCGAGAGGGCAGGCTCAATCGAGAGGGAACGCCGCCACACCTTGATAAGAAAGCGCGCAATAGGCGGCGTTTTCAGCGACCTCGAGCGACTGGCACGTGTAACCATTCATCTCGTGACGCGTAGCCTTCAGGTTGTCGCCGTCTCTTCCGTCGATGACGGTAAAGAGGCCGCTCTCCGATAGGAAGGCTCGCTCGCCGCGCGCTACTAGGTAAGCCCAACCTGTGCCCGTCAAGTTGACTCCTCCGAGGCGTTCCAACTCACCGAGCTCTTCACCGCTTGCGCCGACGGCAAAGACCTGCACGTTGGGCTGGCTAGTGCCCCCGTAGGCGCCGTAGTGAGCGAAGACCCTGTTCTTGGTGACCGCGATGGAGCTAGCCTGGATCTCTGCGCTATCCACGAGTATGGAGTCGACCAGAGTTGCTTGGTCGTCTTCAACAGTGAGCGTATTGAGAGCGCGGCGATAGTTGACGCAACGATTCTGAGTGGGGTCGAACGTGAAGGACGCGAAGTCTCCAAGCTGAGCACGGCAGTCCTCCCAGCTAGTTCCAGGTATGCTGCTTTCAAGGTAATCGAGCGTGACGACGCGGCCACTAGCGCTGTCAAAATCAATGATTCCGCCAGGGATATTGACCTTCTCTAGCAACTTCGGCTTCGCTGGGTCGCTCACATCGATTCGATCCAGGAAGTAGCGCACCCGGCCGGTAGCGTCGTTTAGGGGCTCCTGGTGCTGACTTGCGAGCATGTCTTTCGAAACGAGGGTTTGCCCCGCTCCTGAGCCACCATACCAACCCCAGCCAACGTCGATCATGCAGCCCGTCACGTTGTAGCCGTAACCGCCATGAGCAAGCGCGTCCGGTACGACAATGTTCGACGCGAAGCTGGGCTTGGCAGGATTGGCAAGCGAGTAGACGTCATAAGAGAACGTCGGCGTGGAGGGCGTGCCGTCTGGACTATAACTATAGTAACCCGAGTAGCGGCCGATGAGCAGAGCGTTGTCGGTCTTAATGACTTGGGAGAAGGACTCTGAGTCTGTAGTCGAGCGAACAGAGACGGTGCCCACAACTTGCGGAGCAGAGCGATCGCTGAGATCGATTACATAGAGTGCGAGGCCTTGGCGATACGTGCCATCAGTCGAGCTATAGTCATAGCTGCGGCGTGGAACGTAGGCATAGTCGCCTTGAACCAGGACTTGACCGTCCCAATAGGCGCCCTTGCCGCAACTAGACTCGTCGGGCGCAAACTCGGAGAGGTTAATTTCGCCGAGCGGTTCCGCTGCGTCGACCGCATCGAGCGAAGTGAAATCGAGCTTGGTGCGGCCCGTCCACCAGTCAGAGCCGAAGCGCAGCATGCTGTCGCCCATGACGCGGATTTGCGAGATGTTCCTGGCTGTCTCGAGTGTATCAAGCGCCCTGGGTGCATCCCGATCTTGGATGTCGAAGGTTTGTACGGAGTTATCGGAGACGCCAAACAGCGTGCCATCGACCAAGAAGCCTCGCCGTGCCTCGCCTACTTGCGGCGCAAGGCCTCGCAGCGCGAGCGTGTCTGTGGACATGTCGATGAGCTGAATTCCGCTCAAGTAGGTACCAGGCGAGCACTCACCTGAGCTGGCCGCTGTATAGTCCCAACCCGAGAAGGGCACCAAAATCAAGCCTTGGTCGGCCATGATATTGAACGCCTTGTGGATGCGATCTTGGTCTTCGCTGAAGCTGGCCCAAGTTCCACCGAAATTCACGCGCGCTAGCTGGGTGGGCTCGCTCAGATTGCTGACGTCGAAAAGTGAGACGTGAAGCGCTCCGCCATTCTCGGCATCGTCGAAACCAAGCGCATAAACGCGATCACCTCGGGGCTCCATGTGATAGACCCAGCCCGGGATCACGAGCTCACCCATTTGCTTGGGTGCAGCCGGATCGCTCAAGTCGAAGGTGAAGAGCGGATCTTTCTGCTCCATGGTGATGGCGTAGGCGCGGCTGCCGTCAAAGCGCACGCTGCGCAAGAACTCGTTGGGCGGCAGCACCATATCGAGGCTGGCGAGCTTCGGCAGTTCGTCGGAGGAGACCACAGCGAAAGTCTCAACGACCGGCGGCACCGCCGAACCCCAGCCTCCCGGCTGGCTAATCACGCGCAGGATGCCGTCGAATTCATCGATCTGCCAGCGGCTATCGATCGGTCCGGCGATGGTTACTTCCGCGCCACGCTCGAGATCGCCAGACGGATCGGAGATGTCGACCACGTCGATCACACCCGTGTCCTTGCCGCTCCAGTCGCGTCCGGAGACATAGATGCGATCTTCAGTGACGGCGATACTGCGCTTGCCGCCATAGTCGGTAGAATCGGTGAGACGCAGCTCGTCGATCAGCGCGAACGCCGTGGGTATCGAGACGTCGAACGAGGTGACCCGAGTATTGATGAGCGTTTCGCACTGCCAGCAGTAGCCGTTTTCGTAGGTGACGAGGTAGAGGATCTCTCCGACCTTTCGTGAGTCGACCACTTCTCCGGGAACGTCGTGCTCTCCGATCACGACGATGCTTTCCGGATTTGAGACGTCGAGTGCTTGGATACGGCTCGTTATTTTCCAGTTCCATGAGCCGCTGTCGTCTGCGCTGTACTCTCCCCAACCATTATACATTACGTAAGCGCGGTCGCCTTCAACGTACATTTCGAAGGGGGTGGCGCTGGTGCGATGATTTCCAATCAACTTGAGGGAGGCCGGATTTCCGACGTCGATCAAGCTGAGTCCGGAGTAGCGCGAGAGCGCAAACAACGTGTCGCCTTGGACTTTGATGATGTCGGCTTCGGCGATGAGCCGAGCCGGGTCGTCCACGCCGTCGTCTTTGCCAGGTGCGCTGGGCGCTGAGTTCCCGCCACCGCTTGCGCTCGAGCCACCGCTACCACTTTCGCTCCCGACCGAATCCAGGCCACCGTCATCGGCATACGAGCGCTCGGAGTACGGAACCTTCGAGATGAACGAGGTTTGACCGGGCTCAACCGGCTTTTCGTGGTCGTTGATCGTGCTCCTGGCTTGGCCGCACGCCACGACGCCAATGAGTACGGATGCGACGACTACGAGCTTGGAGCCGATTCGGATCGGGAGGGGCATACGACCAGTTGAGCAACGACCGTGCCATATTGTCAGTGTGTCAGTAACATCTCGCAAGTATTAGAATAAGGGGTCGAAGTCCCTTGGCGCATCGGGTCTTTCGCCACGATCAATGTGGCCCAGTAGTGGCGCACTTACGGCCCAGAGTGGCACACGAGTGAGCCATCAATTTACCCGCCCGGAGCATGAAGAGGAAGCGCTCCCATGGGTGCATCCCAGGCTTCCCAAGATGCGGCGCGGCGAATTGACCATGCGGACAGGGGCGTGGGAGCCTGCCAAGGCTGTGAAGTCTCGAAAGCTAGTGTTCCTCGGCCTACTGAATCTGGCCCTTTCACCTTTGGCTTGTGTAAGTTCGCCGAGCTTCTCGGATTCGGGACTAGGAGGCGAAGGCGGCGGGGAAGTCTGTAAGAAAGACGACGCATGTTCGGACGGCAACTTCTGTAACGGCGAAGAGGTCTGCGATCCGGGTTCGAAGATGGCTGACGCGAACGGCTGCGTCGAGGCGCGCGTGAAGCCGAGCTGCGATGATGGCATCGCTTGCACCCAAGACTCCTGCTCCAGTTCGAAGAACGCCTGCCAGTTCTTGGCGCCTGACGAGGACGACGACGGTCATCAAGATGCAGACTGCAAAGACTCGGAGGGACACTCCGTGGGAGACGACTGCGACGATGGCGACGCTGAGCGCTTTCCTGGTAACACAGAGGTTTGCGATAGCGCCGATCGCGATGAAGACTGCGATACGCAGACGGTCGGCTTTCGCGATGAAGATGGCGATGGCGCGATCTCCGATGAGTGCTGCAACGAGGACAACTGCGGCGACGATTGCAACGATGGCAGCATCGCACAGCGCCCACTTCAGCCCGAATTTTGCGACAATGTCGACAATAACTGCGACGGCAAAGTCGACAACAATACGCGGAAGGTAGATTGGTATAAGGATGAAGACCAAGACGGCTTTGGCGTTTTGAGCACCGACACCGTTGAGTCGTGCGACATTCAACCCGGGCGTTCGCTCCTCGCCACCGACTGCAACGATGATGCCGTCGCCATTCATCCAGCTCGCGACGAGAAGTGTGAGGATGAAGTCGATAACAACTGCAACGGCTACATCGACGAAGGCGTTGATTGTAAGGAGCCCTCAGGGCAGCCGGTTTGCGAAGGCAATTTGACGTGGTGCGCGACCGATTGCGTGAACGTTCAAACGGATGAGGCCTCTTGTGGAACGTGTTTTAACGCCTGCGAGGCGGATGAAGTCTGTCGCGCTGGCGAGTGCGAGCCAGAAGAACCCAAGGGTTCGGGCGGTAGCTCGGGTAGCGACGGAGGCTCGGGTAATAGCGGGGGTTCGGGCAACGGCGGATCACCGGCCGGTGGTGCTCCAACTTCTGGGGGCGCAACTTCGGGCGGTTCCGCGGGCACGGGGGGCAGCGGCAGCGGCGGTGAGCTCGTTGGCCAAACCGGAACACCCCCGACAGGGACGGTGACGGGGATCCGTTGGGATTTCGATACTCCGTCCGGTTTTACGGCCGGCGGACAATGGGAAATCGGAGGCGTTTCGGGCTCGGCTCCCGAGCCGTTCCAGGGGGCGGGCACACAGCTCGCAGGTACGAATCTCGACGGCAGTTACGCGAGTGAAACCTCTCGGCTGACGACGCCGTTTTTCACTGTGCCGGCCGCCAACGCGTTTCCTTATCTGCGGTATCAGTATTGGTACGAGCTCTCCGGCAATGATTTCGCTCACATTCAGATCCGCACCGACGAGAGCGGCCCCTGGCTGGACTTCGATGAGTTGACGGGCTCACTCACTTACCTGCAAGGGAAAAATCCCCGCTGGCAACAGGGCATTTTGCCCTTAGAGCTCTTTGGCGGGCAAGAAATTCAGCTCTCGTTCCTGGTGGAAGCGGGCAACCAATCGAACCCAGCCGGCGCTGGCCTTTTCATCGACAAGCTGGAGGTTTGGACGGGCGTCATGAATATTTGTGGCTGCCAAGGCTTCGATGGCGGCGTTCGGAACGACTACGATTGGGCCATTGAAGGTGGGCAGTTTGGTATCGGCACCGCAAACTATGCGGTCGGTAGCGGCAATCCACCCGCGCCGCAGTCGGGCGCCGGTCTCGCGGGGGCAAGCCTCTCAGCAGCGTATGCATCGCTGCCGCGCGCGCCGTTCGCTCGCCTCGTGAGCCCCACTCACCACGTGAATAACTCGACCATGCGCGCCGAGTTTCAGCATTGGCGCTCGCTCACCGCGGGTACCCGCGTGCGGGTGCAGATTCGCCATGTGCCGGGTCATTGGGAAGATCTCCCTGAGCTCGAGTTCACTGGCAAAGACCAAACGTGGAAGCCGGTCGTCATCGAGCTGGAAGCTTGGGACAACCTCACCATCCAAATTGGCTTTCTGCTCGAGAACGGAGGCGGAGCTGTCACCGTGCAGGACGCGGGCTACTTCGTGGACCAGTTCAACTTCTTGGTCGACTGAGCCGAGCTGAAGCAGCAACCTGGGGCAGAATGCCTCAGCTAGTGCTCTCTTGGCACTGGAAACCCGCCACGCTTTCGCAAAAAATCCGGGCAATGGGCCGATTTACTGCCGCGCATGGCGCTTGCAGTAGCCACTAGCACGCGCATGGGATCGTTGGCCCGCTCCACTTTGCCTAACCGCGCCAAACGGCCGAGCGCCGTCCGGCGAGGCTTGAGTCAACTCACGAATCGCGAGCTCCAAAGCGTCGAGCTCACGCCTCTCTTCCCTAAACGCTCACCTAGGAGATTAGCCATGACCCCGACTGATGAAGCGCATCCCTCCGTTCACTTGCCACCTCTGGGAACCCTTCGCACACTTCCCGCGGAAGAGCGTGAAGAAGCCCTGTCGGGCTGGGTGCTTTGGCTCAACGCCAATCGGCACCTTGTTTCGAGCGACTTCGAGCGGAAGCTGGATGAAGCGTTGTTCGCGTTCGACCATGAACAAGTTCAGGACTCGGCGCTGGCCGAACTCGATCAGCAATTCGCTCATTGGCTCGAAAGTGCCGGACGAATCGGCGTCGGTCATGGGCCTGGTCAAGAGTCCGACGATTTCTAGCCGCCCACTAAGCCGCGGCCTGCAGTGCCGTGGCTCTATGCGCGATCCTGCATAGAGAGCTGCGAATTCTATTCTTCAGCTACGGCTCGGCTGGGCATCTCTCTGAGCCGGACCGTTTCCCGAGAACTTTCGAGTGTTCGGTAGCGTCGCATCGGCGGGAAGAGCAGTTGCTGCTTCTGGGCGCAAGTAGACCGTATGCGAAGCGAGCGCAAAAGGGATCTCCTCTTCTTCGAAGCGCCGATACATGTCCATATTGATGCCGTGCTGGTGATCCATATAGACGTTGTAATCTGGCGAGAGCACATAATAGACGGCCTCGAATTCCAGTGAACTCCCGCCGTAAGTCTTGAAGTGCACCCGATCCAGCCGCACGCCCTCGCGTTTTTGGATGGCATCGATTGCGAGCTCGCGCGCGCGTTCCACCTTGTCTGCAGACACTCGATATTCGATACCAAAACCAAAGACTACGCGGCGCTCCTCCATGCGCGCGTAGTTTCGAATGTTGGCCTTCACTAGGTCGCCATTGGGCATGATGATCTCTTCACCGCCGAGTGACGCGAGGCGAGTCGTGCGCATGCCAATTTTGCGAACACCGCCCATGAAATCGCCAACAATAACGAAATCGCCAATGTTGAAGGGCCTGTCGAAGTACATCGAGATGCCTGCGATCAGATCGCCGAGCAGGCTCTGCACGGCGAGCGCGGCTGCCACGCCGCCTATGCCGAGGCCGGCGACTACGGCTGAGAGTTCGACGCCGAGATTGGAAAGAACTACCAGAAGGACCAGCGTCCAAATTACAAGTCGTGAAAGGAACTTCAGCCCCGAAGCAAGCGTCGCGTCCTCGCCACCGGCTTTGCCTTTCGCCCAGACGCTGATCGATCCACCGACGGCAGTTTGTACCCAAACGCCGCATTGGATGCCGATCAAGATAGTGATTGCCCCAACGAGCACCGCATTCGGAGCGGCAGGGAGCGTTAAGAAGGGTCGTCCGGCTAAGAGACCCAAGCTGAGATGAAAGGTAACCTTGGTGGAGCGAACGACTGCGACCAAGACATCATCTACGCCCGTCTGAGTGCGCTCACTGGCGCGTTCTATACGGGTCACAAGGAAACTCTGAAGCGTCCTTGAAAGCAGGCTCGCTAAAAGGGCTGCAGCAAAGGCCAGACTCCACGCCAGGACTGTGTTGTTCGCGACTTCGGTTTTTACCCAGGGGCCGAGCGCGCGCTCTAGCTTATCGATGCTTTGCTCGGCCAAACGCATAGTTCACCTTCCGTCTGTCTTCTCGACAGACTCTCCTGTTGCCGATTGAAGGCGCTATGAATGCAGGCTCTGTTCGCCAGCCTTGGTCGGCCGCAGAGCGGGCTTGGCCTGAGGCGTTGCACCTGGCTTGAAGTTTTTCTGTAGCTGCTCGGCGTTCTCACGCACCGTGGCGTTGACGAAAGCAAGCTTCTTGCGCACTTCCGGGGCGAGCTGGAAGGGGTAAGCGTCATCGTGACCCATGCTTCGATTCATCGAATTCATGGCGATCATCAACTCAGACCAATCGCTCAAATATTCGTCGAAATTCTTGTGCGCGAAGGCTTTACCGGTTCCGGCCGTGCGTAGACCAAAGTTGACGGCTGTCTCCCAAGTGTCAAGGATGTGCAGATAGTGAGCCCAGGTTTCGGCCCAGTCTTCCCAGGGGTGCGAGGTGGCGTAGCTCGACACATGCGTATCAGCGAAGTTCGTGCTCGGGCTGGCGTAGTGTTTCTTGAGCGACTCCGCGTAGTCGGCGCGTTCGTCGCCAAAAATCTCGCGAAACTCGGCGGAGCTAGCGTCGTCTTGAAACAGCAGGGTCCAATAGTAGTGGCCAATCTCGTGCCGGAAGTGGCCCAGCAGCGTGCGGTAGTCTTCGCCCAGAGAGGCGCGGATGCCTTCGCGTTTGACGGGGTCGGCTTCATTCAAGTCGAGCGTGATGAGGCCGTCGTCGTGGCCCGTCATCACCGGCTCCTCGACGGTTCCACGACGCAAGGCGAAACCAACCCCTCCCTCTTGTTCAGTCAGAGGTACGACCGGCAAGTTGAGCTCTTTCAAGCTGAAGATGAGCCGACGCTTGGCCATCTCGACGTTGAAAAGAAGGGTTTCTGCACCTTGATTGGGGGCCGGCGTTTCGACATTGAGGCGGCAAGCCAAGCAGAACTCGTGAGTATCATTGGCAGCTAACACCCAGTTGCAGAGCCCTCTGCCGAAGTTGGAGCAAAGCTTATAATCTTGGCCTTTGCCGCTCGACTCGCCCATGGGGACCATACCGACAGCGTCGATCGAGAAACCTACTTGGCGGTGACATTTAAGGCATTGGGTGTTGTCGTAGAACAGGCGATTGCCGCACACGCACTGGAAGGTTTTCATCTCACCTGCATTATGCATCGGCCGTGCCGTAGGTTGATGTCAGGGGCCGCCGTAGGGTTGGAAGCGACCAAGTGCACGGGATCTATCGACTCGGGCTCCAAAGCAAACGGGGGGTCTCTTCGCCATCTGTCGCACGAACGCGCGCCCAACTGTGCAATATGGGGCAAGATGCCTCGCTTTTGGCGCGAGGCCGTCGCGCCAGCCATCGCTCAGTTGGCGAGTAAATGACTCGAGCCGTTACTTGGATGGACTCGAATCTTCCCCGCCGCGAATACGCCGCGCTGTGGCTTTATCGAGTTCGTCGACCTTCTCTTCGACCTTGGCAGCCCCTTCTTTCGCTTTGCGCTGGGCTTCGGCGGCGGCTTGCTGCACCTCTTCTTGGGCGCGTTGCCCGAGCTCGTCGGTCTTCCGAGCCACATCTTGCACTGCTGCGCTCGCTTTCTCATCCACCTTCTTCAGCTCTTGTTTGGCACTCTCGAGCTCTTCTTTGGCCTCTTGCTGCTCCTGCGCAGCCCGATCGCGCGCAGCCTCCCGCGTGTCGTCACAACCCATGAGTGCTCCTGCGAGCGCCGCAGACAGAAAAATGAAGCTAACTTTCATGGGATGATTGGCCATTCCGGTAACGAAGCAAACGGGGTGCCAAGCTCGTCAGACCGGCAATACGGTTATCCATGTTGCTGTGCACGCCGATAGGCGGTGGTGCCGAACCGAGGTGGCAAAAAAGGGTGTCACGCTTCGGCGAGCCCGCGCCTACACGGGATAGGTAGCCCCGGTGACGCAACATTCGCTTCTCGAGATCCGAGCAGGTACGGTCCCCATCGCCGGGCCCGTGACGGGGCACCGAGGCCGAGGCGATGACCAACGATCCGAGCAGTCTCGACGCGCTCATGGCGCGCCTAGCCGAAGGCGACCGCACCGTTTTTCGACAGGTCTTCCAGTTAGTGTGGGGGCCCGTTCTTCGGCTCTGCGCGAGTTATCTTCACAACGAGGCGGACGCGTCCGATGCAGCGCAGGAAGCCATGCATAAGATCCTCGAACGCGCCTCGGATTACGATAAGACCAGACCGGCTTTGCCGTGGGCGATGGCCCTGGCCGCATGGGAATGTCGCACGCAACTTCGCAAACGGAGTCGGCGGCGTGAGAGTTATGAGGTTCCCTCCGACCAGGCGGGCCCCGACGTCGAACAGGCTCTACTGGAACGTGACGTGGTGAGGGCGGCGCTCTCCGCCCTCGGCGAGCTTTCCGAAACCGATCGCGAGACCTTGCTCGCTACGTTTTGGGACGAAGCGGCTTCTGTCAGTGGCGCTACCTTGCGCAAGCGGCGCGAGCGGGCGTTCGAGCGACTGCGCGCTACCTTTCGGAGGCTCTATGGGGTCGACTGACTCAGCCTCGCTAGGGCTCGCTTCGCCGTCGTTGAATGCTGCCGAGTTGGCGCGTCTAGAGCGCAGCGTGCGGAAGGGCTACGAGCTTAGGCGCGTGCGCTACGCCCTCTGGGGCATGGCCCCGGTCGTGGTGATTTTGGTGGTGGCTCTCTCGGTTGGGCAACGTGCGGGCTCAACGCTCGCGTTTGGTCTCGCGACCCTGGCCGTGGGTGCTGTGCTGCTCTGGTATGGGCGCGACCCACAAAAGGCGGTTTTGCCTGGGGTTGCGGCGGGGCTCGTGCCGTTGGTGCTTTCCCTTTGCGCCAACCATGTCCACATGTGTGGTCCGGAAGGGTGCAGCACGCTCTGCATGCCTGCATGCGCGGTCGGTGGAGTGGTGGCCGGGCTCGCGGTGGCGAGGGTGGGTAATCGCCGCAAGGCGGGCGTTTGGTTTTGGCTTTCGGCTTCGTCGCTCGCGATTCTGACGGGCGCCATGGGTTGCGCCTGCATCGGTTATTCAGGAGTGATGGGGCTCGGCCTCGGCTTTGGCGCGGGGGTTGTTCCGGGGCTTTTACGTAGGCTGCGCAGCCGAGAAAAAGCGCTCGACGCTTAACGAAGTTCCGTCACGCCCGAGGCTACTTCCGCCTAAACGAGCGTGCGGCTCCGCAATCTAGCTTCAAGCCTCGGTCAACTTGCGCTCCTCGCCATGGCCGTGAGCGGCTGCGTCTCGAACCAGACGCAAAAAGTCCTCGATGGGGCCTACGAGCGAAGCCACGTTATCCAGACTTCGCCTGCCGATAGTTCGACGGATCTATCCGCGCGCGAAGCTCGGGTGAAGGCGGAGAATTCTTCGTCCCACGCGAGCGCATCGTCTAACGACCCCGTACCGGCTCACGAATCGGCATCGTCGAACGAAACCGCTTCGTCTGCGCGGGTCGAGCGGGATCAAATGGTGAAAGAAGCCGTCACCAAGAGCCCGGCGCTGGCCGTGATGGCTCATCGCGCTAGGGCGCTCATTCACGCTGGCCGAGCCGAGGGCTCGCTGCCTTCGGCCGAGTTAAACTTTGAAGTTTGGAACCTGCCACTCGAGCGGCCCTATTCCCTCAATGAAGCCGAGATGTACATGGTGGAGCTCCGCCAGCGTTTTCCTGCCGCAGGTTCGCTCGACGCACGCGCTCGTTCCAGAGCCGAACAAGCCGAGGCGATTTTGGCCGAGGTGGCGTCTGAAGAACGTATCGTCGCCGAGCGAGCGGCCGTGGCATTTGCAGATTATGAGCACGCCTTCGTCGAAAAGCGCCTCGAAGAGCGGCAGCTTGCGCTGCTCGCGCGTATGAACCAGGCGGTGACGGCTCGCTTTGCAACGGGGGGCTCAGGTCTCGCCGAGGCGGCGCGGATTCAAGTTGAGATTTCGAAGACGGAGCGGGCATTGGCGCGCATTGAGGGCCAGATCGCGCGGGCCCGGGCGACACTCAACGCCGTCCTTCGTCGACCGGTCACGGCGTCGCTCGGTGAACCCGAACCCTTACCCGCCGAGACGGTGAGGCTGAGCATCGATGAGCTGTTGCAGCGCTCCGGGGATCATCGCGGTGCGACGCTTTCGGCGGATGCCCGCCTTCGAGCGGCTCAGGCTCGGCGCGAGGCCGCTGAAGCGGAAGCGCACGTGCCCGAGTTCATGGTGGGGCTTGGCTATTGGCAAGACCCAAGCATGCGGCCCGGGTTTGGCGTGAACGCCTCGATGACACTGCCCTGGCTGTGGGGTCCCGGCCGCGAGCGACTGGCCGAGGCGCGCGAAGAAGAAGCTGCCGAGGTGGCGGCGCGCGAAAACGTCGACGTCGAGGCCCAGACCGAAATCACCACGGTTCATGCTCAATTGCGCGCCCTCGAGAGTGAGCTTTTGGTGGTGGAAGATCGCGGCTTGCCCTCGGCGCGGCGTTCATTTGATGCACTCGCGGCCTCGTACTCAACCGGGAGCGCGAGCTTGCTCGATTGGGTGGATGTTTCGCGCACGGTGCTCGAGCTCGAAATGGAGGCGGCCCAGTTACATGGCGACTTGGCCCGCAATATCGCCAGCCTGGAACGCGCCGTGGGTACCTCGCTACCGCGCGTTTCTATCCGAGAGATTGTGACCCCATGAGCCCCGAAGAAGAACGCGCGCCCGGGCAAGCTGCGCTCGGCCCGAGTGAACCCATAGTTCAGGGCGAGGCGTCGCCACCGCTAGTGGCGCATCCGAGCCAAAGGGCGCTTCAAACCATGGCCGTCGTACGTTGGGCCCTACTCGCTTTCGTGACGGCTCTCGCTGCCTACTCGGTGTGGACAGTTTGGGGCGACAAACTCAGTTCGCGCCCGCCCCAGGTCGCCATGACCCAGGCTCAGCCCAAAGAGGTGGCCCGCTATTCTTGTCCGATGCACCCTCAGATCCGCTCGAGCGAGCCCGGAGAGTGCCCGATCTGCCACATGGCGCTCGAACCGATCCCCGAGGAGCGTCAGGGGCACTCTCATGCAGCTCACGATGCAGCTCAAGCGGCCCACGAGCCCGCGCCCCCGGTGCCCCCCGGCGCGCGTCCCCCGAATACGACGACCGTAACCTTGAGTGAAGAAAAGCAGCGCGCGGTCGGGATTGTGACGAGCGAGGTGGAGCCCGCGACACTCGGCGAGCGCTTGCGCGTACCGGGCGTGATTACCGCACCCGAAACAGGTCGCTCCGAGGTGCGGGTGCGGGCAGCCGGCTTCGTAGAAAAAGTGGCCGTGCGACAGACGGGCGTTCAAGTCGGACGAGGCCAGCCTCTAGCTTACGTGTATAGCCCCGAGATTTACCGGGCCGAGGAAGAGTATTTGGCCGCTCTGCGCTGGAGCGAATCGGGCTCAGCGGCGCCGGGGAGTCCGGGTGCGAGCACGCCCTCCTCGGCCGGGAGCGATTTGGCCTTGGCGGCTCGCCGTGGGCTCGAGTTGCTTGGTCTCAGTGAGGCCGACATCCAAGAAGTGCAGAGCACCGGCCGCCCCATTCGTGCCTTAGCCGTGCGCGCGCCGGCGAGCGGGTATGTCACTCGCTTGAACGCGGTGCTCGGCGCTCGCGCCGAGCCTGAGATGGTGCTGTATGAGATCGCCGATCTCTCGAGCGTTTGGGTCATCGCCAGTGTCTCTGAGCTCGATCTGGGCTCGATTCAGAAGGGCACCAAGGCGCTCTTTTCTACCTCGTCGAGCTCCGAACCGATCACGGTGCAGGTTGATTTGGTAGAGCCTTTGCTCGAAGAAGCCACGCGCACTTTTCGCGTGCGCGTCGTGCTGGACAATCGCAAAGGCCAGCTTCGCCCCGGGCAATACGGAGAGGTCGAGTTTGAACTTCAGGGTTCTGCAGGCTTGTTTGTGCCGCGGGATGCGGTGATTCGCACTGGGCAACACGAATACGTGTACGTCGAAAGGGGCGAAGGTCGATTCGAGCCGCATCTGGTGAGAACGGGCCGGCAGCGGGCAGCTCGGGTGCAGATCGTGAGTGGCCTCGAGGCAGGTGAGCGCGTTGTGAGTCGAGGCAGCTTTATGGTTGACTCAGAGAGTCGTTTGCAGGCGTCGCTTGCGGCCACGCCCGTGCCGAACTCGACAGGGCCCGCAAGGCCGCCATCGGCAGGCCCCCAAGGTAAGCCATGATCGGCTTTCTCATAGATCTTTCGGCTAAATATCGCGCGCTGGTGCTGTTTTTGGCGCTGGCGCTCGGCCTGGCTGGGTTCACGGCCATGAAGAACGTCAAGCTCGACGCCATTCCTGATCTGTCGGATCCACAGGTGATTGTGTTCACCGAGTGGATGGGACGCTCGCCGACGCTCGTCGAAGACCAAGTGACCTATCCGCTCGTAACGTCGCTGCTCGGCGCGCCTCACGTCGTCGATGTGCGCGGCCAGACCATGTTCGGCATGAGCTTTGTCTACGTCGTGTTCGAAGAAGGCACCGACATCTACTGGGCGCGCTCGCGAGTGCTCGAATACCTGAGCACCGCACGCAGCCGCTTACCGGCGGACGCGAGCCCTCGCCTCGGTCCGGACGCGACGGGTATCGGTTGGATCTACCAATATGCGCTCGTCGATCGCTCCGGTAAGCACGACCTCGGACAGCTCCGCACCTTGCAAGACTTCTCGCTTCGTTACGCGCTCTCGAGTGTGCAGGGCGTGGCAGAGGTAGCCTCGGTAGGCGGTTACGAGCAGCAATATCAGGTCACGGTTGATCCAGTGCGGCTCCGCAACTTTGGCCTCAGTGTCTCCGATGTCGTGCGCGCGGTACGCAGGTCCAATAGCGACGTAGGCGCGCGCGTGCTCGAGATGAGCGAGCGCGAATATTTCGTACGCGGCCGCGGCTACCTCATGAGCGCCGCCGACATCGAGAACATCGTGATCCGAGCTGAGCGCGGCACGCCCGTCTTGGTGCGAGATATCGGGAACGTCAGCATGGGCGGCGAGATTCGGCGTGGTGCCGCCGACTTCGACGGGCTGGGCGAGACCGTCTCCGGCATCGTCGTCATGCGTTATGGCGAAAACGCGCTCGATGTGATCGACCGGGTCGAGAAAAAGCTCGACGAGCTGCGCCCGTCCTTCCCCGAGGGGGTTGAGGTCGTGCCCGTGTACAATCGCAAGAGTTTGATCGAGCGCGCCATCGAGACGCTCCAGCGCGCGCTCACCGAAGAGATGATCGTGGTCGCGCTAGCGATCTTGCTCTTTCTCTTGCACGTTCGAAGCGCGCTTCTGCCGATTATTGCGTTGCCGCTGGCCGTGCTCACGGCCTTCATTCCCATGTATTTCTTTGGCGTCCCCGCCACCATCATGTCACTCGGGGGTATCGCTATCGCCATTGGCGCGACGGTCGATGCGGAGATCGTCATGGTCGAGGCTGCGCACAAGAAGCTGGAGAACGCGCCGCCCAACCTGAGCCCGACTGAGCGCGCGAAGCTGCTCGCAGCGGCCGCGCGCGAAGTGACGCCGGCCATCTTCTTCTCGCTGCTCATCATCGCTGTCTCATTCTTGCCCGTTTTTGGCCTGACGGGGCAAGCCGGGCGTCTCTTCAAGCCGCTCGCTTACACGAAAACATTCGTGATGCTGTCGGCGGCTTTGCTCTCGGTGACGGTCGCGCCGGCGCTGCGCGACTATCTCATCCGCGGCAAGATCTATTCGGAGGCGCGTCACCCCATCTCGCGGGCCATTCGCCGCGTTTACGAACCCTTCGTTCACGTCGCGCTCTCCAAACCGAAGACGACCGTGTTGATCGGTGCGATGGCGCTCCTCTCGGCGTGGCCCATCGCGCACAAACTGGGTTCGGAGTTTATGCCGCCGCTCGACGAAGGCGATCTGCTCTACATGCCGACCACCTTCCCCAACATTTCTATAGAAGAGGCTCGGCAACAGTTGCGGCGCCAAGATGCGCTGCTCAAGAGTTTCCCCGAGGTCCATTCGGTGCTCGGCAAGGTGGGCCGGGCCGACACGCCGACCGACCCGGCTCCGCTCTCGATGGTCGAGACGGTGGCTCGCCTCAAACCGAAGAGCGAGTGGCCGAACCCGAGTAAGACCCGCGAACAGCTCGTGCAGGAGATGAACGCGAAGCTTGCGCTTCCCGGTTGGACCAACGCCTTCACCCAGCCCATTCGCAACCGCGTCGACATGCTGACGACGGGTATTCGGACTCCCGTTGGTATCAAGGTTTACGGCACCGATTTGGCCGAAATCGAAAGAGTGGGCACCAGCCTCGAGCGCTTGATGCATGAAGTTCGGGGCACGCGCAGCGTGCTCTTCGAGCGCTCAGTGGGTGGCCTCTATGTGGACGTTGTGCCCAATCGCGAGAGTCTTGCGCGTTACGGTCTTCAAGTCGAAGACGTCAATGAGGTCATCGAGTCCGCGCTCGGAGGATTGCCCGTAACGACCACCATCGAGGGGCGCAATCGCTTCACGGTCAACGTGCGCTACGCCCAAGATTTTCGCTCCAGTCTCGAGTCGATTCGCGAGGTGATGATCCCTTTGCCGAGTGCAGCGGGGCCCGCTCCGGGCATGGAAGGGGCTTTTGATTCACCGTCTCGGGTCGATACACCGTCTCGGGTTTCCGCTCAGATCCCGCTCGGTGCCCTGGCCGAGGTGAAGGTGAGCTCAGGCCCGCCCATGATTCGCGACGAAGCGGGCCTGCTCGTTGGCTATGTGTACGTCGACATCGAGTCCAGCCGCGACCTCGGCAGCTATGTGGATGACGCAAAGAGCCACGTGGAGCGTGCGCAGAAGGACGGTTCGCTGCAAATTCCATCAGGTTCTTACCTCAAATGGACGGGACAGTACGAGCTGCTCGCCGACATGGAGGAACGCATGAAGTTCCTTGTCCCGATAGCGCTCTTGATCACAATCGTGCTCCTCTACTTTCAGTTCAAGAACTTCACCGAGGTCTTGATCGTGCTGCTCTCGGTACCGTTCGCTCTCGTAGGTAGCGTGTGGGCGCTCTGGCTCTTGCACTACAACCTCTCAACTGCGGTATGGGTGGGGGTGATTGCGCTGGTGGGGCTCGCTGCGCAAACCGGCGTCGTTATGATCGTCTACATCGATCACGCCTATGAGCGCCGTTTGGCTGAGGGAAAAATCAACTCACTTCAAGATATTATCGAGGCCCACGCCGAGGGCACCATTCAGCGCGTGCGGCCCAAACTGATGACCGTGAGCACGATGCTGCTCGGGCTTGTGCCCCTTCTGTGGGCCGAGGGTAGCGGAGCCGACGTCATGAAGCGCATCGCGGCCCCCATGGTGGGCGGCTTGGTCACGAGCGCGTTTTTAACGCTCGAAATCATCCCCGTGATCTACACCTATTGGCGGCATGAACAGCTCTTGTGGCGCCGCTGGCGAGAGACGCACGCTTCACTCCTTGGCTGGCTCAAACGCACGGTGCTGTCGCTCCAGATCACGGCCGCGCTCAGCCTCTTGTGCTTAGCGAGTCGGGTTTATGTTCGAGACGCACCCGCCTGGCTGGGTGCGCTAGGCCTCACTTTTGCGATTCTGGCGCTTGCGCTCGTATCCGCTTACCCGATTGTGCGTAGCTTCGCCTTCGTGTCGCGAGGGCGCGCGCTCGCTCCATCGTGAGTCGACCCCGAGAGCTTCAGAAGGTGTCGTTCATTCGAATATAAACGGCCGACGAGCCGTAATTGCCGACGCCATAATCGAGAGCGATGCTGAGACGAGTGGGCCTCTGCAACGTGAAGCGTAGGCCGCCCCCGCCCGCGGGTTCGATGTACTCAAAGAGTTTGACTCCCTGTTGGCTTACGCCCGCCGTTTGAAGGTTCAAGAAAACGACCCCGCCGACGGGGATGGGCCCCAACTCGAACAGTTTGCGGCGATATTCGAACTCGGCGTACATGAAATGCTCACCTCGAAAGCGTCCTTGCACGTAGCCGCGCCCAGACTTGCCGAATTGGTCGTAGCTGGTGGCGGGCAAGTCGAGATAGGGCAGCGCGCCCGAGGTGGTGAAGCTGCCGTAGCCCCAGACCGCAAACACGTCGCGACCCGGCGCCTTCGGACTCAAGTTGAAAAACTGCCGGTACTCGAGCCAAAGCGAGGACGAATCTTGGCTAGAACCTAGAATCTTCGAGTTGAGCCGAAATGAGCCTAAAGCGTAGATGCCCGTGTAAGAACCGATCGGACTGTCGCGACTATCGTAGAGCGCGTTGACGGAGATGCCCGACGTGAACGCCTGGTTCGGATCGAACCCCATGAGCTTACTATAGGCGTAATGGGAGGTGACGATGCCTGCGTCGAGGTCCAAAAGGTTGTCGTGGATGTCAGCGTGGACGTCCAGATGATAGCCCATGCCGAGATAGGTCGAGGGGGCGACGCGACGGAAGACCGTCTCGTGAAAGCGAACCTGCTCGAAGGTGAGCAGTTGAGACTCCTGCATCGGGCCCCGATAGATATTGTCGTTGTAGACGATCTCCTCACCGCTCGAGACGAGTTTGGCCGAGGCAGGGCCCGTTCCGAGGCCAAAAGTGGGCTCGGCCGCGTTCAAGTAGCGCCAGTCTCCCATCAAGATCCACTCGTCGTCCTTGAGGTAGACGAAGCTGCGGTAGGTGTTGATGAGCTGCCCAGTCGTGGTGAGCGAGAAATTGAACAAGATGTTCGAGGCGCGCGTCGTCTTCGGGTCACCAAAATAGTAACTCGCGGTTGCGCCCACGCCGAGCATCACGCCGTAAACAGGATTGACGCCGAAGGAGGGCCCCGGAATCAGATAGAGCTTGCCGGCCTTGGGAGGCGGAATGACGCGGCCGCGTTGTGCAGGAGGGGGCGGCTCCGTTTCGACGGCGGCCGCGTGCAACGTGAGCAGCCCGCCGAACAAGACGCCTTGTATCCACCGCGCAAACGCGAGCTTTCGGCGCATCGTGAAGACCCTCTAACCCAGCCAGCATGAGTAGCGGATGGAGCAGAGCGCCGATAGGGGCGCTCTGTAACGGAGGGGAGAAATCGGAGAGACTGCTCGACGCGCGCTTCGGCTTTCAGCTCGAAGTCGGTGCGGCTGCGCCAATGCGCGATGCGGCTACGCCAGGGCTCGGCATTGTTTCAGCTAAAGTCTGTGCAGCCTCGCCTGAACGAGACACGCGGCGCGCTGAACGAAGCAGGTGCGTCGTTACTGCTAGAACGAGCAAGTTTAAGAGCAACGGCGCGACCAAAAAGCTGAAGCCCAAATTACGGAGTTCGGCGCCTCCCATCACCACCGTCAGCGCCGTGGCTCCACCGGGCGGATGCACGCAACGAAAGAGGCTCATCAAAAATAGCGCGCCTCCTACCGCGAGCCCAGCAGCCAGCGTGGCGTCGCTGAGGAAGCGGGTGGCGAGCACTCCAGCCGTCGCCGAGAGCAAGTGCCCTCCGAAGAGCGGCCACGCGCGCGCAGCCGACGTCTCGGGCATGCCGTAGAGAATGACGGCGCTCGCTCCCATCGAGGCGACGATGCAAGGGGCTCCTTGTGCGCCGAGGGTGCGTTGAGTGATGACCAGTACCAGGGTGATGGCGAGTGCAGCGCCCGCTACGGTGAGCCACGAACGCAGCGAAGCCTGGAGCCAAGCGCTGGATCCGACTCTCAGACTCGACCCAAGGCTGAGTCCGGTGCTGGGCAGTTTCCCCAGGCGGGCGGCCCGAAGGGGAACAAGGGAGCTCGGACGGAAGCGGAGCGACGCAGGAAAGCTAGGCATGAAGCGTTCAGGAGGGGTCACCAGGCAGCCAAGAAGGGCTGGAGGCGCGGAAATGTATCCGTCCGGAAACATTGGTAAAGATAAATATATTTGTAGATGCTATCGAAAATATCGATACGTGGCCCTAGGCTGGACCGGGTGGACCTCGACCTGCTTCGCACTTTCCTCGAGATCGGCTCGGCGGGCACGTTGGGTCGAGCGGCTGAGCGACTTCACATCACGCAAGCCACGGTCAGCGCGCGGCTGCGCGTGCTCGAAGATGAGCTCGGTGTGAGGCTGTTTGTACGCAACAAATCGGGCGCGCAACTCACGAGTGAAGGCAAAGCTCTCGTGCCGCATGCCACGCGCATGCTTCGCACCTGGCAACAAGCAACCGCCGCGGTCACAGCCCCGAGCGAAGAGGCCGAGGTGCTCAGTTTGGGCGGCGAGTTCACACTCTACAGCGCCGTGTTACTCAACTGGCTGGTAGCGCTGCGTCGTTCCAAACCGAACGCGGTATTGCGCACTCATGTCGACACTCCCGCTCGCTTGCTCGATCAAGTTCAAAACGGTTCGCTCGACGTCGCGCTCCTTTATTCGCCACTGAAACGGCCCGGTATCGCGACCACGCTCGTGTTGGAAGAAGAGCTCGTGCTCGTCTCGACGCAATCGGCAGCTTCGGGCGCAGAACAAGGGGGTTATGTTTACGTCGACTGGGGGCCCGATTTTGCCGCCGCCCACGACCGCGCCTTTCCGGGCCTTCGCGCGCGAAGCTCGTACGTGGGTCTCGGACCCTTAGCGCTTCGCTTCCTCTTGCAAGTGGGAGGGGCCGGCTATTTTCGCACGCGCGCAGCCGAGCCCTACTTGTGTTCAGAGCAGCTCTTTCTGGTTGAGGGCGCCCCTCGTTTTTCATTCTCACTCTATGCGGTGCGGGGAGACCGGGTTTCGGTGCCGCTCATCGACTGGGCCCTCGGGAGCCTCGATGAAGCTCGAGAAATGGCTAGCGCATCGTGGGCCTAGGGCCCGCGCTCCGCTTTTTGTTGGACAATTGTGCTGTATAATCGCGCGCTCCACGAAATAGGACGCGTTTTTCGGCGCATGGGTCCATCTCGTGCTAGGGAGCGCCGTGCAATTTTCTGACCTTGCTCTGATCGAGCCCATCCAGCGCGCGGTGGCTCTCGCGGGCTACACGACTCCTTCTCCCATTCAACAAGCGGCCATCCCGCCCGCGCTGCTTGGAAAAGACGTCCTCGGTTGCGCGCAAACTGGCACCGGTAAAACGGCTGCGTTTTCTCTGCCCATCCTGCAAAGGATCGACAGCCTCGCCGGCAAAGAACCGAGCCTCCGCGCTCTCATTTTGACGCCCACGCGTGAGCTGGCGGCTCAGATTGGGCAGAGCCTCGAAACCTACGGCAAAGAGCTCGACCTCTATCACACCGTCATTTTTGGCGGTGTGAGCGATAAGGCACAAATTCAGGAGCTGAAAGAGGGCATCGATATCCTCGTGGCCACACCCGGCCGCTTGCTCGATTTGATGCAACGCCGCTTCGTTGATCTCTCGAAGCTCGAAGTGTTCGTGCTCGATGAGGCCGACCGCATGCTCGACATGGGCTTCATCCACGATGTGCGCCGCGTCGTCGCCGCGCTGCCTCACAAACGCCAGACGCTGTTCTTCTCGGCTACCATGCCCGACGAGATCAAGAAGCTGGCCGACAAGCTGCTCAAAGATCCGGTCCTCGTCAGCGTCACTCCCGTTTCTTCGACGGCAGAGAAGATCGACCAAGGCGTGTATTTCGTCGACAAAGCGACCAAGCCTCACCTCCTGCTTCGAGTGCTCGATAACCCCGGCTGCAAGCGCGTTTTGGTGTTTAGCCGCACCAAGCATGGCGCCAATCGTATTGCTGGCGCGCTCGAGAAGGCCCGAGTCAGTGCGGCCGCCATTCACGGCAACAAGTCTCAAGGTGCGCGCACTAAGGCGCTCGAGGGCTTCCGCAACGGCGAAGTTCGAGTGCTCGTCGCGACTGACATCGCGGCCCGCGGCATCGATGTCGATGGCGTCACCCACGTTATCAACTACGACATCCCTAACGTCCCCGAGACGTACGTGCATCGCATCGGCCGCACCGCACGCGCCGGCAACGAGGGCATCGCCTTTTCGTTCTGCGAATCGGAAGAACGCGGCGACTTTCGCGCCATCGAGCGCTTGATTGGCAAGAAGGTGCCGGAGCTCCAGTCGGGTATCGCTAGCGTGCCCCGCAGTGCAGACGACGCGGAAGCCGAGCGACCCCGCGCATCGGGGCACATTGGTTATGGGCGACCCCATCGTGACGGCGATAGAGGCGGCTCTGGCCGCCCGGGCCAAAATAGGTCCGGTCCCGGTCGGCCTGGTCAAGGTGGCCAACGCAGCGCGAGTGGGCAAGGCAGTGGGCCGAACCGTTCGAACTCGAATCGCTCCGGTGGTCGTCCGAGTGGCCCCGCTCGCAGTGGGGGTGGCCCAGCTCGCTCCGGCTCGCGAGTGGGCACGTTCGCGCGCGGCTAAGCCCCGAATCGCGGATCGTGGCGGAACGCACCTACCTCTAGGGGTGCGCTCCTACTCGCCTCACCGAGGGTCCACCCAGGTCTCTTTGCTGAGCTCGCGGACTGACTTCACAAGCCGTTGGAATTCAAGGCTTAAGCGGCAGTGGCCGTAGCTTGGGCCATCCCCGGCGCGGTCCAACCTGGCCGGCCCCTGATTGGTACGATTGGTGCACCAAGTGCTCACAAATGGGTACCAAACTTGGAATAACGATGAGCTGCATCGCCCTTGCCTGGGCCTACGGCTGTTCGAACGAGGAAACCTCCACGGATGGAGAGCGACCGTCCGCACAAGAGAGACAGGACGACGAAGGCCTTGCGGGATCCCCTTCCCCAGCGAGTAGCGGTGGCGCCAAGAGTATGGGCGGCAAGTCCGGAGCGGGCGGCGGCGTCGACTACAGTTTGCCTGGCGGCTCTTACAATGAAGGCGGTAGGGGCGGGCAGGGCGGTGGTGGCGCCGGAGGGGAAGAGGGCGTGAATCAGGCGACCCTGGCGGACGCTCTCTTTCCGCTAACGCAGGACAACTCCTGGACGTATGTGGTCATCAAAGATGTCGATGGCGAGTGCGATCAAGTCTACCTCACCGAGCGCATCTATGATGTTGATGATATCGGTGGTCGCGAAGCTCCCGTCATTAGCCAACTTTGTGGACTCTCCTCGAAGGGCTTCGACAGTCGGCTTACCGCAGCGAATGGGCAGGTCTATCAATGGCTCTCGCCTCGTTGGAATCGAATCTTACCGATGCCGCTCCAGGAGGGTTACACCTGGACGATCGTGAATGGGCCGACTTTTCGTTGGAAGTACGAGGGGGAAGTGAAAGTTCCCGCCGGAACGTTCCAAGAATGTTGGACGCGTGACCATGTCCCGGCGGTTGGGCAAAGGCAGGGCCCCTCGAACACCTATTGCCCCGGTATTGGCCGGGTGCGCCAGGCCAGCGCGACGTTGGTCCTTGAACTTGAGCGCTACGCCGTCCGGGTCTCCGGGCCTTGACGCACTGCCAATTCACGACGGGGCGCGGGTGATGTTTCTCCCCCCTAACATAGAAATTTTGAGGCGGAAAAGTAAGTGATTCATGAGATGTCGCGATACCTCTCTGGCGGTGGAACCCTCCGCAGAACCGGGATATCTCTATGAAGTGAAGTCATCCGGTTCTCCTATTCGTGGTTCGAGCCTTATGCTGCGTCGGGCCGTCCTTCTCGGCCTTATCGCCCTCGTTGCGGCTTGCTCTCCCCAGGCGAGCGATTCTCTTGCGGGAAGCGGCGGCAGTTCGTCAATCGTAGGAGGACAAGGCAATAGCGGTGGCTTCGCTAGTGGAGGAACGGCTGCAAACGGAGGCTCCTCCCCGGGGAGCGGAGGACTCTTGGGCAGCGGAGGGAGCGCTCCAATCGGTGGCGCTGCGCCCGAGGGCGGTGGGAGTCCGATCGGAGGGGGCAGCTCGGCCGGGGGCGCGGCTTCTGGTGGAGCGACTGCGGGCGGCGGGGCAGGAATCGGCGGCCAAGAAGCCGTCAACGCTAAGACTATGGCCGCCGAAATGGGGATCGGCACGAATATCGGCAACACGTTAGAGAACACCACGGAATGGGAAGTTGGCTGGGGTCAGCCACTCATCACCGAGCAGTTCATTCAAGGGCTCGCGACTCGTGGCATCAAGAGTGTTCGCGTGCCGGTTGCGTGGGACACCTACGCAGACGCTGGCGTCATTGACGCGGCGAAGACCGCGCGGGTGAAAGAAGTGGTTCGTTGGATCGTGAACGCTGGCATGTACGCCATCGTCAACATCCATTGGGACGGCGGCTGGATTTTTGGCGAAGGCACGTCGGATGAGTTTCTTTTGACAAGCGCCGTCAAGACCAAGTTTGCCTCGTATTGGCAGCAGATCGCGAGTGCTTTCGCCGACGTCGGGCATCAACTCATTCTCGAAGGGTTGAACGAGGAGGCTCGCTTCTACCTGAACGGCGATTCGAACGGACAGCCAGATTATGCGGCGTTGAACGAGCTCAATCAGCTGTTTGTGACGACGGTGCGGGCCCAAGCGGGCTTCAGTGCGACACGAGCTCTTTTGATTGCGGGCTTAGTGACGGACATTACGTTGACGTGCGTCGACCAGTTTGTCGTGCCGTCTGATCCAGCCGGGACGGGCAAGCTTTTCTTGTCGCTTCACTACTATACGCCGTACACCTTCTGTGGACTCGACACGGTCGAGAGCTGGGGCTCTCCGGCCACGACTTGGGGCACCACCGCCGAGCAAGCGGAACTTGACACGCTGTTCGATAAGGCGGGCGCCTTCAGCGAAAGCAAGCAAATCCCAATCATCCTCGGCGAGTTTGGTGTGACACGCGGCACGGCTTATCCGCGCGAACCAGCATCGCGCGTACGTTGGATGACCTCCGTTGCCGAAGCCTGTTTGAGCCGCAACATGGTGCCCGTCTTATGGGATACCGGCTCCGAGATCAGTCGCACCGATGGTGCTTTCTCGGCCGAGTTCCAGGAGGTCATGTCAAACCTCGACTGAGAAACGACGCCCGCCAAAGGCGAACTACCCCCCGTCAACGGCTTCTGGTCGCTAACCATGTACGATCCCGAGCCCTCGACGACTCCCGGGAACTCGAGGGCGCGCACATTGAATCTCGCAGCTAGGTGAGGCGCTGCACGAGTTCAAAGAGGTTTCCCTCAACGTCTTTGAAGTACGTCCAGTACTGACCAACCTCGGCGCCCCCTTCGACGTCAGTGAGGGCCTCGACTCCCTTCGCCAGCAATTCGGCTCGGGCGGAGCGAATGTCGGCGACTTCGAATGCGACGGAAACGCGCCGTCGATCGTATTGCGGCTTGTCCGACTTTGCGATCAGCTCGAAGAGCTTCCCCTCAAACTCGAACCACACAAAGCCTTCTTCCGCCCGTATTTCCCTAAAACCGAGCGTGTCCCGATAGAACCGGCGCTGAGCTTGCAGATCGTCACAAACGACCCCGATCCAAACCGGCCACTTTAACATGATGCTTAGCATTCTATCATGGCTAAGCCCGGGGCCAACGTTCCTCTAGCGCCTGTGCCGCTCACGCCGGGGCGAAGATGTCTTCGAGCGCCGCCCATACCGGCGGAAACCTGCGACGTTGGTAGGGTTCGCACTGTTCGACGAGACCGCATCGAACCCCTTGAACGGCGCGGCGATTGCGAACGAGTCGGATTGCATTTCGGAGCAGCTCAGCTCCTTCGGCTAGGGCCCGCGGAAGCGACTACGGCTCCTAGGTACGCGGTTCATGGAGCGCCAACTCGAGCACCTTCGCGTAGTGCCTAAAGTCGCCGTCGGCAGTATAGATTGCGAGACCACGGCGCCGAGCGACAGCCCAAAGCAGAAAGTCTGTATTTGAGCCCTGAAACCGCTTCTCACGGCACCTGTTGAATGCGAAAGCCGCGTCCTCATAGTCTGCAGATTCAAGGTCTAGGTCAGGAAATGACCGAAGGTGCTCGCGCAACAAGTCGAATTGGGACGTAGCTTTGAGCAGTGTGTGGACCAAGCTCGTTCGCGAAGCTCGCTTCTCAGACAACTCTCGCACAAGCCTCTCACCAATTCGGGCTAACACGTACTGGACTGATAGCGTCTGGGAGGTAGTGTGGACGAAGCTCCGCCACGCCCACAACCAATAGAAGGCAGTCATGAGATCAAGTACTGAATCCGTCCTACGAGCTTCGCATCACTTTTGCCGCTGGTTGGTTCGCGCGGACGTCCCCAGCCCCAGCGGCCGTTCGTGGGGTCGCTTCCGTCGCGCGCTGGTCCAAGTCTCCATGGTCGTGCTCGTCGTGGAGAGCGGGGCGTGCTCCGGCAACTCCGGCTCCACGTTAGCAACGGGAGGCTCCCCCAATCTCAGCGGCGGAAGCACCGGGGCCGGCAACGGCGGCTCGCCAGGAACGGGTGGTTCCCCAAGCGGAGGCTCCACCGCGAGTGGCGGCACGACCGGCGGGATGTCCGGCACAGGGGGCGCCAGCGCCGGGGGCACCGGTGGGAGTCCGGGATCGGGTGGCGTTGACGGTGGCTCGGGCGGAGTGAACGCTGGTGGCTCGGGCGGGGCATCAACCGGCGGAAATGGTGCCGGTGGCGCAGACGATGGCGCAGGCGGAGCGACGACCGGGTTCATGCCGTGTCCAGACATGCCGGGGGCTGTCTGCAACATCATGCCGGTCGGAGACTCGATCACCGAGGGTTGCTGCACCCCGCCCAGTGGCGGGTATCGGATCGAGCTCTACCGTCAGGCATTGCTGAATCAGAAAAACATCACCTTCGTGGGAACACTCACCAACGGACCGGATACGGTCGCAGGTCAATCCTTTCCGAAAAAGCACGAAGGTCACGGAGGCTGGAAGATCTCGCAGATTGCTGGAGTCATTGACAATGCTATCGCGACCTCGGATCCACACATCATCTTGCTCAAGATCGGCACCAACGACATCAACGGAAACGACAACATCGCCACTGCTCCCAACCGTCTCAGAAGCTTGATCGACCAGATCACCACCGACGCACCCGAGGCGTTGCTGGTCGTGTCCGCCATCATTCCCACCACCAACGACGGTACCAACCAAAAGGTGCAGCCGTACAACGCCGCCATCCAGGTCGAGGCCGAGGCGGCAGCGGCGGAGGGCAAGCATGTGGTCTTCCTCGACAACTACACGGTCTACACGGACCATTCGGACTACAAGACTGCGCTCATGGCCGATGGGCTCCACCCAAACACTGCTGGCTACGAGGTTCTGGGGCAGTCCTTCTACGACCTCATCAGCGAGCTGCTCCCCGCAGCGCAGTAGGCATCGGTCCATGCACACTCGCAGAGAAGGCCCTTTGAGAGCGATCACTTTTGTTGTTCCTGACCCCACGCTCCGGCGCTGGCCATGGGGGTTGTTCGTGATAGCTCGAGTCCTGTAGAGACCAAGCAAAGGCCTGCGCGTACGTCCTCGAGCGCCCGTTCACTCGCATGGGGTCCTCGTCGTTGAGATGGAAGTTTTGACTCGAGATGGCGCCTGCCAACGAATGAGGCTGCGCTGAGGGAACAAGGCGTTACTTCATGGGATTAACGTTCATCGGCGTCGGCGAGCGATGCTGGGTAAAAAGATCCACCAAAGCGGCACTCGTCGTGGCCATTTTCTCTTCCCAAGGAAGACCCACAATTTGGCCCCCTGTGCATGCGTCGAGGAAACCGGCCTCATCCTCAGGGTCCAAAATCAGCCGATAGTCGATGGTTAGCTCGCTCCCGGGCGGCAAGTCTTCGAGGGCAAAGATGAAACCCAAATGCCAAAGCCCGTTGGGTTCGAAAGAGTGATTCAAATGGGACTCGGGACTCCATTCGGGATCGACCGTATAGACGTCGTCAAACCAACGGATCATGGAACGGTATTCCACCGAATCATGAGGCAGGCGCATGGCCTCATCTCGAGCCAACGTGCGGTGCTCTTGGTTGGGGTAGATGAGAACTCGTCCTTTCTTGACGGGGTCCAAGAGAAACAGTCCTAATCCAGCTCCCGGGATCTGAGAGGGTCGGATTTCGCAGGGAAAATTTAGCAATCAATGACCTCTTTTTACGCTTTATCAGTTTGAGCGGATCTGACCATTCTGGGGAGGGCCTCCGTGGCGGAAAGAGAGCCAACAGGTCACAGACACCATGTCAGCCTTTGTCGATCTTGCCTCCATCTTTCTCGGCCGTTTCACAAAGCGACTACAGAAAACGAACGAATCCCTCGCCGAACGATACGACCGGCAGTTTGACCCACAATCCTACTCTGGTAGGATTGTGGCATGTCCCAGCCGGTCGCGAAGCTCTCCATCAGCGTTCCCGCTGAACTGGCCAAGGCTGTTCGAAAGCGAGTGGGTGGCCGTGGACTCTCCGGATTTGTTGCCACCGCTCTCACGCACGAACTGGAGCGCCTTCAATTGACTGGCCTGGTGGGAGAGCTCGATCAAGCGCTGGGTCCCGTCTCTGATGCTTCTCTTCGCGCGGCTCGTCGGGCATGGCCGAAGCGCTAGTCCTCGATTCCGAAGCCCTGAACGCCTTGGCCCATGCGAGAACGCGCGGCGCTTTGGCTCTGCGCGCTCGCGCGATTGTTGCGACTGCGCTTGAACGACGTGCGCTCGTTCGCGTCCCGGCGCCAGTTCTCGCCGAAGTCTGTCGCGGGCGCCCTGAGGACGCGGCGGTCGAACGCATCCTGAACGACCGAGGTATCGTCGTGATGAGTCTCACCGAGGGCATGGCGCGGGATGCGGGTAAACTTCTCGCCAAGGCGCGGCTTGGGTCGACGCACGCGGTGGACGCATTCGTAGTCGCGACGGCTCTTGCCTTCGAATCGGCCGTCATCGCGACGGGAGATGGCACCGACTTCAAACGGTTGGCGGCTGGACTGCGTACCGTCCGAATCTTCCAAATCTAGGAGGATCGCGTGAGCTGGCGAGCTCACTGCGCGGGCCGGTAGTGCAGGGCGACCGCGTCGTTCTGGAGCGGGTGCGCCGAGAACTGGGCCGTGGCGGCGGCGCGCCCTCGTCCATGCCGCGAGAGAGGAAGGCGTGTGCGCTTGTATTGCCAAGCCGCCTTTTCTACTCGTGCGCCACGCTCGGCTCCACCCGCCAAAGCGGCCCGAAACAGTCAGAGCCGGCCTCGTCCCAACAAACCCAGAGCGAACGACGCCCGAAAGCCGATGTATCGCGAGACCTGGTTCCCAGCGGGTATCAAGTTCCCCCAGCAGTCGCGCTTGCCGTTCACGGTAATTGCACGGGTTACGTAGCGGTAGACGCCGTTCGGTAGGGCCTGGGGCGCGACACGGAAGCGGCCTTCGATCTGCTCTCGCCACTGGTCGACGTGTGCGTGCCGTCACTCCGGTAGCTGTACGTCTCCGTGCAGCGCACGTCTCGATAGCGGAACGTGCCAACGATTGGATGATCCTCACCGGGTAACTGGGCCCAGTCCCCTACCCGAAGCAGTTCGTCGTCATCCCTAGTGCCACTGGCTCCGTCCCTCGGAGGCTCGGGCGTCGTCGAAGTGGCACCGGTCGTGAGTCTGCCAGGACCACAGGCGAGCACATTCATGGATACGGCCACAACCGTCGGGGCTAGGAATTTCGCCGAGCGACACCGATCCCTCTCCTTTGAGATAGGCTCTTCAGTCATGCCCCAAACCTACTCGCTGGTGACGAGGGAATACCAGGATTCGTTCTTCGTCGGACGTATGGTACCCTTCTCAAGTGACCTACGAAGCTCTGCTTGACGAAGCCCGGTCTCTCCCAGAAGACCAACGTGCTGCTCTCGTGCAGGAGCTCAACGCCACGTTGGCGCCTCCCGGTGTGGAGGAAGCTTGGGCTATCGAAGTGAGTCGCCGTGTTGAAGAGCTCCGTTCGGGGAAGGTCGAGACGATTCCGGCTGATATAGTTATCGCTCGCGCCAGCGAGGCCCTTCGGGCCCGGCGTGGTTGATTTCCATCCCGTGGCCTCGCTTGAGGTCATGGATGCCGCTGAGTACTACGAGGAGCGGTCACCACGTCTTGGCGATCAATTTCTCGACGCCTTGCGTCTAACGCTGGAACGAATTGAAGTCGCTTCGCTGGAACAACCGCCTTGGCTTTCGCGTGGCATTCCGAAAGGGGTGCGGCACGCGATCGTGCGAGGCTTTCAGCATTCCGTCGTTTTCATAGTCGAGCCACGGTTGTACGTCGCGACGGTTAGGCATCATTCGCAACACCCCACGCGATGGGTCGAACGACTCGATGATGCCTAGGTTCTGCCGCCCAACGACCAGTTGAAGGGCAGTTTGACCAGAATCCTCCTCTGGTAGGGAGAAATGCGTGAGCTGGCGAGCTCACTGCGCCCGCCGATAGTGCAGGGCGACCGCGCCGTTCTGGAGCGGGTGCGCCGAGAGCAGCTCGAGCCGTCGCGTGCTCGGCAGTCCGCCCTGGTGCAGGGTCGGACCGTGGCCGGCGATCCTGGGATGGACGAGGAATTTGTACTCGTCGATCAGGTCCAGCGAGTCTAGCTCGGTCGCGAGCTTGCCGCTGCCGAGGAGCACACCGTCCGGGGTCGCGTCCTTCAGCTTCTGCACCCCCGTGCGCAGGTCGCCAACGATGGGATGGCTGTTCGTCCACGGGAAGTCCTTGCGCATCGTGGACACCACGTACTTCGGCTTGGCCTCCAGCTTGACCGCCCACGCGCGGATCGCCGCTGGCGCCTCTTCGTCCCCGCGGGCGACCGCCGGCCAGTAGCTCTCCATCATCTCATAGGTGACCCGACCCCACCGTATCGCCCCGCCCTCGTCCATGAGGCGGGTGAAGAAGGCGATGCCGAAGGTCAAGAGTCCCATGGGGCGAGTTGGCGGAAAGTTCTCCCAAGAGCTGCGCTCCGCCTGCAATTCTACAATCCCTAACGGAGAATCGGCACGTCTGGCCGACTGGGCATCGTCGTGTGAACGTTAAATAGGCACCTGAACTTCCACGCAGCCGATCCGCGGCGCTCATTGAAGTTCTGGTTGAATCACAATCCCAGTCGGACTTTTCCGATGGCGAGGAAGTTATGATGCAAGCCTCCAAGGCCCATTCAAGAATTACTACTCCTTTGTCTCGCCGCTCACGGCTGGTCGACGCAGGTCTTCTGGTGGGGATGCTGCTGGCAGGCGTGGCCTGTACCGGTGAACTGGGGCCAAGCGGAGCCGACACATCTGACTTCGGCTCCGGGGGCACAGGTTCGGGCACAGGTTCGGGCACAGGTTCGGGCACAGGTTCGGGCACAGGTGGTTCGGGCACAGGTTCGGGCACAGGTTCGGGCACAGGAGGGGAAGACCCGTATGCCGTTCCCGCAGAGCCGCCGGCCCCGGCGTTGGTGGCGACGCCCCGCGTTGCCCGCCTGAGCCGTCAGCAATGGGCCAACGCCGTCCGCGACTTACTCATGTTGTCCGACATCTCGGCCATCGAGAGCAACGTGTCCGGCGACGCATTGGTCGGGTTTGATGCCGAGGCAGAAGGCCTTTTCGTGACCGAGCAGCTGCGCTCGGAATTGTTCGACGCTTCGGAGAAGGCGGCGGATAAGGTGACTGGTGACGCCGCTGCGCTCGCGCGCCTCGTACCCGCCGATGCCCCGACTGATGCCGCGGGGCGCGCCGAGGCTTTCATCACGTCCTTCGGTCAGCGCGCGTTTCGACGGCCCTTGACGGACGCTGAGGTGACGACCCATCTCGACTTGTTCAATCAAGGTCCGACGCTGTATGCCGGTGTCGACCCATTCAAGGCAGGGGCTAGCCTGGTCATCCAGGCGATGTTGCAATCGCCTCACTTCTTGTACCGCACCGAGCTGGGAACAGCAGTGACGGGCGCGACCAAGGTGCCGCTCGACGACTGGGAGGTCGCCGCAAAGCTCGCTCTTGCGATAACGAATTCGATTCCCGATGACGCTCTGCTTGCGGCCGCAGCGGCGGGCGAGCTGCACGACTCAGCCAACGTGACGAAGCACGCCAACCGCTTGCTCGACGGAACCACCGGCACAGTCGGTATCAGCAATCTCAACTTCCAGGTTTACCGCCTGGGCGCCTACGACGGCATCAAGCGGGCCGTCGAGGACTTCCCGGAGTTCACGCCGAATACCCCCGCCGCCATGAAGGCGGAGGTGCTGCAGTTCCTTAGCTGGGTGTTCCGTGAGAACCTCGGGGTCAAGGATTTCTACACCGCGCCAGTCGGTTTCGTGAACTCGGAGCTCGCGCCGCTCTATGGGTTAACGGGTACCTATTCGAGCGACCCGACCATGCTGACGAAAGTCGATTTGGATCCAACTCAGCGCGCTGGCTTGCTCACCCAGCCGGGGTTCCTGTCTTCCTACATCTCCGTGGGCAATGAGCCCGACATCATTCATCGCGGCGTGTTCATCGCGGAGCGGCTCCTTTGCAAGGAGTTGCCGGCCCCGCCCCCCGAGGCCGCAGGAGTGACGATCAAAGACATCGCCGGGCTGACGAACCGACAGCGCGTGGAGACGCTGACCGGAAGAGACACTTGCGGTCAGGTCTGTCACATGAGCGTCATCAACCCGCTCGGGTATGCCTTCGAAAACTACGATGCCATCGGCAAGTACCGTGTGACCGGTCTAGGAAAGCCGGTGGACGCTGCCGACAGCATCACCCTCGACGGGGTGACTCAGAGCTTCCAGAACGGGGTCGAGCTGTCGAAACTGTTGTCGGAGGCGAAGGAGACACACGCCTGCTACGTGCGGAACATGATGACGTACTTGCACGGCCGGGATGTAGATGACGCCGAAGCGGCGACGCTGGACTACTACGCGCGGCGCTCTCGTGCCGGAATGACGCTCCGTGACCTGGAATTGGCCATCGTAACGAACGAAGCCTTCCTCAGCCGCCTTCCCTGAATCGAAAGAGACACGATGACCAAACTGCGATCGCCAGAAATTACTCGGAGGAACATACTTCGCGGCGCCGGGGGACTCATGCTCGGTCTCCCGCTCTTGGAGACGTTCATGCCTCGTGGCGCCTCCGCACAGGCGGCCGCGCGCTCGCCGTTCGTTATCATCGTCGTCGGTGACAACGGTGTGGTTCAGGCCGGTGTCAATCTGAGCGTGAGCTCAGAGCCCGAAAAATTCTGGCCGACAGCCTTGGGGACGCTGACCAACGCCAGCATGACCGCGGACAAGGCCACGCGCTCGACCGGCGAGCTCGCCGATTACGCGGAAGAGCTGCTGATTGTCCGCGGCATCAACCTTCCGTATAGCTCCAATGGTTGCTCTCACTCCGCCGCCGACGCGCAGATCCTGACGGCCGCCAAGATCACCCCAGGATCCACCAACTGCAAGTCGATGGGCATCTCCGTCGACACCGCCATTGCGAAAGCGAAAAACCCGGATGGCCGAGACCCGCTCGTGTTCCACGCGGGTATGTTCAAGCCCGGCGGAACCGGTTTCGATATCCCGGGCTACGTCTCCTACATCACTCCCGAACAGCCGCGCGCGTACATCGACTCGCCGTACAAGGCCTATCAGAAGATCATCGGCGTTATCGGCAACGGTTCGACCAGTACTTCAGCCGAAGCCCAGGCCTTGCTTGAACGAGGCGCGCGCAGCAAGAGCATCAACGACATCCTGCGTCCGCAAATTTCTGGGCTGCTCGGGCGCACCGATCTGAGCAAGGGTGATCGCGCGCGGCTCGACCAGCACCTGACCGCGATCCGGGACATCGAAGTCACGATGGACTCCACCACCCTCACGATCCCGGAAGCCGACGTGGCGACGATGGAGTCCATAGATCCCAATCCATACGACCAGTCGACGCGGGACACCGCCGTCAAGCTGTTCATGGACCTGATGGCGTTCTCCGCGGCCGCCGACTACAGCCGCGTCGCCGTGCTGAAAATCGGCGATCGGATCGACGACCACGTGTACACGTACAACGGCCAGAGCGCGAAGTTCCACGACGTTTCGCACCGCCAAGTGGCAAACTCGGTCGACTTTCACCACTACATCGATCGCATGATGCTCAACTACTACAAGCATCTGCTCGACCAACTATCGACATACACGACGCCCACTGGGCCGCTGCTCGACCAAGGCGTTGCCATCTATACCAACCAATGCGCGACCGGCGCCCACTCGTTCAGCAACATCCCTTGGATCCAAGCCGGGTCGGCCAACGGTTACTTCAAGAAGGGGCAATACCTCGCGGTCGGTACCGGTCAGCAGCCGGCTGGTAGCCAAGACGGCAAGGGTGGTGACGCCTCGGTCTCTGGTGTGAACAAGGTACTGAACAATCTCCTGCAGGCGGCCGAGGTGACCAAGATGGATGGCACGCCGACCGACAACTTTGGCGAGGTGTCGCTTCCCACCGGCATTCTGAGCGAGCTCAAGGTCTGAGCCATAGCTTCCAGGAGCGTAGTGGAGGCGCGCCGGGCGGTGTGATGAGCGTGTTGTGCTATGTTTGCGCAGTACCGAGGGGCTAGGTTGCTGGTGAGCATTCGGAGCAAAGGGGCCTTGCCCTCAGATGATCCCGAGGCAAGCACGCGCAAGCCGTAGGTTGGCGCGCCCCCCGCGCTTGGCATGAATGCTTCAGAGGGAGGCGCGGTGCAGCCGCAATCTCGTCTACCGGGGCTCGTTTTGGCGGAGGCGGTGTCTGGCCGCTACGGGAGGCTGCCTGCAAGCTCAGAACGCCCGCCGTTTTCGGCGTCGTGTCATTGCGACGAGCAGGACGGCCGCCGAGGCGAAGGCCCCGCGATGACCGAGCGCACCACGAGCGCTCCGACAGCTGCAGCCCGCTGCTTGGTCGGAGCCGAGGTCGGGCGATTCACCGCCCGTACTTGCTCCCGTCTCACCGCCCGTCGCCGGGCTATTGCCCCCGCTGCTCGAAGTGAGGCCACCGCTCGGCTCCCGGCCACCTGAACTCGAGCCACCCTGACCCGCACTCGTCTGTCCACCAGCGCTGTTCGAGGCGAGGCCACCCAGGCCCGAAGATTGTCCCCCCGCCGCTTGTCCGCCGCTACCCGCAGTCGTGCCGCCGCCGCCGGTCGCTCCGCCGCCTTCTTGACCTCCCGTGCCCCCCGGCTCCGGCTCGCTGGGACCGGGGTCCACCGGAACCGAGCCAGAGAACCCAGTCATACCTTGTTGGGTCAGGGCCAGAATCAAAGTCCCGTCCCTCACCACGACGTTGTTCGGATCGAAGTCCACCAGGTTCTCCGCGAACGTCCAATCAGCCCGACCCCAGCGAGACGTGTCGAGCGTGTTGAAATCGTCCGTCCATTCATGCACGAACTGGCCGTTTTCGTAGCGGGAGTAGGAGATCCAGTTCACATATTGATACTGCGGGAGCACGGATGTGTCGAAGTCACCGACCCACTCCACGATGTTGGCTGCCCAGATGTTGAATCGGAGCGACTGCGGATTGGTCAGATCGGTGACTTGATTCGACTCCACGCGCCGAACCTCGTTCCCGTCGACTTCCCACGCGACATAGTTCGGCGTCCACACAAGTGCGTAGGTGTGATAGCCGTCGGCGAGGGAGGTCGGGTTCGTGTGCACGGCCTCGGTCGTCTCGCGCGTGCCAAGCCCCGTGATGATGTTCGACTGCCACGAGGTGGCGTCGTCCTTGCCGAACACCTCGATGTCGATCTCTTCCCAGAACGTCTGCGCCCCCTCGGACCCATTTTTGTAGGTGAAGAACGTGGAGAGAATGCCGCTGCCGCGCGCCATGCGCATCCTCATCTCCATGCGTCCGTAGTGATACGCTTGTTGGCTGAAGAGCTCCGCGCCTTTGTAGGCCTTGTTCTGAGCGACCGCGGGCAGAGTGACGGAAGAGACGACCGCGGAGGCGACAACCGCGCGCACAACCGGGCGGGCGAAGTTCACGATGCCCTCCGCGGAGAGACTTCACCCAGGAAGGGATGCAAAAGGTAGCTCACCGCGCCTCGCGCACGCCGTAGCCTCGTGCCTGCCGACGGCGGAACCAACCCGCCGCATACAACGCAGACGCCAGAATGAGCCCTCCCGAGGGCGTACTCGCGCCACCTACCGTGCAGCCGCCACCGCTGGCGCTTGGGCCCGTGGGGCCTCCCGTGCCCAGATCGCCACCTGCCCCGGACGGTGGCTGCGTAGAGTTTCCTCCTGACGCTGGGTTGATCGTGCCGCTGCCGCCAGCTCCGGAACTAGGTGCTCCTCCTGCCGGGGGCGTCGTACCTGTGCCCCCTGCCCCTGGTGAGTCCGGGGTTCCGCCCGAACCCGGTGCGGATGCTCCACCGCTCGATGCGAGCCCGGAACCACCGGCTCCGTCGGACCCGTCCGAGCCGCCGGTCCCCATAGGCGGATCTACCGGACCGCCACCCTCGGGGTCCATCGGTGTCGCGCCCGCCGGGCCCAATGCAGCGTCCGTAGTGAGCGAAATGATAGCGTAGCCGTCAACGAAGGAAACGTTCTCGGGCATGTGGGTCGACAAACCCTTCGGTGAGTCCCAGGTGCCGGTCTCCCAACCGTCGGGGAGCGTGCTCCCTGCGAAGTCTTCCCGCCAATCCAAGGTGAAGACGCCGTCCGCGTAGGACGAGTACTGCACCCAGTTGATGTATTCGTGAACCGGCAGAATCGCTTCGGTAAAATTCCCTCCGAAGGTGGAATCACCGGGCCAAACGTTGAAGTGAACCTGCATGCCTTCGGCGCTAGCGTTGTCTCTGAACGCCGCGGAGTCTGCTCCGGTCTCTCGCCGGAGCTCGGTCCCGTCCACCGACCACGCGACGTAATCCGGGGTCCATTCGAACGCGTAGGTATGAAACCCGGTGCACCAGCCCCCTTCCGTTCCGCTCGATGCGGTCTGGTTCGTCTCGGGTAGGCCGTACAGCGCATTGGTTTTCAGTTCACAGTCGGCCCAAATCGTCTCGAGATCCAGCTCGTTCCAGAATACGTCTGACATCTCAGAACCGCTCTTCCAAAGAAAGAACGAGCTGACAACACCATCGCCCCCCGCGAACTGAATCCGAGCTTCGAACCGACCATACGAGTACGAGTCCGCAGTATAGAGCTCTGCGCCGCTCGTTGCGTTGGCCGCTGTGCTGGCGGAGACAGTACCGACTGCGAAAAGCAGCGCGAGTGGGTATGTGCTGATGGGCTTGAGATGTTTGCGCATGGTGTGACTCTCCGAGCGTTCGAGAGCGACGCGGCGAACCGCGCGGTTTCGAGGCCGCTCGAGAATCAAGCTATCGATACCCTCGCCGGGAGGCTTAGCGCTTTCTGCTAAAAGCAGCCGTCCCGTTCCATCGCGCGTCAGGGTTTCCCCGGCGCCCATTGATGGGGGTACCTCACCCGCTCCACTGTACTCTCGCTGCATTTATTCACGGCGCTTTTGAGAGAAAAGGCTCGTGGAACTCAACTTCTTGGGCTGGAGCGTGTCTAAGCGTCAATGCTACCGGATTTCGTGGCGCTCGCGCATGAACACGACAGCGTTTCCCGCTTCGAAGGAGCCGTTCTGGATGCGTTCCAACAAAGGGTTGGGTTCGATGCGGCGTTCCTTCTGGTCGCAGGCCAAGAATGTCACGTGACTGCGTCTGGCCTTGAGACCTCGGCGCTAGGCCATCTCAAGCAGCGCAGTCGTGACTACGCTACGGAGCTGGCACCGGTGAAGCGTGTGGCACTATCGGCCCGCGGCGTTGCTATAGACACCGACGTCTTGGGGGAACGAGAAGTTCGGCGCCTGCGCTATTTTCGCGATGTGGCGAGGTCGGCCTCAGGTCGGCACAGTTTGCTGGCCTATTTGTGCAAGGGAAGCCAAGCGTTCGGACTCGTCATGCTGGGTCGAGCCAGGGGGACCTTTTCTGCCGTCGAGTTGGCGAACGTTGAGGCGAGCCTTCCGACTCTCAGCCTGGCACGAGCATCGTTTACACTTCCGTGGACCTCGTCGCCCCTTCACGCTTACCCGGCTCGAGGGATCTTCTCAGGCATACTACGAACCCCCCGAGAGCTTGCGACAGCCCCGTTGGGAGACACCGAACTGGTGGTGCAAGACAAGAACAATTGGCGGGAGATGGTGGCGAGGTCGGGCAGTGCCGAGCTTGTCTGGACGCGCGCGGATCATGGGCGTCCTGCCGAGTCTGGGTGGCCGTATGTTGAGCTGTTCCATCTCGCCGCCGTCCGGGCGCGAGCGAGGCGCCGAGCGCTCTTCGTTGGTTGTGGGGGAGGGGTCAGCATCCGCCAGTTTGCTGAAGTGTACCCAGGTATCGAGATTGATATCGTGGAGAAGGAGCCCCGAGTGGCAGAGCTCGCGCTGCGACTCTTTGAGATTGGCGACGTCCCGAATGTTCGAATTCATATTGGAGACGGCAGCGCCTTCGTGCGTCGGGCTCCGCCCGGTTCCTGGGACATCATCGTTGTCGACGCGTTCGATGCGACCTCTTTCGACCAGAGCTTTGCCGATGCAGAATTTTTGGTTAGCGCGCGGCAGACTCTCACCCCCGGCGGAGCCCTCGCTTGCAACTTGATCGATACTCTGGCGGGGGGAACGGTCCTGTCCGGCTTCGTTTGTGCAGCCAGGAAGGTCTTCGATCAGGTCAGGCTCTTACCTGTTGTGAAGCATGACGAAGAGTTCTCGGCGTTTGCTCAGCGGAACATCGTAGTCGTTGCTACACGCAGTGAGTGACGCAGCCGAGGCGTGGCAGAGCTCGTGTGCGCCCCATGCCCCACGGCCTACTCACACGTCATCGCGTAGTCGCCGCTGCGGCCGGTCAGCTTCGCCACCCCGAGCACATCGGGCTCCCGGAGTTCTGAGAGCTCAATCGAAACGAGGACCGCTGAATCCGGCCTCATGGGCGAGAATGTGCTCACAGCTAACGCATAGAGCTCGAACGCGAACACGTTGCAGGGGATGTGCGGCCCGAAGTAGCCGTCCTCTGATGTGGTAGCAAAATTCGCATTGGCTTGTTGCGAGCCGACAGGGAACGCTGGCGTCGTCGTATCTTGTTGAACGTTAGCGGCCACCATCAGCGCGTCTGCCGGGATGTTCCAAAGCGCCCAGTGGGCCTGACCGAAAGTCGCGTCGAACAGAACAAGCGCGAAGCTCTGCGTGCCCGGTGGCACGTTTGCCCAATGGAGCTCCGGCGAAATGTTCGCGTTGTCCATGTAGCTCACGTTCTCATCGGGAAAGACGTCGCACACGCTCGGACTCTTAACTGCGCAGCCCGTGATGTTCTCGAACGCAGGGCTAGTCAGACTGAACGCCGTTGCTCCTCCGGTATTGTCCGGTTCGCCGCCCAAGCCGTCGTTGCCACCAACGGGAGCCGATCCATCTCCGCCCGTGGACCCGCTGTCGCCGCCAGCGGCCGCGCCGCCGACGCTCACGGATCCTCCTGCGCCCCCCGCAGGCGTTCCGCCGATTCCCGTAGCCCCACCGCTCGTTGTGCCGCCGACCGCCGTTCCGCCGACGGCGCTCGCAATCCCACCCGAACCACCGGGTTCTAGGGCTTCGTTACCGCAAGCGGAGGCTAGCAAAAACAGCGCTGAGATGACTGCGCAACGAGCTTGGCGTTCGGCCATGGATGCACAAAAGACCCGTCTAGAAGAAATATAAGCCACGCCGCGTTTTAAGGTGCGACGCAGTTCTCTTCCATAGAATTCCAGATCGCCGTTGCGGTGGGGACATTGCCGGGGCCGGCCACATGGATGCCGTCGCTGGTATACTCCGGGTGCCCGTTCCACGTCTCGCGAAGGTCAACCCAGTTGCACTCCAGCTCGGTCGCACCATCGCAGAGGGCCTTCATATCTGGCCTGAGCAAGTTGAGGCAGGCCGTGAGGCTCGCGAAGTTGCCGCCGATGGGATCCGGATAGAAGAAGTAGACGATTTTCTCGACTCCGTTCTCAGCCATGTCCTCGAAGAGCTGGCTGGCGGCGTTGAGCGCATTGGTTCGATCCGACTCCTGGCCACCCTGCCAACAATCGTTACCGCCACCGTTCATCAATACGAAGCGCACGCCGTTCGAGTTGTTTCTGTACTGGGCAGGGATCGAGTTGCTCGCGCCGTTGCCAATCCACGTTCCGCTCACTGACTTATCTACATAGGAATCGCTCGCGCCGAGCGAGCCCGCAGCGCGCGCCAACTTGGTCGTCTCTTCTGGGATCGTGCTCGCTTCGACGAACGACTCGCCAATGAAGAGAACCTCGTTTCCGGTGGTCGTGCCCTTCTCGCAGGTGTCCGATCCTCCGCCGCCACTGCCCTGTCCGCCCGAGGCAACGCCACCTCCCGTTCCGGCCGTGCCACCAACCTCAGCACACAGGCCACCCAGTCCACAACCGCCGGCCGATGTGTCACCGCCGCTCGCTGCGCCGCCGCTTGCTGCGCCGCCGCTCGCTGCGCCGCCGCTCGCTGCACCGCCGCTATTCGCCGCGCCGCCGCTATTCGCCGCGCCGCCGCTGCGTGCGCCGCCACTCGAAGGCAAAGCGCTACCACCGGCGCCGAGAGCCCCACCCGCACCGACGGCACCACCCGTGCCAGCGTCGGCGCCTCCGCCATCGCTGCCGCAGGCGGCCAGAGCAATTCCGAATCCTAGGCCCGTCACCCAATGACTGACGCGCATACCGGCTATTCGTAGATGGGTTGAAGCGGGGGCTTGTTGGCTGGACATCTCGCGAAGAGCCTAGGACCACATTCGCATCAGCCCAGAGGGCGAGATCGTCCCCACGCCGTCCGCACAAAATTCCGCCGCGACGGCTCGGCGTCGTTCAAACGGAGATGAGCCTTCGGGCCGTCCGATTGAGCGAATCTACGCTGTGTCAAACTGCCGCACCGTGTGACAGCTCGTAGCTCTCTCGGCCACTCTCATTACTCTTCCTATTTGCCAACAGAGAACGAACTGAGCCACGGCAGCGCTTCCCTGCACAAAGCGCGAACGCTGCCGGTTTGGCGCAGCGATTGCTAACTTGGACTGGCATGACCTCAGTGCGCGACAGTGAATTCGAGAAGTGTCGAGATCTCCTCCGCGACCTCAAGAGCGGCATGCTCGTGACTCATTCGGTTGAGGGTAAGTTCCACGCCCGGCCCATGGCGCTAGCCGAGGTCGATGACTCACTCGCCATTAGTTTCATCACATCGCTCGAGAGTCCCAAAGTGAAAGAGATCCAGCGCGATGCTAAGGTCGGCGTCACGCTCCAAGGTGAGAGTGCCTTCCTCGCCGTGCAGGGGACAGCGAACGTGATTACCGCGCTCGAGGAACGACGGCGAGTTTTCGAGCTCACTGATGAGATATGGTTCGACGGTCCCGAGGACCCAGATGCGGCGGTGATTCGTGTCGTCCCCGATCAGCTCGAGTATTGGGACCGTCGTGGGGGCAACGCAATTCGCCTCGCGTGGAAGTTCGCCACCTCAGCGTTGACGGGCGAAAAACCATCGTTCGACGAACGAGAACACGGCAGGGTTGAGCTCTAGGAATGGGGGTCCAGGTGATTGACGCCGTCGTCGTGGGCAGCGGACCGAATGGGCTTTCCGCCGCTATCGCGCTCGCTCGGGCGGGACACTCTGTGGTGGTGCTCGAGGCCGAAGACACCGCGGGTGGCGGGGTTCGCTCGGCGGAGCTCACCCTGCCAGGATTCGTCCACGACGTTTGCTCAACGATCCATCCACTCGCCGCTTCCTCTCCTTTTCTCCGCTCTCTCGAGCTGCAAAAGAGAGGCGTCTCTTGGCGGGAATCCGAAGCGCCACTCGCGCATGTGCTCGATGAAGAGAACGCTATCACGCTGGAGCGTTCCCTGAAGGACACTTCGAGCCAGCTCGGTGTGGACGCGGCTTGCTATGAAGATCTCATGACTCCGTTCGTGGAGCATTTCGACGATCTCGTCGAGATGTTTTTAGGGCCCTTGCGTTTCCCCAAGGACATCGAGCTCGGTCTTGCGTTCGGGCGGCGCGCCCTGCTCTCCATGAACGGCCTAGCGCGACCTTTCCAGGGCGAATTGGCGCCCGCGCTGCTTGCTGGTTCCGCGGCACACGCGATGTTGCCTCTGAGCACAATGGGGACCGCGGCTTTTGCGCTCATTCTGTCGGCCGCCGGGCACGCGATCGGCTGGCCGGTTGCTGAAGGGGGCTCGGTCTCCATCACGAATGCTCTCATCGATGTTCTCAGAGAAGCAGGCGGCGAGATCCGACTGGGCCATCGAGTGAGAAGCATTCGAGACCTTCCGCCCGCTCGGACCTATCTCTTTGATCTCATGCCTCGTCAGCTTGTCGAGATTTGCGGAGAGTGGCTCTCGCCTTTCTATCGGAGGAGAGTGGCTCACTTTCGACACGGACCAGGCGTTTTCAAGATCGATTGGGCCTTGTCGGAGGCAGTCCCCTGGACCAACGAGCGCTGCCGCAGGGCCACCACGGTCCACCTTTCTGGAAATTGCCCGCAGCTGCACGCCGCCGAGCAGGCCGTGAGCGAAGGGAAGCTCCCGCGCGAGCCCTTTTTGCTGTTCACTCAGCCATGCATCGCCGATCCGAGCCGAGCCCCCGCGGGTCAGCAGACAGGCTGGGCCTATTGCCATGTGCCTCCCGGCTCTACGGAACCGCTCACCGAGCTCATTGAAAGCTACGTGGAGCGCTTTGCGCCCGGCCTTCGCGACATCATCCTCGCCCGACACACGCGCACCGCCCGCGAGATGGAGCAATACAATCCAAACTACGTCGGAGGGGACATCAACGGCGGCGCAGCGACACTCGATCAGCTCTTCTTCCGCCCGATCGCTAGCCTGAATCCCTATGCGACATCAAATCCGCGAGTCTTTCTCTGTTCGTCGGCGACTCCGCCAGGCGGCGGTGTGCATGGGCTCTGCGGCTATTTTGCCGCTCAGGCTGCGCTGCGCCGCTTGAAGAGTTCTTGATGCACGGGGAGCCACAGCCCTCGACGCAACGCGGCCCACGCCCTCCTCACGGATCGCCGCGCGCGATCTGACCGCATCGCTTTCCTGGACGCTTCGCTTCCGCTGGAACGCGGATTGCAAGTTGCGAGGCGGAGAGGTGCGAACCCAATGAAGGCAGCTATTTTTCATAAGCCGAAGGACATTCGAGTCGAAGACGTCGAAGACCCTAAACTCGAGGGACCGCGTGACGCCATCCTGCGCGTGACGAGTACCGCAATTTGCGGCTCAGATCTCCATATCTACAACGGCGCATTCCCCCAACTCCGACCGATGGCCCTCGGACATGAGTTCATGGGCGTGATTGAAGAGGTGGGAGCGGAGGTAAAAAACCTGAAGAGAGGGGATCGCGTCGTCGTCCCGTTTCCCATCGCTTGTGGCGATTGCTGGTTCTGCGGCCATAGCCTGCCTACGCAGTGCGAGAACTCCAACCCCAACTATGGAGCCGACGGAGGCCTAATTCATAACAAAGGCGGCGCTCTGTTCGGATATACGGACCTCTACGGCGGCTACAGCGGCGGCCAGGCCGAGTATGTCCGCGTCCCGTTTGCTGATTATGGGCCCCGCCTCGTGCCGGAGGGAATGAAGGACGAAGAGGTCCTCTTTCTCACGGACATTCTTCCAACAGGCTACTCGGGCATTGCCTGGGCGAACGTACAGCCAGGGGAGACTGTCGCTGTTTTTGGCTGCGGACCCGTCGGCCTGATGGCCATGAAGGCGGCCCGTCTCAAGGGGGCCGAGCGCGTGATCGGGGTCGACATCCAGGACTACCGTTTAGCCAAAGCGCGTGAGGTCGCGGGCGCGGAGACCTTCAACATCGCGAAGGAAGACGCGATTGAAGAGATTCGTGACCTGACCGAGGGGCGCGGAGCCGACGTCTGCGTCGATGCTGTCGGCCTCGAAGTCGATCGAAGTATCGTAGAAAAAATTCTCAACGTACTTCGCCTTCAAAGAGGCAGCATCACCGCCATCGAACTCTGCTTTCGGGCCGTGCGGAGGGGCGGCCGAGTTAGTGTCTTGGGCGTTTATGGGACCGATTATGACAATTTCCCCCTCGGTCAGATGCTCGACAAGGCCATTTCAGTCTTTATCGGCCAAGCGCCCGTTCACAACTATATCGATGAGCTCCTGACTCACGTTCAAGAAGGGCGACTCAAGCTTGACGACATCATCAGTCATCGTCTACCGCTCTCCGAAATCGCGCACGGCTATAAGATCTTCAACGAAAAGAAGGAAGACTGCGTGAAAGTCGTGCTCACTCCGTGAGCTCTTTCGGCGTGAGGAAGAATGCCTCAGACGAGCGGCGTCCTGTCACAAATTGAGGTGGTCAATCGCGGGAGTCTCGAACGAACCGCTCCTTTCGCTGTAGTGGCCGAAAGGAGCGGTGGGTAGGAGTCGTTCAGTCCTTTTTGATGACGCCGCAGGCGATCGGATCCCCCGAGCCGCCCGAAGGCTGCTCGGAAGAGCCCTTGTCCGTGGTCTCATGAATGATCATCGACTTACCGAGAAATGATTTCGGATCTCCTTCCTTCAGGTTCGCGCCTTCGACGGTGATCTCTAGGTGCCCTTTGCCATTCTCGCCGACCTCGATATTGCCGAGATCACCGAGGTGCCGCGCCCCTTGAGTGGGCAGAGCGTGATCGTGCCCCCCAGGAGCGAAGTGCGCCCCCATGCTCTTTCCGGCGATGTTCGAGCAATCGCCCTTCTCATGAATATGAATCCCCTTGGACCCGGCGGGCGCGTCCTCGACTTCGACGACGATCTTGACTCCCGCCGCAACCGCTTCGAGCTTCGCCTCGGCATCTATTTTCTTGCCCTCAGCGGCCTCGAGGTCGACCTCCGCCTCCTCGACCTTGTCGTCGTCATCGTCTTTGTCGACGAGCGCTCCCGGAACCGACATCCCGCCGGTGGAGTGCGTCGGCTCATCGACGATCGATTCTTTTCGGTTGCGATTGCAGGCAAGGCCTACCACGAGGCCCAAGGCCAGGGTCGATACGATGTTCGAGCGCCAAATCGTCATTTCTAAAGTCCTTCTGCTGGAAAAAAACAGCTTGCGTCCCTCGACGCACACGCTCTTAAAGCAATCATCGCGCCACACACATGCAATTGGGCATCGTGACCCGCGCATCCCCCTTCGCTGCTTGCCCGCTCAGCAGGAGGGCAATGGGCATTCGGTCACGTCCTCCGCCCATGACGATCGAGGCTCCGCTGCGGCCTCGCCAATTCGCAAAACCCAGTCGCGGCCCCCCACCCAATGGCACGAGACATGCTTCTCTTCGAAACCTTCGCGCCGCCCGTTCCCGTGGGTCGAAGCCCAAAGTGCCGGGCGCTCATCCGATCCTGCATGTAGCCGCGAGCGGAGAAGGCGCGGGAACCTCTGACTCAAAAGCACCAACGTACTGAATGGCCGCCCCGCGTTTCTTCCGCGACAATGGGCTAAGCATCTGCTTGGGAGGCTTAGCCCTTGTTTCCCTCGGGGGGCATGCGTGGGCCGGCTTCTGCGCACAAAACCAGGAGCATGCGCTCCATCGCCTCTCGCCGATGAGTTTCGGCACCTATCTCACTTCGGCGGCATTCAGCTCAAGCCTATTCGAAAACTGGGAGAGCGAGTTCCTCCAGATGGCCCTGTTCGTCGTGCTTACGGTCGGACTCCGCCAGCGCGGTTCCGCCGAGTCGAAGCCATTGAAAGAAGATCCTCCGCGCGAACGGCCGCTTCGAGATGCACCCTGGCCTATGCGTCGGGGTGGGCTCTGGCTAAAACTCTACGAGCATTCCCTTTCTCTCGCGTTGTTTAGTCTATTCCTCGCTTCGTTCGTCGCGCACTGGTGGGCCAGCTATCATCATTATGCAACCGAACAAGCGGAACACCGCGCACCACTCGATCACGGATTTTTTGGGCACCTTCTCGACAGCCAGCTCTGGTTCGAATCATTTCAGAATTGGCAAAGCGAATTCCTTTCGATCGCTGTCCTGGTGCTTTTGACGATATTCCTCCGCGAGAAGGGCTCCGCCCAATCCAAGGATGTCGCCGCCCCCCATGGGGAAACCGGGGACTGATCAAGAGCTTACTCAGCTTCCAAGTCCGCACGGGTGGCCGGCACGACGCCTACTCCATCGTGATAGACCAGGTAGCCACCGAGGGCGCCTGTCACCGTAAGAAGAAGTGCTGCCGTCACCGAGAGTACGGCCGCCCCCGGGCGAGCTAACGCCATCCTCCTCCTCCAGCGGAGGAGCAGGACTACGCCGTAAAGAAGCGCCGCGGCTACCGCGAAGAAAGCATGGAAGATCATGCGAAGATTCGCCTCATCGGTGTGCGCCGGGACGGTGAAATAGGCAATAATCCCTGCGCTGGCCACGACGGGTACAAAGGCAAGTCCAGCAACGAGCATCCCGACGGCACAGCGAGCGATGCTCTCGCGTTTCCGACGCAGAGCGAAGAGCTCAAGCACTGTGGAGGACAGCAAAAGGGTGAGCGGGAAGTGGACGAGAGCGGGATGGATTTCCCAAATGTTCATGCTTCCCCGAACAGCAAGCTATATGCCAGTAATGGTCGAGCGGTGATGCTCGGCGTTCTTGGGCGCGCTGATTCCGTGAGGTCTTCGCAGTGGGGGGGAATGCCTCAAACGTGCGCCCGTTTGTCACACGGCTCCGCAAAAACGAGTCATCCAGGGGGCGCGTTCCCGAGGAAATTGAGGGGACCAAACTGAGTGAGGTGGGCACAGCCGTTGCACCGGCTGGGTCATGAACCGCATTTCAAGCGCCAAGATGCGACAGAATCGAGCGCGAACACCGAGTCATGAGCCGGGAACTCGGAAAGGGGTTCCATGAACGCGGGGTCATCTCGTGGAGACTTGGCAATCGCGTTGCTCCTCATTGACGTCATCAATGACTTCAACTTTGCGGGCTCAGAAGTTCTGGTTCGGGAAGCAACCGCTGCCGCACCTCGCATTGAAACGTTGGCCAACTCTGCGCGCGGCAGTGGAGTGCCCGTGATCTACGTCAACGATAACTTCGGGATGTGGCAGTCGGACTTCAGGGCCGTCATCGACGAGTGCATGAGGCCCGAGAAACCCGGGCGGGACATCACGCAGCGGCTTCGGCCAAAGAAATCCGACTATTTCGTCCTTAAACCGAGGCATTCTGGCTTTCTCGGTACACCCCTTGAATCCCTGCTCGTCCACTTGAAGGTAAACGTCGTTTGCCTGGCCGGCTTTGCTACAGACCTATGCGTTCTGTTCACCGCCCTCGACGCTCACGCTCGCGGCTTTCATGTTGTCGTTCCTGGCGACTGTACGGCTTCGACCGAGGAGGATTGTAAAGAACGGGCGCTCGCACTCATCAAGCACACCTTGCGCGCGCCCGTCCCCCAAAGTAGCGACATCCATTGGGGTGAGATGGGTAGAGCGGAACGCAAGAGCCTCTTCTAACACATCGTCGGGTCAGTATGAGCGATTGGCACGCGCGTTGCTGGGATGATCGATGTTCGCCGAAAGGAATTGCTGATCATGGAAACGAACGAAAAACCCCTCGCGGTACTCACCGGCGCTTCTACGGGCATCGGCCTCGAGCTCGCCTTTCTGGCGGCCAAGGATGGATACGATCTGATCGTCGTCGCCGACGAGGGACAGATCTTCAAGGCCGCGGAACGGCTGACAACGTTTGGGGCCCGGGTCGCCGCCGTAGAGGCGGATTTGGCTACGCCGGAGGGCAATGACAGAGTGCTCGCCGCCGCGCAGGGCCGGCCCATAGAGCTTCTCTTCGCGAACGCGGGCCGTGGACTCGGGCATGCCTTCTTGGACCAGGAATTCACCGACATTCGCCGTGTTATCGACACGAACGTTACGGGCACGCTGTATCTCGTTCACAAAGTGGCCCGAAGCATGCGCGAAGCCGGTAGGGGAAGGATCCTAATTACCGGTTCGATCGCGGGCTTCATTCCGGGCACATTTCAGGCCGTCTACAACGGAACGAAAGCCATGCTCGATTCGTTCGCGATCGCGCTGCGCGCCGAGTTGAAGGACACCGGAGTGACCGTGACGAGCTTGCTTCCCGGACCCACAGAGACCGAATTCTTCAAACGCGCTGGTTTGCTCGACACGAAGGTCGGTGTCTCGGCGAAACAACCCGCCCAGGAAGTCGCGAGCATCGGCTATGCCGCCCTCATGCGCGGCGATGCGCAGGTGGTGGCGGGCTGGAAGAACAAGGTTCAGACGGCGCTCGCAAACATCGCCCCTGCGACATTCCTGGCCGAGCAGCATCGCCTTCAGGCCGAGCCAGGCAGCGCCAACGGCACGAGCAAACGCGGGGTTCTCGGCGCCGGAGCGTACGAAGAGGGAGACGATGCAGAGGCCATGTCGACGACCCAAGCGCGGCCTCTGCGCGCCAAGGGACGAAAGACTGGTAACAAGGACGCGCACCCGAAGAGACAGGCAGGAGGAACTCGTTAGTCCCGCCAAGAGCTCAGGGCAGCGAGTTCGTCCGTGGCCCTGCGGGCCCCAGGGCGAGGCTTGGGTCCGTTCGCTTGAAGGACACATTCTCGGACAACCAACGCCGCTGTGACTGCAGCAGTGTCGTTTGATAGAGTGACCGACAATGGCTATTCGCACCGCTCTTTGGAAAATTGGCGAGACTCCCGTCCCCTTGCGAAGTTCGAGAACGACGCAGAGCGCTGCGAGTACTTCGTGCCCATCGAATGGATCGAAACGGTGCCCCTCGAGCAAGCCGTGAAGGAAGTCGGCCTGTTCGGCAACCAAAACACGGTGTGCAAACCGACGACCCCCAAGTGGCGTTCAACAGTAGAACGCCTGAGACAGCACTTCCGGCGCGCAGACTCGTGAAATCTGTGCGCGCAGCCGCGCCCATCGACCCAAAGTATCAAATGCGGAATTCTTCGAACTCGATGTCGAGGTCGCGTTCGAAACGTTTGAGTAGGCCGCGATCCTCGTCGAAAGCGAGCACAAGAGAGGAGCCCGTCTTGCCCGCGCGCCCCGTTCGTCCAGCGCGGTGCACGTAAGCTTGGGTCGATTGGGGTAACTCGTAGTGTACGACCCAGGGGACGCTCTCGATATCGATACCCGTTGCGGCCGTGTCGGTTGTGACAAGAACCTCAGCGGCGCCCTCCGAGAAGGCTCGCAGGGCTTGTTTGCACTGCTCTTTGGTACGCTCGGGGCTTAGGGTCACCACGGCGAAACCAGCGTCTTCCAGGTGGCGAAAAAGGTGCCGCACGAGGTGGGGCTGATTCACGTACACCAGTGCGCGCCGGGACTTTTCCTTTTCGAGGAAGCGCTCCAAGCTGAGGTCGCGCTCACCCGCGTTTCTCACGCGCAGCCTAGCGTGCCGGATTTGCGTTTGGAGTGGGCGCTCCGCAGTCTTGATGGTGACGGGCGAATCCCCCATGAAGCGCGCGATGAGTTCAGCGGAGCGCGCGCCGAACGTTGCGCCCACGAGTACGAGCTGAGGCCGGGGGGGGCGCGAAAGCACTTCGCGCAAGAAGTCTGCGTCTTTCGCGGTAAGAATCGGCTCTGGTTCGTCGAGCACGAAGGTCGATACGCCCTTCAGCTTGCGAGCTCGAATGGCTTCGAGCACGCGCCCCGGTGTACCGAGCACGAGCCGGGTACTCTTTTGCAGTTCGGACTGTTGCTTGCGAAGATTGCCGCCGCTCACTAGGCCCACGGTGCTCACCGACTCAGACTTGTAGCGCGCGGCAATGCCGAAAGTCTGGATGGCGAGTTCGGTCGAGGGCGAGAGGGCGACGACCTTGCCCTCGCTGGTTTGTGCGAGCTTTTGTAGCAAGGGCAAGAGGTAAGCGAGGGTCTTGCCCGTGCCCGTCGCTGAATCGATGACCACGTGTTGCCCTGCCAAGATGGGAGCGAAAGCTTGAGTTTGGGCTTCGTTCGGCGCCGTGATGCCGTCTTCGGTCAAAGCCTTGCCGACCTGCTCGGTCAGGACGAATTCGGAAAGAGCCTCAAAGTTTGGCACGAACGGGCGTTAGCACGGATTACTTGCTCGCCGAGTTCAAGACCAAAATACCCTTAAAAATACGAAAGTTCCTGGCGCCCAACTAGGTGCATGTCACGCACACGATCCTAACAGGCTGCTTGGGAGGGAGCTGCGATTCCGGATAGCTGGGGAGCTACCGACACCGGGTGTGAGCTAACAGTTCAGGCTGCGCGCGATCCGGCGCCGACGCGTTCGAGTCCAAAGCCAGAGCCCCGCGATGGGGATCCATGTTGCAGGGGCCGAGCCGTTCGAGCCCGCCGACGAGCAAGAGCAGCCCGCGCCGTTGTCTCCTGCTGCAGACTCGTCGCCACCGCTGCCGCTCGGCGTTCCCCCAGAGGAGCTCAGCCCGCCTGAACCACTCATCGCGCCACCGCTGCCTCCCTGGCCAACCGCCCCGCCGGCACTACCGCTCGCACCGCCTGCTCCGGCACCTCCGCCACTCGAACCTGCGCCGCCGGCCTCTGCGATACCTCCTCCGAGAGATGAAGAGGCGCCTCCTGTCGCGGAAGCTCCGCCGATAGCAGAGTCTCCACCGGTGCCCGGAGCCCCGCCAGTCCCCGATGAGATGGGATCTTTGGGAGTGAATTGCCAGAAGTCGAGATTGAAGAGTGAGCCGCTGCCGCCCTTGAATACGAGGAACAAGTCGTGAACGTCTGTGGCGACGCTGACCTCCACCTCACAAGAAACGGTCTCCCAAGTTTGCCAGCCGCCAGTCGGTTCGACGGCGCACGTCCCGAGTAGAGCGCCGCTTTGGCTGTCTAAGTGGAGCTCGATGCTTCCTCCAGAGCCAGCGGAGGCGACCGTCGCCTCGAAAGTCGTAGCACCCGTGCGGAAGTCGACCGCCTTCACCTTGATGTAGTCGTTGTTTTCAATCTGTGCGACGGCCCGGCCACCCTCACCGGAGTCCTCGATCTCGACGCCACCCGTCCATGCGATGGTCTCGCCTTCGACTCTCTCAAACGGATTGAGATTTTCGAGTGCGTCGGGGCCCTTCTGGGTCTTTGAGATTGTTGGAAACGAGCCGTCAGAATTGTATTCGAACTCTTCGAGGGCCACTGAGCGCTTGTAGCCACCTCCGCCGGGGAGCTCTTGCGTGTGATAGAAAAAGTAGGAGTGCCCTTTGAAATCCACGACTCCGGCGTGGTTCGTGAACGCATGACCGGACGTGCTGTCCATGATAATTTTGCCAAACGTCCACGGCCCGGTCGGACCAGCGCTCGTCGCATAGGCGATATCTTCAGGGAGCGGACCCGCTGCAAACATCATGTAGTAGCGGCTATCGCGAAAGTAGAACCAGGGGCCTTCTTCGTACAGTGTTGGGCGCTCGGCGTCGCCATTGCGCTGGCCGAAGCCCGCTGTCGTTTGGTCTACCTGCTGAACCTGCCCGGAAAACGAGATCATGTCCTCGTTCAGCTTGACGTACCAGAGGCGCGGGTTACCAAAATACAGATAGGCCTGTCCGTCTTTGTCGATGAAGACGCTCGGATCGATGTACTGGTAGTTGCTGACGAGCGGGCGACCAATCGCATCCTCGAATGGACCTGTGGGACTATCGGCGACGGCAACGCCAATGGAGTCGGAGACGGGCACGTACATGTAGAACTTGCCGTTTCGCGCGATGCAGTGCGGTGCCCAGGCCTTCCCCGTCGCCCAAGAAAAAGAATGGTAACTGAGGGGCGATCCGTGATCGGTCCAGTTGACCATGTCCTTTGATGAGAACACTCGCCAATCGTCCATGGTGAAAAAGCCGTCGCGAGTGACGTCCTCGTCGTGACTCGTGCACAGGTACACCCGATCCTCGTGCACCATGGGAGCTGGATCTGCGGTGTAGACATGCTGGACAATCGGATTGTCTGCAAAGGCCCGCGAAGAGAACGTGGTAAGCGCAAGCGCTCCCAACATGACTGGGAAAGAAGGGAGACCCATCATTGCTTTTCTTTGGCCACGCGGATCGCGGGCACGACTCACTGAAGTTGAGGACCCATCGGCATCTTGATGCTGGCGATGGGTCTGGAGCACTTCGACTATTCCTAGGCGCTCATCATTCCGTCGAGCGGGCCATTGGCATTGAAGTTGTCTTGAATACCGAAGGCTCGCAGCAAACCCGTGAGAACGGCGCCGTTCTCTGCGTTTTTGCCATCAATGTGTTGACCCTGCTTCAACGCGCCACCGGCGCTGCCGGCGATGATAATGGGCATGTTGGACATCGAGTGGCTCGGGCCGATAGCGACATGTGTTGTCCAATACAGGAACCCGTTGTCGAGTAGCGGACCACCGGGGGTCGAGAACTGGGCCCACTTATCAAGGATCGCCTTGAGTGTTCCCATTCGAATGCGATCAATCTTCGCATGCAGTTCGGCCGCGCCTGCGATGGCGCTTCCCGATCCGCCATCGCTGTTGATGCGGTGGCTGATATGGTGAAACTTCTCTCGCTTCTGGCCGTCGATAGTATATTGGGTGGGGTCGGTCCCGCTGCCCACCTGCATGACGGCGACGCGGTTGATGTTGCACGAGAACGTAAGCCCAACCAGGTCGGCATGAAGCTTCAAGACCTGCTCAAAATTATCGTTCTGCTTGAAGGCTTGGCCGTTGTTAATCGCTTCAAGCGCTGCAACATCAACGCTACCTTCGCTGCAGGAGGAGGCCTCTTCACCCATGTTGCCCATGGTGTCTTCCACGTCTCGAATGCTGTCAAAATGGAGTTGAAGGCGTTCCTGGTCCGCTCTGCTCAATTTTGAGTTCATCTTCAGGCGCGTAATTTGCGCATGAATTAGGTCGTTGACGCTCTTTCGGCGCTGCAGCAAGAGGTCAGCCGTGGGGCTTGGCTGCCCCGTACCCGTATCGAGCAATCCAGCCAGACGATTATAGGTGTTGTATGGGTTCTGCTCCCCGGCACGCACCTGTCCGGCGGCCGAGAAGGAGAGTTTATCGTCGATGAACCCGTACTTGCCTCCAGTGTAGAGCGTCAAAGGAGACGTCCCCTGGGGGTTCACTGCGTTGGCGATCACTGTATCGATAGAAGGTCCCGCTGAGGTAGCCTGGTTGTTCGAGCCGTTTGGCGTCTTGGCAGTCAGGCCCTGCACAATCCCCTCGGCGTGGCCACAGCCACGAGTGTTGAAAGTCGGTAGCTTCACACCGCGAATGATGAGGAGTCTTTCGGCGTGAGGCGCTAGAATTCCGGTGCAACGTTCTGCAGCGAAGCCTTCCATGCTCGCTGTGGTGAGTGCCCCAACATCGGTTGGCCAGAAACTCTCCGGTTCGTTGCCCGATTTTTGCTGGACGCCGTTGGCGGCGCTGATGAAGAAGCCAAAGACCGGCGATCCAGATGCCGTTTGGGCAAACGCGGACTTCTCAGGTAGCCCCTCCAAAAAGGGCAACATGACACCGGTCGTACCGGCAGCAGCCAAAAATGCTCGACGATTGATACGCTTGTTCATGGGAGTTATTGAGTTCCTGTTTTTGCGTCCGTGAACGCCCGCGATTGCACAAGAGCCAAGACAAGACTCTTGATTGAGTTGTCGCCACCCTGACTCTGCTGCATGAGCGCTGTGATCAGGTCCCTATCGGCCGAGCCCAAGTCGCGCGTGAGGGTGAACTCTGCTAGGCGGGCAGAGAAGCAGGCATGAGCGGTCTCGCTGTCTGCAAGAATCGCCGCCATGTCAGCCGCGCCGGCGAAGGCTGGGTTGCCTGGAATCACGCCAAAGGTACCCGTCGTATCAACGGGTTTGCCGTTATCCATGGTGCGAACTTGCCCGATCGCATCGAAGCCTTCCAGCGCAAATCCCGGCGGATTGATAATGCTAATATGGCACTCGGCGCAGATCCCGACGCCGGTGAGTTCATCAACGGCCTCACGATTGGTCTGACCGGCCTTCGGCGTGGGGAGGGGCGGGATTTCTCCAGCCGGGGGATTGAGGTCGGCGCACAGCATGCGTCGGTTGATATCGACACCGCGATGAATTGGATCGGGCCGCTTCAGCGTGCCATTGACGGCCAAGAATCCGGCGCGAGTTAGGAAGCCAGGACGAGTCGGAACGTCGATCTGCTGAAGCTCAGTTCCGCTCACTCTTGCGCCGTAGATCGACGCAAGGTCTCGATTGGCGAATGCCTTCGTCGACAGGAAAATATCGCTTAGGCCCTGATTCGAAGTGAAGACGAGGTCAAAGAAGCGGACGTCAGCATCACGGAGCGCCACGGCTGTCGCCTCAGTAAAGTTCGGAAAGTCAGTCGGATCCTTGACGACGTCAGCCTCACGATCGAGCGCGTAGTACTCGTTGAAGAATCTCCGGATATTCTCCATGACGCTCGAGTCGTCGAGCATGGTCGTGACGCGGGCTGCAAGCCCAGCGTTGGTGTCAAGCTCGCCGTTCTCGGCAGCGGCTTGCAGTTCCTCGTTAGGCAGCGTGTTAAGCAGGAGATAAGAAATTTTTGTCGCCAGCTCGTCCCCAGAGAGACGAGAGCCTGTGTCGGATAGCTCAAGGCGATGCACAAAGAGTGTAGACTGCAGGAGGGCTTCCAAGAAAATTCGCGCGCCTCCAGCGAAGGCGTCCATGTCGGGCACGAGAGTTGGCGCCAAATTCCAGAGCTCGAGATATTCGGCAGCCTCCTCAGAAGTGAGCGCTCGCTTGTGCGCTTTACTGCCGAGCGCGCTGATAAAGCCCTGTGGATTGTTGGAGTTTCCGAGGCGTGCCATGGCCGCCGAATCACTCGTTACATCTTCTGCCACAAGCTGGGCCGCTCGCTCGTAGTCGATGGCCAATGTATCGGTGACGAACAGGCTATTCTCGTTGTTCGAGAAGATGGCCCCTCCCTTTGGATCGGGAAAGAAGGCTGACGAAAGGCCTGTGAGCTCCGGAAGCTCTAACAAGTCAACCACACTCTTTTCCCATTGGGCGTGAGTGATGCGGACCACGCGGTAATAGGCTGGATTGCCGTCAATCTTGATGCCGCCCACCTCGACTCCGGCGTTCCCGCCGCTCGCCGTAGAGCTTCCTGAAGCTTGCGACGAACCGCCAGCCGGTCCAGAAATTGCGCCACCCACACCCGAATCGCCGGGTCCACCGCCGGAACCAGCGTCGGTAGAGGGCTGACCCGAACCACAAGCGCTCACCAAGGCCATGAGCACACAGGGTGCAACCCACCTCAGCCGAAGCGAAGTTCTTGTGGCGTCCACTCGAGGGTTCATGCTGGGCGAATGCTTTTCCACTCCACAGAGGTCTCACGCCTGGAGCAGACCCGGTAGGGGAGTGGCGTTGCCGTCCATGCGTTCAATTATGCAGTGAAGCGCCAAACTCCCACCAAACCGGTTCTGGATACCGAAGCCCCCTGACTCGTCTTTGAAGGCTGGGCGTCGCCAGGAAGGGGGGATTTCGTTCTCCCTTGAACTTTTGCATTCGGCCCAGGTCGATATGCCCCTCTACCGAGACGAAGTTGATCCAGGAATACTCAACTCTCGGCCGCCTGCAAATCCGTAGAGTTCATCTTTACATCACCCTTCTCAGGCCGGGCGAGAGCTTCATGATGACTCGAACACCCCAATTTTGTCGTTCGCTTTTGATCGGCCTGCTCGCCGCACTTGGTTATTCTAGCCCGGCTCTAGCGCAAGTCGGTCCTGGCATCGCGAATCTCGACTGCGGAGATGGCGAGTATTTTAAGCCATTCGCGTTCCTCGAGAACGGCAGCGATCCGAAGGGCACCAACGTCTCCGTCATGGTGCGTGGCTATTTTATGACCGTCTTCGCGCCAGACAGCGGCAAGCCGCCCGGAGAAATCGCCATCTATGACGTCTCGAACCCAAAGATGCCTCGCGAGGTCAAGCACATCAAAGGCGGCGACACCAACGCCTTTCGAGAGAACCATTCGCTGCCGGTTGCCATCATTGATGGCAAACACATCATCGCATTTCAAACTATCGCCGGTATCCAATTTTGGGATTTCACCGACCCCCTAGAGACCCGACGCATCGGCATTATCAATCTGCCGGGCGTCAATGGTGGTGACTACGAGAACGTCGCTTGGCAGGCGACATGGCAGGGGCGTTACCTCTACGTGTCAGGTGGCAATCAGGGAATTTATGTGATCGACGCGCTCGATCCCACAAATCCCAAGCTCCTTCGTCAGGTACCAACCAGTACGACGGGCGGTTTTCGGGTTGGGCCAATCTTTGCGCTGGGTGACTACTTGGTGATCAGCACCATGGATCAGGGCGGCGCGTATGCGATCCTGGACATCGCCGTGCCGGATCAGCCAGCGCTCATCTCGCGCGTGTCGAACCTGCCACGAATGTACTCCATCGTGGTTGGTGGAGACGATCGCATCTATAGCGCCGGACGAGATGGCAACTTCCTGACCCACTCGTTCACAGATCCGACCCGCATCGCACCTATCAAGGACGCGCTTATCGGTGAGGATCAGCTCTATGTTGCGGCGCAGGATCATTTCGTCTTCCTTGGTCGTCAGAATAACGTCGTAAAGGTAGACGTTTCGAACGAGACCAATCCCATGGTCGTGGGCGAAGGAACACTTGGTCGAGAACACCCCGATCACGGTCAGGTGACCCCAATGGGCAACTTGATCTTTATTGGCAACGATCACGGCTCGGGGAGCGCACTCTTCTGCCATCAGCGCGGCAAAGATGAGACTCCGCTTGCCGTTCAGTCGACTTTTCCTAAAGACGAGGCCACCGGCATCGATCCGCAGGCGCGCATCGGGCTGCTCTTCTCGGACTATCTAGATCTGGGAACGCTCAGCGAGCAGAGCATCGTTGTGCGACCCGTGGGCGGAGAGCCGCTCGATGGCATTTACTCTTATGCGTTCAATACGCTTTCTTTCGGGCCCAGCGAGCTGCTTGAGGCGGACACCACCTACGAAGTTGTTCTGGCAGAGGGCGGACTCGCCGACATCATGGGCAACGCATTGTCAGAAGAAGTTGTCGTGCGCTTTTCGACGGGAGACATGGTGGTGGTTCCACCACCAGAACCGCCACCGGCTGCGGGCGGAGCGAGTGGCACTGGCGGGAGCGGCGCGGGAGGCTTGAGCAGTGCAGGTGGCGGCGGCATGGGTGGTGGATTCATGAGCGGCGGTGGCCTTGGAGTCGGCGGTGCTCAAAGCAGCGGCGGCGCGGTTAGCGCAATGGGCGGGGCGCTCGGCTCGGCAGGCGGAATGACGCCGGTCGGTGGCGCTCTCTCAGCCGCTGGCGGCGAAAGCGGAGGCATCCCCGATGACTCGAGTACAATGAGTGGGGGTTGCTCTCTCGGTGCCGGTGCTTCCGCATCGACCCGTGCGGGTCTGTTTCTCTTCATGGCTGGAGCGTGGCTCTACCGACGCCGAACACGAGGCGCATGACCGACCTCCGGGCTCTGGCGGGGCTCCTTACGGCGCTCGGCGCACTTTCGATGGCTTCGCCTGCGCAGGCGGCAGTGGCGGTCACGCCGCGCGTTAATAGTCCGTATCCAGTAGGGGCCGGCGTTGAGTTTGCAGCCAACGCCGTAGGAACGGGGGCGCTCAGTTATACCTGGGATTTCGGCGACGGTCAGATCAGTGAACCGAGCGCGTCGGGCACGGTGGTCCACACCTACGTTGAGCCAGGCCACTACCCCATCATCGTTCGAGTTGAAGACGAAACAGGAGCGTCTCGTAGTGCGAGTTTCCTCCAGACAGTCCACCGCCCGCTGCCGACAAACGCCCCCCAGTCGTCATCGACTATCATTCATCAGTCTGCGCAGCAGCGAGTCTGCAACACGAACGTCGACAATGACACGGTGAGCTGTCTTTCGACCGACACCATGGAAGTCTTGTTCGAGGTACCGGTCGGTCGTCATCCTCGGTCGCTCGCGGCGGGGGCCGACGGTTCGCTCTGGGTCACCAATCAAGATGACGCCACGGTCAGCGTGCTCGATGTCTCGGGTGCCCCGCTCCACACCATCGCGCTGCCGCGCGCGTCGCGGCCCTTTGGCATCGTGATGAACTCAGCTCGAGGAGTCGCCTATGTTGCTCTTCAAGCATCGGGCGAGCTAGCTGAGCTCGATCTCGCGACCTTTTCCGTCAAACGACGCGTGCCCGTTGGGCCTTGGGCAACGGGTCTCGCGGTAGACGCGAGCGGCGCCCGCTTGTTTGTCACACGCTTTCTGTCGTCGCCCCAGGCGGGAGAGTTCAGCGAACTCGCGGCCGAGTCTCTCGAGGTGGTTCGGCGGTTCGAACTGGCGTTGGATCCCGGCCCGGATACAGAAGCCACAGCCAGAGGCGTTCCGAACTATTTGCGTAGCGTTGTGCCGAGCCCAGACGGAACCGCGCTTTGGGTTCCGGCAAAGAAGGACAACATCCTGCGAGGACTTGCGCGCGATGGTGAGGCACTCACGTTCGAGACCTCCGTGCGTTCCATGATTTCGATCATTGATCTGTCGTCTAATGACGAACGCTTCTTGGAGCGCACGGACATGAACAACCGAAGCCTCGGTCTGAGCCTGGCCTTCTCACCCCTCGGCGACTACGCGTTCGTGGGTCTTTTGGGAAACAACGGCGTCGAAATCATCGACACATATAATCGCAAGATCGTGGCGGGCACGATGGAGTTAGGCAAGGCGCCAGACGGTCTCGTTTTGGACGATAAGGGCAGACTCTATGTCAATTCATTCCTATCGCGCAGCGTGGTGATCCTTGACGCAAGCGAGATCCTGGCTTCGACCAATTTTGGTTTGCCTGAGCTCGCCGAGGTCGTCGTTTCCACTGCGGAGAAGCTTGACCCACAGGTCCTTGCTGGAAAAATTGTCTTTTATGATGCCTCAGACCTTCGCATGGGCAAGGATGGATATATTAGCTGCGCCGTCTGTCACCTCGACGGTCTAGATGACGGACAGGTGTGGGACTTTACTGATCGCGGCGAGGGACTGCGCAACACGACGACACTCCTGGGTAAACGAGGAATCGCGGAGGGGCGTCTGCATTGGAGCGGTAACTTCGATGAAGTGCAGGATTTCGAGCACGATATCCGGGGAGCCTTCGGTGGAGTCGGCTTTCTCAGCGACGAGGTTTTCAACGAGGGCACTCGTAACACCACTCTCGGCGACTCGAAGGCAGGACTCAGCCCTGAACTCGATGCGATGTCCGCTTATGTGACCTCTCTCGACCGCGTCCACGATAGCCCGTTTCGGGACCCGGATGGATCACTCACGGTGGAGGGGCTTCGCGGTCGCGATATCTTCTTGCAGGCCGGGTGCCCGGCTTGTCATGGCGGAAGCGATTTTACAAATAGCGCGAGCGGGACCGTATACGACGTCGGGACGATCACGGCAGCGTCGGGCAAGCGTCTCGGCCAGACCCTCGAAGGTATTGATACTCCCACGCTGCGCGGTATTTGGGAGACGGCCCCTTATCTCCATGACGGCTCGGCGGCGAGCCTGGGTGAAGTTGTTGGTTCGAAGAATCCGGCCGACTTGCATGGCCAAACGCAGGGCCTGACGGATCTCGAACGCCTAGACCTAGTGAGTTATCTATTACAGATCGACAACACTGCCTTAGAAGACGAGGTCGAGCCGACCGAGCCCGAGCCAACCGAGCCTGAGCCGACCGAACCTGTACCGACCGAGCCTGAGCCAACCGAGCCGGTACCGACCGAACCTGAGCCAACCGAGCCCACACCGGGAAGCGGCGGCGGTGGTTGCGCGGTGATTCCGAGTGTGCCGTCGGGAGGAGGCAGGCTTTGGTTTTTCGGCGCTCTTGTTTTTGCCTCATGCCTTCGTCGACGCCGCATCGCAAAGCCCGTCGCATTGCGCGCGTCCTGCGTATCATCCGAGCCATGAAGCTCGCTCTCCCCTCACATCTTTCGCGCCTCTCGTCCCCGGCCGAGTCGCGTTAGTAGCAACTATCGAAACAGGTTGCGCGAGGCTTGAGCGAGTATCGCTCTCGACGGCGCAGGGCGACCGCTCGCTTCTTTTCTCTGCCTCCGGGGAGACGAAAAGCACGAGGCGGCCCCAGCCCGCATGAACACGAACGGTTCGAAGGCGACTTGGGGAGGTTAAGGCGCCTTGCGGTCCAGTGTTTCCATGAGCCAAGTCATGGCTGGCCTGGGTGTGCCGTTGCGAATGAGCCCGCTACTCGTGACCCAAGTTGACCCGTAGATCCAACCCCAAACTGTGATGCCGTGGATCCATTCCGTTTCGAGAAAGAACGGGAAGTGCTCTTTATACTTATTGAGCTGGGCCTGATCATCGTTCTGATCGATGTCGTATTCCGTGATGTACACGGGCAGGCCTGTGTCCTCATGCATCTTCGTGAGCAGGCTCTTCATCGTGTTCGTAGACACGCTGTTGAGGCCATGAGCTTGGGCCCCGAGCGCGTGGATGGGGGCGCCAGCCTGTTTCACCGTTTTCGCGATATCGATGAAGTGTTGGTTCTGATCTCCGTACTCGATATTGTTGTAGTCGTTCAGAATCAACACGGCGTTGGGGCAGTATTCGTGCGCCCAAGCGAACGCATTTTGAATCCATTTCCAGTCCCCGTTCGTTCCGCCGCCGATCGCATTCGCATAGGATGGCGTAGTGTGGGGTGGGGGTTCGTTGACGACGTCGATATAGGGAGTATCCGGATAGCGTTCGCAGAACCCCTGCATCCACGCTCGAACATTGCTCTCGGTGATCGTTCCAGACGGCTGCTGGCTGCCCCAAACAAACGTATGTTGTTTGAAGATGATGCCCTTCTGCTGGGCGTAGTCGTAGATTGCGTCGATCGTTCCCCAGTTGAAAGCCGATGAGGCACTCTGCTGAACAGAGCCCCACTTGCCAGCATTTTCAGCAGTAATCTGGTCCCAATAATCAGAGAAGACGCGGCCGCCGCTATCGATCGAGTTTCTAGTGGTGATATTGCCAACAAACTTTCCGTTTCGCGACCCACCACTGCCACTCTGACCCCCGCTTTCGCTGCCCCCGCTCGCCGGAGCGCCGCCATCGGCAACGCTACCCCCGCTCGCCGGAGCGCCGCCATTTCCGGGGCTAGCACCGCCACTACTTCTGCCGCCGCTGCTAGGGTTAGTCCCTCCGCTCGAGGAACCTCCACCGGCCGCAAAGGCGCCACCACTTGAGTGAGCTCCGCCTGCTGCCGCACCACCTGCCATAGACGCCCCACCTAGCCCAGATTGACCTCCAGTTTCAGTGTCATCGGGCGCGAGATCGTCGGACACTCCAGCGCACGACGCTAACAAACCAACAATGGCAATGGCGTTGAAGCTGGCCAGACGTCGAACGACCAGGGAACGCTTAGACGGGGAGGAGTGCACCGCATGATTATGGTTCAAACCTGCCTTGAGTGGGGGGGGTGCGAATGGGCCGCTGAGACATGGAAGGTTGTAGCGAAAGAGTAGAACTGCGAGGCCACAGCTCAGGGCTTCGGGGCCACTTCGAATGCGAGCTGGCGCAGCCGGCGACAAGTCTTGTGAAGGCTCGCGGTGACGAGATAGCGGGTGCTCACCGCTCATTTGAGGCGCTTCAGGGCGCTCGTCGAGCCAGCAACCTAGAGCGAAAATTGAGGTCGGCTGGGCGTGGCAGCGGTCATGGCCAATTCTTGCGCTGCGGGTTTTCCCAGGGGGCTCCGCAAAGCTCACAGTCTTCGCCGAAGAAGTACCCTTCGGCGCCAAGGTCGCCGTAAATCCAGTAACGCATCCAAGCAACGATGGCGGGTCGCTCTTCGCCTCCGCCGTTTTGTTCGATGTAAGTATGACCGGCGCCGGTTAGCGTGGCCAGGAAGGTGGGCACTTCAGAGCTAGCATAGGTCTGCTGCTGGAGGGGCAGGCCCACTGTGTCACCGGTACCCGACGTCTGCAGCATTGTGCCATGAAGATCGGCACTCGCTCGATGCCCGTGGATGGACACTATCGTCATCACCGCAGCGTCACCGCCGATCTCGACCGCAGCAGTTCCACCTACCGAAAAGCCCATCGACACCGCGTGGTCGCTCCACACCTTGCCTTCGTAGAGTCCTGGCATTGTGTTCTGGGCTAAAATCCAATCGAGCCCATCTTGCATCTTCTGCCGATTGCCAGCATCCCCAGGACCGCCGTTCAGAACGGGTGTACCCACCACGATGAACCCGTGGGAGGCAAAGTTGCGGAGCATGGTGGTGTGAACGTTCACCCCTTGGCCGATTCCAGGTCCGAAGATGATCGGTGCGTGAAGAAAACCGCCTTCGCCGAGCTCGTCGGGGCGAAATACCGTGTAAGTGCCGCCCGGCCCGACCGAGGTTTCAACTACGGTATCGAACGGGCCTTCGGCCGAGTAGTCGTCTATCGGTGGCAGCATCGGCCCTTCACTTGAGCCTCCGGTGCCGCCGTCTTCTGCACTTGCACCGCCAGACGACATACCTCCCGCGCTAGCTCCGCCGGACGGCGCGCCTCCAATTGCGTCAGGTGCCCCACCCGAGCCACCGACGACTACGGACTGCCCTCCAGATCCGGCGCCGCCACCGATTGCAGCACCGCCGTTTGCCGTCGATTGCCCACCTATGACGGACGAGCCACCATCGCTCGTCGGACTCGCGCCCCCGCTGCTTGTAGCGCCGCCGCTAGACGGGGTTACTCCCTCCGGTTGGTCGTTCCCACAGCCGAAGAGGGGCGCCCAACTCAGGTAGACCAGAAGGGTTGATAGTCTTCGCAATGTGGGCATATGGGTTGTGAGAGTTTTGGGGCAGGAACGCGTGCGATTGACGGGTGAATTCAGCACGAAGCGCTACATGCACACAGATCTAAAACTGCATGAAGAAATCCCATGAGTCCGTCGCGATCCAGTTCTGATTGCCTTCATTGTCGATGTTGGTGTGGCCGCCGGCGAAGGTGCAAACCCTGGTGGGGTAACCCGGGTCGCAATCCTCGAAATCAAAGCAGACGTGTCCGCCGTTCTGCCAAACGGGGATGTTAGCGGGCACTGTGCAGCCGTTATCGGTGGCTTTTTCAATCGCGATGAACTTGGCGCCTTGCGTCGTGCTGTTGCCGTTGACCCAGGGGCAAGTTCCGTCGGTCATGCCGGTCGTGTGCATCCAAGCAATGGGTTCACGTGTCTTTTGCGGCAACCAGATATTGTAGTTGGCCGGTGCGATGCCAACCGCTGCGCGAATGTCTTCTTGGTGATTGGTCGACAGAGAGTAGGTGATCATCCCGCCGAAGCTAAAGCCCGTCGCAAATACTCGCGTCGTGTCGATGCAAAGATTCTCCTTCGCGTAAGCCAGCAGATCGTCGAAGAGGGCGTGGTCCTTCTCTTGCCAGGTCGAGCCGTCAGATTGCGGGGCGATGAAGATGGCTCGGATGTTGTCGGCCTGAGCGAGCGGCTTCAGGAAATAGTAGTTTTGGTCACGAACGGCCTCGGAAGTGCTGCCAATCCAGTGAGACGTGTAGAAAAGACGATGGGGTTCGTCTGGATCGTAGTTGGCTGGGATGTCGATGATGTACGACCGACTCTGTCCGGTGCTCGTGATGTTGTGCTTACCGGTGGTTACTGTCGTGGCTTTGCCGCAGCCCGCGCTCTTCAGCGGAGGGTTGCCGAGCGGGAGGCCGCCACCGGCGCCTCCTGAACCGGGGGCTCCGCCGGCGTTGCTCAGGCCGCCTGTACTCGACCCACCGCTATTGGCACTGCCGCCGGACTCGGGCGCGTCTCCGCCACTTGGACCCCCGCCCGAGCTGGCGCCACCCGTGGATGGCGTTCCACCCGTATTTTGAGTTCCACCCACAGACGCGCCACCCCCCGAAGCGGGCCTTCCTCCGGCAGCCGTCGAGCCGCCGCTGCTCAGACTTCCGCCGGAGCCGAGTGTGCCTCCCGCCGAGGTCGCCCCACCAGTACTCGGCGTTCCGCCGACTTCGCCGCCACAGGCACCTAAGACGAAGTTGAGGGCGAACAGAAGAGAGACGATACGGCGGGAAGACATGGACTTGATCCTTTAGATTCAGGTAGTCGGTGCGCCCCGTACCTGGAGCGTTGGGCAGCCTCAGAATTTGACCAAGACGCCCCCAAACCGACGAGAGGGGATGGCCGTTCTGAGGTCAGCGCGGTCGCGAGGATGAGAAACTATGTGCGCGTGGAGTGAGCGCTAACAGATGCATGGGAAAGCCTTACGACCTTGGAAAAGTTCATCAGGAGTGCTCGGTCGCGGAATTCTCATTGTTGTTGAGCCGAATATTTCTCGGCTCCGGGGCACAATTACGCAGCTGGTGGAATGCTTCACTCGAGGCCAGGGTGGTTCTGCACCGTGAAAACATCAGAAAAGTCACCCCACTACCCACTTGGTTTCAGAAGGTCTTTGGCGCCTCTTGTTAGCGCCATTGCGCTGCAGTCGGCGTGCGGCACTTCGCCTGGGTCTGATCAGGGAAGCGTTGGTGGAGCGGCTCCTTCGGCCGGTGGCACCACTCCGACCGCTGGCGGCTCAGGAGGAATGCTCGCATCAGGCGGGACACCCTCGGGAGGGGTGGGTGGCTCAAGTCAGAGCGGCGGCGCAAGTGCCGGTGGCAGTCTCTCTAGCGGTGGCGCTCTGAGCGGTGGATCCGGCGGGGTTGCCTCGGGGGGTTCAGAGGGCAGCGTGGGGGGCGCAGGGACGGGGGGCTCGGTAGCTTCGACATGCGTCCCGGACGGGAAGGCTCACAATCCACTCGTCACTCAGATTTTCACGGCCGATCCGAACGCCATCGTGTATGGCGATCGGATCTACGTCTATACGTCCCATGACGAGGACAATCAGGAGGGCTTCGACATGGTCGACTACCATGCCTTCTCCAGCGACGACATGGTGAACTGGCAGGACCATGGAGTCCTGATCCACGCAAATCAGCTATCATGGGCTCAGAATCTCTACGCGCCCGGCGCCTGCTCCAAGAACGGCAAGTACTACATCTACATCCCGAACTCGGGCAGCGCGATTGGCGTTGGAGTTTCGGACGATCCGGGTGGGCCGTTCGAAGACCCTCTTGGCCGAGCTCTGATCACGCCGAGCTTTCCCAACGCCAACGTGCCGTGGCTTTTCGATCCGGCGTGCTTCATCGACGATGACGGACAGGCTTACCTGTACTTTGGCGGAGGCAACAGCGGGGCCAACGCGCGCGCTGTTCGGTTGAACGATGACATGGTCAGCATCAAGGATTCGTCCGCAACGACGATTCCGACGACGGCTTTCTTCGAGGCGTCCTTTATGCATAAGCGTGAAGGCAAGTACTACTTTAGCTATTCATCGGACTTCTCGAACGGCCATGGAGCGGCTCTCGAGTATCTTATGAGCGATTCGCCGATGTCCGGGTTTGAGTACAAGGGCGCCTTCGTACCCAATGCTCAGATCAACAATGGCAACAATAACCACGGGTCCATCATCGAGTTTCAGGGCAAGAGCTACGTTTTTTATCACAATCGCAAGCTTGAGCAGGAGCTTGGGGTCGACAAGGTCAATAACCGGAGCGTCGCTCTCCAAGAGCTAACGTATAAGGCAGACGGCACAATCAACACCGTCACGATGAGCCAGGACGATCACACGGTAAGTCAGCTCAAATGCCTCGATGGATTTTTAGAGGTCCAGGCGGAGCGTTTGGCGGAAGAGCAGGGCATCGAAGTGGAAGGCAAGGCCGGCGAGACGATCCGCATTGCTCAAATTAGCAACAACGACTGGGTGGCCTATTCGCAGGTCGACTTTCACGACGGCGCCACCAAACTTGTAGCGAAAGTTGCTTCGTCGAGTGCCGGCGGCACAATCGATATTGTGGTTGATGGTTGCATTGGCGGGGCCGCGGGAACCTCGATCGGTACCTGCGCCGTGGTGAGCACCGGCGGCGCCCAACAATTTGCCGAACTCCAATGCCCTATCGAGAGCACCGCAGGAGGGCACGACCTCTGTCTCCGATTTGGCGATAGTCCGAGCTTTCAGCTCGATTCCTGGCACCTCGAATAGCGCGGAATCGTGAGCGCCTAGCGACAACTCGGCGACCGGACCCCAAAGACCGATCGCCTATCCCGCAGCCTTAGAACTGGTCGAAGAAGTTCCAAATGGTTTGGCCTGAGTTCGGCGCGACCATGTGGTCGCCGTTGTACTCGCACCAGGTAACCGGATAACCGTCCGTACAACCCTCGTAGGTCGTGCATTCGCAAGGCTGATAGTTGGAGCCTGCCAATTCGCACCAGTTTGAGTCTGAGGGCATCGCGGCGCCGCAGCCGTTTCGCTCAATAAAGACATCTCGCGCTGCTTCGCCGCCCGAGATGGCAACTACCGAATCGGATGTTCCATGAAAGCCCATGTAAGCCACGGGTTGAGTGCCATTGGCGCAACCGCTGACCGCCGAATTCCCGGCCATGGGCGCAACGGCCCGGGCTAGGCCCGAGCAAGCAACGGCATTCGACATCATCCCGCCAAAGCTGAAGCCGGTTGAAAATACGCGGCTGTGATCGAAGCACAACTCGGCATCGAAGCGCTCCATCATGGCCTCCAAGAAGGCGATATCTTGGCCGTTCGTGTTGCCCCAACCGAGGCCGTTGCCGTTAAAGTCGAGTCCTTCTGGGGAAACAAGAATAGCCTCTCCCTCGGAAGCACCGAGCAGCCCGTAGTAACCGTTCGGGCCATTGCCGGCCACCTGCTGAGCAGAGCCGCCCCACGGATGCCAGGTGAAAATCAACTTGTAAGCCTTCTCGGGATCGTAGCCCTCGGGGAGCGCGAGGATGTACTCTCGCATCAGGCCATCTACGTCGATACTGGCGCGACCGCTGGTAGGCGCGGCTTCTCCGCAGCCCATGCTCGGCAGCGGATCATCGCTCCCGTTGTTCTCTGAACCGCCGCTGGGGTTGTCCGAAGCGCCGCCGCTCGAGTTGCTCGATCCACCGCTGGGGTTGCCCGAAGCGCCACCGCTGGGGTTGCCCGAAGCGCCACCGCTGGGGTTGCCCGAAGCGCCGCCGCTGGGGTTGCTCGAAGCGCCGCCGCTCGAGTTGCTCGAGCCGCCGCTGAGGTTGCCCGAAGCGCCGCCACTGAGGTTGCCCGAAGCGCCGCCGCTGGGGTTGCTCGAGGTGCCGCCGTTGCCTGTACCGCCTCCCTGATCTGGAGTAGCCGATCCGCAGCCTGCTGAGTTCATCAGCAACACGGAGAGAAGTGTGAGGATGGTGGGAGGAAGAACGCCTTGGACTCTCATATTCATCACGGTCATCACTCTTTCTTGGGTTCCGCGCTGGGAAGTTCACCAATCGAGAGACCTTAATCCACGCTCAAAAATCGCAGGGCCCGGCCTCGACTTCCTTTGTAGCTGGAATTGCTCGGGGAACGCGGGTGACAAAATTGCCCCCGGCCAAGCCATTAGACGCTGACGATACCAATGGCATTGGCAACTTGCGACCACGCTGCACCGTTTACCCGTAACGATGGGGCGCGCGCCCACCCTGCTCGGATGTTCTTAAGGACGAGACAGTTAGATTGTTGGGAGCCCGGCGCCTTCGCTCGAGCCCCGCTGGGGCGCTCGGGGCTGACTGATGCTCAAGGATTGATTTCATTGCAGAAAGTAATGAAGTCGCCGAACGTGCTCTTTTACCGGGCTCGAAGGGGAGGGGAATGGCGTAGTCATGCCGAGAGTTATCTTTCTACATGGTTGGAGCGTAACGAACACCGATACGTACGGAGAGCTGCCGTCGCGGCTCGTGCGTGAGGCTGAGGCGCAAAATATCGACATCAGCGTCCAGCATATTTACCTCGGTCGCTATGTGAGTTTTCAGGACGAAGTTCGGGTTCCAGATTTAGCGTTTGCTATGGAACACGCCGTCGCCACGGAGGGCTTAAGCAACGGCGAGCGCTTCTATTGCATCACTCACTCTACGGGCGGTCCAGTCGTTCGCGAGTGGGTGGAGCGCTATCACCGCGCGAAATCAGGCTGCCCGATGAGCCATCTCGTCATGTTGGCGCCGGCCAATTTTGGCTCTGCCTTGGCCACTCTCGGAAAGAGCAGGGTGGGGCGCTTGAAGGCGTGGCTCAACGGCGTCGAGCCGGGCCAAGGAGTTTTGGACTGGCTCTGTTTAGGGAGCAGCGAAGCCAACGCGCTCAACTTGGCTTGGATACGAGAAGGTGAAGAACTGATTGGCCCGGAGCAGGTGTTCCCGTTTGTTCTTTCTGGGCAAACGATCGATCGCAAGTTGTACGATAACCTCAATAGCTACACGGGCGAGCCCGGAAGCGACGGTGTCGTGCGCGTTGCGTCGGCAAATCTCAACGCGAGTTATGCCGTTTTGAAGCAGTCGGGCTTGCCCGATGCAAAGAAGTTTAGCGTCCTCGAGCTCGCACAGCCTGTGGCTCGGCCTCCCGCGGTACCGTTTCGAGTCATCAAGGGGGCATCTCATTCGGGGACGGACAGCGGCATTATGCGATCGGTAGCCGCGAACTTGGGCGGAGCAGGGGAGGAAGTCGTGAAGGCAATCTTGCGTTGCCTCTCCGTCACGACGCGAGCCGGTTATGACGAACTGGCTGCGCAATTCATTGAAGAAACGCGCGCGGTTCAGGAAGAGGAGCGCGTAGAGCGGGTCAAGAGCGTCTTTCAGACGACTCGGGAGTTTGTTCACGATCGTTACGCTCAGCTCATCTTTCGCGTTCGCGATTCAGACGGGCAAGCCGTCCCCGATTTCGACCTCTTGCTTACAGCGGGCTCGAAGTCGAGCCCTAACCATTTGCCTGAGGGCTTCTTTCAAGATCGCCAAGCTAATCAACAGACGCGCGGGGTGATCACGTACTACCTCAACTACGATATCTTGGTCGGTGGCGCCGAGATCCCAGGTGTTCGGGAAGGCAATAAAGGCGTCGAAGGCCTCGGCCTGGAGCTGCATCCACGGCCCGAAGATGGATTTGTACATTTTCGAAAATGCCGAGCCCCGGCGAGCAGCGAGCTCCTGAGTCAACTCGTTCGCCCCAACGAGACGACCTTCATCGACATCCTCTTGACCCGCGTCGTGCACGACGAAGTACTACGCCTCGACCCAACGACCACGCCCAAGCCAATCCCCAAAAAGCCGGGGCCAGCCATCAATTGATGTGGCCCTCGGCCTTCAGGGTAGCCGTGAGGCTGAGTGCGGGGCTAGGTACTGGCAAAGATGGCCTGGCTTAACGTTCGTGCCAAACGGGCCGGGTAGGGCTACCCTCCTCAGCACCATGTTTGAATCGACTCGCACCTTGAAATGTGCCGCGCTCCTAGCCATTGTTAGCGTAATGGGAGCGTGTGCTCACTCGGGCGGCTCAGCCGACGCCGAGAAGCCCGAAAGCTCCTCTGCAGACGGGTCGAGCGCGCCCGTCACTCTACCAACCGAGGACGCATCGCCCGGCGAGGCTGACGTCGAGACCCCGCTAGGTAAAGTGTGTGGCGCTCGTGCGGGGGACACGTGTGGTGAGACCGAGTACTGCGCCTATGAAGCGGGCCAGTACTGCGGCGCGGCAGACGCGTCGGCCACGTGCAAGCCCCGGCCTCAGATGTGCACGCGCGACTACCGCCCGGTTTGCGCTTGTGACAACAAGACCTATGGCAACGCTTGTAGCGCAGCTGCTGCCGGCCAAGGCGTGCTCACCCTCGGCGAGTGTCCCCCTTCTCCTGACGAGATCCCCGGCGAATAGAGGCGCTGCGCCCGCGCGATTCGCGGGCTGGCTTGTACCCGCGCGGCCTCGGCATGCTTCACGCGGAGGAATTCTCGCCCAACACCTATCGCTCGAGCGCAGCACACCGACGCTCTCACCGGGAGAACTGCAGCAGCTCCGGCTCGCAACTCAAGTGCGCTCGAAGCCTCCCGGCTCCTGCTGCCCGGACTTGACATCTAATTCGAAAATACTAGAAGTAAGGCGTGGCCTCGAAAGTTGAGCAGCGCGCAGAGCAGTTGGCTGCCCTGGGGCACCCCGTCCGCCTCACCATTCTGCGTTTTGTCGTTCAAGGCGGGCCCGGTGGAACGACGGCGGGTGACATCCAGTCCCACGTCGATATGCCGGCTTCGACGCTCAGTCACCACCTGAAGCGTCTCGTTGAAGCAGGGCTCCTCACGACCCAGTTGGAGGGAACGTTCCACTACTACGCTCCCGAGTTCAAGAACCTCCGGGCGCTCACGGACTACCTCTGGGAGGACTGCTGCAAGCGTGGAGACACCAAATGCTGCTAACCTTTTTTTGCTTTGTTACTTCGAGAAAATTGGAAGGATAAACCATGAATGTACTAAAACCCCATGTTTCCCTGAATGTCTCGGCTATTGAAGCTTCGGTCGCCTTCTATGAAGCGGCCTTCGGTGTGAAGGCCACGAAGCGACGCCCCGGCTACGCCAAGTTCGACCTAGAAAGCCCGTCCCTCAACCTGACCATGACAGAAGCGCCTAGGACAGGCATCAACGCGAGCCATTTCGGCATTCAAGTGGCGGCAACCGCGGACGTGCTCGAAGCCAAAGCAAAGTTCGAGTCGGCTGGGCTCCTCACGCGGAGCGAGGAGGACACCGCCTGCTGCTACGCGATCCAAGACAAGGTCTGGGTGGAAGACCCCGACGGCAACGCCTGGGAGGTCTTCGTAGTGAAAGCCGACGCTCCCGTGGTGCGAGAGGCCAAGAGCGCGTGTTGTGTTCCGTTAGGCGTGGCGGAGGCGAAAGGTTCGTGTTGCTGAAGAGGGCCGTTGCCGAACTTGTGGGCACGGCTGGTCTCCTAGCCATCGTCGTCGGATCGGGGATCATGGGCGAGCGGCTCTCGGGCGGAAGTTCGGCCCTGGCCCTGCTCGTTAACGCCATGGCGACGGGAGCGGGCCTGGTCGCTCTCATCCTGACGTTTGGCCCAATTTCCGGTGCTCATTTGAATCCGCTCATCACAGCAGCCGAGGTGATCGGGGGGCGCCGCACCTGGCGTGAATTCGTCGTGTACGCCGCGGCGCAGTTCGTTGGCGGCGTCGTTGGTGTGGTCTTGGCTCACGCCATGTTCGAGCTCCCGCTCGCGCAGGTCTCGGCCCATGCGCGAGCGGGGGTGTCTCAGGTGGGCAGTGAGGCGCTGGCCACCTTCGGTCTCGTTGGGATCGTGTTTGGCGTAGGCCGGACGAGGCCGGATGCCACCCCATACGCGGTAGGCGCCTACATCACGGCTGCCTATTGGTTCACCTCGTCCACGTCATTCGCGAATCCGGCTGTCACGTTGGCTCGCTCCTTCACCGACACCTTCTCTGGCATCCGGCCCTTCGACGTCCCTGGCTTCTTCTTGGGCCAGGCCATCGGGGCGAGTTTTGCGATCGCCCTATTCTCCTGGTTTCAGGCACCTAAGGAAGCAACATGAAGACCGTTCTCTTTGCTTGCGTTCACAACGCCGGTCGCTCTCAGATGGCGGCGGCGTGGTTCAATCACCTGGCTGACCCCACTAAGGCTCGCGCCGTCTCGGCCGGCACTGAGCCCGGCACCAACGTCCACCCAGAGGTACTCATGGCCATGAACGAGGTAGGCATCGACCTCTCGGAAGCGAAGCCTCAGTTCCTTTCGGACAAGTTAACTCACCAAGCCAGCTTACTCATTACGATGGGGTGCGGCGAAGCATGCCCCGTCGTACCAGGCCTGCATCGGGAGGATTGGCCGCTTGAGGATCCCAAGGGGAAGTCTGTCGAGCGAGTCCGTGAGATTCGGGATGAGGTACGGCAAAGGGTGGCCGATCTAATAATTCGCGAGGCTTGGTGATACGCCTCGTAATTGGCCTGCCCGAAAGTGAGCGGTCGAGCGTACCTCGCTTGTGAGATCCGTCCCCGCGGGCACCGTCTTCACTTGCAAGTCGTAAGCCCTACCTAACCAAGGCGCGCATCACCTTGGTAATCTAGACATCGACAAGGGCTCCGAGGCGCACCTTCGCGCACGTCAGCCCGTGGTGTGCGGGGTCGTGAAGAAGAGTTGACACCTCCTGTGAGCAGCGTCACATTCAAGGTCTCTGGAGCGATCCAGAGGCCTATGCGTTCGTAAACAACCGTTCCGTCGGCGCTTCTTGCGTCCCGCCTCCCGGCTTCCGTCGCGGCCGAACCCCACTGGGTTCTAGTCGTTGGCTCAGCCTGCGGAGGACGGAAATGAATCGTTTTCTCGAACCGAGGGTTGTTTATGTCTTTCGTTGCTACCGCGAGCCACGTCTCGCTGGAGTTCGCCAATGGTCGCGTGCTCTTTGAAGATTTGTCGTTCAGCCTGTTGCCCGGAGTCAGCGCGCTCGTGGGCGTGAATGGCGCTGGGAAGACGACGCTCGGGCGTCTGTTGGCGGGTGAGGTGCTGCCAACGGCCGGCAAGGTCTGGGCTCCCTCGCCGCCGCTGCTATTTCGTCAGTCGGAGGCCCCGTCGCCCCTCAGCGTCGCCGAATACCTCGCCGAAACCTATAGCTGGAGCCTTTTGGGCGAAGAGCTCCTGAGGGGGATTGCTTGGGAAGCTCACTGCTCTTCGCTCAGCGGTGGGGAGTGGGTTCGTGTGCGTTTGGCGCGTGTACTCGAAGAGCCTTTCATTCTGCTCGATGAGCCCACTAATAATCTCGACTCAGAGGGCCGAGCAGCGGTCGCGCGTTTCGTGCAAGGTAGACAAGGCAGCACGCTCCTCATCTCCCACGATCGTCAATGTCTGGGGCTCGCCGAGCGCATCTATGAGCTAACCAATCACGGCCTGCGACTCTACGGCGGAAACTACGCGGCATACGCGGAGGAGAAGGAGCGGGAACGCGTTGCGGCAGAAGCGGCCCTCGTTCGGGCCAAACAGCAGCGAGACCACACGCGCGAGCAACGCATCGAGGATGCTGAAACCCAGGCGCGCCGCGAAGGGCGTGGGAAGCGGCAAGCGAAAGAAGGCGGAATGCCACGCATCGCTCTCGGCAATCTTCGCTCGAGCGCACAAGTGTCCCGAGGAAAGCGCGCGCTAGCCTTTGAGGAACGAGAAAATGACAGTGCCGAGGAGGTGCAGCAAGCCTTCAGCGCTCTAGAAAAATCCCCCCTCATGTACGCGCAGATCGCGAGTGAGCCACTACCTAACGGCGCTTTGGTCGCGGAAGCTCGAGGTTTGAATTTCGAGCGACGCGGTCGGTGGCTTTACGCCGAGCCACTCAGCTTTGTTTGGCGCGGTAACGTGAGGGTCGCGCTCCAGGGCGCGAACGGAGCGGGTAAGTCGACGCTCTTGCGAGCTCTGGCCGAGGGGGGCGAGCCCGCCCTCCAACTCGGCAACCTGAGAACGCTTTACATCGACCAGAAGCTCTCTCGCTTGGATGAAGAGCTCTCCGTTTTAGACAACGTACGGCGCTACTCGAATGCCAATGAGAGCACACTGCGCACCGGACTCGCAGCCTTTCTTTTCCCGGGAGATGCTGCACTTGAAAGAGTGAGCTCGTTGAGCGGAGGAGAACGACTTCGAGCTGCCCTCGCCCAAGGCTTCCTATCCCATGCGGCGCCGCAATGGCTCCTCCTTGACGAACCGACGAACAATCTCGATCTGAAAAACATCTCCTTTTTGGAATCTCTCCTGCGAGGCTTTCAGGGCGCGCTCGTCGTTGTCTCACACGACTCTATTTTCCTCGAGAACAGCGGTATCACGGAGGAGATGGTGCTAGCGAAGGCCTAGAGTACGCGGGACGGCACGAGCGTTCCCTTGCAGGGAAGGGCTCAATGCGCGGTGGTCGTCCCCGAGGGGTTCCGTGGTACGAGTTCGGCCATGTCTACGTACCTGTTGGTTCTCGAAATGAAGAAGCTCCTCGGCAGTCTCGATACGATGCTCGAAAAGGCCACACAAAACGCGGTCGCAAAGAAGTACGACGTGAACACGCTCCTCAGTGCCCGTCTGGCTCCCGACATGTTTCCGCTCGTTCGACAAATTCAAGCCACCTGTGACCAAGCCAAGTACGCCGTCGCGCGCACAACCGGGAAAGAGATGCCGAGCCACCCCGATACGGAGCAAACCGTATCCGAACTGCGCGCGCGCATCGCGAACGTCATCGGTTACCTCGGCGAGTTCTCGGAATCCGACTTCGCTTCCCTAGGCGAGCGCCGAGTCACAACGCCGCGCTGGGAAGGCCGTAGCATGAGCGCACCTGACTATTTCGCCGAGCACGCGCAGCCGAATTTCTTTTTCCACCTGGCGATGGCCTACGCTATCCTCCGCCATAACGGCGTCGAAATCGGCAAGCGCGACTACTTGGGCGCGCTGTCCTTGAGCTAAAGCATCTCCCCTCGCGCCTCGGGCCTGGCAGCGCCGGTTACTATGCCAAGTGAATGGGTCTGTGGAAGGGTGTCTTCGCGGGCTCGTTCGGCCCGTGCACAGGTTCGGCCCGTGCGCAGCCGCGGCGCCAAGCTAGGTGCGCATCCGACATCGCTCTTCAGTTGGAGATGAATCTCATGTTGAACTCAGCTTCGCGTCGTTCCCGCAGACTGGTCACGCTCACCTTCGTCGCGACTTTGGCGGTGGTGTGGGCCTCGGCTTGTGGGGGCAACAGCGGTGACTCCGCAGGAACGGGCGGGGGCCCAGCGGGTGGAATGGCGACCGTTGGAGGAAGCGGTGGGTCAGCAAACTCGACGGGTGGCGGAAGCGCGGCGGGCGGGCGCGTAGCTGGCGGTGGATCGTCGACGGGTGGGGCGTCTGCGGGAGGCGGTAACGGCGCGGGCGGCTTTCAGTTTCCGGGAAGCGAGGACTGTCCCGAAACTCAGCCGGAAAACGGCGGCGCCTGTGAAGTCGACAATGCCGGCGGCGATAGCGGCTTGCCTGGTGGCGGGGGGCTCTTCTGCCCTTACGGGACGACGTTCTGTGTGTGCAGCACCCAATCGAGTGAGTGGACTTGCTTGGCGCTCGGGTCTGGTTCGGGCGGCGGTGGGCCCGGCCCCGGAGGCGAAGGCGGTTTCTAGTTTGAGAGCTTAGGGCTTTTGCCCTTGAACGAACTCAAGCGGCCGAGGCGCATCGCGGCTCTGCTTGGGCCCTTGCACGACGCGGCCGCTGAAGTCGATCCGAGCATGTAGACCAACACGGCGCAGAGGCCACGCTTGGCCCACTTGCGCGCCTTGTGCCGTCGCTGGGCACTGTGCGGGATATCGGGTGAGGCACCTATCGTGTCTCGCGAATGAGGATCGGTCGACGAAAGCCGCAACCGACCTCAGATGCGCCCGTATCGTTTCAAGCGATCTCGCAAGGTCGTGCGTGGGATGCGGAGAGCCCGCGCAGCACGCGTCAGATTTCGCTCATGGTTCTCATAAGCATCGACGATGACCCGCTCTTGGAGCTCGTTCAGTCCGAGGTCTTGGTGTCCGTCATTGTGGCTTCGCGGGCTCGACTCCGGCTCACTCTGAAGAGAGCGTTCGATCCTAAAACTGCCTGATTCGGCCGGGACGCCGAATTCGTCGCAGCCGTTTCGTTCATCGAGCGCCCTCTCCACCGCGCTGGGCTCGAGACTAGCTCCTTCAGACAGCATGGCAGCCTGTTCGACGACCCGCTTGAGTTCACGCACATTTCCCGGCCAAGAATGCCTCACGAGCAGCTCGGTTGCGACCGAGCCAACGCGCGTTGGAACACCGGGATATTGACTAGAAAATTCGAGGAGGAACTGGCTCGCTAAGAGCTCAATGTCTTCGATGCGGTGCCGAAGCGGCGGCAACACGATGGTGAAGCCGGCCAAGCGAAAGTAGAGGTCTGAACGGACACCGTCTTGGCGCGATGCACTCAGCTTGCGGTTGGTCGCGCTCACGATACGAGCTCTGAGTTCGATGTCGCGCGAGCCTCCAACTCGGCGAAAGGTGCGATTCTGGAGCACGCGCAAGAGCTTGGGCTGCATGCTGAGGGCCATCTCGCCCACTTCATCGAGCAAGATCGTTCCTTCGCCAGCCGTCTCGAAGAGGCCCGGTTTAGCGCTGCGCGCACCGGTGAAGGCGCCCGCTTCGTGTCCGAAGAGCTCGCTCTCAAACAGAGAGTCGGGGATCGCCGCGCAATTGATGCATATGAAAGGCTTATCGGGCGCGCTCAGATCGTGAAGAGCTTCGGCTACTCTCTCCTTGCCCGAGCCTGTTTCACCAATAACGAGGGTTGCAACTTGGTTGAAGCGCGCGATACCCCGAACCTGTTCTCGAACCCGCGCCAGCGCTGGTGAGTTTCCAAGCATGCGCTCGAGACCATCTCGCCTTCGGCCGAGTGCTCGCTCGCCCTGGGGCGGTTGAGGACGGCGCAGAGTCTTGGGAGCAGGAGGCTCTCGGCTCAAGCCGTCGTGAAGTCGGGCCTCGAGCTCCGCGACTCCCACCGGTTTCTCGAGCACATCGAAAGCCCCTCCACGCATAGCTTGAACGGCCCCCGAAACGTTCATCGACGCGGATACGACGATCAACAGCACATCGGGGTGCCGATTACGAATCTGCTGGAACACATTCCATCCCGACCCTTGCTCAGGGCTGATATCGAGTACCACTGCGTCGATGGAGTCTTCGAGTAGAGCCTTGAGCGCGCTCTCATCATCGAGGTTAGATACCCGAAAGCCACGCGAGCCGAGCAGGGAACGTAGCGCATCGCTCCACTCTCGGTCGGGGTCGATCAAGAGCAAGTGGCGCTGTGGAGTGCTGGCGAGATAGGTCATGGCGTTAGGAGAGGTGCTCCGAGGCGAAGCACGAGCGCGAGTCGTATACCCGGCTGAGTTCGCGCTTCCCTCGCGAACTCTCGGTCTCTACCTAGTTTGTACGGCGAGCCATCTCTCTTCTGAAGGACGGGGCTTGTCCCCGAATTTTGGCGCACTTGAGCCGAGAGAACGGTCATGGGGAGCGGCGCAAAAGGCGAAATCCGACGGCTTGGGTTTTTTGGCCCGACGGTCAACCGTCGGACGAAATCCGCCACCCGATCTCGACGAAAACCGACGCACCCAGCTCAGTAGCCGGCATCGTAACGCCAGCTTGATTTGGCTCTGTTTTCGCGGACTCCGGACGAATCCTTGCGCCGGATACTACGCTAACTAACAGATACTATGTCGTGGCAAGCCTTTTGCAATTGGGTGAAGTGCTGCATCGACGGCAGAACCGTTGCCTAGAGCAGTTATAACGACGTTTCGCACAAGGAAGCACCATGGCCGACATCAAGACCTCTATCCAAAATTGCCTTAAACCTGACGGCGCCGTGGGCGCGGCCCTCGTTGATTTCGAGAGCGGCCTCTGCTTGGCCACCTCCGGCACGCCGGGCTTTGATCTAGAACTCGCAGCGGCGGGCAACGCTGAAGTTGTGCGCGCCAAAAAGAAGATTCGCGACAAGCTCGGAATCAAAGACAAGATTGAAGACATCTTGATCACTCTCGACCACCAATACCACCTGATCCGCATGGTCGGCTCGAACATGTTTTTTTACCTCGTGCTCACTCGGGACAAGGCCAACCTGGCTATGGCTCGACGCGAGCTAGCCGGCATCGAGAAAGAGCTTGAAATTGAGCGAGCCTGAGCGGTTTCCGGGAACTAGATGGGACCCTAGATGACCGTCGTTGCCCGCGAGCTGAGTGAGGGAGAAAGCGTGACGCTCGAAGTCGGGTTTTCCGGCTTCGTTCACGGCGTGGCGCTCGTCGACTTACTTCAGATCTTTCACTATTCGCGTCGCTCGCTCACACTTTTTGTGGAACCGAGCGGCGTGATCCACGTCCAAGAAGGGGAGATTATCCACGCCCGAGCGGGCGAGGTTGAAGGCGAAGCCGCCATCGGCTGTCTCCTCGAAAGGACAGGTGGAAAGATTCGAACGGCCGCGGCCCAGACGGTTCTGGGCACCATCAATCGACCCTTCAACTATCTCTTGCTCGATGCGCTTCGAGATCTAGACGAGACCAGTCGTGACTCGACTGATGTGTGGTCTCACGAACGACCCATCCTGAGCGAGATACCCGTGGCTCAACGTGGCTCGCGCTTTCCCAGCTTGCCGGTAACCGGCAATGAACTGCTAAATACGATCTGTACGCAACTCTTTGATCGCGTCGACGACGCGCGGCTCGTCGCGCTCATTGATCGACGCGAAAGGCGCCTTTTAGCGCATCGCGGCGGAGTTTTTGACCGGGGGCTGATCGAGGCTCAATGCTTAGCTGCCTTTGACCGCCCCGAACTCGCCAGCCTGAGCTCCTTGCTTCATCCAGACGGCGAGAGTCAGTCAGCGGTGAGCGAGGTGCGTTTTTTGAGTCGGGCCGGCCTCTTCTTGGGGCGGGCGCTTGCCACACGGCCCATGGCGCTCGTGCTATGCACCGGCAATAGTGAGAGTCCCGGTTTGGCTTGGACCGAACTGAGGCAATCGACGCTGATGGTCGAGAGGATCTTGGCGTGAGTCGGCCCGTCTCGAGCCCCCAGGAGATGCTTTAAGATGCCCTTCTTGGAAGATGGTTCGCAGCGCATCATTGTGCGCGTCGTCTACGATGGTCCGGCCATGTCGGGAAAGACGACCAATATTCGCGAGCTTTACGAAGTATTTCGAGCGCGGCGCGGCTCTGAAATCGTAAACCCCGGCCAAATCGGCGAGCGAACGATCTTCATGGATTGGCTTCACGTCGAGACCGGATTGGTCTCGGGTCACCAGCTTGCATCGCATTTCATTAGTGTGCCGGGTCAACGCTTGCTCGCGCGTCGGCGTAAGCTGCTTTTGGGCATGGCAGACGCAGTTGTGTTCGTGTGCTCTGCCGAAAAGAACGCACTCGGAGAGAATCGAGAATCGTTTCTCTCCCTTCGGGATAGGCTCCTGGAGCGAGAAGACGAAATCCCCATCATCATTCAGCTCAACAAGCTGGATCACCCCGAGGCTATCTCCGAGGCCACATTGCGCGAGACGCTAGAACTAGGCCCGGAGGTGCGGGTTATGGGAGCGAGGGCCCACGATGGAGTCGGCGTGCGAGAGACCGCTGGGCTCGCGGTGCGCGCCGCTGCGGAGCGCGTGCGTCAGATTGTGCGCTCTCGCGGCTATCCGGGTCTGGCCGACACAGGAGCGGGCGCACAAGAATTAGCCGAGCAGATGCGGCAAGACGAACGCGTGACGGCTTTTGATCGGGCTTCGCTGGACCCTGCCGCTCTCCTTTGCGGGCAGGGCGAGGGCGACTTCAGGCCGCCGCGCATCCCCGCTCCTGTGCCTGGCCTGCCTGCGCTACCGTCGGGGGACTCTCAGAGCGGATTGCTCTGGCCCGTTGATGAAGGTCGTTCGATTTTACGTAGGGCGCTCGGCTCTGCGCCCGAGCTCGAGAGCCATCTCGATGCCAAGCGTCTTCGCTACGACGCAGGAGCGTGGTCGTTTTGGGTAGACCGTCATGCTCGCTACACAACCCTCGAAGCTGCGCGGAACGCACTTTTGCGCGCCGTTCGTAAGAGTGTACATCTCGGCGCGCTCCGCTTTCCTCAGATGGCTCTCGCGCTCGCTCCCGAGAACGGGGCGGAGGATGGCGAGCAGTTTGGGCAGGCTTTGGAGCCGCGCGCTAGCGGCTGGTTCTTGTGGCGTGTTTCTCCCGGTGCTGCCTCGATCAAAGACACTCTCGACTACGGCGCCCGGGCGCGCTCCCCCGAATACTTGGCGGAACAGCTCCTTGGCTATTTGAGCGGCGTCGCGGCAGCCCACGAACTCGAGCGTTCGCTCGGGACGGATCTCGGACTCGAGCTGTCGCCAGAAGCGTTTTGCTTGGTCGGCACGAGACCCTACTATTTACTGGAGGATAGGGTGACGAGTCAGACTACACCGCTGCTCGATGCGCTGATGGCGCCGCTCAGCGAGCTCGTCTTCCCATCGTCCATCTTGAATCAATACCTCACGGCCATCGGCGAAACGTTTGAAGCGCCAGTGGCGGCACCCATCTTAGAACACCTGGCCTCCGAAATTCCGACGGGGGAATGCGCGTGACTGGTATCGAGGACTTCTTGACGCAGCTCATGCTCAGCGTCGATGGCGGCTTTTTAGCTGGGCTCGTCGATCGGCGGCAGCGAACGGTGGTTTCCGTAGTTGGGCGAGAATTCGTATCGCCGGAGCTCGAAGCGGCATTTTTGAAGGCGACCCTCGAAGCTCTCGAGCGTCCCCGTCGAGAGGATCTCCTGGGAGCCCAAGGTGAGCTCAACTCGACCGAGGTGCAGATCCAAGACGAGCGCATGCGCTACTTTGCCAGAGCGCTGAGTGACGGCATACGCGTGCTCGTCTTGGCGACCGAGCGCACAGCGAATGCCGGAGTGAGTTGGTCCTTACTCCGAGCGACGGCCACGCGTGTTGAAGTCGAGCTACCTTGAATTCTACTGAGTCGAGCATAGCGGACGCGAGCGCCCGTAGTTGCTTGAGGCAGGCGGATCAGACGTTCATTGGCCGAGCTGGATTGCCGATCACGGTCATTCCTGGGGCGACGGACTTGGTCACGACCGCACCCATACCAATCACACAGCCTTTACCGAGCACCACAGGTTTATCAGGCGTGCCCTGCTTGATCTTCGCGCCGGTACCGACATAGACGTCATCTTCGATGACAATGTTGCCGTTGCAGCACACTTTTGGGGCGAAGGTGACGAAATCACCAATCTGACAGTCATGGCCGACGTACGAAAATAGGTTGGCCTGGAAATGCTTACCGATTCGAATGTTAGAGGTTAGGCATACGAACGCAGTCAAGATACTGCCTTCGCCGATCTCGACGCTATCCAGAATAACGACGTTCTCGGCTTTTACCTCGATGATGCTCACACCAGAGGCCTGGCAGGTTGCAGCGATGGCCCGGCGCGCACTGGAAGAGGCCACGGCGATCGTCATGGCGCGCGAAGAAGCCGGAATGGCCAGGAACTGTTCAAACGAAACGACAGAGTGGCCGTTGAACGCACCGGTTGCGTTGTCATCCACGAACACCAGCTTGAGGTGCCCTTGTTCGATCTCGACGCGGTGCTCTTGCCGAACGAGCGGCAGCACTTCGCGTCCAAATCCGGATGCGCCAAAAATACCAATGACACGCATAAGCACCCAACTGTGAAAGGGTTCAGACTGCTCGAGTCTTCCGACCGGGTGCAAATTAGCAAGAACCTACTTCAATTGAAAACCATCGATGGTTCGCCTTCGAAGCACGTCGCAACCAGCTCGCCAGCTTCGCTCGATTTCGCCGATTCTCGCTAAAATGCTTGGTTATCCAAGGTCTGCGAGGCGCGTATCCTCTACGGTCAGGTCGAGACCGTCGACCGCGGGGTGTTCAAGCTTGGCCGATTTCCTCGCTGGCGACCCGGCGATCCGGGCGAGAGCTTCAGAGCGCAGTTAGGCCCAGCGTTGCGCTGCTTTGCGAAAAATGCGAGAGGGTGCCCGGGCGTGCGAGGATGGGTAGAACGCGAGTCGTCAAATTAGACGAGTTGCCGCGCGCAATCGGATGAAGCTGCGCTCGAAAATGGGCGCCCTGAGAGTTCGAACGAGTTCGACCGAACTGGAGGAGAGACAATCATGAGGATCATGCGTGTGAGCACAACCACTAACCTAATAACTATGGCAGCTTTTGCGAGCAGTCTCGGCTTGGGCTGCGCCACGCAGCCGCAGCCTTCTGCACCCGAGGCGCCTCCCGCGAACGTAGAAGAAGTGGCAGAGCTACCTAAGGCCCCGCCAGCACCCAAGGCGGACGCGCCCAAGGGCAAGTCGGGCCCGGCCAGCGCAAAAACCAAGGCAGCGAACACGGCCTTGATGGACGTATTCCCGTTTAAGGACCAAGCAGACTTCGAGAACGCCAAGCGTGGCTTGATTGCTCCGCTGCCGAACGAAGGCGTCATCAAAGACGAAAAGGGCAACGTCGTCTGGAATCTCAAGGCCTTCGCCGATTACATCAAGCAAGGCGAAGCGGCCCCGGAGACCGTGAACCCGAGCCTGTGGCGCATGGCTCAACTCATGATGTTTAGTGGCCTATTCGAGGTCGTCCCGGGTGTGTACCAAGTTCGCGGCGCCGACCTGTCGAACATGACCATCGTGGAAGGTACCCGCGGCATCACCATCTACGATCCGCTCATCTCCAAGGAGACGGCCAAGGCCGCACTCGACCTCTACTATCAACACCGGCCAAAGAAGCCGGTTGTGGCCGTTGTTTATAGCCATTCTCACATCGATCATTTTGGGGGTGTACGCGGCATAGTCGACGAAGCCGACGTTAAGGCGAAGAAGGTCAAGATCTACGCCCCCATCGGTTTCTTGGACGATGCGATTGCTGAGAACGTGTTCGCCGGCACGGCCATGGGCCGCCGCGCGAGCTACATGTATGGGAACCTATTGCCTGTCGGAGCCATGGGTCAGGCCACGGCCGGCCTCGGCATCACCACTTCTTCGGGCAACGCGACGGTGATTGCACCTACCGATCTCATCACCAAGAGCGAGGAGACGCGCGTTATCGATGGGCTCACTTACGAGTTCCTCAACGCGCCCGGTTCTGAAGCGCCTTCGGAGATGATGTGGTACCTGCCGAAGTACAAGGTCATCAATACGGCCGAGGACTCGACCCACACCATGCACAACCTCTACACGCTTCGTGGCGCTAAGACGCGCGACGCCGAGAAGTGGCCGGGTTACCTCAATAAGGCGCTCCGTAAGTGGGGCAAGGCGGTTGAGGTTGAGCTAGCCATGCATCACTGGCCCACCTGGGGCAATGACGACGTGGTGAAGCACATCAAATCGCAGCGCGACACTTACAAGTTCCTTCACGACCAGACTCTGCACTTCGCCAACCAGGGCTTCACCATCAACGAGCTGCCCGAGAAGGTAGTCGTTCCCGAGAGTCTAGTCTCCCAATGGTCGACCCACGGCTACTACGGCTCACAGAGCCATAACGTGCGTGCCGTTTACAATTTCTACCTCGGCTATTTCGACGGTAACCCCGCAAACCTCAATCCGTTGCCTCCTGAGTCAGCCGCCAAGAAGTATGTGGAGGCCCTGGGTGGCCCAGGTGCCGTGCTCGCGCTCGGCAAGAAGGCCTTCGATGCTGGCGACTATCGCTGGGGTGCCGAGGTGATGAAGCATCTTGTGTTTGCCGAGCCGACCAACCAAGAGGCGCGCAACGTCCTCGCCGATATCCTCGAACAAATGGGCTATCAGAGCGAAGTGGGCACGTGGCGCAACTTCTATCTCGGTGGCGCGAAAGAACTCCGAGACGGAGTGGCTCAAATCGCGACGCCGAGCACTGCCAGCCCCGACATCTTGGCCAACATGTCGTTCGACTTGATCTTTGGTTACATGGGCATTCAGCTCGATGCCGAAAAGGCCAAAGGTAAGAAGCTCACGATCAACTGGGAATTCCCCGACGTAAAAGCCAAGCACGCGCTTTTCCTCGAGAACTCCGTGCTCAATCACTGGCCCGATTTCCAGGCCGACGACGCTGACGCGACCATCAAGTTGGACCGCACAGTGATGAACGAAATCCTGGCTGGCACGCTGTCCTTCAAAGATGGCGTCATTCAGGGCAAAATTAAGCTCGAGGGCAATGCCCAGAAATTTGAGGAATTTGCCGCAATGCTGGTCGACCTGAACAAATCGTTCTGGTTCGGCGTGGTCACGCCTTAGCGCCAAAACGCAGCCGGTAGTCGCTTTTAGCGGCCGTCCTTGGGGTCCGGGTTCTCACGAACCTGGACCCTTTGCCGTTGCTAGCGCTGATTTGCCTAGCGCTTGAGGCGAACTAGCTGCGACCTTCGCTGCGATAGAACACGATGAATGCCCAGCGCTAGCAGGGACCAATAGATCGCTAACAGTATCAGCCGGAAGGGCGGCGGCGGATCTGGGTCTTGCTGCAGCCAGTTGATCGGGCCGACCAGAATTATCTTGATGGGCGACAGAATCGTTGACGCGTACCTCTGCCAGGCCGCCTGGTTCGGCGAAGCAAAGAGGGCCTCTCGAGGCTGATTGAGCAAGAACTTGGTGGCGAAATCGAAAGCATACCCAAGGGCGAGGAACAGGAGGATGAATCTCTTTCTAGCCAAGCGCATCGTGTCAGTGTGACGCCGCCGACCAGCCTCAAGTGTGGAGATCGCGTGGATCGGACTCGCGCTCCTCGAACTACAGCCCAGAGCAGCGCGAAGCGCTCTCGCTTGGCCTGGTCCACTTCCAGCGCTAGAGCGCTGGGATGACGGCAGTTGTCGTGACCGCTGGCCTCTTCTGGCTCGCCGTGTTTGCCATCCTCTTTGCCGCCCAAGGCAGCTCGCCTGTCGAGCTTCTATGGGGCCGCTACGAGACGCCACCGGATGACCTCGGCATCTGGAAAGAGATCGAAAGTGCCGTGGGCGCCAAGAGCGCTAACGGGCACCTCTTGCGCGAGGAGCGCTACCTACTCCCTGGAGGGCGAGCCGGGGCCTCACACCTGCTGCATCAAGTCCGCTATCGTGACCCCGTCACGCAAGCCATCGGTCACGTCGCGGTCGAACGCAGCATTCCGAGACGCAGGAGTCGTGTCCGCTCGCCCTAGTTTTCAGGAAACCGTCACCAAGGCTGGCATCCTGAAATCAACCAAGCCCGCCGGGGGCGGGCTTGGAGTGGGTCATGAAGGACTTGAACCTTCAACAAACGGATTAAGAGTCCGCTGCTCTACCAATTGAGCTAATGACCCGAATCCTCTTCTCCCGCCCTACGCTGCGAGGAGCGCCGGGCTCACCGAAGTTCGAGGGGGAAAACCGGGGGAACCGGCTCGAGGGACGGGCCTATTACCATGGACGCTCAGACCGTCAAGAGATCAGAAACGGGACCGCGTGGCCCGGCTCGTGTAGGCTTCCGTTGTGCGCACCTCGCTTGTGGTGGGTTCGGCACTTCTTGTTGCCCTGGGCGGAGCCGCGCTGGCGGTCAAACCGCTTGTGCGCGCCACGTTGGTCTCCGAAGCAGAACGTCGCGGGCTTGTGCTCGACCCGGGCCAGGTGTCGCTCGGGCTGGGCACGATCGAGTTGCATGGCGCGACGCTCGTCCCTCGGGACGATCCGTTTCTCAAGGCGGGCTTGCGTCAGGTCCGCTTGCGAATCGGTCTCACCGCGCCCCGTCTGCGTGCGGTCGAGTTCTTGGGTGGGCACGTTCGGCTTCAGGGTTCGCTGGAAGAGGTCGAGAAGGGAATCGGCGCACTGCGAAGTCCGCAGGCCGGGCCCTCCGCGCCTCGGTCGGCGGAGGGTCGCTTCGTAGTGGTGCGTGACATCGACGTCGATTGGGACGGCGCACTAGGAGAAGACGATCGTCAATCGGCTCGAGGACTAGCGCTTGACGCCGGCCCAGGAGGAATTCAGCTTGGAGCGAACTGGATTGGGCTCCGCACAGCCCATTCGACCCTCGAGATCGCTGGGGCCGAGCTGCAATCCAAGGGCGCAGCGCCGGGCGCTCGCTTTCAGAGTGCCAGGGCGAGTGAAGCCCGCATTACCTTGAAGGACGCGCCCCCTGCGCCGGAACTGGTATCGAATGCTTCGGCCAAGCCGGGGGCGCTTCCGCCCAGCACGTTAACGACCGCTTCACCTAGCAAATCTGGGAACTCGGCGCTCCACAAGGTCGACGGGAACGGCGACGGACAGGGTTTGCTGGCTCGTTTTCCATTGAATCCCGAACTGCCGCCGCGCTTGGCAGCGATATTGGCCCTTTTGCAGGGGACGCTCGCCAAGTTGCCCCAAAGTTCGAGCATCGACAGGATGTGGGTCTTTTATGAGCGCGATGGCGAGCGCCTCCAACTTGGTCCGAGTCGCCTCGAATTGGCTCTTTCTCCCCAAGACCTGCGTATCCAATTCGAGCCCGGTCAAGGAGCAGACGGCACTCCTCTTGCGCTTCAGCTCACCTTGCCACGCGACTCGAGCGATCTTCGCCTCGACGTACGTGGGGGCCCAGTTTCGCTCGCGACACTGGGTATTGCCGAGGGCAGCTTCGGCCTAGAGGGCGTCAAGGAAGCTGAGCTCTCGGGAGCGATCCAGGCGGCTTTGAATCCAAATCAAGTTCGGTTTTCGGGGTACGCGGAGGTCAAGCGCTTGCGTTACTTGAATCCGCGGGTTGCGCCGGGGCAGCTCTACGTTCCGTCTCTGCGTTGGGCTGGGACGGGGCGCTTCTATCTCGACGGTTCCTTCCTCGAAGCGGATGAGGGCGAGGTTGACCTCGGCCAGGCCAAGTTGACAGGCAATCTCGGCTGGCGGCGCACTGAAGAACACGCAGAGTTGAGCTTTCATCTTCGTGCGCCCGAGGCTTCCTGCCAGGCCATGCTCGACGCGACGCCGCGCGGACTTCTGGGCCCCATAGAGGCCGTGCGCGTCTCGGGGACTTTCGGGCTCGAGCTCACCGTGGATGCAGACACCCGCAAGCTGAGCGAAATGGGGGTGGGCTTTCAGTTGCAAAACCGTTGCAAGGTGACGGCGACGCCGAGTGAGCTCGATCCGGCTCGCTTCAAGAGGGTGTTTTCGCGGCAGGTGCCTGGTCCCGGTAACATGCCCATTACGGTTGATTCCGGGTTCGGTAGCGCCAATTGGACGAGCTATGACGAGATCGCGCGTCATTTTGAGACGGCGCTGCTCGTCACCGAAGACGGTCGTTTTTTTCGGCACGGTGGCTTCGATGAGCGAGCCATCGAGAGCTCGATCAAAGACAACGTTCGCGCGGGCAAGTTCGTCCGCGGCGCTAGCACTCTTTCGATGCAGCTCGCCAAGAATCTTTACCTCGAGCGCAACAAGACCTTGAGTCGGAAGCTGCAAGAAGCCGTGCTCACGCTCGTGCTTGAACAAGCATTCGATAAGGTGGCCTTGCTTGAGCTTTATATGAATGTGGTAGAACTGGGCCCGGGTGTATACGGTGTGCGTGAGGCCGCTCGCTACTATTTCAATACTACACCCGCCGAGTTGACGACCGCACAATGCTTCTTTTTGGCTTCGGTCTTACCTGCCCCCAAGCGGCAGTACTTCGCAGCCGACGGCACGCTGCGCGAAGGACGCAAGGAGCATATCCAGCGCTTGCTTCAGATAGCCTTTGCCCGCGAGCGGCTTAGCCAAGGCGAACTCGATTTGGCCTTGAAAGAAGAGCTGCGCTTTGGACAGCCCGGAAGCCCGAGGGCCGTCTCGGAGGGCAGTTCGGCTTCGGATGAGGGAGTCGAAGGTGGCTCGCCCTCGCCTAGTTCAGCGCCAGCCCATGGCTTCGGGGCGCCCCCGCTGCATACGGGTACGAATGGCCTGGTGAGTCCTGCTCCGTCGATGAACGCGCCCATCAATCCACCCATGATTCCACCCATCAATCCACCGGGCGCGCCATGAACGACGAAGAGTGGATGCGGATCGCGCTCGCCGAAGCGGAAGGCGCGGCCGCGTGCGGAGATGTGCCGGTGGGAGCCGTGATTGTGAGCGCCCAGGGTCAACTTCTGGGTAGCGGTCGAAATCGCCGCGAGCTCGACGCGGATCCCACGGCTCATGCTGAGCTCGTCGCACTTCGCGCCGCAGCGCGAACGCTCGGACACTGGCGCGTCGAAGCCACGCTTTACGTGACGCTGGAGCCCTGCGTGATGTGTGCCGGCGCGCTCGTCAACGCCCGTGTGACGCGTTTGGTGTATGGAGCCAGGGATCCGAAGGCGGGCGCTGTGGACTCGTTGTTCGAGGTGGGGCGCGATGCGCGGCTGAACCATCGCTTCGAGGTCACGTCGGGCGTCTTGGAGGCCGAGGCCGTTGGAGCGCTGCAGACCTTCTTCCGTAAGTTGCGCGCGGAAGGTCAAAAGTAGCTCGGTCGATTTCCGATTCGCACCGCCTCGATTTTGACCCTTGGGGGGCCGGGTATGTGGTGACGCTGGAGGTAGAATCGAGTCCGGCTGCACTGACCAAACGGTCAGCAGTGGCCCTCTAGGGCTTATCCTTTGAACACTCCTGAGGTTTTTTCGAGACCCACTACTGCTCAAAAAACGCTGCTCAGAAATACAGAAACAATTTGTCACGTACCCAACATATTGGTTGACCAAAGTCACTGATGCCCAATATATTGGGCGGGCTCGTCGCCGCTGAGCTGGATTTAGTTCCTACCCTTAGCGACGATCGGGGCCCAATGTAGGTCTCGCAAGTGGATAGGGCGCCCACCTGGCGTCTTGAATCAGAAGGTAGAGTTCCTCCAGAAGCGTTCCCGTTCAGAGTCCCCCCAGCGCGTTCATATCAGCGAGCCCGACGCCAAGTTGGGGTTCCAACAGGTGGGGGTAGGGCCCTTCTTTTGTCGAAGCCGAGAAGCGGCGCCGACCACGAAATCTAAGCGAAACACCGGCAGCGTGAACACGTTGCGCGGTGCTCTTTTCTCTTTTGCACGCGGGCCCAACCAAGAACGACATAAGCAGTAGCTGTAGGTGGCGAAGAACAGCTTTTCGGGGAGATCGGCAATGATGAAGGTAGCGATGGAGACGAACGGGACGGAAGAGGGGACGCAGGCGCGCCGCAAGGGCGACGCGGCTGAGAGGCGCGCCGAGGCGACCGATAGGCGTCGCATGGACGTGGCGACCACGCAGATGCGAGTTCAGAAACGCAACGGCGATTTTGAGCCTGTCAATCTTGACAAGATCGTGCGCGCCGTGAGCCGCAGTTGTTTTGGCCTAACGCGTGTCGATGCACTCCGCGTAGCCACCAAAACTATTAGCGGTTTGTACGATGGCGCTACCACCCAAGAGCTAGACGAGCTCTCTATTCAAACTGCCGCGTCGTTAACGGCCGAAGAACCTGAGTATGCTCAACTCGCGGCTCGCCTCTTGGCTCAGACCGTCGAGAAAGAAGTGCAGAACCAGAACGTGCACTCTTTCTCGCAGTCCATCGAGCGTGGCTTCGAGTTGGGACTCATCGGTGAGCGTTTGCGACGTTTTGTCGGCGAAAATGCCCGCAAGTTTAATGACGCTATCGACCAAACTGGCGACGAGCGCTTCGAGTATTTCGGACTCCGTACGGTCTACGATCGCTATCTCTTGAAGCACCCTCAGGAGCGCCTCGTGATCGAGACGCCCCAATACTTTTTCTTGCGTGTAGCCTGTGCGCTCTCCCCTGATGTACCCGAGGCGCTTGAGCTCTACGGGTTATTGTCGCGGCTCGAGTACTTGCCGAGCTCGCCCACCCTATTTAACGCCGGGACGCGTCACGAGCAGCTCTCGTCCTGCTTCCTCCTGGATTCGCCTGCGGATCACCTAGAAGATATCTACAAGCGCTACACAGACGTAGCGCTGCTCTCCAAGTTCTCGGGTGGCATTGGCCTCGCCTATCACCGGGTGCGCAGCCGTGGCTCGCTCATTGAGAGCACCAATGGTCATTCCAACGGTATCGTACCCTGGCTGAAGACGCTCGATGCGTCGGTCGCGGCGGTGAATCAGGGTGGTAAGCGCAAGGGCGCTTGCTGCGTCTATCTCGAGACTTGGCACGCCGATATCGAGGAATTCCTCGAACTTCGCGACAATACGGGAGACGAAGCGCGCCGCACCCACAACCTCAACTTCGCCAACTGGGTCAGCGACGTTTTCATGAAGCGCGTTGAGGCAGGCGAAGATTGGTCGCTCTTCGATCCCAAAGACGTTCCTGAATTACCCGATCTCTACGGGGAAGCTTTTGAGCGCCGTTACCTCGAGGTCGAAGCTCAAGGCCTAGCTAAAAAGAAGATCTCAGCACGCGAACTCTACGGTCGCATGATGCGAGCCCTCGCCCAAACCGGAAACGGTTGGATGACATTCAAGGACAAGTCGAACCGCGCTTGCAATCAAACGGCTGTTGCGGGTCGCACCGTTCACCTCTCGAACCTTTGCACTGAGATCCTCGAGGTCACCTCCGGTGAAGAGACGGCCGTGTGTAACCTCGGCTCGATTAACCTATCGCGCCACACGCACGTCATCGAAAATGAGCAAGGCGAGGAACGCGTCGAGGTCGACTACGAGAAGCTCGGTCGCACCGTGCGCCGCGCGATTCGTCAGCTCGATCGCGTGATCGACCTCAATTTTTACCCGATTCAGTCGACCAAAGCGTCCAATGACGTTTGGCGTCCGGTGGGGCTTGGTATCATGGGTCTGCAAGACGTGATCTTCCAGATGCGATTGCCGTTCGATTCAGACGGCGCGCGCAAGGTATCGCAGAAGATCAGTGAGACCATCTACTATCATGCTCTGTCCGAGTCCGTAGCGTTGGCCGTCGCATTAGGGCGTCACGTTCGTTTCGGCGAAACGCGCGCGGCCCGTGGTGAGTTGCAATTCGAAGCGTGGGGAGTTGAGCCCTCGCCTGAGTATGATTGGCCCAAGTTGCGCGCCGAGATTCAAGCCTCGGGTCTTCGTAACTCGCTGTTAATCGCGATTGCGCCGACGGCCACCATCGCATCCATCGCGGGTTGTTATGAGTGCATCGAGCCGCAAGTCTCGAACCTCTTCAAGCGAGAAACTTTGTCGGGCGATTTTCTTCAGGTAAATAGGTACCTGGTGCGAGAGCTGGAAGCTCTCGGTCAATGGAATGATGCCATGCGTCAGAAGCTGAAGCAGGGTGAAGGTTCGATCCAGGATATCCCCGGAATTCCTGAAGAATTGCGGCAAATTTTCCGCACTTCTTGGGAATTACCGATGCGCAGTTTGATCGACATGGCCGCCGAGCGCGGTGCATTCATCGATCAAAGCCAGTCGCTCAACTTGTTCGTCGAGAGCCCCAACATCGGGCGCCTTTCTTCGATGTACATGTATGCCTGGAAGCGTGGACTCAAAACCACCTATTACCTCCGCAGTCGTCCGGCCACGCGTATCGCGAAGACCACCGTCGATGGCGACTCGATGCCCCCCATCGCGTCTGAACCTCCGCCCAAGGCGGAGGCCAAAGTTGACGATTCGGCGGCGGTCGTTTGCTCTCTCGAGAATCCCGAAAGTTGTGAGGCGTGCCAATGAAAGTTGTGACGAGTGAAGCGCTGGACTTCGATTCTCTAGGCGCTGATCTGCCCGAGGTTGCATATCGCAGGCGAGACGCAGTATTGCCCCAGCCGAGCGACGAGGCGGTGCGGGAATCAGGGTTCCGCACGCGACCCGTCTTGGATACATCGAAATTGGACGCGCCCCGCATCGGCATTGAGCGGAGCCCTACGGGGCTCTTGAGCCCAGGCATGAGCCTCACGCTCCGGCCCATGCGCTACCCTCAATTCTTCGACATGTATCGGGACGCGATCAAGAATACGTGGACGGTCGAAGAGGTCGATTTTTCGACGGACACGGGCGACCTGCGTTCGCGCATGAGCGGCCCCGAGTGTCACCTGATTCAACGACTGGTTGCGTTTTTTGCCACCGGAGATTCGATCGTCGCCAATAACCTGGTGCTCAATCTCTATAAGCACATCAACGCTCCCGAGGCGCGACTTTACCTCTCGCGCCAGCTCTACGAAGAGGCGCTGCACGTTCAGTTCTATCTGACGCTCCTTGACACCTACTTGCCGAATCCGGATGAGCGCGCGGCGGCCTTTGCCGCTATCGATAACATTCCGAGCATCCGCAAGAAGGCCGAGTTCTGCTTCAAATGGATTGATTCGATCGAGAACACAAGTCGGCTCGAAACGCGCGCGGACAGGCGGCAGTTCTTACTCAATCTGATCTGCTTTGCGGCCTGCATCGAAGGGCTCTTCTTCTTCGGCGCGTTCGCCTACGTATACTTCCTCCGCAGTCGCGGCCTCTTGCATGGGCTCGCTGCGGGCACCAACTGGGTTTTCCGCGACGAGAGCGGCCATATGGGCTTTGCCTTTGAGGTGGTCGACACTGTGCGCAAAGAAGAGCCAGAGCTGTTCGACGCTGAACTGGAAGGGCAAATCCGTGAAATGCTCGGCGAGGCGATTGATTGCGAGATGCAGTTCGCGGAAGACCTCCTCGGCGGCGGTATTCCGGGCCTTTCGTTACGGGACATGCGCACTTATCTCGAGTTCTTGGCTGACCAACGCTTCGCGCGCCTCGGTCTCGCAAAGAGTTATCACCAGAAGAATCCGTTTTCGTTCATGGACCTCCAAGACGTCCAAGAGCTCGCGAACTTCTTCGAGCGTCGCGTGAGCGCCTATCAAGTGGGCGTGACGGGCGAAGTCGAATTCGACATGGAGTTCTGAGCTGAGCTGAGCTCTGGGCTGGGTTTCGAGCTGAGCTCTGGGCTGGGTTCCGAGCTGGGTTTCGAGCTGAGTTCCGAGCTGGCTCTTGAGTTCAGTTCGCGCGCTCAAAGTGTGACCTCCGTTCGTGAATGGGCTCTTGAGCTAGGTGGGCCTCACCGAGGGCACAGGGTACGCCGCGACAGAGCCCGTTTTGTGCTAAACGAGGCTCATGTTCACCGACTTTTCCTTCGGAAAAGGCCTTGTTCTTGCGGGAACGGCGCTGCTCGTGTTGGGTGCGCTGGCTTTGCTCTTAGAGCGCTTCGGCGTGACTCTAGGGCGTTTGCCTGGCGATATTCACGTAGCGAAGGGAAGTTCAAGTTTCCATTTCCCAATCGTCACGAGCCTCGTGCTCAGCGTAGTCGCTACTTTGGTGCTGAATTTGCTCCGCCGCTGAGGCGGTGCAAAGAAGGTCGCGAGCAAAGCTATCATGGTCGAAGTTCCGTTGGAGTGGATTGGGGGCGACGCAGTGGGGCGAGCCCTGGCGTCGCGCTTCTACGAAGTCATGGCCGAGACGGAGCCCGAATTATTAGCTCTGCATGAGCTGGGTCCTGACGGTAAGGTATCCGTGCGCACACGCGATCGCTTCGAGCTCTTCCTGATAGAGTGGCTGGGTGGTCCGAAGGAGTTCTCGAATCAATTCGGCCATCCGCGGCTGCGCATGCGACACGCACGCGTGCAGATTGGCGTCGGCGAGCGCGACAGTTGGATGAGGTGCATGAGGCGCGCGATGGACGAGCTGGGGCTCAGCGGTGAGGCTCGTACGTTTGTTGAGGAACGCCTAGCTCATGTCGCTGACTTTCTCCGAAATCAGCCTGAATAGCCGGAGTTTGTACCCTCACCGGCTATGGAAGCAAAACCTCGTCTGACTCGTCTTGAACGCTTTGGCATGCGCCACCTGCGCACCGCGTCGAAGAGCACAGATGACACGCTGCATGTGCTCACCGCTGACGAACAGCGTAGTTTGAGACGAATTCAACGCATCGCTGTGCTTCGAGCCGCCTTGGCTGGGGCACTATCAGCGGGCTTTTCGGGAGCAGCGGCTGCCGTGGGCACGGAGCTCAGGTTGCAGAACCTTGAGTATTGGCTGCTAGTGGGCTCGGTCACGGCCGTCTCCTCCATCCTTGAAATTGGCTTTCTATATTTTGACGGACTTCGCGCGACTCGAGAGATGGCGGCCCATGCTGGGCTGGCCATCGATCCAGAACAGGGAGAGGCCGAGCTCGCGCTCAGTCTTTGCCGTGCCGCGCTAGAACTGCCCTCTCCACCTGAGAATTCACTGGCGGTGAACCCTCATCGCGAGGTGAGCAAGTTCAACCTCATCGTTGCTTCGCTGCTCTACAAGGCCAAGGTTGCCCTCACGTCGTTCATCCTGAAGGCGCTCCTGCGACGCGCCTTGGGGCGCGCAGTAGTTCGATCGGCGTTCGAGTTCGTCGCCGTGCCCGTTACGGCCCTCTGGAACGCGATGGTGGCCCATTGGGTCCTCGGCGAGGCGCGGCTCCGTATCATCGGCCCGAGCGCCGCTTTTGAGCTCGCGGCCTGGGCTTCCGCTGAAGAGGAGCTTCGTCCTTACCTGGCCGACGCGGTTGCGTGCGTTATCGTGAAGGCTCGCGGAGTTCATCCCAATATCGAACATTTAGCTCGATGTTTGCTTGGCGCTGCGGTGCCCGAGCCGAACCTGGGAGACGCGACGCTATTCATCGCGCGCCTGCGCGAACTCTCACCAAGCGCTCATGTGCAGGTGCTGCGGACGTTGTGCGCGGCCGCTATCATTGACGGTCGGTTGTCGCGTCGAGAACGCCGTTTGCTGAGCGCTGTGTTTGGCGCAGTTGGCCGGCAGGTACCTTGGGCGACGCTCGAAGAGCTACGCCGACACATGGTTCATGGCGACGGGCTCCGTGCTGACCTGCTCGAAACGCTCGGCGGGCGCTTCGAGCCACTTCTGGCCACGAAATGATGCGCTAGAGAGGAGGCGAGCTTTCTTTGCTGCAGCTATGGGCTCCCGGGAGCCTCTATCCAGAGTTCGTTTTTTTGCCCCCGCCGAAGATCCCCATGATGGCGGGGCGAGTCTGCGACTGGCTGCGGGCTCGCCGCTGTAACGTGCGGAGCTCGTACTGGGCTTCGATGTGATCTGGATCGAGCTTCAGAACTCGTCGCATGGCCGTTTCGGCCTCGTTCGAGCGATCACTTCGAACCAGAAGGCAGCCGTAATAGAACAAGATCCGCGCGTTATTCGGGAAGCGTTCTGCCGCCCTTTCCGTTACGGATAGGGCGCGTTCGAGGCACGAGGGATCGGAGACGGACTTCATCCACGCATCCATGGCCGCCGATTCGACGGCATTTTCATCGCGAGGGTGAACGGAGTGAGGAGAAGAAGTCCGGGGACCGGTAGTTCTTCCGGAGTTCGGCGCACGAGAGGAGGTCGCACCGCGCTCGGAACTCGGAGTTCCTGAACTCAGCGGTGAATTGGAACTCAGCGGTGAATTGGAACTCAGCGGTGAATTGGAACTCAGCGGTGAATCGGAACTCAGCGGTGCGTGAGTGCCCGTGGACGAAGGACCCTCACCTGCTGACGCGGGGGCGCTGCGGGATGAAATCCCAGAGAAGGGGCTCGCTGAACGACGGGCGTCTGGAGCGTGGACATCGATTTCTGTTACCGGCGTTCGCACAGCTCCTGACCTCGGCAGAGACGAACCCGGTGCGAGTGAACTCTTCCCGAAGGAACCCGGCCCGAAGGAACCCGGCCCGAAGGAACCCGGCGCAAACGACGAACCCGGCGCGACAGAAGCGCCTCCGTTGGGCAGGAGGGAGTTCCCTCGGCCAGCCTGGTTTCGGTGGACGTTGGCGCTGTCAGTTGCGACGAGCGCGCAAATGCAGGCGATGAGGGCCTCTTCCGAAACGACGCGCTTGAGGCGGAGTGCGTCGAAGCTGGCGGGCTGCCGCCGCAGGACCGAAACGACTTGCCTGAGCGGCCCAGTGAGCTCGAGTTCAGGATTGGTGACTCGGCCCCGCAAGGCGAGAGGATCGAGGCGGAACGGCTGGATGGCAGTCCGTGCCCACTCGAGGTCGTGGGTGTGGAGGAGGCACTCCGCGACCAAAACCAGCGCGTCGATCGGGTGATTCATTCCGGCTTTGCCGGCGAAGTAATCTTGCCCTGGGTAGAGGCGATAGCGAACGAGGTCGACTTTGTCGAAGGCACGGATCGCGCCAATTGTGCAGTCGCGATGCACCTTGCGCAGGGCTACCTCCGGCAGGAGGCCGAGCCGAATGATCGCGGTTAGTTCGTCTGTCTGTTGGTGCGCTGCGTGGGAGGCCACGAAGGCGAGCTGTTCGGGGGGAAGGAGCTCAGATAACACAGAGCTAACAATGCGAACCGCGGACGACGAATACCAACGAGTTGCGCTTCCGCCCACGAACCGGAAAGCCGCCTTGCTCTGCTCGGAGGCTTGAATCACGACGCTCCCGTCGAACTTCTCGCGGCCTGCCTTTAGAACGAGCTTGGCCAGCTCTGCGCCTCGCAGCTCCCCGGCTGCTGGCAATTCTTGAAAGGTTGAAAAGGAGGGATCCATTGGGTTGTTAGGGAGTGTGGAGAGTCACCCACACCCGCTTGTCGCAGGCGAGGGCCACAGAGATTAACGGTAGCACTCTTAGAATGTTTACGGGAGAAGGAAACGCAAATGGGTCCGTCTTGGCGTCACCTGAAGATGAGCGCTGCCCAGCGTCACGCGGCAATCGAGCCGGACGTTCGACTCATCGTTTTCGGGCGGTGAGCTCGCTAGAAGCTGAAAGAAGCTCCGATTCTTGCTGCGCTTGTTTGGAATTTTCCGCGCGGAAAAGCGGCGCGGACGAGCTGCAAAAGGTTCGCGACGCGGAGTGCGTTCCAAACTTTCAAATGACTCATGCCATCCCGAGAGGGAGTTGCAACGCGGCGTTGTGCAGTTCGCGTGAAGCGCTAGGCGAAGAAAAAAATCACCGCGGCGTGTTGCCTTCATACAGACGAGAAGTGATCGCTTGATGATGTCGGTGTTGCTCCTAACAACATCTCCACGAGTTCCTTTGAGAGACATCGCGCTACACGTAGGCGCTCGGTGCCAACTGTGTTCCTGTCCTGAACAGAACCCAACCGAGCCCACGCTGACCGAATCGCCGCCGAGAGAGTCTCGGCCAAACGAGTGGACGCCAGG